>OBVG01000040.1_pt1 | contig 168572 bp, 141 predicted proteins | sample 1501271 | NCBI WGS metagenome assembly OBVG01 (sample SAMEA2579934, study PRJEB22360) | human gut metagenome | biome: human gut; feature: human-associated habitat; material: faeces | place: Denmark | collected 2008/2010 | reverse complement strand
CATCATCTTCAACCACGAGTATACCTGGCATAGCATATGCACCTCTCTTTATTAAATCTTCATGCCGGCATTATGTTCCGCCACATACTTCTTTATCTCATCATATGTTGCCTTAGTCTCTGCAGATGTTATATCCACATCATCAAGTTCAATTGAGACATTAATATAATCGTCCGGCTTTTATTTCAATTGGGACAAAAGAACAACTGTCTCAAGTGTCGGAAATTTTTCCAAGGTAACAGTATGCTCATCAGACTGCTCTTTATCCAAAGAAATACCATCAACTCGAACTACTTCCTTGCCATCTCTAAGAATCGGTACTGGAAATTGAAACTTGATATTCCTAATCCAATTATCATCTTCTCGTCTTTCTGGAAATATATCAATACGCTCAATAAATGCCTGCATAAACTGTTTCTTTTCAGCATCCGTACATTCTGCATATAATTCATTGAATGCGTTCAAAAAGCCGTATATGCTGTCCGCATCAATCTGATTTTTCTTAAGTTCATATACCTGAGACTTCAAATCTGCGATTGCCTCTTCCACTTCATCTATTTTATCATATTGGGTATCTAATCGTCTCTGTAAATCTGAAATTTTTTTATCGTAATGAATATCTGTAACATCCAGATTATCCATCTGCTGTTCAAGACGTGTTTTAATTATCTCTGCCTGATGGAGATTTGCGTTTAATACAGATAACTGCTTTTCCAGATCAGAAGTATCAACTGTTGCCCCGATTCTGTCTTGAATGGCATCCTTGAATTTTCCTTCCCTAGTCATTGCCGTAATCAATTTTGCAAGCACATCATCAATTTGAGACTGTTCAATGTTACATCGAAAAGTACATTTATGTCCTGTGGCATTTACTGTATTCTTGCAATAGTAGTAATATCTGGTTTTCTTATCTTTCCGACCTGCTTTTGCAATGTTGCCATACATTCCTTTTCCACAACATGGACATTTCAATATTCCTGACAAAATATGTGCATGCTCCGGATCATGAATCTTTTCTCTTCTGTAATTATTTTTAGAGCGTTTCTCCTGTGCAAGATTCCAGTCCTCCTCAGAAATTTATATAAAATATGCAATCATATCATTTAATTTTTTTGCCATATGAGGCATTTTTATAAACCATGTAAATTTTTCTTTCAACCTTAAAGATATCTACAGCCTCACCACCCTGTCAAACCTCTCAACTCCAGTCATTCTATGTGACACCATAATAACCGTTTTATCCTTCATCAAAGAATCCAGTACCTTAAGAAATACATTTTCACTGTGCGTATCAAGCGCTGAAGATGGCTCGTCCATCAGAATAACAGGTGAATCCTTAAGCATTGCCCTCGCAATCGCTATCCGCTGGCGCTGACCACCTGACAGATTCATTCCACCGGCGGTCAGCCTTGTGTCATATCCATCAGGTAGTTCACTGATAAATTCATCTGCATATGCCTGTTTTGCCGCTCTGACAATCATATCCATATCCGGACTGCCTGCTTTATTCCACCCATATTCAATATTCTCCCGAATCGTACCCTCAAACAGATAACTTTCCTGCGGTACATAAGTAATCATATTCCTCAACTGCATTAAAGAATACTCATTCAACTCCCTGCCATATAATCTGACACTGCCGCTTTCAACAGGATAGAACCTCTGTAATAGTTTTAAAAATGTGCTTTTACCACAGCCTGATTCTCCTGCCAGCATAATTTTTTCACCATTCTTAACCTTGAGTCCCTCATAATAAAGCTGCGTGTTTTCATTATACGAAAAATGCAATTTATAAAACTCTATAACCACATCACATTTATCATGCAAATCCTCCGTACCAACCTGTGTCTGCGTATTCCAACCCACACATTCTTCCTGCTCCAACTCAAGGAAATCAAACACATGCCCTGCACGCACAACCGATGTGGTAAATACCGCCAGTGAACTTCCAAACCGCTGCATAGCTGAACTCATACTCATCTGCAATGTGACTACAGCCATAACTATTCCGAAATTCAGCTTTCCATCTGCCACAAGCAGTGCGCCCACAATAATTGTGCCAAAGCTTCCAATAATCCCCAATAAAAATGCTACCATCTCAAGTGACGCTTCCATCCTTACCCTCGACCTTTCTGCCTGTGCTGATTCTCCATTTTCTTTGTAAAAATGTTTCAACACAATTGAAGCTCCTGAATTCATTTTTAATGTAACAAAACCTGATATAATATCACTGAATAATGTTGCCAGTCTGGCAGATTTATTCTGTACATTTTTCGCATGCTTCTTAATAGAATTGTTTATCCTGATGGACACAAATGCAGTAAGCACACTGATTATCAGCGCAATGAATGTCAGAATCGGACTGTAAAAAAACATTGTAACAACTGACGAAATAACAAGCACAAGCTTTCCTGAAACCCAGTATACATGTGAAAACCATGCAGTTTTTAAAGAATCAGCGTCCATATTAAGAGTTCTCATCGCTTCCGCACTGTGTGTATCATCATAAAATTTCATGTTCATATCCAGCAGCTTCGCAAATAGTCTTAACTTCAGCTCATAAACCATTCTTCTTACAAGATGAATATGAAAATACCGCAGATATGGAAAAAGACATTTACATATGACAATAATTATACAAACAATTACTGCTGTCCTAAACATCTGCATATCCTGAAATTCAATCGCATTAATCGTCTGTTTGGTGACATAAGAATACAGAACCTGCAAAGCTGACTCGGTAATTAATGTGATAATCAGAATCAGCCAGTAGTGAAATCTGTATTTCCCAATATATTGCAAGAATCTTCTGGTATCTTTCATACTCTGTCCCTCATTTCCTTGTTAATAAATTCGTCATACATATGCGCATATCTTCCATGCATGGACATCAGTTCAGAATGTTTCCCCTGCTCCACAATTTCTCCCCTGTCCAGCACATAGATTCTGTCATAATCTCGGATTGTATTTAATCTGTGTGCAACCGTAATTACGGTACGGTCTTTGGAAATTTCATCAATTGTTTTACAGATATTAATTTCAGTCTGGTAATCCAATGCTGATGTCGGTTCATCAAACAGAAGAAGCTCTGCGTCTTTCACTATTGCGCGTGCGATTGAAATTCTCTGTCTCTGACCACCTGAAAGATTTCCCCCGTTCTCCGTCAAGACAGTTTCAATCCCTTCAGGAAGTTGTTTTATAAATGTTTCACAGCCTGCCATACCCAAAGCTCTTACAATATCATCATGCGAAGCCTGCGGATTTCCAACTCTTACATTATCTGCAACAGACAGCGGAAAAAGTGTAGTCTCCTGTGAAACCAGTGCAATCTTGTCTGTAGCAAACTGTCTTGAAATCAGCTTTAAAATAGTACTCTTTCCACTCCCGCTTTCTCCCACAAACGCAATTCTTTCATCAGGCTTCACTCTAAAACTTACATTATGTAAAACATTTTCATCTTCATATGCAAATGACACATTTTCAAAGCTGATTAGCAAATTGCCTCCTTTTTCAACACATTTTTCTTCATAATCAGTCTTTTCAGGCTGGATTTCAATTATTTCAAACACTCTCGATACTGACACCAGTGCTGTCTGAAAACGCACAACCAACTGATATGTGTATGACAATGGGTCAATCAGTTTCTTAATTATGCTCATATATGCGATTAACACGCCAATTGTAATTACATTTCTGAATACAAATACACCTCCGACACATATTGCAAGTGCCAGCGGAATCTCCTGAATTGCCCTTGAAAGCGGTTCAAGATTATACTGTGCCAGATCAGTTTTATCAGATGTCACAAATGTTTTGTAAAGTGCTTTTTCATACCGGTTCATCATACATTTCTGAAGATTGTATGATTTGACAACTTCTGCTCCTGCAAATGCTTCTTCTATATTATTGTTAGTCTGCCCCAGCTCCCTTGCATACTGGTGCTGGCGCAATTTTATTGGTTTTAAAAGCTTTATATTGATTGGAACTATAATTGCAAGTGGCATCAGACATATTGCCGCCAATGGCGGATTCATTAAAAATAAATATACTGAATATACAATCGTAATAACCGGCACATATAAACAATCCTTGAAATATCCCGACATGAACCCTGCCAATCCCTCAATATCCTCAGTAATGCGCTCCATCATGTCACCATAATTACATTTATTGATGTATTCAGGTGATGCCTTCATCAGCGCATTTACCGCATCATTTCTAAGATTCTGCAGCAAACCAGCTCCAATAAAGCCAGTCATCGCAACAACCATGTAATTAGACACAATTCCTGCGCATATTACAATCAGCATTTTAATTACAATAAAATGAATCGTCTGCTTAAGCGTACCACCGGCAATTTGGTCTATTATCAGCTTTAAAATATCAATAATCATTACCGTAGACACAGACGCCGTCACACTTGATACTGCGGCAAGTGTAATCTGTATCCAATACTTTTTGCTGTACTTTAATAATTTTCCCATATAGACATTTTCCACTCCTTTATATATACTATATGCAAGTATAACTTGTGTAAAATGTGCTAACAATGGCATTTATACAGCGGATTTTTATACTATTTGCAATCTATGTTTGCAGATAGTGTATATTTAATTATTAAAAATATTTACAGAAATGAGGGATAACATGCCACAGACGGACAGACATAAAAAAAGAGAGATTCCTATTGAATTTGATTTCTATAATACATTAGATAAGCTTCCTGTAGAAAAGAGATGTACTATCATTATGATTTCGTGTGGCAGTACAACTATCAAGATAAATGAACATTTTCAGACTGTGAATGCTCCTGCTGTGCTTTGCATTTCACAATATGATAAGTTTCAATGTATAGAAAAGACACATTTAAGCGCCAAGGCGTTTCATTTTGACCCTTGGTATATTAAAGCATGCCTTAGATTTGAAAATCTTGATGACGACATCAGTATTGATGAGAAATATGTTTATGAAAGAAATATGCTTTACATGTTTACCAAGCATTCTGGAAATTTTCAGGGAATATTTCATTTAACACCACAGCAGTATATTCACATTAATGAATTAATGCTGATGATTGGTGCTGAAACCTATGCGCAGAGTGACGATTACTGGACCTGCCGCATAAGGAGAATGCTGCGTCAGACGATAAACTGCATATATGATATCTATGTCGACCAGCGCAAATTAAAATTCTACGAATTGTCTGAAAATACTAACCCTGTAACAATATGTACAGACTATATTCATGCCAATTACCAGAATGATATTACCTTAAATTCCCTGTGCGAACTCGTTCACCTTAACCGCACCACATTGAACCAGCGCTTTAAACAGCAGCTAAACTGCACCTGCATAGAATATCTGCTGCACTACCGCTTAAAGATTGCGCAGGAGCTGCTATCCAATACCAACCTTAAAATCGAAGAAATCTCCAGTCAATGTGGCTTCAAATACGGCTCGTACTTTAACCGCCAGTTCACGAAATGCTTAGGTATATCACCGTCTGAATTCCGCAAGAACCCGACTGGATATAGTTCGTTTGAAGGTGGGAAGGTGCGGAAATTGTGAGGGTGTGCTATTTTTTAATAGTATACTTGAATTTTCTTATTATCAACAATATATTGTTGATTGAAACTCCCTTTGATAAAGAATACTATATGGCTTTCTTTAGACCAAATTTCAGTTGTTGCAAAATTTGCAACAGTTCAAACTGAAGGGTGACGTACTGTAGAAACAAACATTGATTATTATAATCTTGATGTAGTTATCTCTATCTGATACCGTATAAAGCCTCTTCGTTGAACACAATTTCAGATATGGGCTATTGGAATTTAAAAGAATATATAAAAAAAGATTTTCCTTAGATGATAATAGATTCAAACAATTAGATGGTGAAAACTAGTTTGATGAAATATGGAACTCACCTTATGGGTACATGATGAAATTCATCGTTCAGATATTGAAGTTGCCAAAAACTATCTAACTGAGCAAAAGCTCTGTATGCTTTGAATAACATTGTTACTGCATACCATGATATTGCAGAAGTACATGAGTACATGCCCTTAACCAAGAGCCTATGTATATGAAAGACTGGCTTGAAACCATCGACGATTACCTTAAAATGACACGCCGTGATATTCTTACCAGCAGTGGTCATATCAACCATATACAAGCTATTAAAAAGCTCATGCAGAATATAATAAATACAAGAATCGTCTTGAAGATAAGCTCTCTCCTGTTGAGAAGGATTTTATTAAAAGTATTGGCGTATTGGAACATATAATGGACAAGTCAAAATAAATTGTGAATAAATGTTAGTAAATACAATCTTCTATGATAACAAAAAGCACTTTCAACAGTCTCTCTACTGAAAGTGCTTTTATGTACCTTCGATTACCACTCTTCTAATATATCTTTTTGCAAAATAACCCACTCTCGTTAATTAATTTGCGGCAATAGATTCATCATCCCACTAAATCATATTCTTATTTATTTTGCTTTTTTCTCTAATTCCAACATATACTTATCAAAATCAGACATAAACAATCTGTCCTGAACAACTCGATATTTCTCAAACTCAGTCTCAGCATGAAGCTTTGCAATCTCAGCAGACACCTTACCTGCATCCTGCAAAATCCCATAATCAAACATTTCAATAAAACTATTTAGACGTTTCTCCCAGTCCTCCATAGTCAATGGAATATGCCTCAGTGTCATATTTTCAGCAAAATCTAAATACGCAGTAACCATACGATTCAATTGTTTCATCTCATCCTGACTTAAATAGTTTTTAGCAATTGTAACATCACTTCTCTTTATCTTACCATCAGGAGCATCTGCCCAAGTAGTTAATCCCATATGTTCTTTGGTATGGTCTGCTCTTTCTACAATCAGCTCTGATGCTGTATGTCCATGAACCGCAAAATGCATCTTATTCTGAACCGTAGCATAAAATCTCTTTGTTTCAGCTGAATTTTTATCATAATCTATTGCAGTAGCATAAAGGTCTGTAATTTTCTGATAAAACTTTCTTTCACTTGCTCTTATTTCACGAATGCGCTCTAACTGCTCGTCAAAGTACTTTTCTGTCAGATAAGTTCCTCTTTTTAACCTTTCATCATCCATAGCCCAGCCTTTGATGGTGTAGTCCTTAACGATATTGTTAGCCCATTTACGAAACTGCACTGCACGCTCATTATTCACTTTAAATCCGACTGCGATAATCATTTGAAGATTATAATGCTTGGTATCACGTGTTACCTGACGGGAACCTTCCGTTTGAACTATCCGGAAATTCCGGATAGTTGAATCTTCCTCAAGTTCTGAATCTAAATATATCTTTTTTATGTGCTCATTAATCGTACGTACATCTACATCATACAATGTAGCCATCATCTTCTGTGTCAGCCATATATTCTCATCCTCATAACGCATTTCAACACTGTCCTGCTGTTCGCCAACAGAGGCAACATATGTTAGATATTCTGCCGCGCTGGAACGGATTGTTACTTCATCTTTTTTCTTTTTCAAATAGGATTACCTCCTTTTAATTGCTTAACCTGATTGTTTAATTATTGATAACCTCTCTATGTAATTATATATTTAAAATATTTTTATACTTTTTTACTTTTCTCTTTCATAATATGATATGAGATCATATCTATTTAATATTTGATATAAAATTGAGTAATCTTCATTTATTAAATTTAATTCACCCATGTAATTATTTTCTTTCCCTTTTTCAAGATCATAAACCAAGCACCCAGACACTCCTTTTATATTAATTTTTTGAATATAATATGTAGTATAATCACCCATGCATAAATTCAATTGTCCTACTTGCTTTATATCGGTCTCTAATTTTTCTTTTTGTTTTTTTAATTTTTTCTTTTGTCTGATCTCAATAAGTTTATTTATTACAACTTGCTTGGTCTCTAAAATCTGTTCGTCTTGATCTGTAATTATTAATTCATTTTCTAAGTCCCTTATTTTATCCATCAATAATTTTCTTTCATATTCATCAATATAATATCTATATGAACCGTCATGTCCCTTTTTTGCATATCTTGACAAAACAATTCCAAAAAAGCAAATTAATATTGTTATCATCCATACAAACATAAGAATTACCCTTTTACATTGCATCATTTGACATACAAATGATGCAATAACAGATATAACCAATGAACTGAAACATGTTGTTAAATTATCATATAAAGAATTTTGAACGAAAAGAAAATCTGCACGTGCATACAATCTTTCTATTTCTTTATTTTTTACTAATTCATCAACTTTTCCATCCTTTTTATAAAGCAAATTTATTATTTCAATTTGTTTTATATAATAATTGTTATCTTCACCCCAACATTTTTTATATTGATCAATTTTTGTAAAAAGTTCATCATCACACTTCTTAATATTATGCATTCCCCTTTTCATAGTAATAATTCCGAGAATACTAAAATAGACAACCATAGCAACTTCTATCAATAATAAAATTAGACATAATATCATTTTTATAATTACAACTGTTACTTCTGATAGGTGACTGACATTACGCAAAAAAATAATACTTATGATACATGTTATAATAAATATGACACCAGTAATACTAATATAATACTTTTCCCACTTCTTCATAAACTTGTCCCTTCTTACTATTTTTAAAAATATAGTATTTAAAATCTAATTCTGTTAATAGATTTTTAATTCAAACTTCCTATTTCATCAATTTCTATATAATTTAATATAGCCGGAGCAGCATCCCAACTATATTGATATTTCATCTCATTATTATATTGACATTTCATAACAACCTTTTTTAATTCTTCCAAACTTTCTACTCCAAACAATATCATCATCTTTTTATAATATTGTCTAGACCTCATTTTTTCCCATTCTATCGGAGCATTTTTTACGTATATATAACATGTAGGAAACCAGTTTATTCTATGCAAACCATTTCCTGATTCAGCAAGATTATATGCATTACATACCTGATATAAAAACAAGTCAGCTTCTGCTATATCTTCACTTGTAAATATAGGCAATTTTTCTCTTTTATTACATATTGTATCTCCCATAAGAGTATATTTATTTTTCATATCAGTATTGGGCTTATAGACTAGTCTGCTACATCAACCGAATTTATCTAAACCAATTTTCTGTTTAGATTTTATCACACATAAACATTACTTGTTATTATAGATAACTTTACCTTTTCGTGCAAATTTTCTGATTCCTGTTTTCTCCTGTGGAAAAACAACTAATTTTTTAATATTGCCCCTTTCTGCCAATTTGAAAGCATCCCTTGCAATCTTCAATGTATGTCTTGGATTAGTTGTAGGAAAAACATTTACATCAGTCACATTTCTTGGTAAATTCCTTACCTCATCCACAATCTTCGCTATAAATTGTGGGCTATAATATCTGGATACGTCTGGACGCACACGATTAATTGTAATTGTTGATAAACTTCGTTTTACAATTGGCAGCTGTTGGTTTTCAATAGGATATGTATCCGCAAGAACTAAATTTACTTCGTCTGATACCTGAACAAAATTTTCCTTTTTAATTTCTATTTCTTCATCTTCTATTGCCGGGTAATCGTCTTCTTCTCCAACATTGTAACTTGAAAAAGTATCATTTAATACCAGTTTGAATTGTAAATATGGAGGAACCAATTTTAAATTACAAGTTTGATATCCCAGAATTTTCGCACAAAACCAGTACCATAGATAAGGGTAATTGTGATAAACATTTTTGGTATTAAATATCTTTTCTTTATTAAATTTTCTAATCCAAAGCAATACCGAGAACACAAGTACTATACTAATAACCCAGTTTTCGGTATTTAGCAAAAGGTAATATCCTATATTATCAAAATCTACAGACACATTTTCAAAACATAATGCAATTAATTCTTTAACATTTATTATATAAGGTATTAAAAAAGCCATTACTAGACCAATAATTTCCACTATGGAACGAGCATTCTCTTGCAATTTTTTAAATAATTGTTTCATTTTCTTTCAGAATTCCTTTCCAATCTATACTACATATTTTAGTGATTCTCTTTTGAACAGCATTATATTCCCAAATACCCACTTCCTGAATTCCAGCAATAATGTGATATTGAATGCCACCCTTCATTTCTTTTCCAATTTTTTTCCAATTGTTTGAATCTATAAATGAATATTGAGGAATATTTTCCGGATGTGTATGCCATTCGCCCATATAACCATATACACCCTCATTTTCTTCATATAACTTTTTAAAAAAATCGAGATGTCTTTTATCTTTGCGCAGAAATCTATTTCTACTTCTTTGATCTGCAGTCATCGGCTCTGTAATAAACTCGATAATTAAATTTGAATTTCCGCAATTCTCCCGTCCAATTAAAATGCCTCCAGCTTCGCAAGATTTCCGTTCACTTTGCACATATTTCTGTATTACTTGCAATATATTATTACAAAATTTTATCTTTTTGTCTCCATATTCAATCACCATATTTTTCTCCACAAAATTTACATCTCGGTTGAGCAAAAAGTTTTCCATTACATTCCACGATGCTGTCTTTTTGATTCAAATATTTATTCGAAACCTGTAACCCAGCTCTCTTAAAATGATAATCGTCACCCTTTGCTGAAATAATTATATTATCTGAATATCTCCCCTCAAAAATCTTTTTTATAGTATCAACACACATGCCGGCTGTTTTAAGAGATATGGTAGAACCGTAAGGTATAAAAGAACTTCCACAACCTGCAACCTTTTGAACGACCTTTTGTCCTGACCGACAATAGGCTGTACGATCATATAGTTCCCCAGTATCTTCATCTCGTCCTATAAAACACTCATAGCATCCGACATTCCCATATTCAATATATGCCACATGATTTCCCACCCCCAATACCTCATTCCACGCATAAACAACCGGTACCATCAGCTTATTTGACATCACATACTGATTAATCCATCTGTTCACATTATGGTCTCCCGTCGCAGATATAATCAAATCATATTCGCCAAATTCAATATTTCCCTCCTGTACTGCTTCCTCTATCTTTTCTGCCAATGATGAAATTTTCAAATCCGGAATATTTTTTTCGAAATAGTTCTGTAAAGCTACACATTTATATTGTCCTACGTATTCTAATCCAAGTAAATGCCTAAAGACATTGTTCTCGTACAAATGATCCGCATCAAGTAACATCATCTTTTCTATGCCTGCTTTTACTAACTCATTGGCAATATACCCACCCAAAGAACCACATCCTATTAATAGAACTTTTTTGTCCGCCAAGATATTACTAACTTCATTTGAACGAGTCATTAAATATTGTTTATCGATTCTGTCAATTAGAATTGGTGTAATCTGACTTACTGACCGTAATCTACAGACAGCATTTTCAAAAGAAATCATACATTTTTCAAGTAAAAATCCTAAAACAGTGCTTACACCATTGGGTTGCTTAATTGCAAAAATTATTAGTTTATCACTGCTTATTTTAGAACTAATTGCTTGAAATTCTTTCACATCTACATATCTTAATATATTTTGGAAATATTCATTTATATCTATATATCTTGCATCTGGCGGAAACAGAAAATCTTCTACTTCAATATTTATATAAACTCCATTTCTTATGTTAACACTTTCGTTTTCCTTATAATAATGTTTCAATTTTTGTGGATCTTGAGAAACATATATCTTACCACTCTTTGCCCTCTGCATATATTTAGCATATGACTCTTTTTTATATCTTTTTGCAGTCTTTGTAAAATATTTTACTACACCAATATGTTGAATCCCCACCACATCAACTTTTGCCAAACGAATAGATGGCAATTGCAACCAATATGACTCAAACTCTTCAATAAAATCTTCTCTATTAGTGCGCGCTAATCCATCTTCAATAATTTCTTTTGCTTTCTCAATTGACTGCAAGATGATTCCTCCCAGATTCTGATCTATCAAAACACCTTCCGTTTCAAATAGGCAAAATTTCCCCTTTATATCTACATGGGGTATAAAGGGGAAAGTCATATTCTGTGCAATATAAATATCAATCAATGTCCTTTGCCAGTTTTGCGGAACAGCAACTACAATAGGAACAACCTGCTTTGCAACTGACAAATCACATTCAATTATTTTCTGATATTCTTCTTCTCTAAATATTGTCATATCAACAACCTTCACATTATGAACATCAGAACAAGCATACAAAACTTTTTCAATAACATTTAAATCCATAAATATCATACTCCTGAAGAACTTGAAGACGGTATATAATTCATCTGCTTTTTTGAAGCATCCTTTGTCTCTGGAACTTTGAAATCATCACCAAAAATTTTGTTCAACAACTTGCACTGTTCAACTTCGTCGACCTCTTTTTTTACCTCTTCCAAATCAGTAATCAGTTTGTCAATTTTGTCCTTAAAATCTGTCATATAAATGTCTGTCATTTTCTTGAAGACATCTGTATCATCTTCAAAGTTCAAAGAAGACGGCAAAGGATACTTAATACGATACAATAATCTGCCATTATCTGATACTCCCTGAAAAATGAACAGATTCTGAATCTCTTTGGCAAATCCTATAAGTGCCTCTAAGTCATCATATTTCCATTTTTCTTCCAAGTAATCATATGTTCTGTATACTTCAAATTTATCAGCTGCAATCAATGTAATACCGATGCTTGGTGGTTCCGCATTACCTGAACTGTTAAATTTGAGATTCTTCCATCTCTTCATATATCGTATCACACGCCGATATTGTGCTCTCTCTTCACTATCAGCTTCGTATTTATCATTAATGTAATCAACCAGTCCTTTTGGATCTGATTTTTCCCAACATATTTCTTCCGGTGTGTTGTCTTTTCCTCTTGCTAGATATAATTGACTATCTATATCATCCTTATCTTCATAAGTGTAAACCACTAAATCCACATGATATGCTGCTTCACCGTCCTTCTTATATGTGACCGTTACGCAAGGTTTTTTCACTTCGGCACCGTACTCAGTATGACTCTGCAAAATATCATAAATTGTATTTTTCAACTCAACCGGATTCTCATAATCTTCTTTATTAACCTTAAATCTAAGCCCAACATCGATATCATATTCTTTGTCAAGTGGCTCAACCCCAGTATACATAATATAGCTACCTTGATTTAATTCACAAAACGCTGGTAATTTTCCACTATCTCGAAGCTTCCCCAGTAAAATATCTCTTTTACTGGCTAATTCCGCTTTTACTTCATAATCCATTTTGATTGTTTTATTAAAGTCTTTAAAATATTTCTGTAAACTCATGCAACATTTCCTTTCTATGTAATAAATAGCCCGCCTTTGTTAGCACTCATTAACAGAGAGTGCTAACACCTTTAATTTATCACTTTATATTTTTATTGTCAATTTCATTAAAGACATTTAATGAAATTTTTATAAAAATAAGCAACGTTCTTTATGTTACACTTTAATCATTACAAAATTAAAAACTGGAAGTACCTATTGCATGCACGGTAACATTTATCAAAAACTTAGCCCGGAATCTGTTAAGTCATTTGCTTTAAAAAGCATTCATATTTGTTCCACCATTTCTATATAATTCATGTAAATACCATCTTCATGGTCCACCATATAAAATGGTTTGTTTTCTTTATTAAATTTTTCCTGCCTGATATCCATAGACCGCCATCCTTTTCTTCGGCATATTTTCTTGTGTTTCCTATTCTATTTTGAAATTATCACTCCTTCCTTTCCTGTATTTTTCTCCAACTCACTCTCAAAATCACTGTTTTACCACTATGTCTCTTTAAAAATAGGGCAAAAACTGGTCATTTTTCGTTCCAATTTTTGCCCTCAAACCACAACATCTTGTGGTTTAACATGCCTATTTTTCTTTTTTCCCACAATACTGCATCAGAACTACCGTCTCGACTGTTTTTTCTTTGTCCCGAATAATTCTCTTTGTAAATTCACCATCATAGAATACTGGGAACTTAAATCCAATCGACTTTATTATCTGCTTATCCTGTTCTTCTTCATATATTTGTATGTCTGTAAGTAATGCATTATAAAACTGCTTCTTTTCCATATCAGACAGTACATCATATACACTATCAAACATCAACAAATAATTATAGATGTTATCACCTGTTATCTTATCCTTCTGGATATTTGATAACTTATCTTCTGTTTCAGATACTAAATCTTCTGCATCACCTATTTTATCATAAATTGTATCTAATCGCTTCTGTAAATCGTCATATTTGCGATCATAATTTTTATCTAATATATCAAGTGTATCAATCTGTAAAATAATCTTATCTTTTGTGCCTACTAACTGCTTTAATACCTTTTTTGCATTAGCAAGCTCTTTTTCTGCTTCGCTTGTATCTACACTTGTATTTATTTTTGTTTTCATTACTTCCGAAAATCTTGGATTGTTTACCAATTTTCTTATTATTTCAGATACCGCATTATCTACCTTTTCTTCTGACCACTGCTTGTGATAATCACATTTATGTCCATCTTTATTAAGTCTATGCTTACAAGCATATGAAAAATAGGTTTTATAATATGTTCCGTCTTTTCTTTTTGCCCTTTTTACATTTCCATATAACCCAGCACCACATACAGGACATTTTACCAAACCACTTAATACATGCTCATGGTCTAAATCGTGCTTCTTTTCTAATTTGCTTGCTGTTGCCCTTCTTTTTGCTTGTGCATCCTTCCAGAGCTGTTCATCTACTATTGCTTTATGTCTGCCATCATATACATCAAATTCTTTTTGCGCTACTACATGATATTCATTTCTTGTGCCTTCAATCTTTGTTGTCTTTCTTCTTCCATATGCAATTTTGCCATAGTATACTGGATTATCAAGAATTGCTTTTACTGTTGATGTTGTAAATTGTGTTAAATATCCATTCTGTCTTGCCTTTTTCTTAATTCCATTGTTATTAAGATAAGTTACAACACCATTATAGCCTAAATTTGTATGTACAAACTTATCAAAGATAATTCTGATTGCTTCCGCTTCATCCTCTTCTATAATAAGTTCACCATCAACTAATTTATAGCCATATGGTGCAAAACCACCATTCCATTTACCTTCTCTGGCTTTTTGCTTTCTACCTTCCATTGTCTGTACAAGTATATTTTCACGTTCAATCTCTGCTACTGCTGATAATACATGTACCATTAATTTTCCAGCTTCCTTACTGCTGTCTATTCCATCTTCTACACTTATCAGATTAACACCATAATCCTGCATAAATTGTAAAGATGTTAATGTGTCAGCCGCATTTCTTCCAAATCTGGATAATTTGAATACTAATACATATTCTACACCATCTTTTTTACAAGCTATATCATTCAACATTCTTTGAAAATCTACTCTGCCAGCTATATTCTTACCAGATTTACCTTCATCTGAATATTCGCCAGCTATAACCATATCATTTCCTTCTGCATACTTGGTCAGTCTTTCTTTTTGTGCATCTAATGAATAACCATCTATCTGCATACTGGTTGATACTCTTGTATAAATATATACTTTTGTTTTTTTCATACTTGACCACCTTTCGGGACACTTTTAAACTGTTCAACTATATTTTAACTCCGCTTTTATGCGTATACAATAAAAAAATCAATTTTTTAGAAATGTTTGTCCGAATGTCCGAATGATTCCAGACTAAAAGAGCTATTTTTTCAAAAAAATATTTTATTTTTTTATTTCCACCACCAGAAAGCCTTATTTTAAGCACTTTTTAATAAAATCAATTTTTTATAACTTGCATGATCATACATCTGCAAGCTCCCTTTTTTAACCTTACAGCCATCCGCCCCATGACTGGGGCAGTTTATGGCGCAGGTTATTCATACCTGCAGACATAAACAGGGTTGAATATGTACACAGCATTAAAATCAATTCTATGCCGAAAAACGTCGATAATTATCGAGGTTTTTATACCTAAAATGATTTAGACGATACTTTATACCATGAAACACATTTTTTTCATTTTTACCGATAATTATCGTAGTTTTTTGGTACACATAAAAAGAAACAGAGGTTTTATCCCCTGTTTCCTTAATTTTATTTAATTTTTTTAGCATTTCATCTTTATCTACTGCATCTGCATGCTTTTCAATCAATTCAATCATTAAGTTTGCAAATCTTTCTAAATTTACTTCTTCCTCATGTGTTAATTCTGGAAGGTTCATAATGCTACCACCTTTCCACATAACCATTATAGTTTTAGTTATGTATGAAAGACTTGCTTTTTTGTACTTATATTCTCTCAAATAATTCTTTAATTTTCCATTGACAAATCATCTAAAGATTTTTTAAAAAAAGGCTATACAGCACTTTTGCTGTACAACCTGCACAATTTATATAAAAATCAATTTTTGACACCACTGAGCTCACTAAGTACTGAGCTTATATTGGTTGTGGTGTATATGCTAATTTACATACATAACATAACATCACAATAATTGCTATTATAATTACAATTAAAACTATACACTTTTTCATCCTGACCTCCTTATAAATCTTACTTTACATAATCTATGTATTCTCTTTCTAACCCTTTATCAATTATAAACTGCTGGCTTTTCATTAATTCTTCATTTAATATATATATGTCCTCTGATAGTTTATCATAGTCTCTATTATAATTCTCATAGATTTTATCAATCACATCTTCCATAGATGCATTATATGATGCAAACAATGCTATTAGCATTACATAGTAAAACGCACAATTTCTTTGTTCCCTTTCAAATAGCACAAAACTGACACATCCATCTGGTATCTCATCATCACCATCATATTTTTCAAAGCTTTTCTTAGTCTTATTTATTGACATTATAAGTGATTCGATATATTTATCTTCGCCTTGCCCCTTTAATGTCTGTAATCCATTCATAAATGTTTCAAATTCTGGATTTTCTGCTGTATTTGACATTATTATTCTTAGTAATTTTTCTTTGTATTTTTTACTGTTTACAATTTGCATATACATACCAAATCACCCCCTATCTACTTAATCTTTCATTTATTTCTTCATCTGATACATATTCTTGTCCTTTTACTTCCCCAGCTTTTTCCTTCTTTATTTCTTCAAGTAATTGTTTTCTTACATTCCCTTCGTCCATTTTGTTGATATAATCAACAATATCTACGTTTTCCATACAAGCCACCACTTCTTCTATTGGCATCTTCGTAAATTGGAATTGTCTTGCTTGTATTTCACGCATTATCTTTCTTCCTTTTGGAGTTAAAAATAACTTACCTTTATCTTGTACAAAATCCCCATTTTCATCTACTATATATATTTCTTTCCAAGCTTCATACTCTACTAAATCATTTGACAATTTTTCTACTTCTTCATCAAATTTAGCTTGCATTTGCTTAAGCTTTTCCTTATTATCGGCTTCCTTATTTTCTAAATCCTTCATAGATAATTCTAATTGTCGGTTTGCTTCTTCATTTAGCTTCTTTATTTCTGCAAGCCTATTTTCATTTTCATTTATCTTTTTTTGTATATCCGATTGCAAATTATTTTTATATTTTATTTGATGAACAAGCACCCTGTCTTCTTTTGTTAATTCATCTAATATATCCTGCTCCGCTTTTTGCTTATCTTTTATCTTTTGTAAATCGGCTTCAGCAGCATCTATTCGTTCTTGCTGTGCTTTGTCATATTCTTTATTTAAGGTCTTTGTTTTTTCTTCTTGGGTTTTAAGCTTTAATTCTTCTTGTGCTTTATACTGCTTTTCCATTTCACCATTATGTACAATAATCCAATCTTGTATATTCATATCCTTATTTCTGTCTTTTTCAGATGAAGGATATAATTCACCTCTGTCATATCCGAATTTTCTTTCTACTTCTTCATATATATCATCATTAAACTGTGAATAGCTTTGATTATATGCAGCGGTTCTTGATTTCCAGATAGCACCACGATTTAGGTTTAAATATTCTTTTCCATTCTTATCAATGTCTTTTGCCAATGGAATATATGTTATATGCGCATGGATTGATATTTTGGGAGTTCCAACAACTATTTCACCATCTGGAAATTCTTCTGTTGGTGACTTCTTTTCATATGGTGTATATACTTCATCAAAATGCCAGTCTACATTTAAAAACCTACAATTCCTAAATCTTGGATCTGATTTGGTGATATATGTTACAAATGCATCCATCTTTTGTTGATTGTCTGGATCTTCCTGATATGCTTTAATTACTTCTTCTGTTGCATCTATTCTGTCATTAAGCGATATTACCATTGATTCTACACAGCAAGTTGTTTTTCCTCCACCTTTTCCAGTGTATAATTTATCTAAATAAAAATCCTTTTCCCCCATTTCACTTACAACATCAACTTTTTTCTTACCACCAGTTCTTCTTTTACAATATTTTTTGAAATACTGATTATAAGTAAGTCCTTCTGTATTGTTAATAGGATGTAAATTGAATTTCTTAAATTCTTCACATATATGATCATTCTTGTATTTATTCTTTGCACGGATTCTGGTTTGTTCCGATTGCACCGAATTCATTTTTGCATAGCTAAACTGTATAACCCTTTTTATTGCTACTGCCATATTTATTCCCCCCTCACTTTGAAACTTTTCAATGTAAAATAAATATGACTGTTGTATTTTCGGCTTAATTGCAAATAAAAAATTTATATCCTTCATACTATAGACTATTATTCATTTTATTTTCTATACACATCTATCATTTTATTTTTGTATTTATAGATGAATTGGAGTTTTTCTAATTCACGCTATTATACTGTGAGTCGAAATTACAGTGAATGTAGTGTGAATTAGGTTACCTTTTTCATGTTATTATTCTACGCTGTAATGTAGACTTAATAATGTGAAAGGGGGTATTTATAATGCGACTTATAAATACATTACAATCCTTTTTCAAACATTTACTCATGATAGATGTATATGAGGAAGCATCTGTAGATGATAAAGAATTCTTAAATATATGGATATTTGTTGCAAAAATAATCTATAAATTAAGTAATCCATTATCTTTCTTGATGTTTGTAAATGGAAACATAGTAAAATATTTGTTATAAAATTTTTAAGCATCACATATTGTGATGCTTTTTCTTACATTTTATTATTTATATTGCATATTATTATCGTAAGTCGCATTACAACGTCTCCTTTCAGGAGATTGGCACCACTTCGGTGGTGCTTTTTTTTTGCTTAAATTAATTTCTACCTAAAAAATCTGTCAAAAAAGACCACCGTAGTGATCTTATACTATTCATATTAAATTCTATTGATGATTACTCATAAATTCAATCATTGCTGTTTCTAATCCAGCAGAAAATTCAACATTATGTTTAGCACAATAATCTTCAAATGCTGAAAATATTGTTCCATACATACTTATCATATAAGGACATCTTATTTCACCAGCTTCTTTAAATGTTTCTGCTGTATATTGCACTTCTAAATTTGTCATTGTTCTTTTTCCACCTTCATTTCCATATATTTATTCAATGCTACGGTTGTTAATTGTGATATAGAAAAAACCATTGTATCTTCACAATAATCCTTCCATTTTTGTATTAGATTTTTTGATATATTAATTGATATTGCTATTGTCTTTGCTTCACCTGATTTTTTTTGCTTGTATAACTGATTATATATGTCTTGTATATTCTTTGGAGCATTTATTAGATTTAACAAAGCTAATTCAAGCATATATCTTTTACTATATATTTGCTGGCTGCAAAATGTTCTCCATTCATTTGCAAGATTTGCTGGTACTTTGGCATAAAATAATTCTGTTTCATCACCTATATAATCTGCTAAAATTTCTTCATTGCTTTTAGATAAACCTACGTTGCTTTCACATTGTGCAATTTTTTCTTCTAATATCTTTTTACTGTTAATTAATTCTGTATTCATATCTTCTATCTTTTGTAATTTTTCGTATTCCTTTGCACTTATAATTACTTCTCCCTTTCTTTGAAATCTTGCAATTTCATATGTCTTTTGGTCAATCATCTTATACCCAATATCTCTTAAATAATCTGTCACAGCAGACCATGTCATATCAAGTTCATCATTTCTAAATGCACTTGTTCCTGATTTTTCTTTCTTCAATTCCATTAATCTTTTACGAACTATTTCTATAACCTGTTCATCTGGCAATTTTTTTAAATCGTCTAACACCATAAATTTTTCACCTCTTCCATTTTATATTAATCATTACTAAAATTAATATGATTATCAGCACAGGTAAATAAGTACAAAAATAATTTAAAATTACTGTATAGCCATTTTAAATGGCTCAATTATAAGTCAATATTTTTTCTATACCACAAAATATTTTTCAAATTTAATTGTAATTGCATTGTTTCCATTTTAATTTTTGATTTATAAATTCAAAATGATAAGATTACATTTTCTATTTGACAGCATCCATCCGCATCTTCTTTTATTTCATAAATTATGTATGTCATTCATTTTTTTATTGCTGTATAGCCAAAATAAATTATTTTAAGCAAAAATGCAGCAAAATCAACTATCGCGCGCTACATAAAATAGCTATCCATTGCTCAGGACGCTCAATGCTGGCTTATGCCAGCAAAGTTTGTCCTGCTTCATTCCTATAGCTATTTTATTCCGCCGTAGGGAGCTTCGCTGCACTATATTTCGTATAGTGCTCACCTTTCAGCTTTCCAGTCCCAACTTTACAAATAGTAGTAAGTTATAACCGTTCATAATGCACAAAATTCACCGCAAGCATAAAGGTCATTTCATTCCCAATATGCTTTTGTTCATAATGTGCATTATTCACTAATCAAAACCTCATTAGTGTGTTGAAAGCTTCAAGGTGGCACTATACTTTGAACTACGTTCAAAATATAGTGCCCTACGGGGATTTTATGGACATTCCCGACCTTTTCAGGTCTGGCATATCTCATAAAAGAAATACTTCACAAAGGTATTTGTTTCGTATTTCGTAAATGGGAACCCCTACCCCCATTTACACAAAAATGCCCTATGATGCACTTTTGCATCATAAGGCATTTTCTATCATTCATATCACAAGGTATTGTGATATTCATTCTAATGTCATTCCTAATGCACAAAGGTCGTAATCCTTCCAATGTGCAAAAGTCATTCCTATAATTTTAATTAAGTATAATCATTGCATTTTTATTTTATCAATGCTTACATATATTTTTTTTGGCTAATAAGCAATTTAAAATGGCTTGACATTAATTTCTATTGTCCACAAATCTATTTTTACTTTTTATCAGTCTTATTCTTCTTACCACCTATCAATAATACAAAATTGGCTATACAGAAAAACTTTACTGTACAACAAAAAAGACAGCTGAAGCTGTCAATTTTGTTTTCTAACTATACATTTATTCCTGCTGATACAGCTAATAAATCAATAGCTTTTAACATATTCACTATCTTATCATGTAATGACTGCATTTCCATTAGTGCTACCATACAATCATTTTCGCTATAATATTCTGAATAGAAATCATCATCTGTATCAATCTTTCCACAAGCTATTTCATATGCTGCTTCAAATGCATGATACATAATATCATTTGATTCCTTCAAATCCATTACTTCATCATAATGCTCTTCAAATGCTTCTGTATCATCCAAATCTTCAGATGCCAGTTGCAGACAATCAGCAACCTTATTTCTAAATTCATAATAATTATCTTTCAGATCTTCTAATGGTGGCTCCTTTCCAAATAATGTAATAAATAGTTTACAATTTGAATCTTTACATCCTTCTGTCCAAGTTTCTAAATCAGGCATATTAATTCCTCCTTATCAAATTTCAGAACAGTTGTTCTCTGTTCGTGTTCGCATGTTAACTCTCTTATTACATTTTGTAAAGTCAATTTCAATAAAAAAAGCAGCCGAAGCTGCCATTTTATGTAATCTATATTCATTTTTATTTAAGCGAATATTTTTCATATTCCTGTTCTAATTTCTTAAAATCACAACAAGTTCTTTGCAAAAAAGAATAATTTCTTGAACCCATATCATATCGTTCGTTATATACATTTTTTGCTTTCTCTTCTATATCTTTCCACTTTTTTCTTATATAACGTATTTCATTTGCACAATATGTATCAACAAGTGGATCTATCTTTACAGTTTTTATAATATTATCCTGAATAGGAAACATGTTATTATATAAAAGATTGGCAATTTCTCCATCCCCATCTTCTATAAATGTTGTTATTAGAGCACTTCTCTTTTTCTTTCCTGCTTTGGCACGTTCCTCTGTTGTCTGCGAAGTCAATGGAATAACATATTTTTTGTCATTAATACTGGTAACAACACCAGCAAAAACCCTATTATTATATTTTACGCTTATTCTCCAATCTATGCTATGCATGTATTTCAAAAATCCCTTTTCTACATAACACAAAATAGGATTTTCTTTTTCCCTACTTTTTTCTGTTACTAATTCTTTTGCTTCATCCATAAATCTCCTTTTGTAAAAAAAAGACCATCTGCACTCAACAAATGGTCTTTTCCTGTCCACTAAGCAGGACCACGCTCATTTTGAATCGTCCACTAAGCAGGACCACGCTCATTTTGAATCGTCCACTAAGCAGGACCACGCTCATTTTTATCGTTCTGCATTTCAACATCTTTGGTAGCAGCAAACCAACCTATATCGTTCCACACTTCAACGCCTTTGGTAGTGGTACACCGTATTCAATTGCCATTGTATCAAATACAACAAGCCTTTGTATAATTATAATATGATAGATTTTTAAAAAAGTCAATAATTTTTTTAAAATCATCACACTATTATATATATATCCTTTTTAATTATTTTTATACTTATTTTATCATTCCAGCCATTTGTCCTAAATATGGTAACATTGCAATTAATGCATCTGCTCCTTTATCAGCCAAAAACTTTAAAACTCCTGCTATTTTTTCTTTTGCTTTTTCCTTCTTCCCACTTTTTACTGCTGCATCTATTCCAGATAATTTATCCTCCAAATCATCCTTCTCATCTTTTGACATAGTTTCTTCTGGAATCTGTTCAATATTCTTTATCGCCTGTTCCAATGTAATACTTATATTGATATTATTAGAATTATTTGCATTTGCTGATAAATTTATATTATTCTGACCTAATCTTGCAAGTTCTAATTCATCTTTTCGCTTTTGTTCTTCCATCTCTAAGTTATCTTTATAATTAATCAATTTAGCTTTTATCTTTATAATATCACCATCATAATCAATTCCTCTCCCGTCACTCATCCATTCATACATATCTAATCCTCTATGTATATTTTTAATTTCATTATTATAAACATTCACTATTTCATCTATTAGTTTATCCTTTTCGTTTTCACTATGACTCTTTATTTCATCACACGCATCTATATATTTTTGTAAAGTATCTATCTTTCCCATATAATCCCTCCTGTCATTTAGATTGATTATATACTCAATACCATTTTTCCACAATAAAAAAGACAGCCGAAGCTGTCAATTTCATATTATAATTTTAAATTAATCCAACTTTCCACATTTTGTGTGACCGACCATCACTTGTGAAAATCAATAATCTTCTTCGTGATGCTGTTTGATTGCTTTCATAATTTCAAATCAATCCAACTATATTCTTTCTGCATAAGCTCCATTTTTTTATTTTGTGTTATTGTAAATGTTACTTCTATCTTATGATTTTTGTTAACATCCAAGAAATTATATTTGTTTACTGGATTTACTGATACACCATCTATTTTTAAACTACTTGTGACATAGCCTTGTGCTGGTGTTATGAATATTGAATTATCATTTGCATATGATACTATGCAACTATTTGATATCGCTCCGCTTCCAGCTTTACTTGTTGTTATTGTATAAATAATTTTTTCAAATACTGCTGTATATGATTTATTACCTGTAGATTCCTTTGCAATGCTTACAGTTTTTTGTGGTGTTGTTCCATTTGAACCTGTCCAGCCTACAAACACATAACCATTTTTTGTAGGATTACTAAGTGTAAATGTTGCAGTTTCTATATTATAAGAAGTCTTATTATTTGCAGTACCACCATCTAAGTTATATGTTATTGTATAATTTATTGGTGTCCAATTTGCTGTATATGATTTATTACCTGTAGTTCCTTTATCTATACTTACAGATTTTTGTGCTGTTGTTCCATTACTATCTGTCCAACCTAAGAATCTATAACCTTTCTTTGTTGGTGCATTTAATGTAAACTTTTCAGTTTCTATTGTATAGCTTGTTTTGTTGTTTGCTGTCCCACCATTTAAGTTATACGAAATTATATAATTTATTGGTGTCCATTTAGCTGTTATACTTACATTTCCTGTTTTTCTGGTCTTTAATTTGCTGTATAAATCTGCTGTATCACTAAATGTTGCATTACAGCCTTCATTGATTCCTGTTATCTTATTTCCATTTGCATCATACCAGCCTAAAAAATCATATCCTGCTTTTGTTGGATTAGAAAATGTTACCCCATACAATACATTATATGTACTTGGATTACTTGAATTATTTGTTCCACCATTTAGATTATATGTTATTGTATAATCTGTTGGAAAATAGTCATATTCAAAATTCATCACATATGCAGGTTGTGTTATCTTTGTTCCAAAATTAAATGTTGTCCACTTGCCTGTTATTTGTCCATTGCCAAATCTTTGCGCTAAATAGAATCCATTAGGTACTGTCAATCCATAAGTTGCATCTGGTGTAAATTCTTCTCCATAGTTTTCTTCACCATATGTTGTTTGTAATAAAAAGGCTGTTTTATTGCTGTTATTACCTTCATTTTTGAATCCCCATGCCCAGTGCTCATATTTATTTTTATATTTGTTTATTGTCCATTGTGCATATAATGTTGCTGTTCTTGATGTGTCCCATGCTATTTCATAATCAGATGTTATATATCCACCTTTACCGTCTTTATCTGTACACCATCCAGCAAAAGTATATCCAGTTTTTGTAGGTGTTGGCATCTCACCAATTTTTTGTTCGTAATATACTTTTTTACTTGCAGTTGAAACAGTTCCACTATTTGCATCAAAATTTATAGTTGATTCTACAGGTGTCCAATGTGCATAAAATGTAGTATCTGATGATATACCTACTGCATCCGTAGATGTTATTTTATTTCCACCTGTTTTAGCATCATACCAACCATCAAATATATATCCTTTTCTTGTCGCTGTTGGTAATGTTCCATATGTTTTTGTTGATGTTACTATCTTACTTTCATTGCCAGATAATGTACCATCATTCGCATTAAAAGAAGCTGTAAAATGTGCTAAAGTTGCCTTGCCTGTTATTCCTTTAAATCTTGCATCTGGTTGACTTGCTGACATAAATCCGTATGATCCTGCTTCTATTGGATTGGGATCTGTATAATTTACTATCAATGTATTATTTCGCCACACTTTTATATTATTTCCTTGTGCAGAAATTCTAATAGTTTCATAATTCCCACGTTTCCAATGTGTTGTTGGAAGGTCTACTACTTTTTCTAAATTTTTAACTGAAAATTGTTTCCCATTTATTTTATATAGTCCTCTAAACCATCCATCATTTATATCTGCACCATCATAAGCAAAAACATAACCTGTGCAGTTATGATCTTTATCTTCTGAAAATCTAATCATAGCTCCTAATGTGTCATCATCACCACTCCATGATCCCATTGAAATAGAAATATCCATATCAGAATAATTTGTTGTTGGATTATAAAAGCCTGTCATATCATCGGTATTCTCAGCATTTACTATATATCCATTTGAATTATAACTCCATTGTCCAGGGTACTGCATCGTTCCACCAGAATATGCTGATATTGGTGTCCAGTTATTCCAAGCTGATAATATATCAACCCCTAAATTCAATTCATAATCTTCTAATGCTAATGCAGGTTGAATATTTGCAAATATTGTAACAAGTACCAAAAGAAGTGCTACTAATCTATATTTTATCCTTTTCACCTGCATCACTCCCCTTTTTTATGTTCTTTTAAATATCTTTTTCTATATCTATAATAAGTTGATTGATTTAATTTCAATTCCTTCATTAGTTCAAATGGTTTCTTTTTGCCAGATTCAACCTTTTCATATTCCTTACAGAATTTCTTATAATCTATTGCCGCTGGTCTGCCTAACTTATCCCATTCGCCTCTTGCTTTTAATGCTTCATATCCTTCTTTTTGTCTTTTTTGCTTTTTATGCATTTCTGCCTCTGCCATAGATGCATATAATTCAATCATCATATTATTGACTGTTTCCATCATCATTTTTGCCATTTCATTATCTATTGAAGAATAATCTATTAAGGTTGTTGGAAGTTCTAAAACCATAACACGAACATCCTTTTCTCTTAACTTTCTAAGTTCATCTAATGTATCTTGTTTAGTTCTTCCAAGTCTATCTATCTCAGTGATAATCAATATGTCTCCTGCCCTTAATACATCTTCTGTTAAAACAATGTATCTGGCTCTTTCAAAATTCTTACCTGTCTGCTGGTCGGTATAAACTTTTTCCAACTTCATATTATGTTCTTCACAATATTTTGTAATTTCAGCTATACCACGATCTAAGTGTTGCTCTTTTGTGCTTGTTCTATGATAACCATAGACCATAAAACCACTTCCCTTCTATAAACTAAAATGCTATAATTTCTATATAAACTTAAGGAGGAATATTTATATGCCTAATACAAATCGAAATATGGTTCAAGACGCTGAGAATGAAATTCGCAATAAAGCAATAAAAAAGTATCATGAAGAAAACAGGTTTGATCTTATATATTTATCTCTTATGCTATGTTATGTTGTTGTTTTTTTCTTGCTGTCGATTGCTACAGATTTAGCATTTTTTTCACTTATTTTAGCTATATTTTCATTCATTACAACTTTTAGTTTTGAAGCCTTAGAATGGATGGATTTCAAATCCGAATCAATATCTTCACGCTTAGCAACCTATATTTTGAAAAATAAAACGATTGTTATGTTAATAATACCAATACTTTTTATAATAACTATGATTCCTTTATATATTTGGAATAAAATAGATGCCGATTTATATATACAGACTATGCAAAATATAGATTCACATATCCCCAATATAGTTACATCTATTACGTTTGCTTTATATTTCATTTCATTCTATATACGAAGTTATTTTAAAAAAAGAGAAGCATTTATAACATCATTTAACAAAAAATTTCATCACCCTTATAATTAACAATGACAATAAAAATATTGCAGGAGTGCCAACTGCTGGTACTCCCATAAGCAATATGTATGTGTTTGCCGAAATCATAATTTTTCCTGTAAATATTGCAATCCAAATGAATATAGAATCAATCACACATCCTATTCCAAATGTAGCGAAGCCAATTATAACTATTAAAATTAAAATATCATCAATTATTTCATCAAATGATTTTTTATTATTTCTCATAAATACCACCTCCACAAGTTTTCACATACAATATGACAGATACTATCAAAAAGTCTTGTAATATTTTTGACAGCTTCCAAAAAGTCCCCCCCTTGGCTTTTTGACAGTAAAAAGATATACCGTTATTTAGCATACTTTTAGGCAACGCCTTTTACCATCACTAAAACCTTAAATCTTCCTGTGATGCCTTTTAACAACCTGTTTTTACCATCATAGGAACCCATTTTCTTTCAGAAAATCTTCCTATGATGCTTTTTTGCATAAAAAAAACACACCTGTTTCCAGATGTGTCTTTTGTGAAGCTATGATTCAGTATAAACGAGGTCACTCACTACTCCTGTTTACCCTACACCAATTTTCTATTGGTACTATCTGATTTTCTATCAGCACTATCTGGTTTTCTACCAGCAATATCTAATCATTGATTAGAAATGTATAATCTCCATATCTTCAATGAGACAATTATAATATGTATTTTGAATTTATGCAATAATTTGAAATTAAATGCCTTCTATATTACATCCACTATCTAATGTGATTCCTAATTGTGATGCAATTCTTGTCATTACTTTTTTCATAAATGCATTATTTACTTTTCCCTTGCGATCCATTAATCGCTTTCTATCTAATGTGTATATATCTGTAAGATTGATTCTACACTTATTATCTTCTGTTTCCTTTATTAAATCACCATATTCCAGATCCGCTTCTGTTATTTCCATTTGCCATGCACTTTTTTTAACTGCTTGTCCATCTAAATAAACAGCATTAAATGTATAACTTCCTTTTGCATGTGCCTTTTGAGATATTACAAGCGCCCATCTCATACCAGTTGTTTCACTTCCTACACCTGTCGGCACTTCTACCCTCCAGATTTCACCCCTATGTACACGCTGTCTTGGTTGGCTTTCCATTTCATATAATCTATATCCTGCAGCTATTCTTGTTTTAAAATCTTCCTGTCGTTTTGCTGTTGGAAGTGAACCATATGTTCTTATGCTTTTATTAATTACACTTTCAAAAGTTTCCCAACAACGCCACTTATCCTCTTGCTCAATTTCAATAGTTTCATCCATATCTGATGTATAACCATATCTTTCTGCTAATTGGTCTATTGCCATTATCATTAAATCAGCATCTACATCATTATAGACTTTTTCCAGCCAGTCCATTGCATCTTCAAATTCATAGCTTTCACTAAGATTAATCTTTTCCCCAGTCTTATTGTTTCTGGAGCATAACTGCATAATGTTTTCAGTTAGATCTTTTTCATTTTCATCATTATGTATTCTGTCTAACTTTAACATTGCTGTTCTGAATCTGGCAACATTACTTTCATTTGCTTCTGTACAAGTGTCCCGATCTGGTTCATACTTGCCAGAAAATATGTTTTCTTTTGGCATATTTAGCCCTCCATTTCTTTTTGTGATACCTAAATTATACCAAAATCAGACACCTATATGAATTCATATTTTACTATTTATTCTGTACTTCTGGTTCATAAAATGTGCAGCCAATATTCACATTCTGAATATTTACAGTTATATTTTTTTCGGGTGATACTCCTATTTTTTCTTTAATGAAATCATACATTATATTTTGAATTGTTGGATTTAAAAAATTGTCAATTAAAAAATATACAAAACCGCTATCAACTTTTTCCTGTAATAAATATAAAAACATCCATGTAATACTTATACCCAATAATGCATATACACATGTTTGAAACTTACTTTTTACAACACAAGCCTTTCCAAGTGCTTTATTTTTAATTTCTTCTATAATGGTACTTTTTAATTCTTCTTTATCAATGTCTGGTTCGCCAACATCCTTTTCTGCTGTTTCATATGCATAGTCATATGTTTCTGTAAAGTTTTTACCAATTTCAGTATCTGTATTAAATAACTTATTAAAATTAAATGTTTGTAATGATGATAATGATTTTATATCATATTGTGGTATATAATCTACAAGCTTTTGCAATCCTACTTGCAAACCAGCTAATTCTTCAATTTTGATTTGTTTAGGATATTTAGACCACGCACGTATAGATTTATTAATAGAACTTTCTGGATCATATAAAGCATCCTGCCATGCCTGTATCTGCTCATTACCATTAACCTGCATTAAGGATTTACATGCAGCCCCTACTGCTGCCACAACCTTTTCCATATTTTTATAACAATCGCCGCTAAATACTTTTTGATAGCTATCTAACACTTCTCTTGTTGTCTCTGACATATAATTTACCTCCTGTCATTGTTCTTATATCTTCATATTAATACTTTCTTTCGTAACAAATATAACAACTTATAAATATATATTAGCTGTTCATTTCCAAAAGCACAATATGACAATATAGGACATATTATGACAACTTTATATTTATGATGTTTTACTAACAAAAAATATTTCTATCGTCTCCAGCCGAATTCTATACATTATATTGTGGTTTACTCCCCTTTTATAATACTATATATTGTGGTGTATTTCAAGTATAAAAAAAGCAGGTATATTTCAACCTGCATTATTTCCCCGATTTGATTCTATTACAATGTTTACATAACATCTGGCAATTATCCGCTATTGTCTTTCCCCCACTATGCCATGGTTCTATATGATCAGCTTCCATCTCTTTTATATCAAAATGTTTGCCACATTTTACACATATTCCCTTTTGTTTTTCATATACCTCACGTTTTATCTTATCATCAAATGTTCTAATATTTAATTTATTTTCAAAATCATTATTTGGAATAAATTCACCTGCTTCTATATTGCCTGCTAATATATATTCATATATTCCAGTCTTTTTAGTAACATCACTATCTGCCATTAATTTAGATATTTCTGCTTCTATTATCTTACTATCCCATGATTTTGTCTTTTCATAATACTTATTATAAAATATTCCCCATGGTAATCCTTTCATTTCTTTTCGATAATAATGTTGTGTATCAAATGTATCTTCTACCCATGTCATAACATTCTGGAAATATTGCTTTAATTCGTTAGCATTTGCATCACCATCATGTTTAGACATATATTTTTCTAATTCCATTTCTTGCTGGTCTGCAATCCAAGTTAATCCTAATTCAAGTAAATCCTGTCTATCTGCTTCACCTTTTATAAATGCTCTTTTTCCAGTAGTATAATTAGCAGCACCACTTTCCTTTCTGCTAAAATATGATTTTGCACTTGTAAGCCATTCGCCAGTATGAAATGCATTTAATAATTCCTGTTGTCTTAATCGTTCCCCAGCAAAGTTAATAGTCTTAAACCATCTTAATTTTTCATCATCATTTCCCTCACAAAAATATATTTGTAATGGATATGATAATATTTGATCCTGTTGATTTTCCGACAATGAACTAAATCCCATGAAGTCTGGTTCATCAAATTCTTTAAATGTAAATGTTGTATAAGATCCTGCATCTTTTCCATTTCCAGCTATAAAACGTAATATAGATAATAACCTTTGCTGTCCATCAAGAACTTCAAATGAGCCATCCTTATTTTTCACCCAATACATAACATTTAACGGATAACCATGTCTTACAGTATTTATAACTGACTGTTGTTTTTCAGCTGGATATATAAATTCCCTTTGATATGGTGGTCTTATATTTAATCCTGCTGCATTAGATTCTTTTCCTAATTCTTTTCCTGTCCATTGGGTAGATACCCCATTATATTCGTTATCTTTATATCCTTCTAATAATTCCCTTATTGGAATTTGATGTAATTCAATTTTCATCTTTTGTTTCCCTTCTTATAAATACACGTCTATATATTTTTTTCTTTTTAATTTCTGGTCTTGCAACCATATCATAATAATTTGATGAATACTCTTGCATATTTACGTTTTCCGTTGATATGCCATCCGTCATTTCCTGGAGCAAGTAATTCTCTTGATACATATTCTTGCATATGTTGTTCTTGTCTGTCTGTCTGTCTGTCTGTCTGTCTGTCTGTCTGTCTGTCTGTCTGTCTGTAGGGATTATATTATTATTACTTTCCACTTCAACTGTTATTTTTGCTTCCTTATCCTTTATTAACATTGTAGCCTTTTCTGGAACTTCCTTTGATTTTCTATAATCATTAGCATTTACAATTTCAAATTGTTCTGGATTATATTTATCTAAAAATGTAATAGGTACACCCATAACACCTTTGTAATCCCTTGGTATCTCATTTACCCTGTCTACATTAATTGCATTATAATTATCATATTCTGGATAATCCTCATCATTATATCTTGCTGTTAATTCAATATTTTCATGTCTTTTGTCTATATCTATATTTGTATACCAACCAATATTTCCAAATTTCTGGATTGTACCATCTGGTTTTTTAAATTCTTTTACATTGTCATACCCAATCCATACTTTATTTTCTTTAATAAGTGGAAAAAATTCCTTGTATGTAATTGCATTTTTATTACCAATAATAATAAATTTTTTCTTATATTCTTCTAACTGTGCAACATATTCACGAAACAATGAAAATGGTGGATTGGTCACAACTACATCTGCTGTTTTTAATAGTTCTATACATTCTTCACTTCTAAAATCACCATTTCCTGCTAATTCTTCACGCTTTACATTTTCACCATCATATCTAAGTACATATGAAGATTTATCTGGTTCTTTTTCATAATGCGTTGATATTAATTCCTTTAATTTCAATGCTTTAAATCTTATCTTAAAATATTTCCAGAAATTAGACTCTTCTGGATCATCACAGTTGCAATATATGGTTTTGCCAATAAATGCTTTTTGATACCCTGTATGATTTAATTCAGTCTGTATATCTGCCATCTGTGTATAAAATTCATCATTCTTTGCTTCTTTTGCTTTATGCAATGTTTCATTCTTTGCCATTCATCATATCCCCCTTTACTTTCATAAAGAGAGAATGATTTTTAAGCTTTTTATTTATTGAAAAATAATGATCATATAACAAAAAAAGATGGCATTTCGCCGTGTGCCGATAAGACAGTAATTTGAGAAAACTACAAAATCGGCATCTGCTAAGCAGGATTGGACAACAAAACAGGCGGCACTCAGCTTCGGTTGAGTGCCGCCTGTTTTTGTACATCTAAGGGTTGAAAATCACCGATTTTCAGTGCTGTAAAGCAAGGATAGCAAAAAGGGTGAAATAGTTATCGCTCTCATACAGTTCCTTTGTGAAACGGTGAATCGCTGTATAGTGCATACGGTTCGCTTGAGAGTGCGTATATTTGCGGTCGTGCAAAATACCCCACAAAGCCGCAAAGTCGATAGGTGGGTATTTCGATGCAGAGTATGTTTGGCATCATAAAAACCGTCAAATCAGTTTGCGCTTATAGGAAAGCTATGCTCTAACGTGATATATTTCAAAAAATCTATTGAAAGTGTTCATAGTCCTGCGTTATAATATGTGTACACACTTCATTGTAACGAAAGGGATGAGGCTGATGGCTGATACATATATCAAGTATAACGACCACTCAATAAGCTCTGCATTCAAAGATCATTACATTGTTCCTGATTATCAAAGAGAATATGTTTGGACTGATGAACAGGTTGAGCAGTTGATGGCAGATTTATTAGATGCCTATAACACTGATAATAAAAAAGCGTATTTCCTTGGCACTATAGTAACTTATGATTCCGGCAGCCAGTTTGAATTGATTGATGGGCAACAACGCCTTACCACATTTTTTGTTTTGTTATGTGCAATCAAAAAATTTTATGTGAACTGTGGTGAGCAAACCAGCGTTATTGAGAATTTAATTTATAGCCCAACTATGAATAGCGAAGGCGATGTGATTAACTTATATCATCTCCAACTCCAATATGAAGATGCTGGTAACTGTTTGGAGTTAATTGAAAAGGGGCTGGAACGACCGAACTATCTAACGCAATCTGGCGAAAGGCTCTTCGACGCTTTCAAAACGATACAAGATTTTTTGAGCGAGCGATTCCCCGATATAGCCAGCTTGAAAAAATTTGTAGTTTTTCTGTTGAATAAAACAAGTTTCATTCGCATCGAAACCTACGACATCTCAGATGCACTAAAAATTTTTGAGACAATTAACCAGCGGGGCAAGGGACTCGACCCTATGGATTTGCTTAAGAATATGGTGTTTCGTCAAGTTGATAGAAGCAAATTCAAAGAATTGAATATGAACTGGAAATCCATTACGCGCTCGCTTGAAAAAATAGATGAGAAACCGCTTCGTTTCCTCCGCTATTTTATCATGGCTAATTATGATACTTCCAGTGAGAAAGATGGGATTCTTCGTGAAGATCAGATATATACTTGGCTGAGCAATAACAACGCCCAATGTCACTACGAAGAAGCTCCGTTCCAATTCGTTCAGAAAATGGCACAAAACGTTGAATTGTATGTTAAGTGCAGAATGCCCGACGATAAGTCCGAGGGAAATGTGCATTTGAAAAACATTCCGCTGTTAGCGGGAAAATCTTATAAGCTGCATCTTATGTTGCTGCTTGCCGCATCTAATATGAATCCGGATGCACTTGCCAGCTTCAAGGCAATTCTTGAATCTGTAGTTTATTACACCGTCATTGACAAAATTGCTACTAATGTCACTGAGCGAACCTTTGCTTCATGGTGTAAAGACATTCGAAACATTGTCACGATTGAAGATTTGGATCGTTTTGTAAAAGACACTCTAATCCCTACAGTGAACGATTGGAAACTGGATAACAAGTCAAATTTTCTTCGTCTTGGTTTGAATAGTATGCAGCAGTATCGAATAAAGTTTATTCTTGGCAAAATTACTGCGTATGTGGATGCACTGAGATTAGGAAAAACAACTGTAGATGATTTGACCTCTTATACGCAGACTGCGGTAGAAATTGAACATATTATGCCGCAGACCTGTGCGGATAAAGAATTATATGGCATGAACGATGAGGATTTTTCAGTTTATATCAACCGGCTTGGAAATCTCACTTTGCTTGAAAACAGTATCAACAAATCTATCCATAATGATGTTTATGCAAACAAATCTAAAGCATATAAGCAATCGAAATTTTATCTCACATCTTCGCTTTCTGAACTGGTGAATCAAGGGCACGATACCGCAATTAACCGAACCAATTCTCTGCTATTTGCTTGGTCTGATTGGAATAAGCGGTCTATAGAAGAGCGCCAAGAAATGCTATATCGCTTAAGCGAAATGATTTGGGAAATGTCGTAAGCTGCGAAACATGGAAGATAATTTTAGGAGTGTTCATCATAATGATAGAAAAGCGAAAACCCGCAATCCGTCAACGACCGATACAGGTCAAATTCTTCGTAGATGAAAGAGAACTCGGCTTGATAAAGGCGAGGATGGCACAGCTTGGGATAGAGAATATGAGCGCTTACCTTCGCCAAGTGGCGATTGACGGATATGAGGAAAAACCGGATATGCCTGAACGCCGTGAGCCGAAAAATCCTTGACTCACTTTTCAAGATGGAGTGATGTTCAGCTCCGCAGGAGCGCAGCCGATTCCTCTGAAATCGTTCGGGGGTTTGGGGCATTTCCCCAACAAGATTGCACGGGTGTATAAACACGAGCATTGCTTGCCAAGTGCGTTTCGCAGTTGGCAGGTAATGAGAAGTGGGTACCGCCGTGCCCTGCTTGCCAAGTCTGAAATCGCAGAGTGTACATACACCTGCTGTGCTTGCTATTCTCCGTTTCCCATGTTAGCAAGCGCCATTTCCTTAAATGGAAATCGGCGGCAACTGCCGCCTTGTCTGCCAAAAAGCGAAACGGAGGGGCGCTGTCAATGGCGGCGCAGCCGTTCATCTTGACCATTGACGGCGTTCGTCCGTTTTGCTACTCCGACTGAATTTTTACATAAAATGAACTGAAGTGAAGGAGGCTTGACGAAGTGAATCCGAAAGAAAAAGACAATGAGATCATCGAACTGACCGACGAGGAACTGGATGAGATTTTCGCCGACGATGATTTTGATAACGGCGAGGTGGATGGTGAAATCCGCTCTTTTCATTTCTCCAATCCTGACCCGTATGCCAAGGTCAAGCCGCGCCCCGACGATGCCCCCAAGAGGGAGTTTTCTTTCGATGAAAAGGGCAACATCGTGGTGAAAAATCCGTCCGCCTTTTGGCTGCCCGATATCAAAATCGTGGAGGAACACGGCGGCACGGAATACACAGTAACCGGCAGCTATGATGGTACGGAAACCCTCGACAGGAAGCTCAGACGCATCATGGAACAGAACACTGCCGATGATAAAAACGGTATCACGGAGGACGCCGATGAGTAACGACGTTTCTCTTGATATAAATCAAGAATCCAATCCTGTTCAGACAGTTGCCCAACCGAAGGAGGACAACAATATGTTAAGGGCAACCGACAAAATCACAGCGCTTTATTGCAGACTGTCCGTGGAGGACACCAAAGAAAAAGGCGGCAAGGATGACCCGTCGAACTCCATCCAGCATCAGCAGATTATGTTAATGGAGTATGCAAAATCTCAGCACTTTCCGAACCCGACGTTCTTTATTGATGATGGGTACAGCGGCGTGGATTTTTCCAACCGCCCCGGCTTTCAGAAGATGCTTGCGGAAATTGAAGCCGGTCATGTGGAAGTGGTGATTACGAAAGACCTTTCAAGACTCGGTCGTAATTCTTCGCTGACAGGGCTTTATATCAACTACACGTTTCCTCAGTACGGCGTGCGGTATATTGCCATCAACGACCACTTCGACACCATTGACCCCAACAGCACCGACAGCGACATGGCAGGCATTAAGAACTGGTTCAATGAGTGGTATTCCAAGGATACCAGCCGCAAAATCCGTGCCGTCAACAAGGCAAAGGGGGAGCGTGGAGAGCGCTTGACCACCAACGTTCCCTACGGCTACAAGCGTGACTCTGACGATCCTAAGAAATGGGTGATTGACGAGGAAGCCGCACAGGTCGTGAAGCGGATCTTTGCGCTCTGCATGGAGGGAAAAGGGCCGAGCCAGATCGCCACCTTGCTGGAAAAGGAAAAGGTGCTGAATCCCACCGCCTACAAACAACGGGAGGGCAGAAAAACACCGCATCAGACTCCGGAGAATGAGTACCGCTGGCACGAAAGCACCGTTGCTTATATCCTCGAATACATGGAGTACACGGGCTGCACGGTCAATTTCAAGACCTACACCAACTCCATCTGGGATAAGAAGCAGCGGGAAAATCCAATAGAGAATCGCAAGATTTTCTATAACACCCACCCGGCGATCATCTCTCTGGAAGTCTTTGATAAGGTGCAGGAGATCAGGCAGCAGCGGCACCGCAGAACAGCGACGGGAAAGAGCAATATGTTCTCCGGTCTGGTGTTCTGCAATGACTGCAAGCAGAAGCTATACTACTCCACCACCAGCTATTTTGAAAAGCGGCAGGACTTCTTCATCTGCTCCACCCATCGTACCAACAAGGACAAGTGCAGTGGACATTATATCCGTGCCGTTGTACTGGAACAGATCGTCCGGAAGCACATTCAGGAGGTCGTATCGGTAGTCACTCGCTATGAGGCGTATTTCCGTTCTGAAATGGAGCAAAAGCTCCGTATACAGAGCGAGGAATCGCTGCGGCTGTATCAAAAGCGGCTGGCACAGGCTGAGAAGCGAATCGGCGAGCTTGACCGCCTTTTCATCCGCATTTACGAGGACAATGTTGCCGGAAAGCTGGATGATGAGCGCTTTGCCATGATGAGCAAAAACTACACCGAGGAACAGAAATGCCTCAAAGCCGAGGTTAAGGATCTGCAACAGCAAATACATGAACAGGAACAACAGGCAGAGAATATAGAGCAGTTTGTTCAGCGGGTAAAGAGGAACAGCACCCTCACGGAACTGACCCCCTATGCCCTCAGAGAGCTTGTCAAGGCGGTCTATGTAGATGCACCTGACAAGTCCAGCGGCAAGCGCAGGCAGAAGGTACATATCGAGTACGACCTTGTGGGCTATATTCCTGTGGATGAGCTGCTAAAAGCGGAACAGGCATGACCGAGATCATGCCTGTTCCAAGAAATTTGATTTTACTGTCTTACCAGCAGAGGGCTTTCTACCATCTATTTCTGTTTATCATATTTTCAATTTTAAGCAAAAAAACTACGATAATTATCGAGGTTTTTTCACCTAAAATTATTTAGACGATACTTTATACCTTGAAGCATAAAAACACTTATTTTACCGATAAAAAGCAAAGTTTTTATTCCTTGCCTTCCTGTTCTTCCCTTAATCTCTTTTCCCTTAATATTGTCGCTGTACTTATTCCTGTTATTTCTGATACTTCAAAATAACTATGTTCATCTAACAACTTTATAGCCTTATCTAATTGTTCTTTCGTATATTTCTTTTTTCTTCCTATGCTTTCTGGATTTCTTACCATATTCATTTTATCTAACTTACATTCATGCTGGAATACATCAAATGCTTGTAGCATCTTATAAATTGATTTACCAGACTCACTATTATCTATAATTCCCATATTCAATATATGTACTTTTGCACCTTTATTTAATAGGGTGTCTGCTGTTCTAATTCCTTCTTTTGTGCTTTTACAAAATCTATCTAATCGGGAACATACAATCATATCCCCTTTTTCACACTTATCTACTATTTCATTAAATTTCTTTCTATTAAATTTTTCCAATCCCATCACTTCTTCTATGATTTCTGCATCTGGGTATATTTCCTTAATAGCCTTTTTCTGTTCTTCTAATCTTTCCGCACATTTTCCCCTTGTCGATACTGTTAAACTATATCCATATATTTTACCCATTAGTATTTCACCTTTCATTTCTTTTCTAATATTAATATGATTGTTGTAATGAATTTTGGAAAAGAATTTTCATTTTTCTGCATAAAAAAGAGGCTGTTTCCAGCCTCCCTAAAAGATTAATTATCTTTTATATATGTTTTAATATCATTAATTATTGAAGTTCCATTATCATTTGTAAATGATAATTTGATGCTTACTGAATGTTTGAAAGCTTTTTCACTATCTTTATATTCTGTAAGTGTTACATAATATGGATCACTTGATGTCTTTTTATTTGCTCCAAGTGGCATATAGAAGTAATGCTTAAATGGTTTGAAATAGCTATCTCCAACTGCTATCCAGTTAGTTAAGCTGATTTCTGTTGCAGCTTCAACACTTGCAGACATTTTTGTGTTATCAGCTTCAACTGTATTATAAATAATATCAATTCCCTTTGTTCCATCTAATGTGATGTATGCTGGGTATAATATTTCATTATAATATGTTTCGCCGCCAAGTTCATATTTATCTGCATAGCTTCTTACAGTATTACCATTCATTACAGGATATGTATATAATGTACTTCCAACTATTGCATATTTAACACTTCCTATACTGCCTTCTTTTACTGGATAAGTTTTACCATTCTTAATACCTTGGTATCTTTCAATTAACTCATCTAAACATCCTCTTAAAGCAGTATTATCTATGGTTGTTGTAGTCTTCTTTGTATTGATTTCTTTAAGTTCAATACCACCAAGTGTATCACTTGTATATCCCCATGTATTTACTTGTAAATTATATGGTAAATAAGTCATTGTACTATCTTGGTCTGTTCCACTTATATCTTTTGCATCTGTATTTGGATAATCACCATTAATTGTTGTTGAATTATCATTTGCAAAGATTCCACGATAGTTATCGTATTCATTTTTATATAATTTATCAAGATATGTACCAAAATCTACTGTTACACGGTCTGCATAACCACCAGCACTTACTTTAACTACTCCCATCTCACCATTTCTAAATCGATTTAGTGAATATTGTCTTATTGAATAATCTGGTAATGAATCTGTTATTTCCACTGCACCTGTCAAACAGAATACATATAAATCATATGTTTTTTCTGTCCAGTTACCTACATTGTCATATACACGAATTGTAAGTTGTAAGTGTCCAAGTACATTTTTATCTTCTGGATCCAATGTTACTTTGACATTACCTGTCTTATTCATTGTATTTGTGCTGTCATATGTTACCTTTACATATTTGTTATCATTTGATGTAATTGCATTTGAATCAAATATTGTTTTTGGCTCATTGTCAACACGCTTCAATGTTACTTGTACATTATCTTTTGATGTTTTGATCCAATCTGTATTATCTGCATCTGGACTGTTTACACCAGATACATCATCCTTGAATTTGAATGTCAATGTCTTTTTTGTAGCTTTTGGATTTGATGCTTTATCAACTAAGTTGATATCCATATATCCATCGCTTTCTGTCCATTGACCATATGTATCTGATTTTGTCTTAATATTGCTATCTGCTGTTATTATTGGATCTGTTGCATCTATTGTTAAATCAAGTCTCTTGTTTGCTAATTTAGATGTATCTCTTGTTGTTTCATAAGTCTTACCAGTCTTGCTATTTGTAGTTCTTATAAATGGATAAATACTAAATTTCAATCCATCTTGGTTTGTTGCATAGTTTGTATCGTATGATGTTAATGCTCCATATGGATATACAACACCAGCAGTATTTACACTGCTTCTTATATTATCAGCTTTTGTTATTTTAAGAAGATCTAATGCTTTAAATCCACTTGATAACTTACTACTTGTTGTATTGCTCCAAGTATCACTTCTCATTGAACTTATTCCAAGTGCATTATCTATTACTTCTTGTGTTTTATTTACAGATTTCATATCCATTAAGTTATTTGTAATTTGATATGTTGTGTAGCTTCTCTTTAATTGAGACAATTCATACAATCTATAAGTTGAATTAGCACCATTTGTATCATATCTTACAAAATAAGTATTTTTATAACTGCTATCAATATTATGATAAATATTATTTGTATCACTTTCTATTCCAATTCCCTGATTTGCGATTGTTGGAATCCAGTTTACTTGTCTCATTACTACATATGGTGTAGCATATCTTACCTGTCTTTCTGTACCACGTAAGCTTCCGTTCTTTATGTGATAAGTTGCTCTTACATATGATTTCTCTGCTTCTGTGCTTTCACAATAATACATATTGCTATAATCTACAATTCCTGTTGCACTATTATAATTCTTTGTAGCATCATTTTTTGAATATGCATCTTTATTAGTTAATGAATTCAAGTATTTATTCAAATCTGGAATCTTATTGGTATATAGTTTTGTATCTTCTATTACATTCCAATAAGCCTCATTTAATTGTATTTCATATTCTACTTTATATGTTGCACTTGAATTTGTTGATGGTAATTCAATATGTATTCCACCATTACTGTAGTTTACATATGTAACACCACCATTAGTGCTTACATTATATTTATAAGCCCACATATCTGTATTGATAAAATCATCAACCTTAAAATTAGATACATTATATCCATTTGTATTTGTTACTGTAATGTCAAGCGTTACTATTGCTTTTCCATCTGTATCAATATTTTGTAATCCATCATAATCAACTGAACTGTTATCACTACTTGGATTTTTCCATCTTACTGATTTTATAACATTTACTTTTGGTTCATATGCTGTTTGTGCTGTTTGGTTTGTCCATGATGCATATATTGTATCACTTACACGTGGTGTATATTCAAATTTTGCTGCGTTTGAATCGCCATTATTAGTACCCACTAATTTTCCATAGAAGTTACTATTTGCTGAATATCCACTGTAATTATTTATATTTCCACCATATGTCCATCCACCTAAACTATATTTAGTTACACTATTTTCTTTCCAACTTGGTGTTGGCATTGTATATGTTTGTTTTGTTGCTTCTGCAACATTTGATGCATTTGCATATCTTGTATATGAATCAGATTTTTTTGATAATGTTCCACCATTAGGATTATATGTTAATGTTACATCCTTCTTGTATAATCCATAGTACGTTATATCTTTATGAGAGATAATAGAATCTCCTGCTTGTTTTTCAGCTGCTGCATTTTGTGCTGTTGATGTTGTCCAACCTATTGCGCTCCAAGTTTCCTTTTTAGTACCATTAACACTATTTTCAGTATATTTCATTGTATTTTGTGTTATTGCCTTAAATTCTGGTGAATACACACTACCACCATTATAATTTAAGTAAGCCGTTTCTTGCTGTATATTAGTTTGTTTTGCATCATCACCATAATCAACATATGTAATTGTTGTTGTTCTTTGATACTGTGCATAATATGTTGAATTGCTATCAGAATTGCTAATAGTTAATTGTGTTGTATCTTTACCAATATCAAGTTCAGAATTCCAAGCTGTTTCACTGCTAAATCCACGAAAATCCCAATCACTATGTCCATCATAAGTTTTATCTGTGCTTCTTGCAGCATCTGGTATTGTCATTGTTTTACTGGTATCACCATTATGGAATATTACTGATGCGGTTGCTGACTGACCATTAAAGTAATAAAACGTATGTGTTATATTCTTTTCCCATTGTGCATACAAAGTTACTTCTGCATCACTTGAAGTAACATCTGAACCAAATGTAGATGCCCAATCTTTTCCTTTTTTAGAACCAGATGCATTAGTATATTTTGTTGCACTATCACTCCAGCTTGAACTATTTGTCCAACCTTTAAAATCATAGCCTGTTCTTGCAGGTTCTGTATATGATAGAGATTCTGATGATTCAGCGGCTATTGTTTGTTCTGTTGTTGCATCAGACTGGAAATATCCACCATTTGCATCATACTTTAATTTCAACTTATAAGCCTCCCATACAGCATAAAGTGTTGTATCTTGTGTTACAATTAAACTGTCGCCTAATTCATAATTCTTTTCCCCTTTATCAGCAGACTCTTTAACATTATTCCAACCAATTAATTTATAATTATCTTTTGTCATATATTGTTTATTGTTAGCATCAAGATTATTGCTTAATGAGATTTTTTCATTATATTCTGCTGTTTGGTTTGCTATTGATCCTTTTCCACCATTTGCATCATATTTAACTGTAAATTCTGATTTTGCTTCTGTTACTTCAAATGCATATGCAACTGTCGCTGTTCCGTGTGCTGGAACATTTACTACCCAATTTGCCACAAAAGCTGAATCTGCACCACCTGCTGTGTAACCTGAATGTGGTCTACTGAAATTTATTTTATTAAATTCTCCATTACTCCAATTTCGTTGCATAACTTCTTTATTAAATCTTTGCTGCCAGTTTACAACATTATAATTAACTTTATAATTTGTATTTTTAGATACTTGGTCAATGTAATAATCATTTTTAAAATAATAATTCAATGTTATTTTATTATCTGCACTTTCTTCTGTACATTTATTGTTAGTTGTATAGAATCCACTTGGTCTTAGTATTCCAGACTTATCTCTTAAATATTTATCTTGTGCTGGTGCATTATCATCCGCACCAATCATTATATCCGCTGTTGTTGCTAATCTAACTGTTTTGGCTATATTATTATCATTATGAATTACAAATCTAACAAGCGCAAAGTTAATGTCACTTCCTTTTGACATTTCATCTACATATGTTACAACATTAATTCCATCTTTTTTTGTACCATCACTATATATATGATAATAATTACTATAACTATCATCAATAAACATATGTGTTGAGTATGCACCATTACCATATTCATCTTTATATGATGTTTGTTTATTATAAGCAGAATTAGATGGATTTTTTATATTAAAATATAAATCATAATTCGCATTTGGTGGATCATTTTCTTTATCAGAATATCCTGTATTTGATGATGTTTGATTATGATTAACACCTGAATTTACTTTATATTCACCAAAAGTTCTTTTTTTAACTTGGCTTAGTGGATTAGCTGCATATACATTTATATTTGTAAATAAATACACTATTAATACAACTAATATCATCACTAAACTTCTTACTGATTTTTTATGCATTTTCATCTTTCTCCTTTCTTTTTGGTATATATTTAATATGATAGATTGCGTTTATTACAGTAAAAAAAGAATTTATACAATAAAAAAAGCTGGTAATTATCCAGCTTTCTATTATTCAGCAACCATTCCTTCAAACATACTTGATGCCTGTTCATCATTAGAATTATATTTGCATATTATATAAGTCTTCATGTCATTTTTTTGAATATCATTAATTTTAAAATTAATTGTATCATCAGTCGCTTCATTATTAATTCTGAAAAGTCTATAATCATTAACACCAAAAACAACATATTTATCACCTGTTGCATTTTTAAGCTTATCCGATAATTTTAACTTCACATCAAGTTGTCCACTTGGTTGTATTTCTTCTTCCTTTTTATTTAGAATATCAATATCATATATTTCATATGTAGCATTAAATAAGTACAAATAATCAATACTTGTCTGATATTCTGTTTCTTCCTTATCAGTATCTTTTAACGATACATACTTTGCTTCTTTTTCTAATTTCCCACTAATTGTTATGTTATCTGCTGTTAATACCATTTCCTTATTAGCACATCCAGTAAATGTACTTAACATTACTGTAATTGCAGCAGCCACCATTAAAATTCTTTTTCGCATAATCATTCTCCTTTATAATTTAATTCTGTTATTAATATGATAGATAAAAAGAATTTTGGTATTTTTATTTTTACATTCGCATAACAAAAGCTGGGATTTCCCAGCTTTTATTGTATAATATACTTGATTTACGAAAGGATTTTTTACTATGTGTACATATTACAGAACAATTAAAGATGGCAGTGTTAAAGAATTCAAATTTGAATTTAACCAAAATATTTATAGATACCGCCATTCTGAAATAGAATTTCATTTTACAGTTTATGATGATTATGCAGCATTTACAATTGATACTGCACGTTTTACAAATATGGGATACGGAACCGCCTTATTATCAATTATGTTTGAAATAATTAATGAAAAACATCAAGAATTTAAATTTATATGTGGCAAACTAAGCACCTCCGATTATTATGATCATGGTAACAACTGGAAAATATCCATTCCATTTTATTTAAAACAGAGAAAAGATGCTTTTTTAATAAAATGTCCTATGAATTTCCGTTTGGCATATTGCAATACAAAACCTGAAGATTTTTTCAAAAATAAATATTACAGCTATGAAGATTTTACCAAAGAAATTACAAATGGATATATTATCTACCCGCTGAACAAAATTCATATATAAACCAAAAATCACGCCAAAATACATCACCTAAAAAATCACTTTTGAAATTGCGATGTAGATTTATTGCGTAATTTTCCAATTTCTTTACTATTTCAATATCTAATTGATTTAATTCATTACCTATTGGATGCATAAAATTGTAATAATCATCCAATATAGCATTGTTATAACTTGGCAATTGTGGATTTTCTATCATTTCATCTGTAATATCTTTATATTTATTACATTCTTCTTCTAAAAATTTTTTAATTTTTTCTTCCATTCTATCACCCCTTATACAGTATGATTGCTTTAATCTTAAAGATTAAAAAAGCTGGCAAAAAAACAACTTATAATATATAATGTAAGCAATTTTAATTAGAAAGGTAATAAATTATGCTGAAATATTTAGAATATGTAACAAATGAATTATCTAAGTCTGCTCCCGAATTGCTTGAAGAAATACAAATATACAAAGATATGTATATTAAATATGAAAAATCGGCTTTACCAAGTCCTTTATATAATGGATCTGCTCATTTATTTAATACGCATAATTTTATTCTGCCAACCAATGAAAATATTTCCATTTCTTGGGATATAGATTTAATCTATAAAAAGATTAGTCACTGTTCAAGTACTAAATATTTGTCCTTATCAGAATTTGAAACTATTTTTGCTAATGATTTAGAACAATCAAAAGAAGAATTTGACAGAATTTATGCTGAAGTAAATAGTATTCATTCACATAATTATAATGATATACTTACTATTCATTTTAAACCATTCCACTGTAACTTAATTCTTGATGGAAGACATCGCTATACTGAATTTAAAAAATTTAAACCAGATGATTCTATTAATGTATCTTTTCTTGATAGCAACGATTTTATAGATTGTATAATATCAGCTTCTGATCTTACAAATTATATAATTTTAAATAATATAGATGAAATAAATAATTATATTTTAGGTAAAGGTAAATTAGAACAGGTTATAAACTTTAAACTTTGTAATTTATAATTTTAATTGAATTATCTTCACCAACTAAGACCATTTTATTACCAATTATATATCCTTTCCCTTGAAAGTTTTTGCCACAATTTCCCAATTGTATTCCTTTGGATGTGGCTTCTGTGTGATTATTTAGTGAAATATTGCTATTCATATATTTATCACCCCCTTCAAATAGTATGATTGTTTTAATCTTAAAGCTTAAAAAAGCTGGGAAATTCCCAGCTTTTTAACCATATTTTAATATTTAATTATTATGCTCTCCAAGGATTACCATTTTTATCATAGAAAAATACTTCTGAAGTATATTTATCGAGATCATCAGCTATAATAAGTTCATATTTTACTATCCAATGTCCATTATAACATCCAATAACTACTGGAATAAATGTAACGCCTCTATTATCTTGTGAATTCTTTTCGTCCCACATATTTATCATAGATTGATTTAAAGTGTCGAGTACATTTAATTTTTCATTAATTTCACTTGCTGGAAAAACACCAATATCCTTTATTATATATAAACACTTATCATTATCTGCCCATACATAAGTGTTTAATTGATATGGATTATCTGCATCTAAATAGTTCATATATGCGCCAGCCGCTTCTGCCTCATATTTTTCTACAAACTTATTACCAAATCTATCGTATCCATCAAAATCTTCTTCTGGTTTACTTGGTTGTGTTGGTTCTGGTGCTGGCTGCTCTGGTTCAGATGGTTTTGGCTGTTCTGGCTGCTGTGCAGGCTCTTGCGTTGTATTTCCAGTATTGGTATTGTTATCATTGTTGTTATTGTTTTTATTATCATTTACAGAACTATTATTATTGCCACCATTATTGTTATTGTTGCTGTCATCGTTCTTATTATCATTACTTATAGAACCATTGTTATCATTGGTGTTATTGTCATTTGTTGTATTATTATTTACTGTATTATCTGAAACTATTTCACCATTAGATACAACATCTATTTTACCATTATTACTCTTCTTAGTTTCTTCTACAGCACTTTCAAACTGTTTAACCTCTTCAGCTGGAATAGTAGTTTCTTCGACTTTTTCTATTTTCTGTTCTATTGTTGGTTCTGTAGTATCATATTTTACAACTGTATAGATACTGAAATGATTTGTCTTAAATGTTACATAACCATCTTTTTCTGTACAGGCAATCTTTGTAAAGTCTGTACCCTTGTTATGGAATACAACATAAGTATCACCAGCTGCATTTTTCATATTATCAGATAACTTTACTGAAACTTCTACCATTCCATCTGGCTGCACCTTATTTTTAGACTTATCTAAAAGGTTAATATCATACATTTCAAATGTTGCATTTGTATCTTTTAAATATTCCTCAACAGCCTTATATTCTTCTGTATCTGTTGATACTGCAACACAATCTAATGCTACGCCTTTACCAAGATTTCCTGTAATATTTGCCATATCAGATGAAACTGTAATCACCTTATCGGCTTCTGTTGATTGTGTTGATTCTACAACACTTTGTGTTTCTGTATTATCAACATCTGTCTTTTTGTTTTTACCGCATCCAGCAAGTAAACTGGTTGCAAGTGCTGCTACAAGCATTACTGAAAATAATTTTTTCTTCATAAATCTAATCATCCTTTCTTAGCTGGATAAATGCCAGCATCTTTTTTATAATTATAAGACGTACCAAATATTTATTTGGTTTTATTTTCGTCTACATATTTTTTTACTGCTATTTTTACTACATCTGTTCTTTTAATTCCCATACTCTTACCAATTTCTTCCAGTCCTTCTATTACTTCTTGTGGGAAATTGATTTGTAACTTAATCTGGTCTTTATCCATATGCACTGCCCCTTTCTTAGCTTCTATTATTAATATGCAAGATAAAAAAGTTTTTGGAAATTTCTGTATAACTTTTTTTCATTCTTTTTTATTTATGTATACATTATAACTCACTAATTTTTAATTATCAATGTGTTATTTGCACATAATTATATATTGCAAATACAAGTGTATATTATCAAGTATTTCTACACTAAAATATAAGTGGGTGATTTATATGAAATTTAAGATTAAAAAACAAGAATATGAAAACAGAACATTTAGACTGCCTGTTGAACTTTTAGAACAGCTTAACAAATTGGCTTCTGATAAAAATATTTCACTTAATCAATTAGTGGTTCAATGTTGTGAATATGCAATAGATAATCTGGATGATTCTGAACAGTAACAAAGCTGGCTTGACCGCCAGCTTTTCTTGCATAAAATCCCACTGTTAATTTTTAAATATAACTTTCATTGTAGTGTCAATTCCATTCTGTATGCGTCTTTCACTTCCGTTATTTTTGATAAACCTTTTTTATTATATCGATTACAGTTATTTATTTTCTTTCCAAGATATATAACTTTTACACTTCCAAATGATGTATCCAAAATCAAGCAACTATTTAATTCCATCTTACAAATCATATCAAAAATCTCTTTTTTGGAATAGGTTGTATATTTAACCAGAAAATATAACACCATTATTTTATGCGTTTTAGCATACATACTCTTTATATTTTTATTCTGTGCATAGCTTATTATTTCATTAATATCATTCAAAAATTCTTTTTCATTGTGAACTTTTTGTGGAATCATACTTATCTCATTCCACTTTGTTAGATGTAATATATTACACGTTTTTTTGCTACAAACTCTGCATATTAAAGGTCTTAGTATAGACAAGCAAAACCATAACACTACAATGCTAACCAAAGCATTTATAATTGAAAATATTAAACTGCGCCCATCTACAAGATTCCTAATAAAACTTATTGCAACTAACAGTAAAATTACTATTTCTATGATGAATTGTTCTATTACAGCTAATATTTTTTCCATTATATCCCCCAATAATTCAAAATCGTTTGTAAATATATAAATAGAACAATCATAATTGAACACAAAAACAAATCAACTGCTATATTAAAATCTAATTTTTCTTTATAATTTGCATATACACTTATGCTACCAGCAATAACTGGGCATATAAGCAATAACAATTTAGTTCTATCTATAACATAAACTAAAATTATTATAGCAACTAAAATTATTGACAACAATAGCATTTTTATCTTATCTTGCATAATAATCACCTTATTTTAATTTTCTTATTAATAAAAAAAGACTGTCCGAAGACAGCCCTAAAACCCTATCGGATTTTAAATTATTATGAGCATACAAAAATAATATGACATATACATAATCATATTAACAAAAAAAACAGACAATTTATAAAAACTGTCTGCTTATATTATTAGCTATACAGCTAATTTTTCTTTTTCCATTAATCCATAAAAAATCCCTATTAGTTTTAAAGGATTTGTAAACGCGCTGATTACTTTTGCGCCAAGCATCATTGCACCCATAAATTCTTTATCTTCATCAGACATATTTTCATATACATCTAACATAAGAAAATTTTTTATGAATAAATTTAATTTGTTATGTATGCTCATAATATTTCCCCCTTATTCTGGATTTGTGTGCCTAACAGCGCACATAAATCCATATGAAGGGAAGAACCTATTCATACAAATTTATCTACGCTGCAATGTACATCCATTACAGAAGGATAATTTACATATGAATAGGATTTTTATTTTTTTATCTCCATTTCATCATATATAAGCTACTTATAATATGAATTTTGAAGAATTAGTTTAATTTTTTGCATAAAAAAAGCCACCCAAAGGCAGCTTAAATATTTTCTATAGAGGTTGTCTAAAATGAATTCACTTATAATATGCTGGACAAATAATAATTTTTCAGCAAAAAAGACCTGCTTTCCATAAGCAGATCTTTCTAAGATTGGAGAATAGATTTTTTTTACTTCATATATATGAATTGCAATCACTTATAATATGATTGTTTGTAACATAAAAGGTAAAAAATATTTTAATTTACAATACTTTGCGCTACACGCCTTGTACTTCGTACAATTCCCAGTCTACCGCACAAAAAATTTGCCGAGCCAGAAAAAGCACTGGCATGCTAAATCTTTTTGTTTGGTTTATTATGATGCATTTGCCTTTTTCCCACCAAATATAACAGCATCTAAATCTTTTGCTTTCTTTTCTACTTGAAATGTTAATTTGTATATAGATTTTCCCTTGGTTGATGTTTCACACATACTATTTAACATAATTTTTGTACATTCTTTTTCAGAAATATCTTTAACTTTTTTGCCTTTTAACATTTCAACTATTTTATCTCTTCTTCCAAATATAAATATATCTGTCTTTTCATTAATCTCTTGAATAGCTGGAAGCAAAATATATCTTTTAAAATCGCCCCATTTTTCATATTTTTCTTCCACTCCGAGCAATTTTCTTAAATGTTCTATTGTATATGAGCTTCCTTTCATTCCTGCTCCATCACGATAACTTCTGAAATATACATATAATATTTTTGCATATTTACTTTTTAATGCGAGTATATTTTTAAACATAACAGGTGTAAATCCACCTTTTTCAAATGTACATAAAAATTCCTGTGTTCTTTTATCTAATTGTACTTCCATTGTCCATGTTTCTGGTACATAATGAACGTATGTAATATAGCTAAATAACTGATATTCATATACTAATGCATTAGAGCTATCATTCACTATTGTTTTGTATTTATCTGTTCTTATTTCAAAATCTTTTTTTCTTAATTTTTTTAGTTTATTGTATAATTCATTCTTTTCATCTGCATTATATTTAGACCATGACTTTTTATATGTAAATCCTTCTAATAATTTTTGCATATCTATTTTTATTATATCATCCCAACCTTTTCCAGTTTGAAGATTTAGGTTCTCTTTTGCTTTATAACATAAATATATAAAAAAATTAATTTCAAATTCATCTAATGGTTTTAATGCTGTACTATATCTTATAAAGTCATTTGACCAATAAGCAATTTTATTACCTTCGTATTTTGGATGTATCATTGATGATTGTTTTAGATTTTCATTCATATTATTTGCCTCCATTTTATTTTCTATCTTTAATATGTCAGATACATCATAAAATGGAAAAAATTTTTTCCGTTTTCCATTATTGAGCACTTTTTCTTCCACTTTTGAGCACTTTTCTTTCCACTTTTCTATCTAAAATCAGCACTTTTTCTTCCACTTTTCTTCCAAATTTAATTACTGCTTTTTCCAGTGTTTATGCGGCTTTAAAGCTATTTCCTTTTAAAAGCGAGAATATTACTTTTAGAAATGTAAGAAATAAGCATTAAATAAATTATTAGTAGACAGTAAAAATAAATATATTTTTTTATAATTTACAAGTAGTTTTGAATATATTGTTACACCTCACTTGATCACCGATTGTATCGTTTCACAAATTAAATTCATTAAAAACCAGGTCTCTGTTGCAGTAAATACGCAGTCTATTCTTTGCTTACAGTACCATTTCTTAAGAAGTTAGTCATTTGCGTTAATCAATGAAATAAGGTGTAGTACTCTTATTAAATGAATTTATTTGTAATGCCGCACTGCGCACATATCATTCATATACTTATTTGTTAAGCAGTAAGGCATGATGTAGTGTAGGTAATAAATAAATGGTATGAACCATTATCATTGGATTTTCAATGGGTGCTGCAGTAAGTCTTGATTTATTTAATACTTTAAGAAATCCATGGTAGGCAAATACTTTTGTATTTGACTACGCAAGGAAAGGGGTCGGGGGGAAACCTGCGCAAGCTTGGTGTCCCCCCTTCTTTCTTTGTTACTTTCTTTCTTATTAATTAAATTAATTTGCATTGTGCGTAGTGTACAAAACTTACACCTATAATCTTTAACCCCTATCAAAATAGCAACTTTTCTACACCTTTAATATAAGCTACACTTATATTCTCAAGTCTTACATCAATACTTTTAGTGTATAAAATGCCATCAACATATAAATCCTTCACAATAACTATAAAACTTACACTTTAGCCTTTTATACCCCTTTTACTTAATGAAATGTTTGTGATTTATTAGATTTTACACCATTTTTTAATTAAGAAAAGTGGAAAGAAAAGTGCTCAATAATGGAAATAGTATATTTCTTTTTCCTTTTTTCTTATTAATAGGTGATACTTTTTTATTATTTATCATATTTTGTCACTTGAACTGTACAAAACTTACACCTATATTCTATAAAATCATTATAATATCCATATTTATTTGCTAAATTAGCACTTTTTCTTCCACTTTTACTATAAAGTGTAAAAATCCAAAATACACGGAAACCTTCACAATAACTATAAAACTTACACTTTAGCATCTGGAATATCAAAAATTGATTTTTGGAAAACACATATTTACATCTTTCAAAAAAAAGCCAACTTTCTTCCAAAAAAACTATGCTGTCTCAAAAATTGATTTTTTTAAAGTGGAAAGACGTTGGGGGGGTACTGAATAATTTTCATAAATATTTTGCTGTATAGCCTTTTTTCTTTAAAAATAACAGCAATACCAGTATTTTTTATAGAAAACCGAAAAGAAAAGGGGTATAAACCGAAAATGAAAAATTCATTTTTCGCTTATACCCCAACTTTCTTCCGCTTTGCTTTTATTCAATCATCTGGAAGTATTTAAGTGCATCTATAATAGCTTCCCTTTTTTCAGCTGTTACTTGTGGCACTTTTGCCTTGCCTTCACCTGTGTTATAGTTTTCCCTTTCTATAATTCCAAATTCACGTTTTACTTGTGCTATATATAAATTTGTTACATGCAGGTCATATTTATTTTGCACATATTCCTGTATTTCTTTATATGTTGCTTTGCTTTCTGCACTTGTTATGTCTAATTCCGACATATCCAATCTTACCTTAATTTCGGCATCTGGAGCCTTTCGGGACAACAAAATTACAGTCTCCACATGCCCCGTATTAGGAAACATATCCACGCAACAACACTTCTCCACCTTATACCCTCTCTCCTGCAGAGTAACAAGGTCTCTTGCAAGTGAAGTAGGCTTGCAGGAAATGTACACCATTCTGTCAACACCGTAATCAATAATCTTCTCAAGTGCCTTAGGGTGGATTCCGTCACGAGGCGGGTCAAGTACGATGAAATCAGGCTTAATCTCAATATTATCAAGTGCCTTTAAGACATCATCCGCAATGAACTCACAGTTAGTAAGACCGTTCTGGGCTGCATTCTTCTTGGCAGCCTCAACAGCTTCCGCAACAATCTCAACACCGATAACCTTGCTGGCAACTGGAGATAACATCTGCGCAATCGTACCCGTACCTGTATACAGGTCATATATAACCGGTTTGCTGCCAGCCACATCTCCAAATCCGCCAGAAAGCACATACTCCCTCGCCTTAGAGTAAAGCACTTCCGCTCCAAGAGAATTGGTCTGAAAGAATGAGAACGGTGTTATCTTGAAACGCAGTCCAAGAAGCTCCTCTTCAATATAATCCTGACCATACAGAAGCTCAGTTTTCTCGTTAATTACTGCATCTGCAAGGCTGTCGTTAAATGTATGGAGAACACCTGTAAGAGTGCCATTATATTCAATTGATGTCAGGCGGTTTACAAGCTCTGTGAAATCATGCTCAATCTGAGTCGTTGTTACAATATCAACAAGAATCTGTCCTGTCTTTACTGACTTTCTTACAAGAAGATGACGCAGATACCCCTCGTGGCTTAACTTGTGCTGGAAAGGAAGCTCCTTCTCTATTGCATAATCCTGAACGCATGTGAGAATCTTTCTGTAATCCTCATCAATAATCTTACATTCTGTAACTGGAACAATATCATACATGCTGTTTCGTTTGTGAAGTCCGAGTGCAAGAGGTCCGTCCTTGTACTCATCGCCAAATGAAAATTCCATCTTATTACGGTATTCTTCTGTGACCGGACTTCCGATTATCCCCTCAAATGGAAGCTCACCCGAAACAACTTCTCTAAGAAGCTTTTCCACCTGTGTGCTCTTAATCTTTAACTGTTCCTTGTAAGCTACTGTCTGGTAAGTGCAGCCACCGCATTTGCCAAAATGTGGACATGCCGGGTTGGTTTCAAGCGGACTCTTCTCAACAACTTCCATAAGTCTGCCTTCGCAGTGTCCTTTTCTTTTCTTATTCACGCAGAATCTGACAGTCTGTCCAGGAATTGCGTTCTTGACGATTGCCTTTTCCTTCTGTCCGTCCTCATCTGTCACCCACACTGTCGCCTTGTTAGGGAAATCAACCTTTTCAACTTTACCTTCGTATACGCTTCCTTTTTTCAATCTATACTCCATTCCGCACATGAATTGTGCCTGTTATTAACATATTAATAGTTTCTGGCAGCACTTATTCACATAACGGCATACCTTATATAATTTTATCAGAAAAATGTGCTAAAGTATAGTAGTCACATTTACTCCACCACGCTGGCATTCTTTGCCTGCACTGCAGAATGTATTCTTTCAAGTACCTTGTCACACAGCCATGTATAAGCAGCCCCGGCAGCATTCATTCCTATACGTAATGCAACTGCATAAGGCATTCCAAAAAGTCCCGCCGCAATTGATAATGCACCAAATGTATTAAAAGCTGTCTGCCATGCATAACCAGCGGAATATCCGACTCCGATACCACCTATCATGCCTATATACGGATACATTGATTCTGGAAGAACTATATACATCACTGCAAAAATCGCACATCCAACAACATTAAACAATGCCCTGTTTCCAATTCTCTTATCAACATCTTTAGAAAACGGCAGACACACTGACATGCACGCAATTCCAATCCACATTGCCCTAGGCAGTCCCATCAGTGAAACAATCAGCATAGCGCTTGATACGATAAATGTAAGCTTAATGTACCATCTTGTCCTTGCTGAATTAATATTAAATTCCTTAAACAAATCCCAGAATGTTCTTCTATATGGTCTGTTCCTCTGATTCTTATAGAAAATAATCATGCATACTAACATCCCGGCAAGCAGTCCCACAACTCTCATCATATATTCATGGCCTGTGACATCATATCCCTGTAGCAAAAGATACCCAAGAACGAATGTTGAATGATTATACATAATTACATTGTGACATCCCATTATCATAAGAAGCATAATACACACAACATTTATTACAAATGCAGCAACTGGCGGTACCATATTGGAAACCCTCGGTCCTGCTATCAATATTGCATATATTCCCATTATTGAAATCAACCCATGTGATGTCTTAATTCCAAAATCCGCCTGTCTTAATACCAGCACCGCAAGAAGCACTGTAACTCCGACAACACTGTTATTATTCCCCAGCAGCTTACTGAATACTGTAACTACTGCAACGCAGAATATCATAACCAGATACACCTTGAAATTATATATAAAAATATGTCTTCTTTTCTCTTTAGAATCCTGTGTGTTCTTAATAAGCTGTTTTGAACCAGCCGAGCTTAACTGTAACTCCTGATAAAATGTCATAAATTCCTGCTTTCCTTTCCTCCCCTTAAATTTTGCTTAATGACAGGGTTGAGTAATATAACACTGATTACACCCCTATGTCAATTAAGAAATAATTAAATATTATGCAATAAAAAAGCCACAACGGCTGACACATCCTAATGGACATATCAAGCCGGCTGTGGCTTTCAATCATATCGCACTTATTACATTACTTCTCGATGTCTTCGTCCTCAAAATCATCATCAAAATCTTCGTCTTCGAAATCTTCATCATCAAAATCATCTAAATAATCTGGTGTAAAATATCTGTATACAGCATAAGCGATACCAGCAACTGCTGCAACTGCACCAACGATAGCAAGAACAGCTATGATAATTGTGCTGCACTTCTTGCAGCATTTCTTATCTTCATCTTCCTTCTTGCTAATAAGTTCTCCTAATTTAGTAGCTGCGATAAGCTCATCTAATTTTTCTTTACTCATAACAATATCTCCTTTCATACCACGGATTTAATAAATGTATTATAGCATAGCGTTAAACATTTGTCATTATAGTTTTTTAAGTCTGGCAAATCCTGCCAGCATTTTCTTCTGTCCGTACTCTGCAAATTCAACTGTTACCATATAGTCTCTTGCTGAATCCTCTATAGCAAGTACCTTTCCTTCGCCGAATTTCACATGGCTCACCATATCACCGACACTGTAGCCAAGTCCGCCTGAAGATTTTGCACTTATATCTGCACCTCTTGCAGCACCTATTACATTTCTTGAAGATAAGCCGCTTCGTGTAGGCATTCCTGCATAAGCACTTCTTACAGAATCTGCCGGAGTCTTTCTCTTTTCTGGTTTCTTAAGGTCAAATAATTCCATAGGGTCTTTTCCAAATCCCGGATTAGAACCACCATTTATCTTAACCTTTCTTGAACTATATGTTCCTGCTGCCCTTCCGCCTGGTGTGCCACTTCCGTAACTGCTAAGAATTGATCTGGCTGTTGCACGCATGTTAATGCCTGTTGTATCCGGCTCATCTGATGTCCCGCCATATGCAATCCTGCCTTTAGCATACCCACTGGAATTGTTTTCTATGTGCATATATTCTTTAGGAATTTCATTAATGAATCTTGAAACCTTATTCATCTGTGTTTCACCACGTACCATACGCGACTTGGCACTTGTAAGATTAAGTATTTTCTCTGCTCTTGTTATTCCAACATAGCACAGTCTTCTCTCTTCCTCTATCTCAGTTGAATCATCTGACACAATTGTCATATAGCTTGGGAAAAGTCCGTCCTCCATTCCTGTCATATACACGATTGGAAATTCCAGACCTTTTGCACTGTGCAGCGTCATAAGCATTACATGAGGCTCTGACTCATCAAGATTATCAATATCCGCTATTAAGGCAACTTCTTCAAGAAGTCCTGAAAGTGTAGGCTCTTCGCCTGCTTCTTTACAGCTCTCCTCATAGCTTACAACCTTATTAATGAATTCATCCAGATTCTCGCGTCTTGCCTCAACCTCTTCCACCGTTTCATTCTGTGAAAGGCTCTCAATATATCCTGTATCCTCAATTACAGCCTCAGCAAGCTCCTTTAATGACATAAATTCTTCTTTGGCACGCAGTCTTCCAATAAGGTCAACAAATGGCTCTAACTTGGAAAGTGCCGCATTCTTTATTGTGTCAATATCCTTTGCATTGACAAGTGCTTCCCAGAAAGTAATATCATTAAAATCTGCATATTCCTGCAATCTGTCAATCGTAGTATTACCAATCCCCCTCTTCGGAACATTTATAATTCGCTTAACCGCCTGACCATCAAGACCATTATCAATAGTTTTAAGATAAGCAAGAATATCTTTGATTTCCTTTCGCTGATAGAAATTCTGTCCGCCATATATCTTATATGGAATGTTGTGAATCATCAGCTTTTCTTCGAGCGCTCTTGACTGTGCATTAGTTCTGTAAAGAATGGCAACATCATTATAATTCCAGCCATCCCTTACATACTCTGCAATACCACTCGCAACGCCTTCTGCCTCATCATACCCGTTTTCATACAGAGTATAATTGACCTTCTCGCCCTCTCCGTTATCAGTCCAGAGTGACTTGCTCTTTCTGCCAATATTATTACTTATCACAGCATTTGCAGCATTAAGAATAGTCTGCGTCGAACGGTAATTCTGCTCAAGCTTTATAACCTTAGCGCCTGTGAACACATTTTCAAAGTTAAGAATATTATAAATGTTTGCTCCACGGAACTTATATATAGACTGGTCATCATCACCAACCACACATATATTGCCATACTTTGCCGCAAGCATTGCAACCAGCTTAAACTGTGATGTATTAGTATCCTGATACTCATCAACCATTATATATCTGAATCTGTCCTGATAATGCTCAAGTACCTCTGCATCACTCTGGAACAGCTCAACCGTCTTGAATATCAGGTCATCAAAATCAAGCGCATTGTTAAGCTTAAGCGTCTTCTGATATTCTCTGTATACGCCCGCAATTCTTCTAAGATTATAGTCGTTACCTGCCTCAAGCTCGAACTCATCAGGAGTCTTTAACTCATCTTTAGCAGATGAAATCTTACTCATAATTGCACGCTCTTTAAGCATCTTCGTATCTATATTCATCTTCTTACATATATCCTTGATTACAGACTTCTGGTCGTCCGTATCATATATCGTAAAGTTATTATCGTATCCAATTCTGTCTATGTATCTTCTTAAAATTCTCACGCATGTTGAGTGGAATGTACTTACCCATACAGCCCCTGCACCCTGTGCCACAGTAGTCTCAACTCGTTCTTTCATCTCTCTTGCAGCTTTATTAGTAAATGTAATTGCCATAATATTATATGGGTCTACTCCGCATTCTTCTATTAAATATGCAATTCTGTTCGTAAGCACGCGTGTCTTTCCAGAGCCTGCTCCGGCAATAATAAGTAGCGCACCATCTGTATATTTAACTGCCCTTTTCTGGCTGTCATTCAAATCTTCTAATCTCATATATCCACCTTCATGCAAATGTGAAATCTATATCCACCTTATTTCTGCCAACTACCACATTATACAAAAACAACGGGATGTTGCCAAGCCAATATGACAACATCCCTGATTGTTATTTATTAAATTCACATATTACTAATTGTCAGATTATGCAAGCTTTGTTCCACAGTTAGAACAGAACTTAGCGCCATTAGTTGGTGTTCCACAGTTAGGACAGAACTTAGGTGCTGTGCCACCTGACACATTTGCATTATTATTCATTGCAGTATTCATGTTATTCATCATCTGCTGTCCAACCTGCATTCCCATCTGGAGCTGCATCATATCACTGGCAATATTCGAACCGCCTCTTGAATTGCCGATACTATCAGCCATAGCCATCTGTGTATATCTGTTCATATCTCCAACCATTGCCTGAGAAGCTGCCTTATTAGTCATCTTCTGTACTTCTTCCGGATAAGAGAAGCTTGAGATAGTAAAGCTTGTTATTGTGATTCCTAACTTGCTCATCTCCATATCAAGGTCTGTCTTAATACCCGCTGAGATATCATAAGCATTAGCCTGAAGATTAAACATATCCTTGCCTTCTTTAGAAATCCACTTCATAAGAAGCTGGTCAAGAACTGCTGATATTCTTTCCTTAACATCTGCAACAGTGTACATCTGCTTTACACCTGCTACCTTGTCTATAAGCGTAATGTAATCAGATACTGAAAACGAGAAGTTACCGAAAGCTCTTATTGGCATGCCACCTGGAAGTGCCTGTGTTGGAATAAGAATAGGATTCTTAGTTCCCCACTTCTCTGTGAATTCCTTAGTATTAACGAATAAAACTTCAGCTCTTACTCCACTGTTGAAGCCAAACTTAAAGCCTTTAAGTGTTGATAAGAATGGAATAATCTGTGATTCAATATCAAAGCTTCCCTCGTCCTTAAAAATACCTTCAATCTTACCATTGTACATAAAGATTGCATCCTGGCCGGCGCGGATAATCAGCTTACTGCCTTTCTTGATTTCTCTGTTGGTCCATTTCCAGAAGATTATATCATCTCTGTACTCTTCCCATTCAACTACGTTGGCAAACTGCCCTTTGAATAATCCCATGTTCCCTCTCCTTATCTATGTATTGCTTATCTCATTATAAATGTGCTTCTGAATTATAAGCCCATCTGAGCCTTAAGTGCTGCTAATTCATCATCAACTGCTGTGTTAGCTGGCTCTGCATCATACTTAGCTGCAAGACTGTCAACATCTGCCTCAAGCTGTGTCTGGTTAAGCTCTGCCATTGCATTAGCCTCGTCAAGCATCTTATTAGCCTTAGCCTCCATCTTACCGAATGCATCCATGCTTGTTCCAACACTGTTAACACTTGAACCAACCTTGTTGATTCTCTCCTGAGCCTTAGCTGCTGCAACCTTAGCCTTAACTGCATCTCTTCTTGCTTCAAGAGACTGGATATCCTTGCAGAGCTTATCATGCATCTGACGCATCTTAGCTGCATTGTCTGCTGCAATATTATATGTCTGCTGTAATGTAGCCTGCTTAGAAACTAACTGCTGCTTCTTCTCAAGGAATGTTCTTGCATCTGCCTCGTTGCCAGCCTTAAGAGCCTTTTCTGCATATGACTGATACTTGGCAACATCTGCTGTGCATTCATCAAGCTCTCTTTTACATCTTGTCTCCTCAGCCATAACTGAAGCTGTCTCTGCCTTAACCTTTCCAAGGTCGCTCTCAAGATTTCTCATGTACTGATCAATCATCTTCTCTGGATCTTCACACTTATCGAGAAGTGCATTGATGTTAGCGCTCATAATGTCCTTGAATCTTGTTAAAATACCCATAATAATCCTCCATTCCTGTGCCGCTTTCTGGCACATATCACCCTCTGGTGCATCCGAATTCTGTCTCCCAGAATTCTTAAAAAACCTTTTTCATTATAATATATCAGGAGTAAAAAGTCACGAATATTTGCTCCTATGAAACATATTTTATATTCTTGTAATAAAAATTAAAATATCATAATATGCACATTACACTATGCTAAAGTTCATTATATTATTCCTACTTGAAATGTGGTTTTAAAAACTATATAATATAGCTTAAGCATTAATATAAATGTATTCTCTCATGAATACGCATTTTTAAAGAAATGAGGAACATATGAACAACGATATTAAAGAGCTTATGAGCGGTATTCTTAAAGATATGTCCGCTCTTAACTATATAAAACCCGGAGATGTGCCTAACATCAATCTGTACATGGATCAGGTTACAACATTTATGTATGAACATCTTCACGATACAAAGCGTACCACTGATGATAAAGTACTAACCAAAACAATGATTAACAACTATGCCAAAAACAATCTGCTGCCATCACCAGTAAAGAAAAAGTACTCTAAGGAACACATATATATCCTTACATTTATCTATTACTTTAAGAACATTCTCTCAATAAGTGATATACAGAAAATGCTCAATCCTCTCACTGAGAAATTCTTTGATGAAGGTTCCAAGCCGGATCTGGATTATATATATAAAGAGATTTTTTCAATGGAATCCTCTCTTGCAAGGCCATTATCTAAAGATATATTTGCAAAGTCTGAACAGGCAAGCAATGCATTTTCAGATGTAAAGGATGATGATGACAGAGAATTCTTACAGTTCTTCAGCCTTGTATGCCTTTTAAGCTTTGATGTATACATGAAGAAGAACATGATTGAAAGTCTGATTGATGATTACTCTGCCAAGCATGCGCCAAAGCAGCCTGAGAAGCCTGATAAAACAGACAGAAAGAAATAATCCATACAAATTAAGGGAACTGCCAGTACTGACAGTTCCCTTTTACATTGCTTCATATATTACTTATTATCTTCTGACTCTTTCTCAAGCATGCCAAGTCTTTCAAATACTCTGTCATACCCGTCATTACCATAATTAAGCGAACGGTTTACCCTGCTGATTGTCGCAGTAGACGCACCTGTCTTCTCTGCAATATCAAGATATGTCCTGTGTTCTCTTAACATCTTGGCAACCTCAAATCTCTGTGACAGGGATAAAATCTCGTTAATTGTACATACATCCTCAAAGAAATCGTATGCTTCATCTAAATCCTTAAGACTTAATATTGCCTGAAAAAGCTGCTCAACAGCCTGTGTCTTTAACTTATTATTCATAATTGTCCACCCCGGTTTTCCAAAATAGCATTGGCTTATTACTTTCAAATTTTAACACAGTGAAGTTTTCAAGTAAAGACATTATTCACTTCTTAATGCCACAACAGGGTCTTTTTTAGCTGCAAGCTTTGCCGGGATAAGTCCGGCAATAAATGTAAGGAACATGCTTATTATTATAAGTATTACTCCTCCTGCAACCGGAAGCTGTGCAACATTGGAAATGTCTGTAAGGTGCTTAATCAACGCATTTGCAGGTATGCACAGCAATAAAGTTACAACAATGCCAAGTGCGCCTGAGACAAAACCTTCAATAAGTGTCTCTGCATTGAATATTCTTGAAACATCTTTCTTAGAAGCACCAATACTTCTTAATACACCAATTTCCTTAGTTCTTTCAAGTACTGATATGTATGTGATAATACCTATCATTATCGAAGAAACTATAAGTGATATTGCAACAAATGCTATTAAAACATATGAAATTGCATTAATAATTGTACTTACTGATGACATCATTATTCCAACATAATCTGTGTAGTTAATAACATTTTCTTCCTTGCCATCGTCCTGCTGCAGCTTATTGTAATCCTTGATAATATTCTGAACCTTCTCCTTAGAATCAAAATCAGTTGCATATATATCTATCTGTGAAGGTGTATCAAGGTCTGTAATTCCAAGCTTCGACTTATTGCTGTCTAATGTTGCATCTGTTGTTCTGGCCTTTAGTGACGCTGAGAAAAGCTGTAGTATCTGGTCATCGCTCATTCCACTTGTCATTGTCTGCATCTGAGCGCTTTCCTCTGGTGAAAGTGTTGCCATATATGCATTTACATCGTCCATTGTAATCTCTGTATTCCTGTCATTGTCAAATGGAACTCCTGTAAATACATCAACGCTTGTATCAGCAAGCTGTGCCTTGGCAATCTCACTATTCTTTACTTCTTCGATAATGTATTCAGTAAGCTTTGCTGTATAACCGATTCCACTTGAAATTGAAGTGCTGACTGCGTCATCATTAGGTCTGATTATTCCACATACTTTAATGTCTGTTCCGTTATTTACAACATTTGTCATATACTTATCATCTTTGCTGTAATCGTCCCATGTACCGGTCACATCATTGTACTTATACATGTCCGTAGGCATAACAAGCTTAAACTCTGTATCAAGTATCTCGTCAAATGTATAGCTTATATCTTTTTTTGTTTCGTATGATTCACCAACCATCATTTTCTTAAAGAGTGTTCTTACTTCCTCAGGGTCTTTAAGTCCTAATGAGTAAAGTGTATAATCATCAACCTCGTTATTCTTATCGACAACAAGCACAACCTCGTTGTAATTCTCTGGCCAGTGTCCTGCAAGTACATCATACTGCTCATCAAGTACCTGCTGGTTTCCTAAAAGCTGGTTCCACACACTGCTGTTAGAAAACATTCCCATACCCATGCCTGATGACATTGCAGAAGATGTGCTTGTTGCACCCTCGCCATATATCGAATCAAACATTGTACTTGGGTTTAACTGCTCTACACCGTTAGAAGTATCCTTCATATAAATGTTAAGAGGAACATCATATGAATACTGGATATCACTTACATATGACTTAATGTCAGAGCCGCCGTTTTCAATGTATTTCTTAAACTCTGAAAGGTTATTGCTCTTAACTTCCTTTACCATGGTATTAATCATGTCACCCATGATATCGTTAGAATATATTTTAGACTTATCCTCATGCTCTTCTGAATCCGAATTGCCTGTCATGCTTGTAACCATGCTGCTTATATCAATCGACTCTGCCTGAAGCGTTATAGGATAGCTTGAAAGCGTATCTCTCTGAACCCTGTCAATATATAACTGAATACCATTTGAGATAGACAGAATCATTGCAATACCGATAATTCCTATGCTTCCTGCAAATGCAGTAAGAATCGTTCTTGTTTTCTTAGTCATCAGGTTATTAAAGGAAAGTGAAAGTGCTGTAAAGAATGACATAGATGTTTTCTGCTTCTTCCCTGACTTTTTAATCTTCTTTTCTGATGTCTTAACCTTAGCAACCTCTTTAGCCCTGATATCAGCTTCCATATCTTCTAACGTATATGGATCAGAGTCATCTGTTATCACACCATCCAATAATTTGACTATTCTTGTAGAATAATTTTTGGCAAGCTCCGGATTATGAGTTACCATAATTATAAGTCTGTCCTTTGATATCTCCTTTAAAAGCTCCATAATCTGGATACTTGTCTCTGTATCAAGTGCTCCTGTGGGCTCGTCGGCAAGCAGGATATCAGGATTATTTACAAGAGCTCTTGCAATAGCAACCCTCTGCATCTGTCCACCTGACATCTGATTAGGCTTCTTGTGAATCTGCTCTCCAAGTCCAACTTTCTCAAGTGCCTCTATCGCTCTTTTCTTTCTCTCTGCCTTAGATACACCTGAAAGCGTAAGTGCAAGCTCTACATTAGATAAAACAGTCTGGTGCGGAATCAGATTGTAACTCTGAAACACAAAACCAATAGAATTATTTCTGTAAAAATCCCAGTCTCTGTCCTTATAATTCTTAGTTGACACTCCATTTATCTTAAGGTCGCCGCTCGTATACTTATCAAGTCCGCCTATAATATTAAGCATAGTAGTCTTACCACATCCGGACTGTCCAAGAATCGACACGAACTCGCAGTCCCTGAACCTAAGATTAATGCCCTTAAGTGCACTCACGGTGGTAGAACCGGACACATAATCCTTTTTTATATCATTTAATTCAAGCATCGGATACTCCTTTTATTTTATTGCGGGCTTCGTATTGGGAATTGGTCTGCATCCTAAATGTTGTGTATATCAGTTGCTGTGTCTGACTATAGCATACGCTTGAATAATCCGAGCTGTGTGTAACTTAATGTCGCTATATACATTAGGGCGGTGCGTCAAATCTCGTTCAAGCGAAGCGCGTTTGATTTGACACACCGTAATAAACTCTGTAGATAGCGGCATTTAGTTACACTAAGCGCAGGATTCCTGAAAGCGTATGCTATAGTCAGACGCCGCAACGTCATGTACGCAAGTCGAAGGATGCAGACCAATTCCCAATCCGCAGTCCTCAATTAATATACACCATGGAAAGCTTGGCTTGCAATTTATTCCAGCACATTTTATACTAATATTGTTTTTTGTTTATAAAAATATAATGATTACTAGGAGTCTATGTGAAACATTTTATCAGATTAAGATTAAAGAATTTAACAGCCATTGGTCTTTCGCTTTGCATGGCAGCTACATTTGCTGTTCCATTTTTTGCTTATCCTGACCAGTTGATGGCTGATACACAGGATGACCTCGACGCTGTTAATAAACAGCTTGAAGAATTAAGGAATAAACAGAGCGAACTCAATGCATCTTACGGAGAACTTAACGAGAAGCTGTCTGCTTCCGGAGAGAAGCTTTCTTCTATTGAGGATGCAGTTAATGCGAAGCAGTCCGAGATTGATGCTACCAATATCCAGGTTGCTGATATGCAGGCAGAGATTGACCAGCAGTACGCTGCGATGAAGCTTCGAATACAGTTTATGTATGAGAATAATAATGCTACTATTCTGTCAACGCTTCTGTCAGCTGAAAGCCTTTCTGACCTTTTATCCAAGTCAGAATATATCCAGCAGATTTCTAATTATGACCACCAGAAGATGCAGGAATTAAGTGACCTCCTGGCTTCTCTTAAAGAAACTCAGGCAAAGCTTGAACAAGAAATGGCTGAACTTGTCACTCTTAAAGATGATGCCTCCCGCGAAGCTGATAATTTTGCTGCGCTTCTCTCACAGTGTCAGACAGAGCTTGACACTACAAGTGACAGCATTACTGATGCAGAAGCACTTGCACTCGAATACGAAAAACAGATTGAACAGGAAATGTTAGAGCGTCAGCGCCGTGAAATGGAAGCTCTTGAAGCTGCAAGAAAAGCACAGGAAGAGGCTGACAAAGCCAATAACTCTGGCAATTCCAGTAACACAGGCGGTAATTCATCTTCCGGTTCTGCTATGGTTGACCAGAACGCTCTTAACAACGTTCTTAAGAATCACACTGCTGAAGATGTTGCCATGCTCGCAGCAATTATTGAATGTGAAGCCGGCAACCAGTCATATGAGGGCAAATGTGCTGTAGGAAGTGTTGTTATCAACAGAGTTGCTGACCCACGCTTTGCCAACAGCATAAGCGGCGTAATATATGCACCTTACCAGTTTTCACCTGTTGCCAGCGGACGATTTGCAATAGTACTTGCAAGAGGTGCAAATGCAGCCTGCACCCAGGCAGCCGTTGATGTGCTTAACGGTTATATCAATATTAACGCACTATATTTTCATGTATATGACAGTTCTGTCGATGTGGGCGGAACCGTTATCGGAGATCATGTATTTTACTAACTCATTAAATATACCAAGGGGAGAATTATTAACTATGAAGAAAGCAACTAAAGCATCTGATAACAGATATTATCAGGCAAGATTTTCTGCAGCACAGAAAAATACTGAATTTGAAAGCCGTGAAGCAGCTTCAGATGTCGTAGGTATAGACAGAACAAGACTTGCAAGAATTGAACTTGGCAATGTAACACCTTATGCGGACGAGGTTGTATCTATGTCAAAATGCTACAACGCTCCTGAACTCTGCTACAATTACTGCTCAAGCGAATGTCCGATTGGAAGGCTTACAATGAAGGAAGTCGAGATTAATTCTTTTGACAGATTATCATTAAAAATGCTTGGTTCTTTGAATGATATCGAAAACCTGCGAGCTTCTATTATCAATATCTCTGCTGATGGTCAGGTTGATATTGGAGAGCAGGAGGAATTCAAGCAGATACTTGAATCCCTCGACCTTATTTCCAATAATGCGAAAGCCCTTGAATTGTGGGCTAAGAAAAACATTAAGAATATTTAACGGCTGTATCTTACATAATCTACCGTAACAAAGCCTTTGTTTGCACTATTGGCAGAATTATCATGTGATACATATACACCGCTCTTTACACCAACCCATCTTCCGGCTTTGGCAATAACGGAAACAGGGTTGGTGTATTCTTTTCCGTCTGTGCTTATCTCTATCGTTACTGTTTCAACAGGTGCTTCCTTAACAGGAAGTCCACCCTCGACATAATCTTTAGTTCCTGTCTTTTTAACTGTGTATCTGAAATATATTTCCTTAAGATTATCGTATGAAGCAAGCAATTCTTTAGTCTCTTTAGTATAAGCCTGGTCACAGTCAAACTGCTGCACACCCTTTACTGCATACACTTCCATCTTACCGCCTTTGACAGTCACATCTGCTGCCAGATAATCCATTCCCATATGAATGAATCCGGCATTATCACCATCAGCCATTCCGCTGATATTCATCTTAGTAATACAGCTAAATTCCGGTGCCGGCCACTTCTGCAGGAGAAGATTTCTGTAATCGCCAATTGGTCTGTTTGATGCTCTTCCAACCGCATTGAGCTTTATATAAGAACCGTCATCAGACACATTTCCGCTTTCATCAGTGCCAGACTGTGTCCAGTCACTATCAGGATTGGCGTTCCACTGCCACTGCAGTCCCAAAGTATCTTCTGTGAATTCATCTGTAGTATCTGGCTCACATATTTCATAAACGGCACCGACATCAGGTTTTTCGTACTCCATCACAGGCTCGCCGTAATCATTGCCATCTTTCTTAACTCCAATTACAGGCCAGTCATTTTCCCAGCTCATTGGCTGCAAATGTGTTATTCTGCCCGCTGCATACACATCCTGAAAATGTATGAACCAGTCCTGTCCTGTAACTGTATCAACCCATGCCCCCTGATGAGGTCCATTGACAGGCGAATCTCCCTGTCTCATAACCACTTTATACTCATATGGTCCAAACACATTTTTCGACCTTAACACTGTCTGCCAGCCTGTCTTAACACCTCCAGCCGGTGCAAATATATAATACCATCCGTTTCGCTTATACATCTTAGGACCTTCTATTGTAATCTGGTCATTTAAGTTACCGTCAAATATAATCTTTTCCTCACCAATAAGCCCCATTCCATCTGGCTGCATCTCTACCATATGAAGCACACTCTTGTATCCGATACGGCTCTTGGCAACTCCTGCAACAAGATATGCCTTTCCGTCCTCATCCCAGAATGGGCATGGGTCAATCCAGCCTGCGCCTGGTCTTATATTCACTGGCTTACTCCACTCACCATAAGGGTCTGTTGCGGTAGTCATATATATTCCTTCATCTGGCATTGGGAAGCACACATAATATGTACCCTCATGATATCTTATTGCAGGTGCCCACACTCCGCATCCATGAATTGGATTTCTATATCTGAATTCTGGAATTTCAGCCAAAATGTAGTTAATAACCTTCCAGTTTACAAGGTCCTTAGAATGAAGCAACGGCATAGCCGGAGCATTAGAAAAGCTTGATGATATCATAAAATAATCATCACCGACACGGATTGCGTCCGGATCTGAATAATCAGCGTAAAGTATTGGATTCTTGTATCGTCCATTTCCTAAATCTGCTGTCCACATATATGACCTCTTTCTGCCAGTTTACGGCTCAATAATTTATTTCTGCTTATGCAGATATTTCTCTGCTATCATATTACAACAGTTAAATAAGAATTTCCAGTACTTTTGCAAAGTTATTTTATAAAAGTTTTTTAGTTGACATTTTATTATTAAGTATTCTGTGCTTAAACCGATATTATATATAACCGTGTTCATTGCTGAAGATGAAAGGCGGGTATACTTATGATAATTGCAGACAGCAACATGAGTATGTCTTCAAGAAGACACTACTCACAAAAGGTATCAAGCGGCATGGTCGCAGCAGGCAGCTCTGGTAACTCCTTTAGTTTTGGAATGAGCCAGGCAAGAAGCAGCTTAAGCCAGAAAGAATCATATTTTAGTAATTCTTCTGATTATCCAGGCAGAAAGTATGACGACATGTTTCTGATGATGCCACTCTACAATCGTTCTGGAAGGCTTAATGTCCCAGACGATTCTTCTAAAACGGATTTGGCTGGTGAGGAATCACCAGAAGGCACGGAGGCTTTATCACCTGCTTACAACAAAGCCAGCTTAGTTTCTATGCGGCAGAATGTAAGCTTCAGTTACACAGAAATAACAAGAAAGGTTTATATGTCCCTGTTGGATTTTATTCAGTCTCTGTCTTTCCGTGGAATGTTTCATGATACTGACAGTTTATCCTGCAATTCAGTCTCTGACACATCTTCATCTGACAAAGCCTCAAAAACCCTTTCTATTACTAACCAGATTTCTCCTACTGTGTGGACTGTAAGAACCAGATATTCTTCAACCTATGAAGAAAAGGAAAGCACTTCATTTTCAACAACCGGAACTGTTAAAACAGCAGACGGCAGGAAACTTAATTTTAATCTTGATATGACCATGTCGCGCAGATACATGGAAGAACACAGCATTGAATTTGTTTCCAGCTTTGACACTGTACTGACAGATCCACTTGTTATTAATCTTGGATGCAATCCTGTTTCTATTTCTGATAAGTCCTTCAGTTTTGACATTGATTGTGATGGTAAAGACGAGACTATTGCACAGATGAATCCTGAAAGTGGCTTTCTTGCTCTTGATAAGAACAGCGACGGAATTATCAATGACGGCAGCGAGCTGTTCGGAACCAAGACCGGTAATGGCTTTTCCGAGCTTGCAGAATACGATTCTGACGGCAACGGATGGATTGATGAGAATGATGAAGTCTATGACCAGTTAAAGGTCTGGGTTAAAGATGAGAATGGCAAGGACAAGCTCTTATCACTTAAGGAAGCCAATGTCGGTGCAATCTGTCTTGGCAGCTCCAAAACAACATTTCATGTAACTGATGATGATAACAATCTCAAAGCTAAAGTACGAAGCAGCGGCATGTATCTTCATGAAGACGGCAGCGCCGGTTCTGTACAGCAGGTGGATTTTTAATTCTGTATTGGGGATATCTTCGATATCCCCAATATTTTTTGTATCCCTTGCTAATGCCTGGGTGCTATTTTTCTCTGTTCGCTGACACAATTCCATTTTTCTGTTTTGCCACAGGCTCTGTTTTTTCCCGCGTAGGCTGCGTGTTCCCCGTTGGCTCTGTATTTTCCGTGATGGCTGCTTGACCCCGTTGGCTCTGTATTTTCCGTGATGGCTGCTTGCGACCTATATATTCATAATATTTGCTCTCTTATAGGCACATTTTGCGCCTATTCAATCCCAAAGCTTCTTCTCAACCTATAAGATTCATTATTTCTATTCTTTAATAGGTAAAACTGCTCTCCACAATCTGAAAATCCACAAAACCACATAAATTTTCCCAAAAATCTTCCTATAAGAGACTATATTATGCGACTACCTATAGGTATCACGTATTGTCTGCGTATGAAGCTTCCTTTATTTATCATCATATTTTGCCCAAACTTGTTTTTCTCAGTATGTTTGCATATTTTTAATATATCAAACTATTGATTTTTATATATTTGTATAGTATATTTATTAAACAGTTTTTGCCTGTAATTGCAAAAGGGGGTTTTTAATGAGAGATATACAGAATTATAATATGGAACATGTTGACACATTAGCACCTGACACGATTAAAGAGTCTGTTATGTGCAGGCATTCACAATTGTCTCTTTTACTAGCTGATATACAAGGAAGAATTTCTAATGCTCCTGAAGGTTCTCTGCGAACTGCCAGAAAAGCTCATGGCTGCCAATATTATCATAAAGTCGAAGTAAATGATACCAAAGGAACATATATCAAAAAGCATAACTATAATTTTGCAATTGAACTTGCACAAAAAGATTATGATTTAAGAATTGAACAATGCCTGCTGAAAGAATTAAACTTTCTTGAAGTCATACTTAAGAAATATAATCCATCAGAAATCCAGCATATTTATGATTCACTTAACAGCTTCCGCAAAGAAATGGTTACTCCAGTTTTTGTATCGGATGAAGATTTTACTGCAAACTGGAAAGCCTCAGAATATACTTCTTTAGGATTCACTCCTGACTGCGCTGAATACTATACTGATAATGGTGAACGCGTACGGTCTAAGTCTGAAATTATCATAGCTAACAAACTCTATCGCTATAATATCCCTTATCGATACGAATATCCTCTGCAGCTGCAATCTGATATCATAACACACCCGGATTTTACCTGTCTTAATGTTAAAACAAGGCAGGAATATATATGGGAACATTTTGGCATTATGGATAATGCAGAATATGCCTGTAATGCCATCAAAAAAATTAGTGATTATGCTAATTCAGGATATATCCTTGGAAGGAACTTCATAGCAACATTTGAAACCGCTAATACTCCAATCAATGCTAACTGCATAGATTCTTTGATAAAAAGTCATCTCTGTTGATACATGTATGCCCCGCCTTACTTTTATTCTGTAAGGTGGGGCATACCTTCTATAGTTTATCAGATTATATGATTCTTATATGATACCTTTTTATAGTCGCATTTTTGATTTCTTATAGGTCCTTCCTTACCAGATTTTCCAAAAATATTTCTTATTCTCACAAAATATTTCTTAAAAAAGACAAATTATCCTATCAAATAGCTTTAACTCACTATCTGATAGGAAATTATTCTGAATTTTATTAAGATTGTACTGTAAATGGCCTATTAATCATGTAAAAAAGTTTTCTTATAGGAAAACCAAATCCCACCAAAACAATCCCGCCATGCATAGTCCTTCCTGACAGCTTCCTAGAAATTCAAATCAATATCTATTCCCTTAATATCCTCATTAAGCATCTTATTATCTTTCATTATCCTGACTATCTGCTTCTGGGCTTCAGTTACATGGTCGACATCATTGCTTCTTATATTGGCATTCATCTCTAACTTGTCAGCCTCTGCCTGTCCCTCAATAATCTCTTCCTGTTCTTTTCTTTCCTTGCGCTTTTCGTCAATCTTTTCCTGCTGTTCTTCCTGTTTCTTCTCTGCCTCGTCAGCTTTCTCCTTGTTCCCCTCGGCTTTGTCGTCAATATTATCCTTGCCCTCGGCTACAAGCAGGTTCTTAACCTCACCCTCAACAGCACCTATTATCTGGTCTGCTGAGTCCTGTGCCTTTAGCATTTCCTGAGACTTATCCCTGTCAATTTCAGCAAGTGCAATTGAAGCTGTCGTGCATGCAATCTTAAGCTCCTTCTGACCAATTTCATCCTTAAAATGTATCTGTGATGAATTCAGCTTAAGTACCTTCTCCTGATACTCTGTAAGCGGAGTATTCTGTAATTCTTTTAAGCGGTCAAGTTCTTCTTTTGAAAATGTGTCCTCAGCCGAACCATATCGGTTATTCTGGTATTTTTCAAGCAACTCAAGGTCTTTTTGTTCCTGTGAATTCATATCAACGCCATAATCTGCGCGGTAAGCCTCTTTTTCATTCTCCAAATCACTAACCTTATTCTTAAGTTCTGTGATTTCATCAAGCTTATTAAGCTTATCGAGCTTCATATCCTCAATATTCTTATCTCTCATATTAGAAGATTTCCATGCATCAGATATAAGCTTCATAGCCTGCTTTCTGGCTCTGAGCCTTTTAGCATCAATCTGGTTATCATTATATGGCTTCAGATTAAGCTCTGATGCATTGATTGTCTTTCTGTTCCTGGTTTGCTTTGAATTATCAGTATTCTTATCTGTATTATCTATTCCCTGTGCAGCTGTCTGATTATTCATTGTACTTCTTATCGTAAGTGACATATGCCCTCCTTGTCATAATCCTATCCCAAACTCCTTTTTGGGAATCACATTAGTTTAAATATATATCGGTATATCTGACATTCATTATTATAGTCAGTTCTTGTTCATAACGAATAAATATGATATAGTGATACTATCAATTATTTATGAGGAGAGCGATTACAATGAACTTTGCAAGAAAGACGGATAAGGTATTCACAATTATTTACACTATTATCAGTATTCTGTCAATTATTATATTAATCATGACTCATATTTATCCTGATAAATTCTTTAATAATTTGTATGAATCATTTTCTGCAATTAATAACAAGACATTTAGTATTAACAATTTATTCAATTTAATTGGACATATTTATATGGGAAGCTCATCCATAGTTCTATTATATATTCTTGCTGTTCTTGCTGTCATAATTGGATTACCCGTTACTGTGATTACTATTTTTGCTTATATAGGAATCATATTATATAAAGCAACCAACAACCCAAAGCATATACGCCGCAATCTGATTGTCAAGATTATATATACAGGAATATGGACTGTTATTGCACTCATAATGACAATCAAGGACATTGGCTTTGTTGTTATATTTGCAATACCTGCCATAATACTTTCAATTCTTATTGCAGCTGTTTATGGCATGAGAGAGCATGAATATTTCCCAGAATATTAATTCACATACAGCACTTATTAAGAAAAGGCAGGACATGAAAAAACCGACCTCCCAATCGTTAGATTTTTAGTCTAACTTTTGAGGGTCGGTTCCATGTCCTGCCATATTATATTTAATCTTACAGATGAAGCACTCTCTCCTTAATCTCCTGAGTTCTTCCCTGATTCCAGAACTGTGTTCCGATATATCCGCAAGTTCTTCTTGCGACATTCATCTTATCCTGATTACGGTTTCCGCAGTTAGGGCATTCCCATATAAGCTTTCCGTCATCATCAGTTATAATCTGAATCTGACCTGTGTATCCACATTCCTGACAGTAATCACTCTTAGTATTAAGCTCTGCATACATAATATTCTCATATATATACTGCATAACCTTAAGTACTGCCGGAATGTTATTCTGCATATCAGGAACTTCAACATAACTGATAGCTCCTCCTGGAGATAACTTCTGGAACTGTGATTCGAATTTTAACTTTTCAAATGCATTTATCTGCTCAGTTACATGAACATGATAGCTGTTAGTTATATAGTTCTTATCTGTTACGCCAGCAATCTTACCAAATCTCTTCTGTAAACATTTTGAAAACTTATAAGTTGTTGACTCAAGCGGTGTTCCATAAAGTGAGAAATCAATATTAGTCTCTGCTGCCCATCTTTTACATGTATCATTAAGATACTGCATTACTTTGAGGGCAAATTCTGTTCCCTCCGGATTAGTATGAGTTACACCCTTCATGTAATAAGTACATTCGCAAAGACCTGCATAACCGAGCGAAATTGTTGAATATCCACCATAAAGAAGCTTGTCAATTGTCTCGCCCTTCTTAAGTCTTGCAAGTGCTCCATTCTGCCAGAGAATTGGCGCAACATCTGAAGGAGTTCCTTTAAGTCTGTAATGTCTGCACATAAGTGCTCTCTTACACAGATCAAGTCTCTCATTAAGAATACTCCAGAACTTATCCATATCCTTGCCTGATGAACATGCAACATCAACAAGATTAAGAGTTACAACACCCTGATTGAATCTTCCATAATACTTTGGCTTTCCTGTTTCTGGATCAATATATGGTGTAAGGAAGCTTCTGCATCCCATACATGGGAAACACTGACCATTGCCATTCGCATCAACCTTTAATTCCTTCATTTTCTTTTCAGATATATAATCCGGAACCATTCTCTTAGCTGTACACTGTGCAGCTATTTCTGTAAGATACCAGTACTTGGAATCTTCGTGGATATTATCTTCCTCAAGAACATATATAAGCTTAGGAAATGCTGGTGTAATATATACACCCTGTTCATTCTTAACGCCCTGCATTCTCTGTCTTAATACTTCCTCAGTAACAAGTGCAAGGTCATCTCTTGTCTGACCTTCCGGAACCTCATCAATATACATGAAAACAGTAACAAAAGGTGCCTGTCCATTAGTTGTCATAAGAGTGATAACCTGATACTGAATCATCTGTACACCACGCTTAATCTCATCCTTTACTCGAAGCTCTGCAACCTCTTTAATCTTCTCTTCTGAAGCATCTATTCCGGTTTTTTCGAACTCATCTCTTACCTGTCCGATAAACTTCTCACGGCTTACCTGGACAAATGGTGCAAGATGTGCTAAAGATATACTCTGTCCGCCATACTGTGAACTTGCAATCTGTGCTATCGCCTGAGTTGCAATATTACATGCAGTAGAAAAGCTGTGTGGCTTCTCAATCATAGTCTCGCTTATTACAGTTCCATTCTGTAACATATCCTCAAGATTGACAAGACAGCAGTTGTGCATATGTTGTGCAAAATAATCTGCATCATGGAAATGTATAAGTCCCTGCTCATGCGCATCCACAATATCTGGAGGGAGAAGGAATCTCTTTGTAATATCCTTGCTTACCTCGCCAGCCATATAATCTCTCTGAACACTGTTTACAGTAGGATTCTTGTTAGAATTCTCCTGCTTTACTTCCTCATTATTGCACTCCAGAAGGCTTAATATCTGCTTATCTGTAGAATTAGATTTACGCACAAGTGCTCTCTTATAACGATAAGTAATATACTTTCTTGCAACTGAAAATGCTCTGAAATTCATAATCTGATTCTCTACAAGATCCTGAATCTCTTCAACGCTTAAAGACCTGTTCATCTCTTTACAAATGCTCTCAACATTATTAGAGATTGTCTCAATCTGTTCCTCTGATAATCTCTCACTATGGACAACTTCCATATTAGCTTTTGATACAGCATCCATAATTTTACTGATATCAAATGTTACCTCTGAACCACTTCTTTTAATAATTTTCATACTTCAAACCCTCACAAAAAGACCATCATATCTCTATATATACTGCTTTCAGCAATACAGACGATACACCTTTACATTAAAAAAATCTGCTGGAAACGCAGTGTTTATGCTGTTTCCCAAGCAGATTTGATTATACAACATATAGTTTGATAAGTCAATTGAAAACACAATATCTTGTAATAAAAAACTATATATATTAATTCTCATCACATTCAGTTTCAGCCAGAATATTGATAAGAGAAGCCGTTACAACAGCCATCTCAATCTCATATTCAGCCCACTGTGCAGACTCCTTACAACGGTCAATAGTAAACAATCCTTTCACATTATCTGGTGATCCTATTATGCATTGTACAGTAGAAAACACTCTCTTTTCTCTCATGGCTGTTCCAAATTCAGGTGCAAGGTCTGTCTGCCTTCCGACGAATCCCACAGCAGCATGATTCTTTCCATCCAGAAGCTTCTTAAAACCTTCTGTCTTAACATAATCAGCATTCATTGAACCGCCAAGCTCAACACCCATATAGTATGCACGGTTCAGATTAGCTCCCCAGTAAAGATTAATGCTGTCCAGTTTAAATGTATCATACATATGATGTATAAGCTCTTTAATAGCTGCTTTGCCATCTTCTGAAAAATTCTCCATAATGCCTGTAAGAAATCTGAGTTCCTTCATTTCCCTGCCATCATTGACATTCTTATCCTTTGTATTAAGAGAATTCTCATATGAATCCTTATGGAGATCATCCCTAAAGAATACATATCTGTCTCTTCCCTTTTCTTTCGCTACATACAGACAATAATCTGCTTTCTTGAAAAGCTCCTCATACTCATGTCCGTTGTTAGGACTGTATGCTGCTCCAATCGAACATGTTATCATTAAATCTTCAAAATCATCAACAAATTCCCACTTAATCTGGGTTCTTATCGCACGAAGCATCCCCCTTAACTCATGCTCATCATTAATACCATTGAATATAATAACAAATTCATCTCCTCCGATACGTCCTACAACTCCATCTTCGCCTACAACTTCCTTAAGCTTTCTTCCAACCCTTGCAAGCACCTTATCACCATACATGTGACCATATACATCATTGACCTTCTTAAAATGGTCAACATCAAGAACGGCTATCGTAACTCTGTTATTCTGCTCTTCCTTGAGACATTTTACAGCATATGCGGTAATAGTTTTCTTGTTATACACATGTGTAAGAGAATCAAACTGTAATTCTTCTATCATATCAGTAATCTGATTATAATTGCCATGGCTGTCTGCCTCAGGGACAACACGACCTATCACAATCCTGCTTCCATCGCTTTTATTCATTACAGTTCCTTTAAATCTTAAAGTCTCCTTCACCCTTTTATATGTACGCATGCTTGTTCTGAATTTTATAGAAAATGTCTGCGTATAAGAGCGTACTTCTGATATAAAATTAGCAAAGATTTCCTTATCATTCTCGTCAATATAGCCCTCTGAAAGCATCCTCTTCTTCCATTCATCAATATCAGACTTATATATGACATCTCTTGAGTCAACATCATACCTGTACATACTGAATATGCCATTATCTCTGTTATATGTAAATGTATATTCTCTATCCAGTCCAAGCAGCATCTTATGTTTAGAAACATCATCTCTTAAACTCTTATTAGCCTCCTCTATAGACTCAACATCAACAAGTTCAATATCTCTCATATGCCCATTGCCCACAGCTCTTCGTTCATACACAAATAAATGATTATATCTTTCTATGCCCTGTGCGTTAATAAATTTAAACATTCCGCTCTTAGCTGTTCCATCATACTTCTCTATAAAATCCATCAGTCTTTCTTTATCCTGAGGTGCAACTACTTCTATAAGAGTCTCCTTAATTTCTCCAAAATATTCTTCAAATGCTTTATTCGCAACACTTATAACACAATACTTATCAACAGATGCTATTCTTCTACTCATCTTATGAACAATCTCAAATTTCTCACTGGCAGCAATATAATTATCGCTCATATTAATGTACCTCTTATATTTTTTATTATTAGTTATACGTACTTAATCTTTCTACATGTTATAAAAATTATATTATATACATGTCGATTTTACAAGTATAATAGTGCGTTTAATTTGAATTTTTTGGTACTTTAGTACCAATACCAAATATAGTATTTCCTTTTATTAAAAAGCATGCTATAATACAACATATTGTTGGTTTTTACTTAGTAACACTATTATTAAATGTGAGGAGGTCTTTTAATGGAACGCGTAAAGTACAACAGAGTTGAGGTAAGTCACGGCAATACATCCAAGAAATTTCCTGTGTACGAAATCTATCTTGATGGGGTTATAATTACTAAGGTATCATCTGAGAATGAGGCTTTAGAAATGGTATCACGCTGGCAGAAAAATTACAGATAATATATACTCATAAGTAAGTAAAAGCAGTGCCTGCAATCAATGCAGACACTGCTTTTATAGCATTTTCTTCTTCCTTAATACCCATAAAACTATTATACATATCAGAAGTATTATTCCACTTATTATCTCAAATCCAAAAGGTGTCTTTGCAAACGGCATCCATTCTCCACCTACATTCATTCCATATATGCCTGATATTATTGTCGGAATAGCCATCACAATTGTAATTGAAGTAAGGTATTTCATTACATTATTCAGCTTACTGTCAATTACTGATGACATCAGTTCCCTTGTACCATCAATGACATCCCTGTATATCGTGGTCATCTCTATAGCCTGCTGGTACTCGACCATGACATCCTCAAGAAGCTCCATATCTTCAGGATACTGCTCAAGTCTTTTATATCTTCTGAGTCTTTCTAACACAATACTGTTAGCTCGAAGAGATGTTGCAAAATAAACAAGTGTAGATTCTAACTCATGAAGCTCAATAAGATCAGTATCTGACGTATCTCCATCAACCCGCTCTTCTATCTCAATTCTTTTCTTATCAATAAGACGAAGATTAGCCTGATACACAAAAGCTGAACGGAAAAGCATCTGATATATAAAACGCATCTTTTTCTTTGTACTGAACTCTTTCACCTTATTTCTTACAAAATAATTAATAATCGGTGTATCTACCTTACACACTGTAATTATTGCTTCACTTTTAAGGATAATACCAAGAGGAATTGTTGTATACATTTTTTTCTCATGTCTTACCTCAGGTGTAGGAATATCCACAAGTATAACAGTATATCCGTCTTCAAGGCTTATACGCGAACTTTCTTCTTCATCAAGTGCAGATGAGATATCCTCAGGTTCTATTTCAAAGCGTTCTGCTATCTGCTCAAGCTCCTTGCTTGTCGGATCTACCATATTAATCCAGCATCCATCCTGAATATCTGTCAATGTATTTAATACCTGCTGGTCTGTTCTATATATCTCTACCATAAGTCCGGCCTTTCATAATTATTATTTCATCATAGTCGTCCCTGATGCGTCTCATAATAAAATCTCTTAACGGTTCATCAAAACACCTGTATATATTGTTTACAGCCTCACAATCAAGTGGATTACGCGTAAGAAAATATTGCACATTAAATCCATACATATCATATACTATCTGTAAAGTCTTTACATCTGGTCTTGACAAACCATTCTCTAATGTACAATAGCTTCTCTCTGATATTCCAAGCACATTTGCCATGTCCTTTTTATTCATATCATGTATCCGTCTTATCTCTGTAAGTGTATATCCTGTACGCACATTATCTGGAACATCCAGTTCCATTCCATTAACAATCTCAAGTATCATTCTATGGTAATATGCCACTACCCTTTCTTTCTTATACCCGAATTGAAGCATGCTGTCAAACAAACATAGCAGATTTCTTATAAAAACTTTTTTCCTGAAATCAGGGCATAGTGTGTGCAACTCTGAAAATGGATTATTATTATCTATTCCATGCAGGATATAATCGCTGTTCCAGCCTTCAAGTTTTGCCACCTTCTCTATAATCCTGTATGTAACCGGTTGTGTCCCTGTCTCCAAACGGGCAAGATAGTCAGTACTGACATTCAGCATTTCTGACATTTCCCCTCTGGATAAGCCTTTCATAATGCGGCATTCTTTTAACCTGTCCCCCGTATTACGCATTAAAGCCTCACTTCTTGTCAGTTTTACAGCTTCTTAATCCACATGAGCCGCAATTACCATCACAGCCCTTCCCAAGACCGCTTTTTTCGTGCTTATATGAAACTGCAATATATATGGCAACAACCACAACTAACAATATTCCTGCTGATATAACCTGTCCCATTCTTTATCTCCTTATTAATTGCTCTTATAAGCTTTTCCAATCTCACCTGTAAGTGAAGCAAATATCTTAAGTATCATTGCACGTTCTGATTTGTCAAGTTCCCTGAAAGACTTAAGAACGGCATTAATATTCTTAAACCTGGCTGTACTTATCTCTGAAAGGTTCTTTGCACCACTTGCAGTTACCAGTGAGAATAATGTATCTACGAATTCTGCCCTCTGTTCTCTTGTAAGCCCGTCTATCCATGCGCTCAGTGCTGCATTTAACCTTTTACTCTTAGGACTTAACTCCTGCTCAGTCTCAAAATCTGGTCCTATAACCTGCCATGACATAGAATCATGCTGCATAAGACCTGACTGGCTGCTCTTTACAACCTCATAATCCCCATCATGATTAAGAAGCATTCCAACAACTGAACAATAAGGAACAATACTCTTAATCTTAGGCAGAATTGCCAGATAATCCGGATGCTTTACAAAATCACTGTCAAATCCCGGACCATCATTATTATAAACAGTAATAATTCTTTTCTTCACTGATGGTCTTGCAAATACTGATGCATATACTGCCAGATTACCACCTTTGGAATGTCCGCCAAGAATCAGCTTTCCTTCTGAACGCTGCACGGTTGTGTCAATATATCTTACCGCATCCTTCTGCGATGGAACAGGGGATAAGAAACTCATGTTAAAATCCTCTTTCCAGCCCACAAGTGTATCATCAGTTCCCCTGAAAGCAATATACGTAAGTCTGTTATCGATTCTTACATGAAATGCTGCAAACTGTTCTTCTTTGCCGCCATCGACATAATCAACATAATTAGTAAGTATAAGTGAACCAAATCTTTTTGTTGCTGCTGCCTCCCTTAAAAGATACGGAGCTTTTCCTATGAAAGATTTGCATTTCTTAATCTCCTTCTCATCATGGGTATCAAAAAATGTGTCTGCCGCTTCCGCAATTGTAATAGTCTCGATACTTCCCGGTGCCGGTACAATATCAGTAAAATCAACATATGCAATCTGCGCAAGTATTAAATTGTCCACGTCATTAAATGGTGCCTGGCTAAAATCAAGGTCACCTCTCCATTTCAAATAATCAGATACATTACTCATACTTAACCCCTTCTTATTCTACGCATTTTCCTTTCAGAAACCTTCTTGGTTACAAGATCCTTCCATATTGAAGGTGTGAACAGAATTATCAGTGGAAATAACTCCAGTCGTCCGGCAAGCATATCAAACATCAGTACATATTTGCTGAAATCAGAATAACTTCCAAAATTCTGTGTCGGTCCGACAGCCGAAAGCCCCGGACCTATATTATTAATAGTCGCTGCTACTGCAGTGAAATTCGTCACAATATCCTTTCCTTCAATAGATATTAGCAGTAAAGACGCTGTGAATATCATGATAAATGTTATGAAATATATACTCACCGACCTGCATGTTTCACTATCAACAGGCTTTCCTTCTGTCTTAATCACCTTAACACTCTTAGGATGAATATATGACTGAATCTCTCTGAATATTGTCTTTATCCCTATTATAAACCTGGAAACCTTAATTCCGCCACCTGTACTTCCGGCACATGCTCCCACAAACATCAGTACAACAAGCACCGACTTTGACAGTGACGGCCACATATCAAAATCCACTGATGAAAATCCGGTTGTCGTTATAATAGATGCAACCTGAAACATTGACTGTCTCAGTGTAAGTTCAACAGCACCTACACTTCTGTATATATTAACAAATATAATTGCTGTTGCTGCAAGGATAATTCCGAAATAACATCTTACCTCTTCTACTTTAACAGCCTTCTTAAACTGTCTTAGAACAATAAGATAATACGCGTTGAAATTAACGCCAAACAATATCATAAATATGGTTACAACCCACTGGATATAAGGTGAAAAGCTTGTAAAGCTGTCATTTCTGATACCAAATCCACCTGTTCCTGCTGTTCCCATGGCTGTATTAAGTGCATCAAGGAATGTCATTCCTCCAAAAAGAAGAAGAATTGTCTGAAGTACAGTCATCCCAAAATATATAATATACAGTATTCTTGCTGTATATCTGATCTTAGGAACAAGTTTACCCACTGATGGTCCCGGACTCTCTGCTTTCATAAGATTGATATTAGAGCCACCTGTAAGAGGTATTACTGCAAGCAGAAATACCAGAACTCCCATACCACCAATCCAGTGAGTAAAGCATCTCCAGAACATAATGCTCTGTGACAGTCCTTCAACTTCACTTAATATACTTGCTCCTGTTGTTGTAAATCCTGATATTGTCTCAAAAAGTGCATCTGTAAATGAAGGAATTTCCCTGCTTATAAAAAAAGGCAGGCAGCCAAATATACTCATAAGAATCCAGCTGAGTGCAGTTGTAACACACCCCTCCTTCAGATAAAAAACTGTATTGGCAGGTTTTTTAATTGTCATAAGAATCCCACATACAGCACATAATGCCATTGTTATCAAGAATGCAGATATTGCCTTCTCCCTGTATATAACGCCAACAATCACAGGAATGACCATAAGAGCCGCTTCTATCTTTAAAACATGTCCAAGAATATATCTTACTATAGAACTGTTCATATCAATGTTCCCAGCCTTTCCTATCTAAGAATATCAGTTATAGCATCAAACCCTGTATGAGTTGTTACAATAACCACAGTATCTCCAACCATAAGGCTGTCAGTACCACTTGGAATAATAATCTTACCATTACGGTTAATAAGTGCTATAAGCAGATTATCCTTCAGCTTAAGTTCCATAAACTGCTTGCCCGTAACTCCTGATTCCTTATCAACGTTAAACTCTATAGCTTCCGCCTTCTGGTCAAACAAATGATACAAGGTCTGTATGTTATTGCTTCCCATAGACTCCTTCTTAGCTCTTACATAAGCAATGATAGCTTCTGATGTTATATATCTTGGATAAATCACACTGCCAAGATCAAGGCTGTTAATAACACTGCTGAATCCCATTCTTGTTATTTTCGTAATACATTTGGCTTCAGATACTTTTCTTGCATATAGAGTAAGCATTACATTCTCTTCATCAATCCCTGTAAGAGGGACAAAGCTCTCCACATACTCAATCCCCTCTTCTCTTAAAAGGCTCTCGTCAGTACCATCACCATTGATAATAACAGCTCCCGAAAGCTCTTCGCTTAACTTTAACGCGCGTTCCTTGTCATTCTCAATAATCTTTACATCAATTCCCATGTTAAGAAGCTGTTTTGCAAGATAATATGCAACTCTTCCACCTCCGACAATCATGGTACTCTTGACCTGATGTGTCTGAAAACCTACACTTGCAAGAAATGTCCTTGCATTCTTTCTTGATGCAATGAAAGATAACTTATCATCTGCCCTTATAATAAAATGTCCTGATGGAATGAACACCTCCCCATCCCTCTCAACTGCACATATAAGAACCTTAGATGATGAAGCCTTAGATATCTCCGCAAGAGTATGGCCACACATCTGGTTACCCTCAGGGACTTTTATCTTAATCATCTCTGCCTGTCCATGTGCGAATGTTCCAATCTCAAGTGCTGTCGGCATGTAAAGCACACGTGCTATCTCACTTGCAGCCTCAAATTCCGGATTAATAATCATTGCCAGACCTAATCTGTCTCTTAAAAATGCAGCCTCCTGACTGTATTCAGGTGTTCTTACTCTTGCAATTGCCTCACATCTGCCAGCCCTCTTTGCAAGTGTACAGCATAAAAGATTCAGCTCATCAGAATCAGTTACCGATATAAGAAGGTCAGCTGAGTCAATACCGGCTTCTTTCTGAACAGCAAAGCTAGCACCATTGCCCTCAACTCCCATAACATCATATGCACCTGTTATTGCATCAAGCTTAACCCTGTTCTTATCAATAAGAGTAACATCATGGTTCTCCCTGCTGAGTCTCTCAACAAGAGTGGCACCAACCTTACCGCCTCCTACAACTATAATATTAAGTCCGTTCTTTCTGGACTTGTCATTCCCAAACATTCCAATCCTCCTTATTATTTCGCGTTGTTTTGCGAAGCAAACTATCTCCCCATTTCTTTTAATTCTTCAAGCAGTTCCAAATCAGACTGCTGTACCTTTATATTAGATGTTATAGGTGCCTCTCCAGGATTAGTAACTGTAATCTCAATTATAGTTCCTTCCTTAAGACCTCCTGCAAAACATCTGTTAAGAAATGCCACAAACTTCGGATGATTCTTCTGAAACTTGTTCTTGGCACTCATAAGCTTCATAATTGATGCTGGATTCATAATAATCTCCATTCTTTCTAATTCTGCTACTCAGCATGCAAAGTATACCATATTATCAAAAAAATAGAAATCCCTGACGTCCTTTCCCATATATTAATTTTTCAGAAATTAGAATTTAAAATATTTTTTCTAAAAAAGTGTTGACAAAATATCATTTTGCCATTATTATCTTAAATGTGTTTGCGCGAGTGGCTCAGTGGTGGAGCACCTCCTTGCCAAGGAGGGGGTCGCGGGTTCGATCCCCGTCTCGCGCTCTTTTATTTTTTAAGAGAAAGCCAGTACATGCTGACTTTCTCTTTTTTGTGTTCAATTTGTTTCAAGACATTATGATTGCCGCAAAGCACACATAAATAACCTACTATCTCATCAATTTTCATAATCCAGTAGGTCTTTTTCTTATTGTTAGCTGGTATGTAATGCTTCTTCCCAACTTAAATACCTACTATTTTGTCATAATTCACACTTTTAGTATGTCTTTTTTCTCATATCTGTAATATCAGACAGATTTGGTTTGAAAAAAAACCTACTATTCTCGCATAAATCATCAATTTAGTAGGTAATTTTCTTTATTCTCGTTAATTCTCCTCAGAATTTCCTCTTGATAAACCTACCATTTCATCATATTTAGCAGTCTTAGTAGGTATCCCCCTCATCTATAGCATTATAGATTCAACTTTTTTAATTTTACACTTGACAGATTAAAGTTTTATGTGTATTATCTTGTTTGTGTTCACAAGAGAATTTAATTAAAGAACATTAATTATGCGCGAGTGGCTCAGTGGTGGAGCACCTCCTTGCCAAGGAGGGGGTCGCGGGTTCGATCCCCGTCTCGCGCTCTTTTTAATTTTAAAAGGAAGCCAGCATTTAAGCGGCTTCCTTTTTTGTTTGTGTTCAATTTGTTTGAAGACAACTTAAAGACACATGATTCTTCGTCTTGCACTCTTCTATCAACTGTCATTTCACATACACAATCACTTTGTCTGAAACCTTTTCCAGGTCATCACTGCCTTCAGCTGCCTTGAATCCCACATCAACAATCTCTATCGTTCCGTCTTCATATGTCACAGTTACGCTTAACGTAAGTCCTTCATACATATTTTTAACCATCTCATTGTATACCTGACGTTCCTGATACAAAGATTCTTTTTCTAACTGCTTTGAAAACTCTACAATCTGTATGCCCTCGCTCTGACTGTTGCCACTCTCCTCATACTCTTCCCCGATATCTTCAATAATGTAATATGCATAGCCGTTCTCCGTCTGTTTTCTGAATTTTTCAGAAGATGTCTGATACTCAGGGCTGTCCTTGTCAACCTCTTTCATCCTTGCCAGATTATATGTCACATCTGAATCATTTCCCATTATAGAATACTTAATCTTTGAGATATCTTCGCCCGTTACATTTATACTAGCCATAACCTGCCCCATCACAGATGAATCTCCAACCTGGCTTGAAATTCCAGCCACAACTCCTGATACACCAGCATTTTTCTCATCATTAGAAAAAATACATTCCGATGTATCATCAAGCCCGGCTGCATACACATTCATTACATGAGCAATTTTAAATCCTGTCTGCTCTGATGCTGGCTGATTACTGCTCTGGTTTCCGTTTCCTGTCACAGAAGGCTTCAGTCCTCTGACTCCCAATACAGCAGTAACAGCCGCCGCTGCCACAAGACCTGCTGCAATTATCTTCTTTACATTATTGCTCTTTTTATACCTGATATCCACACTGGCAGTTTTCTTGTAATTTCCCGCTTCTTCAATCATTTGCGGACTAATTTCATTAAGTCCTTCATATAAATCCATTGCCTCTGATTTTTTCATAGATATAAACCCTCGCTTTCCAGATATTTTCTTAATTCTTTTCTCGTTCTGTGAAGAGTAACTTTCACTGCTGATTCGCTCATCTGCATCCTTTCCGAAATGTCTTTAATTGAATCCGAGTACCAGTACCGCCTGAGAAATATAATTCTTTTATTTTTATCAACTGTTTCGAGAAAATGCGATAACATCTCTCCAATATCTTCCTTATCCAGATGTGTCTGCAATCCGCCATCACCTATGCATTCTTCCAGCTCTTTTGTCAGCTCAACCACTTTTGCCTGCCTCTTACCAGCATTGTTTTTCCTTATCATATCAATCGCAATATTTCTTGCAGATGTTGCAAGAAATGCGAATAAATACTCTGGTCTTGCAGGCGGTATGCTGTTCCATGCTTTCATATACGTGTCATTGACACATTCCAGCCCATCCTCTCTTGATTGCAGTATATTGGCTGCCAGTGCATTTAACTTAGAACCATATTTTTCATCAACTGCATTAATTGCATCTTCATTCCTTTGAAAAAATAAATTAATTATCTGATTATCATCCATTACTGTCTGTACTCCCTGTTTTTTAAAAGCGTTAACCCTTTCATAATTAGAGACGGATTATTCCGGCAATGGTTACATTTATCCCATAAAAAAATTCTGGAAGACGCATTATCTCCCAGAATCATATTTATATTCACAACACATTAAGCATTACCACTGTTTTAGTAATTCCCCAAACACATCCAGTGCTTCCTGCACAACATCCGGTCTTGTCATATCTATTCCGCACAGCTTAAGAAGCTCAATAGGGTGCATTGAAGAGCCGCCTGACAAGAACTTTCTGTAACCTGCTATAACCTGCTCATCGCCTGCAAGTATCTTAGTTGATATTGCAATTGCAGCGGAATAGCCTGTTGCATACTGGTATACATAGAATGGTGTGTAAAAATGTGGTATTCTTGCCCACTCAAGTGCTATCTCATCATCAATAACCATATCCGGGCCGAAATACTTCTCATTCAGTTTCTTGTACATGGCACAAAGGCTCTCTGCTGATAAAACCTCACCCTGTTCTGCCTTTGCATGTGCCTCCATCTCGAACTCTGCAAACATAGTCTGTCTGTAAAGAGTTCCCTTAAACTGCTCAAAGAAATGATTGAGCAGATATCTTTTCTTCTTCTCATCATCAGTATTCTTTAACATATACTGCATAAGAAGTGCTTCATTACAGGTTGACGCAACCTCCGCAACGAATATCTTATATCCAGCATAGATATAAGGCTGGTTTGCATTGGAATAATAAGTGTGCATTGCATGCCCCATCTCATGAATCACCGTAAATACATCATTGAGTGTATCTGAGTAATTAAGAAATACATATGGGTGTGTGCCATAAGCGCCCCATGAAAATGCTCCCGAACGCTTTCCGGTATTCTCATACACATCTACCCAGCCATTATTGAAGCCTTCTTTAATGTGTGAAACATACTCCTCACCCATTGGTGCAAGTGCCTTCACAACAATGTCCTTAGCCTCATCATAGCTTATCTTCCAGTCAATATCCTCTACCATCGGTGCATATATATCATAAAAATGCAGCTCGTCAACGCCAAGTGCCTTCTTCCTGATATCAACATAGCGGTACATTTTGTCAAGATTGTCATTGACAGTCTTAATAAGATTCTTATATACATTTTCCGGAATAAATGAACCATCAAGATACATGTTCAGTGTTGACTTGTAACCCCTTGCGTCTGCATAGAACATTGCCTGCTTGACATTGCCATAAAACGCTGCCGCAATTGTGTTGATATACGCCCCATACTGCTTATACAACGCCTCAAATGCCGCCTTTCTTACAGCTCTGTCATGACTTTCCATAAATGTGGCAAAATTGCCGTTAGTCAGCTCATCTTCCTGTCCATTCTCTCTTTTCACCTTGCCAAACTTAACATCAGCATTGTTAAACTTAGAGAACACCTCATTAGGCACAGTTGACATCTGTGATGCCTTTGCAAGCAGTGCTTCCTCCTTTTCAGAAAGCGTATGCTCTTTCCCTGCGAGGCAGTCATCAATAAAATGCTTATACATTCCAAGCCTTTCATCCTCGCTGATATATTTATCAAGCACATCGGTATCTATTGATATAAGCTCAGGCTCTAAAAATGCATACTTCTCTGACACCTTCATCGCAGCCATCTGGGCTTTCCCAGATATTTCCTGATACTTTGAATTGCCTGTATCCTCATAATATTTCATAAATGCATACACATACACTCTTTCAGTAATGTATTCTACCTGTTCATACTCCTTAAGTGCCTTGTAAAGCATGCCGGCAGACTCGCCCATCCTGCCTTTAAGCTCACTTGGCTGGTCAGTCAGTTCAAGTATACTGTTATAATCCTTTTCCCATGCTTCATCAGAGCTGTATAAATCACTCACAGCCCATTTAAACTTATCATCAATCTCACTTCTTGCTGGCATAACAATCCTCCATTCATATTAACCTGCGGTAATATCCGCATTTATAAACAAAAGCCTGCAACAACTCATGCGCTGTCACAGGCTTATCATTCGTATTAATCAAGTTCTGGCAGATAAGCAGATGTCGCTATCGCAAGTGCGCCATGTCCTATGTGGCAGGCAACTGAAAGTGAAAGCGGATCCATGTGGAAATCAAACTGTGGGAAAGTCTCTTTAACTAACGCAGCCCATTCCTCTGCCTCCTCAGGATTACCTGAATAAGCAACCTCCATATGCATCTTTCCATCCTTTGCAAACTCTGCAAATCTTGTATCTAAATCATCCTGCATTGCCTTAAGCATAATCTTCTTCGCTGAAGCCTTACCTCTTGCCTTGGCAAATGCATCTAACTTTTCACCCTGAATCTGAAGCACAGGATTAAGCTTTAACATAGTTCCAATAGCAGCTGCCGCAGGAGTTATTCTTCCGCCCTTCTTTAAGTACTTAAGAGTATCAAGTGTAATATATATGCTTGATTCCATCTTATGTTTCTCAAGAATCTCCTTAATCTCTGCCGCAGACTTACCTCTCTTAGCAAGCTCCTTCGCATCAAGAACAGACTGTCTCATGGTTACAGAAATTCTCTGGTTATTGACAACCTGAACCTTTCCATCATAATCATCAGCAACCATAGTAGCTGTCTGACATGTTCCGCTGAGCCCGCTTGACATAGGAATATATACAAGCTCATCATATTCCTTAAGAAGCTCATCAAATGCGTCCTGCATCTCACCAATAGAAGGCTGTGAAGTAGATATATCAGCATCCTGCTTTAACTTCTCGTAAAACTCTTCCTGTGTAAGATTAATATCTTCAAAATACTGTTCTCCATCTATAAAGAACGGCATTGGTATAACTTTAACTCCAAGCTCCTTAGACTGAGCCTGTGTAATTCCACTGTTACTGTCTGTAAGTATTGCTACTTTACCCATGTAAATCCTCCCAATAACCTATTGCTGGTAAATCAATTATTTTGTTATACTGATGTATATACCTTTATATAGTAAGGCATTTTGACATTTTTGTAAACAAATGTTTCTTATTTCAAAGTAATATTTTTATAAACTTTTATTGGAGAACAACTATGAAATATATTGAGATTGACTATCTGGACAACATTTTAATGAATGCTCTTGAAGAACTTATTAACAAATGTGACGGCTACGAGCCTTATTACTGCGATTCCCATAACGACAGCTTTATCCAGTGTGCGCTTGTTGATGACAGCACAGATTCACCTGTAATGTATGGCTTTGTTGGACTGCTTATCAATGATGAATGCGGATATGTTGAAGTTTCAGGTCTTGTAGCACCTGATTTTCGCCATAGAGGACATTTTCGTAATATGCTATCCATCTGTTACAGAAAGCTTAAAAGCAGCTCTGCTGGCAATTTAGAGCTTATTGCGCCTATAAGTGGAGAACTTCTTAACTGTTCTTTATGTGGTAATGTATGTTTCTACGAATATCTGTACCGGCTTGATAAAGCACATTTTAACTTAAAATCAATACAGGCTGCAGAGCCTGACAATGCCGAATATTATCTTGAGGGTGATGATTATCTTATGTATCTGCCGGAATATGAAGAACCTGTGGCTCTTCTTTATCTTGATACACAGAACACATTTGTCAATGTATACGGCGTATTCGTTGATGAGAAGCTTCGTGGGAAAGGCATTGGTACATGCCTTATGAAGCATTTTCTTAAAGACTACTTTAACATTGCTTCACTTCCACTCGTACTTAATGTAACAAGCAATAACAGGGCAGCTGTGGCATTATATAAAAAATGCGGCTTCACCGAAGCAAGCCGCATTGAATATCATTATATTAACTGCTCTGACAACTAGTTCTTAGCTGCAATAACATCTCTCATATCGTACATTCCAGCCGGCTTTCCTGCAAGGAACTTGGCAGCCTCAACTGCACCCTTTGCAAATACAGCCTTAGAATGTGCGGTATGCTTGAATTCTATAACCTCGTCTTCTCCAGCAAAGATTACTTCATGTTCTCCAACGATAGTTCCGCCTCTTACAGCGCTGATTCCGATTTCCTTAGGATCACGCTTCTGTCTTAACTGGCTTCTGTCATATCTGTAGAAATAATCATCATCAAGCACTTCCTTCATTGAATCTGCAAGTGCAAGTGCTGTTCCACTTGGCGCATCAAGCTTCTGGTTGTGGTGCTTTTCAACTATCTCAATATCAAAGCCTGCTGACGCAAACACTTTGGCAGCATCCTGTAAAAGCTTGAATAATGTATTGATTCCAAGTGACATATTAGCTGAACGTAATATTGCAACGCTCTTTGACGCTTCATTAATTGATGCAATCTGCTCATCACTTAATCCTGTTGTACATATTACAGCCGGAATCTTAGTTTTCTTAATATAGTCAACGAGTGTATCCTCCGCCTTAGCTGATGCGAAATCAATAATAACATCAGCTTCAACATTACACTCTTCTAATGAAGCAAATACCGGATATGAGTTATGTCCGTCATCGTGAAGGTCAATTCCTGCTACAATCTGAGCATTAGCATCATTAGCAACGATTCCTGTAATGACCTGTCCCATATGGCCGTTACAGCCATGCATAATTATTCTTGTCATGTTCATTCTCCTGTCAATTAAAGTATTCCGTAGTTAACCATTGCTTTCTTTAATCTCTCAAGGTTAGCCTCTTCCATCTCGCATAATGGGCTTCTGAGTGGTCCCATATCCCATCCCATAAGATTAAGTGCATGCTTAACAGGAATTGGATTAACCTCGCAGAATAATGCATCTACAAGTTCTAATGCCTTAAACTGTAACTGTGCAGCCTTAGCAACATCTCCAGCTGCAAATGTAGCGCAGATATCATGTGTCTGCTTAGGAGCAACATTAGATAATACTGAAATTACACCCTTTGCTCCAATTGACATAAGAGGAACAATAAGTCCGTCTTCACCTGAGTACATATCAAGTCTTCCCTCAGCTAATGCCATTGTCTTGCTCTCCTGTGCAAGATTACCTGTTGCAGCTTTAATAGCAACGATATTGTCAACATCCTTAGCAAGCTTAGCTGCTGTCTCTGGCTGGATATTGCAGCCTGTTCTTCCTGGAACATTATACATGATAATAGGAAGGTCTACTGACTTCGCAACTGCTGTATAGTGCTGGATAAGACCCTTCTGTGTTGCTTTATTATAATATGGTGTAACTACGAGACATCCATCAACTCCTGCCTTCTGTGCTTCCTGTGAAAGCCATACAGCTGTTTCTGTGCAGTTAGAACCTGTTCCTGCAATAACAGGAACTCTTTTCTTTACATAATCAGCAGCAAATCTGATTGTTTCTACATGCTCCTCATGTGTAAGTGTTGATGCCTCTCCTGTTGTTCCACAGATAATAATTGCATCTGTTGAGTTATTAATCTGGTAATCAAGGAATTCTCCAAGCTTATCATAATTAACTTCTCCATTAGCTTTCATTGGTGTAATAATCGCTACACCGGCTCCGGTAAATACTGACATACCATCCTTCTTTCCGCTGTTAACAGCTATTATTATGTACATGATTCCTGTCTATTCTCATCGCTACCTATGTGGGTAGCTCAATAACATAGAAGAGCCAATCTGCTCAAACAGACTGGCTCTTAAAGAAATCATAGTAATAGTCCTTTAAGTAGCTCTCCATCTATTCGATGACAGTCGTAAAACTATTAATCCTACGCCCAGTAAGACTGCTCCGGAAACAATCCTCTTCGGCACTTTCCCCTTTTACTATCCTTCATATGTCTTCCGGGACATCAGGATAATTACTCTTGAATCGTGCGACCTCTACCTGCTGCAGGGGAAACCCTTACAGTTAATGTGACTATATCACTCTGATAATGTTATGTCAATATATATCCTTAAACTAAAGAACATAAATGTTGTCTTAATTATTCCTCATCTTCAACAAGGTCAATCTTGCTTACTGATACCTCATAAGCAACTCTTCTCTCAACCTCTTCTTCTCCTATTTTCTTAGTGTACTCTCTGCTCTGTACACGTCCGCTAACCTGAAGATGTGCACCTACTTCAAGACCTCCTGCAAATCTTGCATTTCTTCCCCATGCTATACATGGTATGTAATCCGACTTGCCATATGGTCTGTTTACAGCCACTAAGATATCTGCAATTTCTCTTCCTAATGGAGTTTTTCTATAAATAGGAGGCTTGCATACATATCCGTCAAGGAATATCTGGTTGGACTTAGACTGCTCTTCAGGCATCTCGTCATCTTCTAAGAATCTTAATTCTCTTACAAATATTGAGAGAACAAGCTTATTCTTAGTTCCTTCATGTCTGTTATATGAACGGAACTGTCCTGCAACCTCAATCTTCATTCCTCTATAATCCTTAGTAACATCAATAAGCCTCTCAGATATCATAAGTGGTATGACATCTACCATATCACTTAATCTGTTCACTGATACATTAGCAATATAGAAGCCCTCTCCAAAGACCTCATGGCTGAAAGTGAACTCTGAGACAATCTCTCCAATGATACACACTCTGTTGTTTTCAATTACTTTATCAAGCATTCTGTATTTCTCCCTTCTTTGCCACCTTATTATTAATGTGTTGTGGCATGTGCTTTGTTTTCTCTAATATGTATATGTTGTCGTTTTCGCAAATATTACAAAAACTTTTTGAATAATCTGTGTTCAAAAAATGAAAAAATTTTTATATATTTAGTATTGTTTTTTAAGAATATTGTGATAGAATATAAAAGTTGCTAATCATAGAAGATATTTTAAGTTTAATTCAGGAAGGACATTATTAATGAAAACAAAGCGTGAAGATATTCGTAATATTGCAATTATTGCCCACGTTGATCATGGTAAGACAACCCTTGTTGATGAGCTGTTAAAGCAGAGCGGAACTTTCAGAGCCAATCAGGAAGTCGCTGAACGAGTTATGGATTCCAATGATATCGAAAGAGAAAGAGGAATCACTATTCTTTCTAAGAATACAGCTATCACATATAAGGATACTAAGATTAACATTATTGATACTCCTGGCCATGCTGATTTCGGTGGCGAGGTTGAGCGAGTACTTAAGATGGTTAACGGCGTTATTCTTGTTGTTGACGCATTCGAAGGTGTTATGCCTCAGACAAAGTTTGTTTTACAGAAAGCTCTTGACATGAATCTTTCTGTTATAGTATGTATTAACAAGATAGACCGTCCAGAAGCAAGACCTGAGGAAGTTATTGACGAGATCTTAGAGCTTTTCATTGACCTTGATGCTAATGAAGATCAGCTTGACTGTCCATTCATCTTTGCTTCAGCTAAGTCAGGCTATGCTATGGCTGACCTTAATGATGAAAAGAAAGACATGCAGCCACTCTTTGACTGTATCGTCAATAACATTCCTGCACCAGAGGGTGACCCTGATGCAGATACACAGATGCTTATCTCTACTATTGACTACAACGAATTCGTTGGTAGAATTGGCGTAGGTAAGATTGATAATGGAAGCCTTAAGGTTAATCAGGAGGTTATGATTGTTAACCACCATGATCCAAGCGTTAAGAAGCGTGTAAGAATTACTAAGCTTTATACATTTAACGGACTTAATAAGGTAGAAGTTAACGAAGCAGGAATCGGTGAAATTGTTGCTGTATCAGGTATTGCTGATATTCATATCGGTGATACAATCTGTTCACTTAACAACCCTGTTGCCATTCCTTTCCAGAAGATTTCAGAACCTACTCTTTCTATGGACTTCATGGTTAATGACAGTCCTCTTGCAGGTAAAGAAGGTAAATTCGTTACTTCAAGACATTTAAGAGACAGACTTTTCAAGGAACTTAATACAGATGTTAGTTTAAGAGTTGAGGAAACACCTGGCGTTGAGAACTCATTTAAGGTTTCAGGACGTGGTGAGCTTCATCTTTCAGTTCTTATTGAGAATATGAGAAGAGAAGGTTATGAATTTGCAGTAAGTAAAGCCGAGGTACTCTACCACACAGATGAGAGAGGTAAGAAGCTTGAGCCTATGGAACTTGCTTATATCGATGTTCCAGATGACTGCACAGGATCTGTTATCCAGAAGTTAAGCCAGAGAAAGGGCGAACTCCTTGGTATGTCACCAATTAACGGTGGATACACAAGACTTCAGTTCTCTATTCCTTCAAGAGGTCTTATCGGATACAGAGGTGAATTCCTTACTGATACTAAGGGTAACGGTATTATCAATTCTTCTTTTGAAGGATATGAAGAATACAAAGGAGACATTTCTTACAGAAAGAATGGTTCTCTTATTGCTTACGAAAGCGGTGATGCTATCACTTATGGTCTTTTCAATGCGCAGGAAAGAGGTACTCTCTTCATCGGACCTGGTGAGAAGGTATATGCCGGAATGATCGTTGGCGAAAATCCTCGTACTGAGGATATTGAGGTTAATGTATGCAAGACAAAGCATCTTACCAACACTCGTTCTTCAAGTGCTGATGAGGCTCTCCGTCTTGTTCCACCTAAAATTCTTAGCTTGGAGCAGGCACTGGATTATATTGACACAGACGAATTACTTGAAGTAACACCAAAGAGTCTTAGAATCCGTAAGAAGATTCTTGATCACACAGCTCGTTACAGAGCAAACAAAAAGTAATTATTTTTAGGAGGTTTGAATTATGGATAGCGATTTAGGAGCTAAAGTTAAGAAGTTAAGAATTGCACACGGTCTTACACAGGAAGACGTTGCTAAGGCATTAGAGGTTACACCTGGTTACATAAGTAACGTTGAGAATGGCCGTAACCTTATGACATTAAGAATGCTTTCATATTATGCAGAGCTTACAGGAGTTTCTCTTGATTATCTTGCAGGAAGCGTTGACAAGTCATACCAGAATACAGCTCTTGACAATGAAATCATGCAGATTGTACAGAAGTTAGATGTTGATTCTAAGGAAAAGCTTATCTCTACACTCAGAATATGGTTTGCTGAGAATAAGTAATTAAAACCGACAGGCATATAAATAAGGAGACGGGTTATATTCCCGCCTCCTTTTATTTTTTAGCTCTGTATTGATTTCATCTGATAGAATTCGCCTTTAAGTTCCATAAGCTCATCATATGTTCCATATTCAACGCAGTGACCATCTGCTATTACCGCTATTCTGTCTGCACCCTTTATAGTCGATAATCTGTGTGCAACTATAAATGTTGTCCTGTCTTTAGTAAGATTATTAAGTGCCTCCTGAATAAGCTTCTCAGATATACTGTCTAATGCTGATGTTGCCTCATCAAGAACTATTACTTCAGGATTTCTCATAAGTGCTCTTGCAATCGATACACGCTGCCTCTGTCCTCCTGAAAGCTTTCCACCATGCTCTCCCACAACTGTATCTAATCCATCCGGAAGTGAATCTATAAGATCTCTTAAATTAGCTGCGTCCACAACTTTATTAAGGGCTTCTTCATCGAAATCATCTATTCCATATGTTATATTATCTCTTATAGTTCCTGAGAATAATATTGATGTCTGCGGTACAACTGCCAGATGCTTTCTATAAGTTCTAAGATCAATATCTCTCATATCATGTCCATCAATTGTAACAACTCCGTCTGTAGCGAAATTAAAGCCTATAACAAGGTTCAGAATTGTAGATTTACCAGCTCCTGATTCTCCCACAAGTGCAATCGTCTGTCCTTTATCGACATGAAGATTAAGCTCATGAAGTACTGGTTTATCTGTATTATTATAGGCAAACCTGACATTTTTAAAATCAAACTCGCCTTCTACACTTTTAAGTGCTTCTTTCCCATCATTGCATTCAATATCTTCTTCAAGAAGTACTTCTCCAATAGAATTAACCGACTCAACTCCCTTGGCAATAACCGGTATAAGCGACATAAGTGATGATACCTGACTTACTATTGTTGCAAAATAACTCTGGTAAAGTGTAATATCTCCAGGACCAACACTTCCCTTTAAAGCAAGAAATCCTGTGAATCCCAGACACACAACCTGGAAAACCTGGAATATTGCCCATCCAACCGAGCCAAATAATGCCTGTATAACATCAAGCTTATAGCCTTTCTCCGCAACTGCAAAAAGCTGTCCGCTCATCTTGGTTACTTCTTCCTCTTCAAGTGCATGAGCCCTTGTAACCGGAATAAGTTCAACCATCTCCATAACCCTTGCAGACGTCTCTTCCATCTCCTTACGGAACTCAGTATTTCTCTTCTTCATAATATTTCTGAAAAATACCATAGTTGCCGCTGCAAGAGGTGTAGTGAGAAGAAAGAATAAGAATACTATAAGACTCTTTGATACTGTAACAAAAAGTGCAACTCCAATATTAAGTGCAATATTTAATATGCTTAAAAACATCTGTGTTGACAACGTCTCAACCGCTTCCACATCTCGCATTATCTTTGATTGCAGCCTGCCTGACTGTGTCTCTTTGTGGTACGAAATTGAAAGCTGCTGCAGTTTCCTTACAAGTGCTTTTCTAAGTCCTGTTTCTGCATATCTTGTTGCTAATGATTTATATCTTGTATACAGATAATTCATTGGCACATTAAGAACAACTAATGCAACCATAATTATTGCCTGAATAATAATATTCTGTACAGTATCTGGCGAACCACTTGTAATATCATTAATAATATTAGCTGTAACAATTGGCAGCACCCACACAGGGGCATGCTTTATAAAGAAAAATAATACTGCAAGAAAAAACTTATTATAATTCCCCTTATAAAGCCCTATAAGTATCTTTAACGGATGCCCCTTATGTTTCCTATAGCACTCAATGAACCAATTCTCAACATCAATTCCCTTTGGTGCATGTAAATTCATGATTATTCCTCATATTTCTGTATATTTATACTAATCTCTTTCAATCTTATCAACATTATCTGCCACAATTGCTTCTCCATCGCAGCCCTCAATATTGACATTCTTTAATATAAGTTTTTCTACATTACTTACAATAAGTCCCTGTCTGCTTGCTTCATCACAGCCAAGCATCATTGCTGCTACCCCCGGCTTTGCATCTTTAGCATAGCTAAAGTTAATATTCTCAAATGTAAGTTTCTCAACTTTACTCTCTGGCAGACCGAATATATATGCACCTGCAACATGGCAGTTTTTCGCATTGATATCCTTAAATGTAAGGCTCTTGATTGAAGGTGTTCTGTCATCAACAGGAAGCGGCTTCCTAGAGCCAACATATTCTGTCTTTCCATCTGGATCACAGAAATAGAAGCTGTTAACAACAAATGGTGTCATAACGTTATCCATATCAATATTCTCAAATGAAATATCATCAAGTACAGATAATTTACCACGGCCTCTTCTTGTCTTAACTCTTAAACCTCTGTCTGTATTCATGAACATACAGTCTCTGATATGAACATCTTTAACTCCCGCAGCTATCTCGCTTCCTACTGTTACTGCACCATGTCCGTCTCTCATACAGCACTGGCGTACTGTCATATCCTCTGTAGGAGTCTTTTCCTTCTGAGCCATATATATCTTGCCTGACTTGATAGCTATACAGTCATCACCAACTGAAATGTATGTTCCAAGCACAAGAACATCCTGACAGCTTTCCGGGTCAAGACCATCTGTGTTGTGTGAATTAGCAGGATTAAGAATCTTAACATCAATAAACTTAAGATGTTTACTAAAATATGGGTGGATTGTCCATGATGGTGAATTCTGAACTGTAATTCCATGCATAGTAACATTACTACAGTTATTGATAAAGAATAATCTTGGTCTCCACGCAGTATTTCTTATCTTACAATTCTTCCACCAGTTATCGTGAGTTGTGCATCCATCAATAGTTCCTTCACCTGTAATTGTAACATTTGAACAGTTGATACCACATACAATTGCTGAAAACATATCCAGAGGATTGCCTTCCCATGTACCAAGGTTGTAATAATCTTTCTCATCGTATGTCTCAATCTGTCCCGGTAATATAGGGAACTTATTTCTTTCTGTAAATGCTGAAAGTACTGCTCCTTTAGCAAGCTCAAGATTAAGATTATCTTTTAAGAATATGCTTGATATCTTATAAACACCCTCTGGAACTAATACTCTGGAATCCTTAGGAGCTGCCATAATCGCACACTGGATTGCATTAGTATCATCATGCTCTCCATCACCATACGCACCAAATTCTCTGACATTAAGTGTTACATATTCATAATCCGTCTTAAATTCAACAGGTCCATATTCTTTTCCTGCATACACCGCTGTAATCTTATATTCTGTATCTGGCTTAAGACCATATATTGTTGTAACAACCTTTTCTGTCTTGCCATATTCTTCTCCATTAACCAGGAGTGTGTATTCTTCCTTTGAATAATACTTTCCACCGTCATCAAATTCTACTACAGCACTTCTTCCTGTTTTGATAACTAACTTTAACTCCATAATACACCTCCATTGCTGCGTCCGTAATCCTGATAATCCCTGTTTCTTATATACTCACTGTAAGCTGTTATGTATGCTGCTAATACAGCCACATCACTCTTATCCGCAACATGCATATCAGTTGCTTTTTCAAAGATTTCCTCAGCCTTGGATGCATATTTTTCTGTCTGTATAAGCTTCATACGGCATCCTTTCATTACTGCATATGCATATATAAGCTTTACAAACTGCGAATCTGTATTATCAATTGTATCATTAAGAACTGAAACTGCTGCTTTATACATTTCTCTTATTCTTGCAAATATCTCATACAATGCCTGGTCCATAACTTCAAGTGTATCAACTGCTCCTGCTGCAAATAAAGCAAGTGCTTTTACAGCCTTAGCATCACCATCATGTGCTGCCACTCCTGCGTTCTCAAAGCATTCTGCATATATTGCATTATACTGTGCAATTATATCATTATAATGTTCTTTACCACCATCTTTGGTCTCATAATTCATATAGAAACTCAGTGCCTTAAATGCTGTGCATAAGCATCTGTTACCTTCTGCTCCTGTAAAATAACCTGATTCTGTCCGTGGCTGTGTCTCTGTCTGCTTAGCAATATTAACTGCAACATCATTCTTTCCAACGCTGTAACATGCATTACCATACATGTAATTAACAAGGTCATTCTCACCTATGCTGATATTATCATTCTCTACAAGTTTCTCTAATTCACCTGTAATAACGCCCTTATATTCATCACTATGCTCTGCTGCTTCAAGTTTACCTAAAGCATTAAGAAGAAGTGCCTTATCAAATGCATCTGCTCCTTCAAGCCTAGTTTCTTTTAATACATTATTAATGTATCCTTTAATTTCAAAACTCTTATCCAAGCCTTTTTCCTCCTAACCAATATTTGTTTTATTGTATCATGTTAAGCAGTATTATTCCACTATTTGACTGGTAATGACGAATAAAAATACAGTTTTTTCGCTACTCGCGCTCGTAGCTCATACTCCAGAACTTCGTTCTGTCGTTGTCGCGGTGCTCCTCGAATATACAATCAAAAACACCAGCATATGCGAGCATAGCTGGTGTTTTTGATTGTACATTCTCATCGCTACTCGCGCAAAAAGGCGAGTCCATATGGACCCGCCTTAAATAAATTCAAAATATTAACATTACTCCTTAACGGCACCTACGTTAACACCCTGTACGAAGTACTTCTGACAGAATGGGTAGATGATCATGAAAGGAAGGATAGCTACGATAGTTGCTGCATTAGAAATTGTTGTTGGGTTAACAGCACCATCATTAGGAATATCACTATCAACAACCATACTTCTTAACTGAATCTGGAAGTTGTAAAGATTATTCTTATTAATATATATCTTGAAGTTTGTATAATCATTCCAGAAGCTTACTGCGAACATCAAACCAATTGATGCAAGAGCTGCCTTTGAAAGAGGAAGTACAATCTTGAAGAAGATACCCATTGGTGAGCATCCATCAATCTGAGCTGCTTCAAAAAGTGACTCTGGAATACCCTCGAAGAAGTTTCTCATAAGTACTAAGTTATATACGTTAATAGCCATTGGCAGAATAACCGACCACAAAGTATTAATTAATCCTAACTGCTTGATAACAAGGAACTTAGGAATCATACCACCATCGAAAATCATTGTGAAGAGAAGCATGTAAGCGAAGAAGTTTCTTCCTGGCATCTCCCACTGAATTAATACATAACCTCCAAGTGTAACAACTAAAAGTCCAACGAATGTACCTATAACAGTTGTTATAACTGAGATTAAGAATGGATGATAAAGGTTTGCTCTTGTTACAATAGCACGGTAACCACCCCAAGAGAACTTCTGAGGAAGCCATCTAAAATCGTATGATGAATATGCATCTATTGAAGTAATAATTACTTTGTAAATAGGAATCATAATTGCACATGCAATAATAATGAATAAAATTGCATTAACAATTGGGAATACTTTGAATTTTTTCTTTTTCTTTTTATAAACTAGTGTCTGATTATCACTCATTATCTATTCCCTCCTATACAATTCCTCGTCCACGTACTTTCTTACTTGCCCAGTTACAACCGAGAACTAAGATCATACCAACGAAAGACTTAAATAAACCTACAGCAGTTGTATAACCATAATCTGAGTTACCACCACTGAATGTCTTAGTATATACATATGTCTGTAAAACCTGTGATTTAGCATATGTAATAGGTGACTGCAATACGAATACAGATTCAAAAAGGTTCATAACCTTAGCAAGGTTAAGAATGAATACTGTAATAATTGTATTAGCAAGAGCTGGTAATGTAATATATATCAGTCTCTTGAATCTGTTAGCACCATCAATCTGTGCTGCTTCATAAAGGTCTGGGCTGATACCTGACAATGTAGCCAAGAAGAGAATTGTTCCCCAACCTGTATCTTTCCAAACATTCATGATATAGAATGTTCCACGCCAGTATGTTGTACTGTTCATGAAATCAATAGGGTTACTAATAGCACCCATATTTATAAGAATTGAGTTGACTGGAGCTGTATCATACGGAGCCAGTAACATCTTAAATACTGAAGCAACAACTACCCATGACATGAAGTGAGGAAGATAGATAATTGTCTGTACTGTCTTCTTGAAAATCATGTTAGTAATCTCATTCAGAAGAAGTGAGATAATAACCGCTGCACCTGTATTTAAGAACAACTTAATTAATGACAAAACTAATGTGTTTCTGAATGCCTGCCAGAAATAGATATCGTTAGTAAACATTGTCTGGAAATGATACAGACCAATGTAGTATGGATTAGCGATAACATATTTTGTGAATGAATAACGAACACCAAGCATTGGCCAGTAGTTAAATAACATAATCATAACGAAAACTGGCACAAACATAAGGTAGAAACCTCTGTAATAATACATCTTACTTGTGAGGCTCTGGTTTAATGAGTTAGAAAGATACTTAGCATCAACATGAAGATCTTTCTTGAAAGGCTTAACAATATCAATAAAGCATCCTGCAACTGCTATAACTATACCAATTGCAAGTACAACAAATCCACAACCAATATGATATGAATTGCCATTATATCCATTGCTAAGAATATCTGTAAGGTTAACATTAACGTACTTAAGTCCACCACCTGCTACCTTACCATTAACAAGTGTAAACTGAACTGCAAATACAGAAACAACTGTAAGAACAGTTGCGATTACTGTAGTAATGATAGAAAAGAATTCTTTTCTGGCTACTACAAGTATGATACCAACAACGATACATGCGATGAATAAATACCATAATACTGGCATACTGATATTCATGTAACTGAAAGCATATGCTATAGGATAAACGCCTTCTTTAATCTTCTCTCCTGACTGAACAAGAGGTAAAAGACTGGCAATGAGCATGATAATAAGTCCGATGATGGCCATCAATTTAATATTTCCTTTTGGCTTTCCTACTGCTGTTCCGCACTTAGGGCATATTTTAGCTTTCTTAGGAAGCTCTGTGTTACAAGATGGACACTGCATTTTTTTACCTTCTTTCCTAATTATTATCGTATGCCTATTAAATAAATTTCATAAGCAAATCCTTTTTGTCAGTATAAACGGCGCGGATTTCTCTGCGCCGCCATACTAACATAAGATGTATAAACATCTAATAATTATTATTGTTTAAATTACTTCTTAATTGTTTCGTTTAATGACTCAATTACTGCATCACACTTAGCACCAACCTGCTTCTTGTAATCAGCCATAGCTTCATCATATGTCTTCTCGCCAAGAACTACCTGTGAAACAACTTCAAGTCTCTTAGTATTGATATCAGAGATATTGTTGCTAAGTACTTCTGTGTTCCAAAGTGGAGTCTCAAGCTTGCTGTTAGCATTGAACATTGCATAGTTCTCTGTGATAAGTGGGTCAACGCTCTTGTTACCTGGATCTATGTTATCACCAAATGTAGCAATAGCTAAGCTCTTATCAATGTGGTTCTTAGACATAAGCTTTGTATTATCTTCTGGAGTTGGAAGGAAGTGGAATACACCTTCTTCATATGTCTGAGTCTTCTTCTCATCAACCTCACCCTTTGAGTTGTAAACTGTAACTGTCTCAGCCTTATCATCCCAGTGAGTTCCCTTAGCACCATACTGCCATGCAATCTGGATATCTCCACCATCAAGCATAGTATCGATGAAGTACTTGAAGATTCCTTCAGCCTTACCATTCTCATATGCCTTGTATGTAATACACCAAGCAGTAGCAAGACGCTCCTTATATGTACCAAGCTCCTTAATAGGCTTAATAGCGATAATCTTATCTGTCTTATCAGCCATAGAGTTCTGAAGTGTATAAGCCCATGTACCTGCCCAGTATGTGAATACTGAAGAAGCTGTTGAAGCATCCTTAGCGTTCCACTTATTACGAGCATCTGATGTTGTCTGGTTCTGTGAAGCCTTATCAAGAATACCATCATCAACAGCTGTCTTAAGTCTTGCAAGAGCATCCTTCATATCCTGCTGAGCGAATCCATCCTTGTATTCCTTAGCTGCTTCATCATAGTAGAATGTGAAGTTAGCATTCTGATAGAATTCTGGAAGATAGTTAGTATATGGAGCTTCTGGAGTACCCTTGTTACCACCAGCAATGAAACCTGAACAAGAGATAACGAAGTTCTGGTTAGCTGAAGCAGCCTTCATATCCTTAAGCATCTTGTAATACTCATCATATGTAAGTGTCTTAGATGCAACTTCCTCTGGGTTGTATCCAGCTGCTGTTAAAGCTGAAGACTTGATGTATGTACAGCATCCATTACCACGGGCTGGTGAAAATCCGTAAAGAGCCTTCTCTCCGTCTGGACCTGCAACCATGTTTCCTGACTGAATAATCTCAGCCTGATCGATAAGTCTTCCTGAGTTCTTAGTTGCTGACTGATTCCAAGCATCTGTCATATCCCAGAGATATCCGTTAGCTGCAAAGTTAGCAAGGAAATCTGAGCTAAGAAGAACTACATCAGGGATATCGCCTGAAGCGAATGCATTCTTAACTGAATCATAGTAGCTAGAATGTTCTGGACGAATCCACTTAATATCAAGACCTGTAAGGTCGCCAAGATACTTGTAGAATTCCTGAGCACCGTTAGTTTCCTTAACTACAGTACCATCAACCATAACTGTGAACTGCTCTGGCTTCTGTACGTTAGCCCAATCAACTGTTGCTTTTGTTGCGTCCTGATTGCCGCCGTTAGAGCCACAAGCTACGAGGCCCATAACTGAAGTAAGTGATAAACCTACTGCAGCAAACTTCTTTAATGTCTTTTTCATAAACCTTAAAACCCTCCTTAATTTGGTTCGCGGGGATTATCTCCCCGTTTCGTTTTTAGACATTGATATATTAGCATTTTTGTACTATTTTAACAAGGCTAATTTTAACAATTATTGTATTTTTTTTGCTTTTTCTGTGAAATCCCAGTATTTATGCCATTTCCCGCATTCATAATTTTTTCATTTTTTTGAAATTTTTATCAAAAATCATTTTGTGAGAATAGTTTTTTTTTATATAATCTTTGTGTTTTTATGTAAAAAATGCACTATGTGCCTTGGTTTTTTTAGATTATTTTACATCACATTTACACATTATATACTCTTTAAAGCAGAATCCGACCACTGTATTGTGATTTTTTACCACTGTTAATAATTTATTCATATTTCAGGTATCATCTGCACAATTTTCCTGTATCATCTCTGTACATCTGCATGCTGCATGTATCCCTTAAGCATATCTTTCCCGATGACATCTCTGTCATATTCTTTTCCAGAACATTTCTTGCTGCATTCTCCATCATCAGTTCAAATGTAACGCCATCGGCATATTCTGTATTAACTATTGTTATATCATTCTGTGCACATATGTACTGCACTTTTCCCACATAATTATAATCAACATCAAGGAATGCATGCACACCCTCTGTAAGCTCACCAAGTCTGCAGACGGACAGTGCTTCCTTGGCAGCATTAGTATACGCTCTTATAAGCCCGCCTGTTCCAAGCAGAACACCTCCAAAATATCTTGTCACAACACACAGACAGTTTCCGCATTCATTTCCCGTAATTACTTCCAGTATCGGCTTACCTGCTGTGCCTGACGGCTCACCATCATCTGAAAATCTCTGTATCTCGCTCTTGCCTCCTAAAACATATGCATAACAGTTATGTCGTGCATCCCAATATTTCTTTCTAAGCTGTTCTATTATTTTCACTGCCATATCTTCATCTTCAATATGATAAATGTTAGCTATAAATCTTGATTTCTTATCTGTAAATTCACCTGTTCCACCTGATATTATCTTCTTCATTATCTGATTCCTTCTTATATATATGTATATTTAGTTATTATACAGCCTTATTGATTGCCTGTCATACCTTTTTATGTTATAATATCATGACTTTATTAAGGAGGACAATATATGAATTATGGTGGTAAAGGCATAAAACAAAAGAAAAGACTGCTTAATTCAGCTACTACCAAGCTGGGCACCAAATTAGGTATATTTTTCATAAAACTGGCTTTAGTTGCTGCTATAGCTGTTGTTGTTTCCGGCTCATGCCTTGTATTAGGTTCCTTTCAGGGAATTATAGAGAATGCCCCTGACATTGCATCTGTCAATGTTTCGCCTGAAGGCTTTGCAACTAAGATATATGATTCAGATGAGAATGAAATACAGACACTTTCTTCTGCCGGAGCTAACAGGACATATGTAACAATTGACCAGATTCCTAAAGATTTGCAGCATGCATTTATAGCTATAGAAGATGAGCGTTTCTATGAGCATAATGGTATCGATATGAGAGGTATCTTACGAGCTGCTTCAATTACACTTTCATCAGGTGAGATGTCACAGGGTGCAAGTACAATAACACAGCAGCTTCTAAAGAATAATGTTTTTAATGCTTTTAACGAATCTACAATTGAAAAGATTAAGCGAAAGGTTCAGGAACAATATCTGGCTATAAAGCTTGAGACAGTAATGTCTAAAGATTCCATTCTTGAGAATTATCTTAATACCATTAACCTTGGTAACGGATATTATGGTGTACAGGCTGCTGCCAGAGGATATTTTAACAAGGATGTATCAGAGCTTTCTATCAGTGAATGTGCTGTAATTGCATCCATCACTAAAAGTCCTACAGGTCTTAATCCAATAAGGCATGCCGACAGAAACAAAGACCGGCAGAGTCAGGTCCTTCTCAATATGAAAGAGCAGGAATATATATCCCAGGAAGAATATGATGAAGCGGTTTCCGATGATGTCTATGCAAGACTTGAAGGTATTGAACTTGCCGGAACATCAACTTCAACTTATTCATATTTTGTTGATGAACTTATCAACCAGCTTACTTCTGACCTTATGTCACAGAAGGGGTATACAGAAGCACAGGCTACAAGCCTTATATATCGTGGCGGACTTCGGGTTTATTCAACTCAGGACACAATGATGCAGCAGGTTGCTGATGATGTCATCAATAATCCTGGCAACTACAATGATAATACACATTTTTCTATCAATTATGCTTTAACAATAAAGCAGACTGATGGATCATTTTCATATTATTCACATAATTCAATGGCCAACTGGTACACAAAGACTCTTGGAGATACCCGCTTCAGTCTTACAATGACCGATGAAGACGCTGCGAGAAGTTATGTTGAAGCATATAAGCAGGAGCTTCTTAAAGAGGGTGGTGAAATATATGCTGAGACACTTACATTTACAATACAGCCCCAGATATCATTTACTATAATGGATCAGACCAACGGACAGGTTAAAGTTATGGTCGGCGGACGAGGTGATAAGACTCTTAACCGAAGCTTAAACCGTGCTTCTAATGACATTGCAAGACAGCCGGGTTCAAGTATTAAGCCACTTGCTGTATACGGTCCCGCCCTTGATACAGGGACATATTCTCTGGCATCTGCCATTGATGATGCTCCTTATTATTATTCAGGAACTGATGCAAAGCTTGTTACTAACTTTACAAAAGGTGAATACAGAGGTCTGATGACATTAAGAGAAGCTCTTACCGTTTCACAGAATGTACCTGCTGTTAAGATTCTTTCAAAGCTTACACCCCAGGTTGGTTATAATTACCTTGAGAAATTCGGTATTTCAACGCTGGTTTCTCCTAAAAATGCAATCAACGGTGCACACGATGTTGTACAATCACTTGCACTTGGCGGTATGACACGAGGTGTTTCCAATATTGACATGTGTTCCGCTTATGCAGCCATTGCTAATAAAGGAACTTACACAAAGCCTATTTACTACACAAAAGTGCTTGATTCAGAAGGCAACATTATTATCGATAATTCTGTACCTGAAACGCATAAGGTACTTAATGAGAATTCTGACTGGCTTCTTATTCAGGGATTACGCTCTGTTGCTACTGACGGTACTGCACGTACAGCTAACTTTTCAAGCCAGCCTGTAGCAGGTAAGACAGGTACAACACAGTTCGACAGCGACAGATGGTTCTGTGGCTTCACTCCATATTATACAGCCGTAATATGGGCAGGCTATGATGATAACTCCAAAGAGCTTGGAAATGTTGTCAACCACAATGTTATATGGCGTACAATTATGCAGACAATTCATGAAAATCTTAATCTTCCAACTGGAAGTTATGAACAGCCATCTGGTATTGTAGAGGCGGCTGTATGCTCTAAGTCAGGGCTTCTTCCTGTTGAGGGCTTATGTGACCAGGACCCTGAAGGAAACTGTGTTATAACAGAATATTTCACTGAAGACACAGTTCCTACTGAATACTGTACAACACATGTTAAGGTTTCAATATGCAACGAATCCGGAGATATTGCTACTTCCGGGTGTCCAAGTGTATCAACTAAGATTATGAGAAAGAAATCTTCTGCCGATAAACTTGGTGAGGATAAAGATGGTTCTGAATTCAAGACATGGGATGCTGATATCTCAATTACAGATACTGAGTTATCTAAGTTATGCACCATTCACAGTGCAACAACCAAGCCTTCCAAGGTTACACCCGGAACAGGCAGCGACAAGAACAATTCTAAAGAAACAACTGCTGCCTCAACAGAGACATCTGGTAAAACTAATTCATCTGACAAACGGCCTTAATCATCAAAAAAGGATAGTGGTTCAATTTGAACGAACCACTATCCTTTTATTTTATTCTTTCTTCATCTTAGGCTCAAATATAAGTGATGCAATAAATCCAAATATAAGTGCTGCTGAAACTCCGACTGCACATGAAGTAAATCCTCCTGTAAACAATCCTAAAAATCCCTGCTCATCTATTGCTTTCTTCATACCCTTCCATAAGACATTGCCAAATCCCGTAAGAGGAACCGTTGCTCCCGCTCCTGCAAATTTAACAAACGGCTCGTATATTCCAACTGCTCCAAGTACAACTCCTGTTGTTACAAGAATAACCATTATCCTTCCCGGCATAAGCTTTGTCTTTTCCATAAGAATCTGTGTAAAAACACATATTAATCCCCCGCATACAAATGCTTTAACAAAATCCATGGCTTTAACTCTCCTTTCCTTCAAGAATTACACCATGGGCTATGCCCGGCACACTTTTTCCTTCATTGTAACTTACGGTAGATAACAAAGCTCCTGTAGGAACAAAAAGAACTCTTTTATATTCTCCTCTTATAAGTCTGTCCATAATACAGCTTCCAAGAACAACTGCACTGCAGCCACAGCCGCTTCCTCCTGAACACTTAGTTTCCCCTTCGTATATAAGCATTCCACAGTCATACAGCTTATCAGCAATATCAATACCTTTTTCTTTTAGAAGCCCAGACAATATCCTGTTGCCAATCTCTCCTAAGTCGCCTGTAAATATTGCATCGTAATAGTCCTTATCAACATCAAGGTCTTTGAAATTAGATTCTATAAGCTCTGCTGCTGCTGGAGCCATACATGCTCCCATATTCATTGAATCCTTAACGCCGTAATCAACAATCTTTCCCGTTGTAATACCCTTTATGAGAACACATTTTTTCTTATCCAGAGGCTTATCGCCGACGATATACGCCCCTGCTCCTGTAACTGTCCATGTAGATGCAACTGGTCTCTGGTTTCCATACTCGAGCGGATAACGGAACTGCTTTTCAGCACTTGCAAAATGGCTTGACGCGATGGCAATTACATTTTGCGCATATCCGGCATTAATACACATTGCACCAAGTGATAATGCCTCGCCCATCGTTGAACATGCTCCGTACAGACCAAACATCGGTATTTCATATCTCATAAGACCGAAAGATGTTGCTATTAGCTGTCCAAGAAGATCTCCGGCATAGATATAATCTATGTCTGACGCAGCCATGCCGCTTTTAATAAGCAGCTTGTCAACCGCCATCTCCTGAATGTGGCTCTCAGCCTCCTCCCAGCTTTTCTTGCCAAACATATCATCTTCTACTGCCACATCAAACATTTCACCAAGCGGACCATCAGCCTCTTTCTTTCCAACCACTGTTGCAGCACATCTAACATATACATCTTTGTCAAATAACAGACTCTGTTTCCCAGTCATAATCCTCGTTTCCGCACATACTCATGTGCCATTAGTCTTTATAAGTAGTCTGTCCAAAAATGTATTAATTATGTATTATTTTCGTATTATATCAAGCGTATGTGCTGCAGCACCAAGCAGATCAGCTCTTTCACAGGTTGCAAGATGATACCTGTAAAATATCTCGTATTCCTCCTCATCAAGCTGATTCACAAACTGTCTTATGTAATTAGCCGGTCCATCCGGTGTAACAATCTTCACCCGTTCACATCCTGCTGCTTCATTAACTTTTGTAATATCTTCAAGACGCACATAATCATACAGATCCTGCTCTGTAGATATCGTGTGGAAATCCTCTGTCAGTCTGCCCTGTTCCATGCACTCTTTAATATGTCTTTCCTTAAATGCATATGTAATAACACCATATTCGTTCATAACATAAGCTACAAGAATAAAGCCACCCTTCCTTGTAATACGGGCGGCCTCCTTTAATGCCTTAACCTTATTCTCCTGTCCAAACAGATGATACATCGGCCCAAACAGCAGGGTTATGTCAAATGTTTCATCCTCGAAACGCTTTAACTTAAGTGCATTGCCCTGATAAGCCTTAACTGACGAATTCTTGGATTTCAATATTCCAAGATTGTGCTTTACAAGCTCAACTGCAGTTACATCAAAGCCTTCCTCAGCCAGTGCAACGCTGTATCTGCCTGTCCCGGCACCTATATCCATAATCTTTATATTCTCTCTGCCTTCTCTCTTTAATTCTTCAATACACTCATGTATATAATGAATCGATGTACGGAATTCAATCTGTCCGTGTCTTGAAGTCAGTCTTTTTTCTTCATTAAATTTATTATAATAATCTTCTAAAAAAGTTCCCATATTATCCTCGTATCCTGCGCATTTCTTTAAAACAGTTCCTATGATTCTACCATACAGATGTTTCTTAATCAAGAATCACAGTACATGTATAAGCTTTAAAGCCAGATATATAAGTCCTGCACACCAGCTAAAAAATATTCCATATAGAATAACAGGACCGGCAATCGTGAATATCTTGCAGCCAATACCGAACACCCGTCCCTCCTTCTTATACTCAATCGCAGGTGCAGCAACGCTGTTTGCAAATCCTGTAATCGGAACAAGACTTCCTGCTCCGCCAAATGTGGTTATAGACGGATAAATATTAAGTCCGGTAAGAATTACACTTAAAAATACCAGTATCAGTGTTGTGTAAGATGCTGCATCCGTGTCAGGCACTTTCATCCACTTGCATACATTTAAAATAACCTGTCCTGCAACACATATACAGCCACCAACAATGAATGCCTTAAAGCATTTTGCCACACAGCTTCCTTTAGGCGTAACATTTTTTACATAAGCATTATAGCTTTCATTTCTTTTTTCAATATCAGCTTTGGTACCGCTTTCAGAATTAATATCGTGCATAAATCCTCCCTTTTTGCAATGCAAAATCAATACATATATAAGTAATATACAAGCTGTCCTAGTGCTTTTCCTGCCGCTGTCGCCGCCACAATAAAACCAAGACCGGTGCCTGCCTTTGCCCTGTGAACGAATATAGGCAATGCTTTAACTGTCTCTGCAAGGCTTATTAAAAATGTGCCTATAAATATCCCGGATATCAACCCGAATATAATACAGCCCGTCATTCCTATTCTAACCGTGATTCCAAGAACATATACAGCATTAGCTGCCGTCGCACCGATTATTATACATTCCTCATACAGAGACACATGTCTGCTCGTCCCGCTGACATCAGCATATCTGTTAATAACACCAACGCTGGTTATAAGTGCAAAAAGTCCTGCAGCAGTAAACACTCCCGACATAGCCCCTATAAGAATAATAACCGCTATCATTTTCCACCTTCCCTGTCAATAACAGATTCTGATATATCTTTGTCATATTTATCCATTTCAACCTCAAGCGGTGTTGGTGCTTTTGACAGCTTTTGTCCTGCAAAATGATCATAAAATATAACAATTCCAATAAACAATCCCACAGCATAGGCAATCTCCATTGCATTTGTTGCCTTATATGCAGATGCTCCAAGAAGCTCGTACACCCGGTCAAATATATCCGTCGTACTTACGTCATTGTTGTACGCAATAATTCCATATCCGCTTCCAACCATTGTTATAAAACATATAACAGCTACCTTAATCCAATGCACTGTGCCTTCCTTCTCCGGTTTCTTGTACTCAACAACAAAATCACATTCCCCAAGACATTCAATATCTGCATCCGGATACTCCTTCTGAATAATGCCCACAACATCAAGTGCATCAAGCACCTTCCTGTCATACTTGCCCAGCGTAAACTCCACAAGCGTTATATGTCCGATTTTTTCAATCATATCCTTATCACTGCAATAAACAGTCATCACATCCCCTATATCAACCTTCGGTTTCTTAACATATCTCTGCTGGTCAATCTTCAAATAAATCTTCTCTGACATAACAAACCCTCCGTTGCTAGTATTAGTATTGTACATGCCCGCAGAATTATTCATGAAGCTTTTATTTCTGCAACAGCCTGCCCTAGCCCACCACACTCCATACCGGCACAAAACAGTCCCATCACTGTTTTCATTCAGCATAAAACTACGCCGCTGTGTCCGTCTATGGCATATGCCCGAATATTTCGAATCGTGTGGGAGTTAATGCCGCTGTCTGTAAAAGGGCGGTGTGGATAAACTCGTTCAAGCGAAGCGCGTTTGTTTATCCACACCGTAATAAACTATACAGATGGCGGCATTTACTCCCACTAGATGAAGAAATCCTGAGGGCATATGCCATAGACGGACACAGCGGCGGGATCGTTAATATATGAATGAATCCTTCACGCAAACAGCCGCTTGCGCATGCCACTTAAAATCTTCTTCTCCATCCGCGACACCTGCACCTGCGATATTCCGAACTCCTTAGCAACCTGCATCTGTGTGTAATCATCATAATAACGCATTCTGATAAGCTCTTTTTCACGCTGTGAAAGTGTTTCCATAAGCTGTGCAAGTGCCACTTTACTTGATGCAGTTTCCCCAATGTCTGCCTTGTCTTCTAACTTGTCCATCAGCATGACCTCACTTCCATCACCCTGATAGATTGTCTTATATATTGATTCAACCTCCATTGATGCAGACATTGACAATGTTATGTCTTCAACTGACAACTCACAGGCAGCTGCTATCTGTTCTACTGTCGGTTCACAGCCTAACGTGTCACGGAGCTGTCCCGCCGCTCTCATGCTTTTTACTGCATTTTCTTTGATAGAACGACTTACCTTTACCATTCCGTCATCCCGCAGGAATCTTCTTATCTCACCTGTTATCATAGGAACTGCATATGTTGAAAATGCAACATCCATATCCAGATTGAAATTATCAATTGCCTTTATAAGCCCTATACAGCCTATCTGAAACAGATCCTCCTGTTCTGTTCCTCTCCCCTTAAATCTTTTAATTATGTTCCATATAAGCCCAAGATTATCTGTTACCAGCTTCTCTCTAGCCTCTTTGTCATTATTGTGTGCTTTAGCGATCAATTCCCTGGTACAATCCTTAGTCTGATCCATAGCATCACATCCTATCAATTACTCCCCTATTTTCTTTCTCATAAGAACTGTTGTTCCTTTGCCCGGTGCCGACGCAACTCTTAAATCATCCATGAATGCCTCCATGAACGAAAATCCCATTCCTGAACGTTCCTGTTCAGGCTTGGTTGTATACAGAGGTTCCATTGCTTTTGCAACATTTTCCATGCCAAGACCGTCATCGTGCACTTCTATTATTACCTGATTCTGTATGCCCTTTAATCTCATTCTTACTTTCCCCGGACCATTATCATAGCCATGGACTATTGCGTTAGTTACTGCCTCGGAAACTGCTGTTTTTATGTCCTGCAATTCTTCGATTGTTGGATCTAAATATGTAACAAAGGCTGCCGCAACAACCCTTGCAAATGCTTCATTTTCCGACCTGGCTTCAAATAATAATTCAACATTGTTATTCTCTATCATACTTATGCCTCCTGTCCTTTAAGTTCATATATGTTAACTATCTTATGAAGTCCTGATATAAGAAGTATCCTCTTAACACTTTCACGGACTCCCACGATTGTTATGTCACCTTTATCCATAACCTTCTTGTAGCGCCCCATAATAAGTCCTATTCCTGCACTGTCCATAAAATCCACTTTAGTAAAATCAAATACTATATGAGTTACTCCTCTTTTATCTATTACATCATCTATAACCTGACGCATCTCTTCTGCAAGATGATGGTCAAGTTCTGCATTCATTCGTATCATAAGCTTGTCATCATTAACCATGTATATATAATCCATATGCTGGATTTCATCCTGCTCATCCGCTGTATTAACCTGTTTTGACATAATAATCTCCTCTTTCCTCTCTGCTTTTACACTTCACTAATTCTGCAACAAAGCCCCCGGCAAAGAATTATCTTTGCCGGGGGCTTATCTTTTAGTACCTCATCAATGTGAATTAACGTAATCGCTGGCTTCTTTGTAATATCCGCTAGTCGAATAATCATCCACAATATACTTATAGTATTTCTTTGCATCATCAGTCTTTGCTAATGCTACATATGACTTAGCTGCATAATAAGCTGAATCTGCACTGTTATTACATTTGTATGCTTTGACAAGATTATCTGCCGCAACTTCATAGTTGGACTTGTAATACTCTGTCATTCCTGTGTTATAGAAGGTCTGTGCTGCTGCCGGAAGTGTCGCCGTTGCTATTGTATTATATAAATTCTTTGCTGACTCACTTGGAAGTGCACTGACATCTATATCAACAAGCTTATTCGCAGCATCATCAGGCTTATTTGCAATATAATCACTTGCTGCCTCTATTACTGATACCAAAAGCTTGTTGCTTCCCTCTGTTCCATTAACAACGCCAAGCTGCTGCTCAAGTGCATCCTTCTGCGCCTTAACCTCTTCAAGTTCTTTCTGCATAGAATTCAGTTCTACATTACCAGAAGATAACTGCTCACTATACTCCTGAAGACTTTTCTTATAATCCTGTGTAAGTCCCTTATTCCTTGCCGGAACAATAAGAAACCATATTAATGCTGCACCTATTACAACACCTGCCAATACATTTATTATTGTTATTGCTCCATTACTTGGTTCTTTATATGACGACCTTGGAAGAATAACATCGTTGCCACTTAGCGGTTTCTTATCAATATCCTTTTCCTTTCTCTTAGGAAGGAAAGAACCTGATGTTTCCGCTTTCTTTGCTGCATTTCTTTCTGCTATCTCTTTCTGATAAATATGTGCAAGTGTATTATTCTTATCTATTGCAAGCACAGCGTTAAGCAGCTTTTTTGCTCTTGAAAGCTCGTCCTGCTTAATGTATATAAGTGCAAGCAGAAGATGTGCCTTAATAAGCTGTGGATTATTGGCAACTACCTTCTTGAGCTGTATTACAGCCATATCAAGATTGCCTTCCTTGGCATATTTCAAAGAAAGATTATATTTACGGATAGTACCTGTAATCATCTCAAATCTGTTCTGGTTAGTCTGTATCTTCTTAATATAGTGTCCTGCAATATTGCCTTCAGGCGTAAAATTCTTACTTACTACCCACTGGCTTAAAGCCTCAACTACATCACCCATCTCACAGTAAACAAGACCTAACAGATTTCTTGCATTGGTATTGTACTTGTTAATCATAAGGCTTATCTTAAGAGATTCAACTGCACCGGTTAAATCTCTTACTCTTGCTTTATATAGTCCTGCATTATAATATGCATCTGATACTCTGGCTGTCTTCTTATATATTCTTACATTCTCTCCACATTGTGGACATGTATCACCATCTGTAAGGAAGCTTCCACATTTATAACATCTCATATGTCCACCCCTCACTACTTATCTGTATTCTTTCCGCTAAGTATCTGTGATATCAGATCTGTGATATCCGGTACATCATTGTTATATATTGCGTCCTCAGCATCTTCTACTTCAAGACTTGGCTGAAACTTCTGTATCTCTTCATCAAAATTAATCATGATTATTTTCCTTTCCTTCCAATGCACGGTCCACATCACCAACTAAATAAAGCGACCCCGTTGCAAACATCAGTCTGTTATCCCATTTTTTCATAGCTTCTTCAACACTCTCAAATACATATACCGGTGTATCCTTAATATGTGCTTCAAATGTTTCCTTTATTATATCAGCTGGAAGCTTTCTGACACCGCCCGTTATTGTAACATATATCTGTCTGAAATGCTTACAGCTGCATAGTATCTTAATCATTCTGTCATAATTCTTGTCACTTACTACTGAAAAAAGTAATGTTGCCTTATCAAGCCGACTGTTTTCATAAAGACTGTTTACTGAATCTACAAAGCTTTGAATCCCTTGTGGATTATGCGCTCCGTCAACATATAGATTATCTCTTAACAGTTCCATTCTTCCTGCCCAGTGTGTATCGTACATTGCCATACTGACTGCTTTATTGTCAAGCTTAATCATCCCCCTGTCACACAGATTAGCACATACCGTAAGTGCAATGCTTGCATTTTCCATCTGGTACAACGCATTTGTACTTAACCGGAAGCAATCATTCTTATAATACTCATTATGAATTAAAAAATCAATATACCCGTATGTATTTTGTATCAGTTCAAATGTATTGTCGTCAACCACATGACAGTCGCATCCAAAGTCTGCTGCACGCTTTCTTATCACATCAGCAGCTTCTTTCACTATGCCGCTGCACACAACCGGTATTCCCGGTTTAATTATCCCCGCTTTTTCATTTGCAATCTTTTCTATTGTATCACCAAGAATTGCAGTATGTTCAAGCGATATTGTTGTTATTACTGAGACAACCGGATTATCAACTGCATTAGTTGCATCCAGCTTTCCGCCAAGACCCGTTTCCATAACAACATAATCCACATCATGCTTACTGTAATAATACATTGCCATGCCAAAAAGATAATCAAAATACGCAAGCTCCTGTGTCCTGTGTTCTTCCACATACCAGTATGCTTCTTCAAAATCCTCTTGTGAAATCATTATTCCATTGATTCTTATACGTTCTGTTATATCATCAAGATGAGGAGATGTAAAAAGTCCTGTCTTATAACCATTATGCTGTAAAATTCCTGCAATATAAGCACACACCGATCCTTTTCCATTAGTACCGGCAACATGTATTATTTTTAATGACTTCTCTGGATTATTCATATCATGTAATAACTGTCTGCCTCTTTCTAATCCTGTAGATGATGCAAACTGACTTATACTGTCAAGACTATTCACAATCTCATTATACATGTCTTATCTTTTCCTTTCCGGATGTCACATACTTTGTATAGAAATAATATGTCTGTCCTCATATGTAATAACAGCTGTGTATTTTCCACCAGTATATGCCCTTATCACATTATTATCCCCTACTGCCAGCATAGAAGCTGAATCATGTGCCTCTTTTAAAGTTTCTTCAATATATCGTAATTCTTCCCTGCTAAATATACTCACAGCAGACTCAAATACTTCATCATCAAATGAATATTTGAAGAAAAAGGCTGTCCATTTTATCTTAAGTTCCTTTGCTCTTTTTTTGGTCTCTTCATCTGCCGTTTTCTGTACAGATTCAAGATATATCTTTCTCTCCTCTGCCTTCTCACATGCAAGTTTTAATTCTTTCTCTGTCTCCTGAAGTCTCTTTTTCTTCCTGTCACTATCATCAAGGCTTCTGTCCATTTCCCTCTTTGCATCATTAACCTGTGCATAATATCGTTTTGATTCATCTTCTGTCTTTCTGTTCTTAATATAATCATCTTTGACATCTTCAAGTTTTGCAAAATCATTTTGTGCAATATTAAGCCGGTCCACGGCAGCATCATATTTCTTCTGTGCTTCAGTCATCCTGTCTGTCTTTACAGAAACATCCTTTTCACATTTTTCTAATTCCTTGCGTGCCTTTTCAACCTGGGTACACATAACACGGTATTCTCTGTCCTTATCATCAGCGGCTTTCTTTTTGTCCGCAGCAATATAAGACGGCATAAGGTCTGATGGTGCATAAAACTTGATATCATTTGCATGGCTTACCTTCCATATGTATCCCGCCGCCTGAAGTTTTGATATTCTTGTCATATTTCTGACAGCCTGATACATTGTCTTTACCTGCGCCTCTGTCGACCAGAATGCATCTTCCCCAAGAAGTCTTATTGCAGCTTCAAGCTTTGTCGTACTTCTCTGTCTGCCGAGTACATCTATAATTCCCTCGCCATTGAATTTCTCTGGCATAAGACTTTTTTGAACCTCACGTTTAGTCTCCATTGAAGCAACCCCTAATTTTCTTCCAACCTGTTCAGCATATGACTTTTTCTGGACAACTGTAAGATTACGTATCTGGTTCATAATATTATTTAAAAATGCATTGTTATATCTTATGCTTATTTCTTCTATTTTATGAGCGGGTGACATATATTTATTAATTCCGTATGCAGATGCCGCCTCATCAATAATATATCTGGACATCTGCTCTTTTACTTCCTTATCCTTCATGTCTCCTTCAATTTCAGGACACATCACTTCAAGCCGCTCATATAACATTTTCTCAAGTTTTTCCCTGTTTAACGCCTTATAGCGAAGACAGTCTTCCCGTACGAGATCTGATACTTTTTTTACCTCATAATCAATCGAATTCTTTATTCCTATACTCTGTGTAAATGAATTGGCAACATCTGCAAGCACATTAACCAGCCTGTATCCGGTCTCTTTAACCGCATTAGATATATTAACATTGTCAATAAGCGCTATCTGCATTCGCAGCTCATCTTCACTGATTCTGCTTATCTCTGATATTATATCTGACATATCTGCCTCCTCTTCTGACTGCTACATAAGCCAGCAGTCTGAATTGTACCATAAGAACAAAAGATATATTTCGATTGCAATAAGAACCGCCATAATAATGTATCTTACAGCCTTATTACATCTTGTAAGTATGTCATACACTCCCACAAATGCAACATATGTTCCTGCCGTAAATCTGCATGTACTCATAACATGTGATGTCAATGGCACAAGAAGTGATATAATTCCGAACACTGCCATTGAGTAATATTTTCTGTAAAACATATATCCATAAAGTATCAGTATTGCAATACAGAACCACCCCATATATGTATATCTTGGCTCAATCTGTCCTGTACATGCCTTCCACAACACGCCTATAATCGGGAAATACTCATCCTCTCTCCATGCAATCTGGACATTCTTATATGCCCATGCATCACCACAGAAGAAATTAAGAAATGCCATATATGCAAATGCACCGAGCGGGCACACAAGCACTGACAGTATCTTCTTGGGTGCTTTAAGCATATTCATTACAAATGTCTTAACCCTGCCAAAGCTTATCTTAGTTCCTTCCATGTCAATATATAGCTGTACAACCAGTGCAAATACAAGTATACAGCCTACAATTCTTGTTCCACTTGAGCATGCTGCCATAATTCCTGCTGCCATGTATTTCTTCTCAAAAAGGAAATAGAAAAAAAGTACAATGAACATTATAAACATCGCTTCCGTATATACAGAACTGCAATAGAAGGTGTAAGGTGCCATAAATAAAAGCACTGGCATAATCATAGTATATTCTTCTTTAATAGAAGTCTGCTTCTTAAGACCTTTAACAGCAAAGAATGCTGCAATAATTATGCATATATTAGATACTATCATTCCAATAACATAAGTGTTAATAAGCCCACCTGTCACTGCCTTTAATGCTGCACACACGATAACATATAATGGGAAGAACGCCCAGTTAGCCTGTGGATCAATATCCGTAGGGTGTGTATAACCATGATTGATTATATAAGCATATTTCTTTGCATCCCACTCGTTCATAAGAAACAGAAATGATCTGTGTGTCCCCATAATTCCATTATACACAGGAACCATGATAAGCATAATCAGTCTTGATATCGCAAATATAATCAATATCTTTAACAGAAGCCTGCAATTCTCATTATTTTTTAGTCTGTTCATCTAATGCCTCATTTCAATAATATACGGATTATATGATATATAGCTGCCGGGATTGTACTTATTACAGGTACTACAAACATTGCAGCCACAACTATTGCAAACAATCCAATATATATATACTGTGCACAGTACTTAGCCCATACAGGAACATTTATAGTTCTCTTATAATTAATCACAAGGCATAACACAGTTATTAACAATGTCACAAGTGTAATAAGCAGTCCTGCATTTCTGCCCTTTGGCACAAATGTAAACACTAATGTATTCTCGCCTTCGTGAACCTGTACACCTGTAAACAGCCCTGCTATCTCTTTAGTCTTAACTGTCTTTCCATCAAGTGTCACGGTCCAGTTAGCGCTCTTAATAACCGGTATCAGGGCATAATCCTTAGTTCCATCACTGTTTATCTTAACTGTAAGCGTATTATTAGTATATGAAACATCTGTCTGCTTATCTGCGAAATCCTCACAGAGCTTATCCATCTTCTCCATATTAAGAAGTCCGATAGTCATCTTACTCTGGTTCATATATTTAGACTTATCATATTCAATCTTAATCTGAACATCTTCATCTTCAAATATGCCAAGATAAAGAAGATTATTATTATAATCCGTAAAATATGCTGTATTATTAACATCTCCAAGTGTAGGTACAACAACTGCCTCACCATTCACATATACATGTATGCTGCTCTCAAGTTTAGATGCATTAGCATCCGCATTAGGCTTCTTCACATCTGCAATATTCATATATATAGCACTTCTGCTTCCGACATTAATAGTCATGGACTTAATATTGCCAGCAGTCTCTACCTGTGGATATATTCTTGTTACAAATGTTTCTTTATCTCCAGTCATTGCTTTATACATTCTGTTATGGTATGTAATCCAGTCAACATTAGTCATATCAAGCTTGCTGAAGCTGCTGTCAACACAGAATCCAAATGGCAGGTTATAATTAGTGTTGTAAAGGCTGTAATCGCCTTCCTTCCTCTCTAATGTATATAAAGCACTGTCAAGTTCATTGATATTAACTGCCTGTGTAACATGCAACACTGCATTACTGAATACTGTTCCACCTGAATCTAACAGCCACAGGAAATACTTAGAATATCCCCATCTCTTGGCATAACTTTGTGTATCGTCCTCTAAAGCTGCTGTAAAGCTTGATAATGCTCCTCTTCTTAATATAAGAGGATAATTGGCATTAAGACTGATATCAGGATTTACTATTCTGTCTGTAGCAGACTCTTCTATATCAAGGCTGTCTGCCGCATCATTGGCATACTGCACATAATCACCAATCTGGTAATCTTCATATGTATAAAATTTAGGAGGTCCTATAAGAGCATATGCACCGATAAACAATTCAAGTGCAATAACAAGAATAACAGTTTTACAGTTAAATTCTTTCTTCCTTATAAGCATAAATATATACACTGCAAACATTATTGCAAATATCATTATAAAAAATGCCATTGCAAGCATTTCATTGTTTATTGGTAATATGTTATAAATCATAACATATACTGCACCAATTACCGCTACTATCGCTGTCTGCCTGCGATAAAACGCACCCTTTAATGGTATATCTGCAAACATCTTCTCAGCCATTCCTGCAGCAACGCAGATAAGCGTGAACGATATCAGATATCCGTTTCTTAATGTATATCCGTTATATGAACCAAAATGCCACATAAGGTTAGTAGCCTCCATGAGCACCGGACCTAATGCAACAACAAGCATGGCTATAGTATATATAAGCTGTCTTCTGTCTGACTTATATATTTTCATTCCCATGATAATAACTGCTATAACGAATGCAAGTCCATAAAGCATCATCCAGCGCTGCAGTGCTGCCATTGCACCATCTGTAACGATTGAACTTGTTATCCAGCCTGCATACTGTGATAAAAGCCCCTTAGACGCTCCACCTCTCTGTGATGAAGAAAGCTGTGCAAATACAGGAACAAGCACGAATGCTGAAAGTCCGATACCTGCAATTGTGCCTATACCGACATTCCATGCAGTTTCCTTCCACTGCTTTCTCTCCTGCATAACTACCATTCTTATTCCACAGATAAGGAATATGTATATAAGTGACATTGCACTTAAGTAATAATTAATTATGAAGCACAACGCAATCATGCATATATATAACATTTTCTTTCCTGTCTCAAGCATTCTGTCATATGCCATTATAAGAATAGGGAAAAATGCAACTATATCCATCCATGGTGTAAAGCATGAACCATAGAGAATTACATAACCACAAAAGGCATACATGCATGAAAACATAACCTTTAATCCATACACAAGATTATTGTATTTCTTATTAATAAGCGCATACATTGCAACTGACATGAATATCATCTTAACAAGTGTAATTATTGATATGCTCTCTAATATGTAACTTCTTGGAACAAAATATAATAAAAGATTAAACGGTGTAATCATTGAAAATGCTGATATACTCATTGACACATTTGTTCCAAGACCTGTATACCAGTCAAACCATATTGATGCCTTACCATGCATGAAATCCCACAGATGTGCATAAAGCGGTGCTACCTGCTGCATGTTGTCAAAATAATCTATTCTGCTGCTTCCAAAAGGCCATATACCTTTAAGTATAAGTATTACAATCATAACCAGACCTGTTATTATACCAGGTACTGCGTATGGCCTGATCTTTTTTAATAATGATTTAAATCCCGATTTCTTCATATAATTCTACCTTTCTATACATTTACACATATTCTGTCATCTTTGGATTTAAGTTTCCGCCTGACCTTTATCAAGGCTTATACTGTAAAGAGTATATTCTGCATTGTCAGCATGAAACTTCACTGTAAGAAGCTCATCACCGCTGACATATCCTATCTTTAGCTTCGTTGTTCCCTTGCTGTCTATATTTCCAATCAGCTTATCATTCACATATACTTCAATTCCTTTATCACCAACGGCTGTTGTATCATATTCCGTAATATCACATACAAGATATATATTATCAGATGATTCCTCCGGAATATAGTATATATATGAATCTTTGTCTGTATTCTTCGTTCCTTCATATCTCTTTGTTTTCTGCCAGCCCTGACCTTTACGGCTGCAGACATTGCTTTGTTCTTTACCATTACGGTCTTTATGTTCTGTACATATCTCTTTCGTTCCAAATGTATATTTCAGATTACCATAACCCGGCCAGTCTGTAAGCTCATGTGTCAGATAGTACATTCGGTATTCTGTTCCAACCTTAGGATTCTTTCCCCACCATAATACTAATATATAAAAAACAACAAGTACCGCACATGCTGTGTACAGCAATACTCTTGCTATATTCTTTCTCATACAGACCTCCATTTTTATACTTCTACAATCATATAATATAAATCATTTTTCGCAATCTGCCAAGTAAAAAAAGGTTCTACAGACATATTGTCTGCAGAACCTTACAATTAAATCATATTATAAGACAATTATTACATTAAAGCCTGTAATTAGCAAACTCCCTGAGCAAGCATAGCGTCAACAACCTTCTCGAAACCAGCGATATTAGCACCAGCAACATAGTCTGTCTTTCCACCAACTGTCATATCATATCTCTTAGCAGCATCTGAAATGTTAGCGTAGATTGTTTCCATGATTCCCTTAAGCTTTCCATCAACTTCTTCGAATGTCCATGAAAGTCTCTCTGAGTTCTGGCTCATCTCAAGAGCAGATGTAGCAACACCACCAGCGTTAGCAGCCTTACCACCTACGAAGAGAACACCATTCTCCTGGAGATACTTTGTAGCTTCTAATGTTGTAGGCATGTTAGCACCCTCTGTTACAGATACAACACCGTTAGCAACAAGCATCTTAGCATCCTCGATGTCTAACTCATTCTGTGTAGCACATGGAAGAGCAAGATCTACCTTGTACTGCCATACTCCGTGTTCACCATTCTGCTTAGCAAAATACTGAGCTGATGGCTTAGCAGCAGCGTATTCTGTAAGACGTGCTCTCTTAACTTCCTTAACTTCCTTAAGAAGTGCAACATCAATTCCTTCTGGATCATAAATCCAGCCTGTTGAGTCTGAGCATGTAACAACCTTAACACCTAACTGCTGTGCCTTCTGGATAGCGTAGATAGCAACATTACCTGAACCAGATACAGCTGCTGTCTTGCCCTCAAGTGACATTCCATTATCTTTCCATAAAGCATTAGTAAGGTATAATAAACCATAACCTGTAGCTTCTGTTCTTGCAAGTGATCCACCGTATGTAAGTCCCTTACCTGTAAGTACGCCTTCGAACATTCCACGGATTCTCTTATACTGACCGAACATGAATCCGATTTCTCTTGCGCCTGTTCCGATATCACCAGCTGGAACATCGACATCAGCACCGATATATTTGCAAAGTTCTGTCATAAAGCTCTGGCAGAATGCCATGATTTCTCTGTCTGACTTGCCCTTAGGATCAAAATCAGAACCACCCTTACCACCACCGATTGGAAGAGTTGTAAGTGAGTTCTTGAATACCTGTTCGAAACCTAAGAACTTGATGATGCCTAAGTTTACTGAAGGATGTAATCTTAAACCACCCTTGTATGGTCCAATAGCGTTATTGAACTGTACACGGAAACCTCTGTTTACCTGTACCTGTCCCTTGTCATCTACCCAAGGAACTCTGAACATGATCTGACGATCTGGCTCTGTAATTCTTTCAAGAATAGCGTTCTTTCTGTAAACTTCCTCGTTAGCCTCAACAACTGGTCTTAAAGACTCAAGAACCTCTGTTACTGCCTGTAAAAATTCAGGCTGATCTGCATTCTTCTTAGACACGATGTCTAATACTTCATCAACATACCCCATAACCTTAAAACACTCCTTTAAATTATTATTTAAGATTGTACATTACTGCACATCAATTCTAGCGTTATTATATCTGTTCTGGTTAATTTCCGCAAGTTTTTTATAGCGTTTGCCTATTAACTTTAAGTTATTTGTAATAATATTAATTAAAATAAGCCTATATCTAAGGTATGTTGTTTTTCTTGCTTAAGATAATTAAGTTTTACTTTTTGATAAAATCATGGTAGAATGTATTCGTTATTTTTTTATTATCCTATTGTAATTAAGGAGTGAATTATGTCTAATTTTTTTACAAGAAGTAAAGACGATATGAAATATTTATTTAAGAATAAAGAAGAGCTTTCTAAGAAAGAACGAAAAAGAAAAAGGCGTGGCTGGGGTACACTTATTGGTCTTATATTAGTTCTGATACAGCTTATTGTATCGGGATTACTTTTATTTAATATATTTAAGTTAGATATTCTTCCATTGAAGTATTTAATTGCGGTCAACGCATTTTTACTGCTGATATTCCTGTACGATTTCACATCGCAGTTTACGAAGGCTCATATTATAGGTAAGATTCTTGCAGTACTTATGTCAGGAGTGATTGTTTTCATATACCTTGTATCATCTAAGCTTGATTCTGTCCTTAATAAACTTAATCTTCCTGAGATTAACACTGACATCGTTGATGTAGTTGTACTGGCAGATGACAAGGCTTCCTCTTTAAATGATCTTGCCAATTACAAGTTTGCTTATAATTCAACTGCAAGCAACGCTAATGTCAAGACAGCATTTGATTCTGTTAAATCAGAGCTTAACAAGAGCAGCCTGGAACTTGCAGAATACAAATCATGGGATGACCTTGTAACTGCCTTTTATGATAATACAGAGGTTCAGGCAATTGTTATGAATGATTCCATGCTTAAGGTTGTTGCCTCACAGTATGAAGACTTTGATACCAAGGTTAAGATTATTAAGCAATACGAATATAAGAAGCTTGTTACTGTCCAGAAATCCAACGTTAACGTAAAGAAAGAACCATTTATAATATATGTTTCCGGTATCTCAAGTGAAGATGGTGCCGATTCAGCACTCTCTAATAATGCACTTAGTGATGTTAATATAGTTGCCGTTATTAATCCTGAAACAAAGCAGATTCTCCTAGTTACAACACCAAGAGATTCTTACATTAAGATTACCGGACCTGATGGAAGAAAAGGTTATGATAAACTTACACATGCTGGAAACTACGGTGTAGAAGCTTCTATTGACACTCTCCAGAATCTGTATGGCATTGACATTGATTATTATGTAAAGATTAATTTCACAGGCTGCGTCTCTGTTGTAGATGCACTTGGTGGAATCACAATTGACTCAGAAGTAGAATTTACTTGTGGCGAAGATGCTTCTCCTATTCCATATCATTTCGTCAAGGGACCTAATGAATGTGATGGTGAGATGGCAGTTGCATTCTCAAGAGAAAGACATGCATTTGCTGCCGGAGACTTCCAGCGTGGACGTAACCAGACAGCCGCCATCAAGGGTATCTTACAGAAAGCTACTTCACCTGCAATACTTACCAAGTATTCAGCCGTACTTGATGCTGTTAGTGATATGTTCCTTACTAATATTCCAACAAGCACAATATCTGATCTTGTTAAGCTTCAGTTAAGCGACAGTACAGCATGGAACATACAGACATACAGTATTGAAGGATCAACTCAGCCACCTGCTGGACAGGGTCCTGCTTATCTTGAGATAACCGGCCTTAGAGGTGCTTCTGTTGTATATCCTTACGCAGACAGTATTAATACAGCTATCCAGCTTATGAGTAAGATTCAGAATGGTGATGTATTCGATGTAGATGAATATGTTGACAGTCTCAATAACAATTCTAATTAATCAATAAAACATACCCCCGGCAGCCAATAAAACCGCCGGGGGTATATTTTTTATAATCCATTATTATAATATATAATTATCTATAACATATGCCACACCACAGTCATCGTTAGATGGTACATCGACATCTGCATATTTCTTAACTTCAGGATATGCATTCTCCATAACCGCTGCAAGACCTGCATACTTTAACATTGGAATATCATTCATTCCATCGCCGCATGCAACGAGTTCTTCACTTGTTATATCAAGCATTGTGAGCAGCTTATCCAAAGATGCATCCTTTGCAACTCCCGCAGGTACTACCTCTAAGAAATAGCTCTCTGAAAAAAATGCATTGATTACTCCCTCATGCTTATCTAACAAGGCTTTCTGCACAGGAAGAAGCTTTTCATGCTCTCCTACAACCAGAAATTTCTCTACAGGATAATCCACAAATTTGCGCAAATCATCTACTTTCTTGATTGTAGTACTGTTGCATATTGCTTCTTTCTTTACATATTCATCAGAATCACTCTCAGCAGCTATCTGCGTATCAGCATATGTCAGAGCATACACACCGTTGGCTCTTGCAAGACTGCATATATCTGCTATACAATCCTGTGGCATTATTGTCGCAGACATCTGCTTCCCTGTCTTGCAGTCAACTATACAGCCGCCATTATATGCCAGTATATAACCACCTTTTTTGTCAAGCTCAAGCTCTCTGGCTATTGGTGTTATTCCAAAAAGCGGTCTTCCTGATGCAAGAATAACCTTAACACCTGCATCTATCGCTTTCTCAATCGCTTCTTTATTACCTACTGGCACTTTCTTCTCTCTATTAGTTAATGTTCCGTCCAAATCCAGTGCCAATGCCTTATATTTCATACTTCTCTATCTCCTCTTTTCGTCATGTATGAACAATTTAGCATATAACACCAGTGATTTCAACCTAAGATATTCTCATCATGTTAAATGTTGTATATATATTCAGTTTTCCATAACCAGCTACAGGGTTAGGATATACCATATATTCTGAGCGTACTGCACCTCTTATAAGCTGTGCTTTAATATCGTTATGATTAATCATCTGACTATTCTTTACATTTACCTGATATGAATATAAAAGTGCAACACAGCCCCCGGCATAAGCCGCTGCATAGCTTGTTCCAGTAACCTTAACGCCTCCAGATGGAGCAATTCCATATACCCCCGCACCCGGTGCAACAAAATCAGGTTTAATCCTTCCGTCAGCGCTATATCCACGCCCACTTTCATAATAAGCAGCCCCTGTATAATGATTATATGCTCCTACACTTATAACACCATCAGCTGCCGCTGGAACTGTAAGTGTTGTATCCGGGTCGGATTTTAAAAAATATATATCCTGTCCGGAAAACTGCTTTAATGGAAGCCATGCATTATAACTTCCTTTTATATTAGTGAGACTATATATATAGAATTTCCATGTACCCTCAACTGGTGTCTTAAGTCTTACGAATATAACCTCCATTCCAGCAACATTTTCAGTTATCTGATAATCTACCGTAACCGTACTTCCCTCATAAAGAAATGTATACTCCATACTTGCACCCATTCTTGCAGGTATTCTTGGAACATATTCCCCTGACGGTGATTCAATCGACACGGATAATATATCAAGACTATCCGCCCATATTTCCATCGTAAAACCCTTTCCTGTTCCATCAACATTAATTTCCATAACATCAGGTACCAGGGCTGACATTACTGTCCCTTTATAATGACATTTATTATTAGCTTCATTGCCCATACATGTTATAACTGATATATTGGGTTTTTTAGTAAGATTCTCCATCATTTCTGCCAGAGGAGATGCGCCTGTTCTTGAACCATTAGCACTTCCCAGACCAAATATTATTATCAATGGTTTTCCAAGTCGTATAGCGTAATCTTCAAGAAATCTTAAAGCCAACATAATATCACTTTCCTCAAAAGCTGGAACGTCATCCTTTATCAGAAAAAAATCTCTCAGATACTGTTTACTTTGTTTTAATTTAACCACTAAAAGCTCTGCTCCTGGTGCAACGCCAACATATCCGTCTGTATATGAACCTGCTGATATTGAAGCCATCAGCGTTCCATGTCCTGACGTGTCTCTTTGTGCAACATAAGAATATGGATTTTCTCCGTTATTGTCAGCCTCTATTGCCCTGTCTATTTCATCCTTTTCATATACTCTGCCAAAATGTGCATATGTATTTGCAACATCAGTCTCTGTTCTATCTGTCTGATCCCATATAGCCTGAATTCTTGTATTTCCAAGTCTGTCCTTGAAAACATCATTAAGATAATCTATTCCGGTATCCACATACCCTATGAGAACATTACTCCCGTCTGCCTGCAGATTATCCTGTCCAAGTACACGTAAAGCACCTATTTCATCAAGTGCACTTATATCCGCATCGCCTTCCATGAGTCCATATAACTTTGGAATAGTAAAATACCCCAGAGAGCTTATATTAAGCTGGCGGTTATCAGGCAGTTCTCCATGAGCTATAATCCATTGCGAATCAGCTCTCTGCGAACATATCCCTGACAATGCCTTAATAGCTTCATCAGCCCCTGGGGTATCTTCTATTATGTAATCATATATATTCTCTTTGGTTATATCAAAATCACATGCCATAACATCTCCTTAACATAAAGCAATCACTGTACATGCTATATGTATTCAGAAATGTATTGTATTATTCTGCTATAACTATTATGCTCTCATAGTTATTACCGGAGCACCTTTCTTTTCAACAACATCTTCTGTAATTGTAACTGAACCTATATTGCTGTCTTTCGGTATCTCATACATTATATCAAGCATAAAATCCTCAATAATAGAACGGAGTGCTCTTGCACCTGTATCTTTTTCCATTGCCTTTCTTGCTATGCTTCTTAATGCATCATCTGTAAACTCAAGCTTCACCTCATCAAGCTCTAACAGCTTCTGATACTGCTTAAGAATTGCATTCTTAGGCTCTTTCAGAATATTGACAAGCATATCCTCATCCAGTCTGTCAAGCGAATATATGATAGGCAGTCTTCCTAAAAATTCTGGAATCATTCCGTATTCTCTAAGATCATCAACCGTCACATAAGACATGATGTTCTTCTCATCATCATATTTATCTTTAAGGTCAGCATTAAATCCCATTGAGGATGACTTATTAAGCCTTGTCTTGATAATATCCTCAAGATCCGGAAATGCACCACCACATATAAACAGAATATCCTTCGTGTTAACAGTTACCTGTGGAACCATTGCATTCTTACTTGTCGCACCAACAGGAACTTCAATCTCACTGCCTTCTAACAGCTTTAACATTCCCTGCTGTACAGACTCACCACTTACATCTCTGCTTCTGGTCTCTTTCTTCTTGGCAATCTTGTCTATCTCATCAATAAATATAATTCCATGTTCAGCTTTCTCTACATCATTGTCTGCTGCCAGTAAAAGCTTAGAAACAACTGACTCTATATCATCTCCGATATATCCTGCCTCTGTAAGTGTTGTTGCATCTGTAATAGCAAGTGGCACCTGTAATATCCTTGCAAGCGTCTTAACAAGATATGTCTTACCACTTCCTGTAGGTCCAATCATAAGCATATTAGACTTCTCAATCTCAACGTCACCCAGAATCTTAGCATCTGCTGAAACTCTTTTATAATGATTATATACAGCCACCGACATTACCTTCTTAGCATAGTCCTGACCTATAACATACTCATCTAACTTTCTCTTAATCTCATGTGGTGCAGGCAGCTTAGAAACGTCAAGCGCTGGTAACTCCTTCTTATTCTCTTTCTTTTTCTTAAGCTTCTGCTTTTCTGGAACCGGGTCTGAATCCATAGCGCCAAAATTGCCAAACATGCCCATTCCAGGCATGTTTGACATCTTCATCATATCTTCATAATTAATTCCGCTGCTGTTAATTGAATCGAATGTTCTTTGCATACAATCCTGACAGATGTATATATTGTTAGGCATAACAATCATCTTACCAGCTCTTGATTCTGGTCTTCTGCACACAAAACATATCTTCTCATAATCATCGGAATTCCCATTGTTATTCTTATTAATATCCTTATCTTCTGTCATATTCTCATTGGTATTATCCATAAATATATACTTGGAATATATCCTTAAGATGCCTTCTTAGAACCAAGCGTTACCTCCGTGCTCTTAAGAACATACTCGCTTCCTTCCATATGATAATAATCTATAGTTACTTTTTCACCTGCCTCATAATACTGAAGCATGTTAGTAAGTCCTGACATAGTAGTAACTGTCTGGTCAACAAATCCGACAATTATGTCATATGTCTCTAATCCTGCCTTGTCTGCTGCTGAATCATCAGCTACAGTTCTTATAAGAATACCTACAGGATATCCATAATATGATGCATAATTACTTGTAATATCTACTGCTGCAATTCCAAGGTATGCTGCCTTATCTGATGAAACCTTGTTTCTTGTCTGCTTAGTCATTAATGAATCGATAATATCCTTAACATTAGAGACAGGAATTGAATAAGCCATACCTTCTACACCATCACTGCTTGTTTTTGCAAAGTTAATAGCGATAACCTTTCCTTCTGAATTAAGAAGAGCTCCACCACTGTTACCAGAGTTAATCGCTGCATCTGTCATAAGAAGTCCTGTAAATGTTACATTGTTGACTGTAATTGAACGGTCCTTTGCACTAATTATACCAGTTGTAACTGACTGGCCTTCACCTAATGCATTACCAATGGCAACAACCTGCTGTCCAACTTTAATATCTGATGAATCTTCAAGTTCTGCAATTGCAATATTAGACGCTGTATCAGATGAAATATCACTTAATGATACTGCGGCTACCGCAATATCCTGATCTGACTTAGAACCCTTAACAGAACAGCTTGCACTTGTGCCATCAGAGAATACACATATAAGATTATCAATATTATCAACAACATGTGCATTAGTTACAATAAGTAATTCAGTATCACTCTTGCCTACAATAATACCCGTACCACTTGATGTTGCTTCATAGCTCTGTCCATATCCAAAATAACTTGAATTTTTAACTGTTGTTGTACCATTGAGCTGAACCATTGCAGGAAGGGCTGCTGTAGCAACCGCCTCTACATCCATCTTACCTGATGCTGAAAGATTAGTATCTTCTGTAAGCGAAGAATCTGTCTTAGCAACATTAGAAATATTATTACTTACTGTTGGTATATTAACACCTGTAGCATCAGACTTATTACTGCCAGCAATCTTTCCGCCTGCATAATTAACACCAAACATAACCGAACCGGCTATTGCGCCAAAAAGTACTGCTGAAAGAACAAAGCATGCTGCTTTCCTTGCAAATCCGCCTTTGTGTTTCTTGTGCTTCTTAGCTTCATAAGGTGCACTTGAAAATGCTGTGTTATTATTGGCTGTACTGCTATTATTAGTATTGTTATATGGTATATCACTGCCACTGTAACGGTACTGTGAATCATTCTCATTATTGTCGTTATACATAATCATTCTCTCCTTTTAACATTGTATTATGACAATGAAGATTCCATACATAACAAATGAACACATCTCACTGTCAATACATGTAATATAACAACGAAATGTGTTCATATTGTGTTTTAGTTGTTAATTAAATTTGAACTGATTATAAACCAACAATTTCAGAAACTGCATCAGTAAGTTCTTCTAACTTCTTATCAGCATCCTCAAGACCTGTTCCCTTAACACCCATATAGAACTTAATCTTAGGCTCTGTTCCTGAAGGTCTTGCACAGCACCATGCATGGTCATTAAGTTCAAAATAAAGTACGTTAGATTCAGGAAGTCCTGTAGGCTTCTTCTCGCCTGTAGCAATAACTGTACACTCATCCTTCTTATAATCTCTGAACTCAACAACATTCCATGCTCCGAACTTCTTAGGTGGATTATTTCTTAAATCATCCATCATCTTAGCAATTTGGACAGCACCTTCTGCACCCTTCATAGTTACAGCCTTCTGTCCTTCCTTGAAGTAGCCGTACTTATCAAAGATATTAATCATCTGATCCCATAAAGTAATGCCTTTAGACTTATAGTAAGCTGCTGCTTCACATAATGCCATAACAGCTACGATGGCATCCTTGTCTCTTGCATGAGTTCCAACCAAGCAGCCGTAACTCTCTTCAAAACCGAATTCATATTCGTATGTATTATTCTGCTCAAAGAACTTAATCTGCTCACCAATATACTTAAATCCTGTAAGAACTTCAATAAGCTTTAAGTTATATTCCTTAGCGATAAGATCAGCTAAGTTAGTAGATACGATAGTCTTTACAAATGCACCATTCTCATGAAGAAGTCCCTTCTCCTTTCTCTGTGAAAGAAGGTATTCTGCAATAAGCATACCAGACATATTACCTGTGAATGACTTGTACTCACCTGATTTAGTGTCCTTAGAATATACGCCAAGTCTGTCCGCATCAGGGTCAGTTGCAAGAATAATATCTGCATCAACTTCCTTAGCAAGTCTTAATGCATATGTGAATGCCTTAGGGTCTTCAGGATTAGGGTACTCGAGTGTTGTAAAGTTAGGATCTGGTTTTTCCTGTTCTGGAACAACATATACATTCTTGAAACCTAACTCTCTTAAAATTCTTCTTACAGGAACATTACCTGTACCATTGAATGGAGAGTATACAATCTTAATATCATCAGCAACCTGCTTAATGATATCTCCGTTAAGGCTCTGCTTCTTTAATGCTGCAATAAATGCATCATCCATATCATATCCAATAATGTTATACAGGCCTCTTACTCTAGCCTCTTCTTCATCAATAGTCTTAACATCATTAAAATCAGTAACAGCCTTAACTTCATTGATAATCTGTGTATCCTTAGGTGCTGTTATCTGGCATCCGTCATCCCAGTATACCTTATATCCATTGTATTCTGGAGGATTGTGGCTTGCCGTAACCATAATACCTGCTGTACAGTGAAGTTCTCTTACTGCAAATGAAAGTTCTGGTGTTGGTCTTAATGAAGGGAATATGTATACCTTAATGCCATTAGCCGCAAGACAAAGAGCTGCTTCCTGCGCAAATTCTCTTGACATTCTTCTATTATCATGAGAAATAGCAACACCCTTATCCTGTGTTCCTTCCTTGATAATAAAATTAGCTAACCCTTGTGTTGCCTTTCTTACAATGTATACATTCATTCTGTTAGTACCATTGCCTATGACACCTCTAAGTCCGCCTGTTCCAAACTCAAGATCCTTATAGAATCTGTCCTCAATCTCTTTCTCATCTCCTGCAATTGATTTGAGTTCTGCACGTGTGTCTTCATCAAAATATTCATTCTCACACCATGCTTTGTAAGTTTCCATATAACCCATACCCTTTACCTCTTTTCTTGATTTATATTAGTCCTGTAAAGCTTTTCTAAAGCTCTCAGAAACTGCTTTCAATGCTTCTTCTTCGTCCGGACCTTCTGCTATGAGAGTTATCTCATCTCCACAACCAACGCCTGATGCAAGAATAGATATAACACTCTTTGCATTAACAACCTTATTCTTAAATGTGAATGTAATGTGTGAATCAAATTTAACAGCTGTATCACACATTGCTCCTGCAGGACGAAGATGTATTCCTAATGCACTCCCAACTAGTATCTTCTCACTTACCATATGAATCACCTCTCAATTTCTAGTCGTCACTGATGTTGTTTCCTGAGTCGACTGAGTAGTTTCTGTTTCCTGGGTATTATCCTTAAACAACACATTAACGGATGCTGCTCTCTTTAATGTAACTCCATCCGGAAGTTTAACCGACAATGTAATGCTTTGTATTCCTGACGTAGTATATGTAGACAAATCTGCAGTCATCGTTATGGCAGATGCGTCTAATGCAGCAATTGCAGTCTCTGAACCCTCAACATCTATTGAAAATGTTCTATCCTCAAAGCTGTAGCTCATTCCGGTTTCAAGTCCACTAACCTTAATATCTGATGTATTAAGTGTTATTGTCTTATTACCTGTACTCTCGATTCTTACTGTAACCTCAATCCTTGCATTATCAAGAATTGTAAGCGATTTATCTATGTAATCCGAAAGACCAAACTTATACACTTTATTTTCAGTCAAACCATCTACATTAATATTACTTGCCGGAATAACAATCTTATCAAGACTGTTAAGCATATTGGTATCACCATATACAACAACACTATCACGATTAAGCGTCACTCCTGAAACTCTGTATCCGTCTGCCGGTTTTCCTGACGTCTTAACTTCTATACTTACAGTCTTAGTCCTTACAACCTGTGCAGTATAGCCCACACTTGTCTGTGTAAGTTCAACAGAAGAATCATTAATTTCATTATTATCAGAATCATACAAATGAATATCTGCTGTTCCCGTCACATCTGCAGTCGCTCCTGTCACATCAAAAGATATCCCTGCATGGTCTATATTATCGATAACAGACGAAGGTCCTGTAACCTTAACAGATGTTGGATTAAGCACTCTTCTTACCACTGCATAGCCATCTGCCGCTGAACCGGTAATCTCTGAAACAACATTTACAGTCTTAGTATCTCTGTTTTCTATGCTTAATCTTACAGCAGATGTTTTAGGTGTAGCTTCAACATTATTAAGAACCTGTCCATCTTTAACAACTGATACATGAATATCAACATAATCAGCAAATGCGCTTATCTTGCTAAGATCCGCAGTTGCAACAATATCACTTGCTTTGATATTAGTAACAATACTCTTCGGTCCACTTACATATACTGATATCTTGCCACCCTCTACAATTTCATAACTGTAATTCTTATCAGTCAGACTCTCTGTATTAATAAGCTGTACCGACACATTACTGAATGTATAACTCGTGGTTGGATCATATACATTAACTATAACCGTCCACAAAACAACCGCAAATATAGCCGACAGAATCTTAAGGCTCAGGTTCTTAAACATCTTTTCCTTCATGCTTTAGCCTTCCTCTCCATATCTTGAACGACTTCACATCAATAGTTCTCCTGCGAAGATATTCCAGCTTGTTTCTAAGAGAATCCGCATCAATATCATGAATAAGTTCTCCACCAACAGCCACCGAAACCTTACCGGTTTCTTCAGATACTATAATAGTCATACTGTCTGTCACTTCACTGATACCAACACCTGCTCTGTGCCTTGTGCCAAGAGCCTTATTAAGATTGTTATTATCTGAAAGAGGCAGATAACATGTTGCAGCAACAACCCTGTCTCCCCTTATAATAACAGCTCCATCGTGAAGCGGCGTATTATGCTCAAATATATTGATAAGCAGCTGGCTTGTAACCAGGCCATCAACCGTAATTCCTGTTTTCTCATATTCTTCAAGAACCATATCCTGTTCAATAACTATAAGTGCTCCTGTATAAGCAGCCCCCATATCAAAGCATGCCCTTACTATCTCTTCTGCAGTCTTACTGCTAAACCTTTCACCCTTTTCTCTTCCGTCATTAAACCTGAAAAGTCCAAACAGAATCTTCTTTCGTCCAAGCTGCTCTAATGCTCTTCTTAACTCCGGCTGGAATATAATAACAAGTGCAATAATACCAACACTGATTGTCTTTCCTGCAATCCACAGAATAGTCTTAAGATTCAGAATATACGCAATCAGTGCGAATATAACAACAATAATAATTCCCTTAAGCAATACCCATGCCTTGGTATTCTTAATCCATACCATGACATTATATATAACAAAAGCAATAATCACAATCTCAATAATATCGGTCCATGTTATACGCGGAATATATAATTTAACAAGATAATCCCTTATGAAATTATTCACTGTATTATCGCCTCCGTTCTTCTTATAATCTTCTAAATAAAACTAGCAAAATATATTCTGATGATTACTTATCATCATCATAGAATAAAATATCATCATCTTCTTCGTTAGATACTGCATATCCATTATCTTTAGCTGTATCGCCGGTTCTCATCTGTCTGATATCATCTGTCTTCTTAGTCTTTTTAGCATTAATATGCTTAATTCTTACATCAGCATTTGCAACATTAATCTTTGGTACAGCCTTTACATAATAATAATATTCATCATCCTCATACTGTACATACTCTGTTCTCTTATAATCAAGTGCAAAGAAAACAATATTGCAGATATATGCAGCTGCAACCCCCAGTATAGTTCCTATAATTATAAGAACAATATTAAAATCTGATTTCAAAGCTATCTGTCCTACAACCAGAATAAGGAACTGTGTTATACTTCCCACAATAATAGCTATTTTCCATGAATGATCGATTTTCTGTCTTCGGATAATATATACAACAATAATAGTAACTGCAGCTGCTATAATAAGCACCAGCATCTGTCTGTTCTTTAAAAGGCTTTCTATAAGATAAGATATCTGTTTCATACTTTCTGACAAAGAATCATCAGAAATAGCAGCCTCATAATCACTTGCAGTTCTTATTATGTAGTACATAATAACACCAAAACTCACTGGGATAACTGCCGCAACTGACGAACACAGACCAATCGCTACCGGAAGCACAAATGGTATCTTCATCCAGCAGAACATAGCAGTAATAATAAGTATATAAGCTGTTTTAGGTGCAAATCTGAAATACAGAAGATACATCAGAAGCATTACACACAATACCAGTAATGCAAATTCCGGAGCAATTACATACAACTGTATAAGAATAAACGCTGAAAGAACTATCAGTGTAAAACCACCCGGAAGAAATGCACATATAACAGCAAGTAACAGTGCAAACACCGGATTCTTCAACTTATCCATGTAACCAATACTTGTATTAATCATAATAAAACATATCAATGCAATAATAAACTTTGATGCTGGTACCACATATGTATTATATCTGTTGTAAAATTTCTTAAAACTTTCCTTTAATTCCAATAAAAATGCCATCTATGCCTCCAAATAATTATTTCTTCTTCTGCCCTGTATAGAATCTTTCCAGCTTATTAAGCCTTGAAAAATACCTTTTAATACCTTTTCTGGTATTCTCATATCTGAAATAATATACAAACCCGGCAATTACACAGAATACGATAAGCATAAGCACATAATACAATGCAAACTTCTTGGCAAGTCCTATATAATCCAGGTTATTGATATCCCTTATCATTCCTTCTGCGTTACACAAGAAATACATCGCCAGAAGAATCACTCCTGCAAATGTAGTGGCAATCACTGTCTTTAATACTCCAAAAGCGATGTAATCACCCTTAAAATACTTGGCAGTTTTCAACATGCTTTTTCCTTCATTCTTCTCATATATTGCCATCTTGGTCATCATTTTGATTTTATTCTCATTAAGCAATTCATTCACCTCATTAAACAAGTTTAACCTGCATATGTTTAAATATAACATATTTTTACTTAATTGTATATTACAATTTGAGAGTGTCCGCCACCTGTAGCAACTACAATCCTTACCATTCTTCCATCAACTGTAAATGTTCTGTCTGTTGAAGCCGAAAGATAATTATTCCATATCATCTGTGAATTACCAGGAATGAGATTCTCGATTACATTATTAATCCTGCCGTCAAATTCACTGTTACGTTTCTTAATATATATAATAGTCACATTACTCTGTGTTATAATCTCACCATAATATGTCCCATTCTGCTGACATACATAAACATTAGAAACTGTCTGTTCAAATCCATTATTAATAATCGTATCTTCAATTTCTCCTGAGCCAGAACTTCCAGAATCATTATTATCTTCTGAAGATGAGTTTTCTGTTGTACTACTGCCAGGCTGTACACCTCCAGACTGCACCCCACCAGATTGTACACCATCCCCACTGTTTCCGGTTCCTTGAGAACTCTCTGATTTATTTTCTCCTGCAGGCAGATTCTCTAGTCTGGAATCTCCTTCACTGGCACTGCCTGAACCTGTGTTGCTTCCTGACGAAATACTCCCTGCCGTATGAGTGTACACACTGAATCCATTATCTGAACCTGCAGCTACATTTCTTATTCCTTCGATTACAATCGCATCAGAAACACTTCCAACTGTAGCCGTAAGCGTAGCTGTACCACTCCCTGTAACAGTTATTACTCCGTCTTTATCTACAGTAAATACATCTGTATTACTGCTTGTCCATACAATTGACTTATCGTCATCATCAGGTGTGACAATTGCTGTGACCTTCAGGCTTGTCCCAACCGGTACAGCCTTATTCTCAAACAATATCTCAACATCTGTCTGCTCCTTAATATTCTGTTGTTGAGATGATGCTTCATTCTTAAGATCTGTCCTTGTTACACTTACACTGGCTTTACTGTCCGCTTCCTGCTTCTTTCTGTTCTTATCTGTACTTACTGAAATTATAATTCCAGCCAGTATCAAAACAATAACCGCTGCAATAAGAACTACTGATTTTTTAGTACTGATATTCTTCATATTCCCATTAATCCTCAATATATATTATATTCCCTGCTTCCGCAGATTATATCTGTTTTTCTCTTTTTATATAATATAACACAATCACTCTGTTATAAAAAGAAAAAAGAGTGAAAGACATAAAAACTTCCACTCTTAATCATTCTAGAATTCGATGCGTATCTGTGTCCCCTTGTCAACTTCACTTTCTAAATATATTCTTGCATCATGAAGTTCTACAATATGCTTTACAATAGCAAGGCCAAGCCCTGTTCCACCAGTTTCCTTTGAACGGCTCTTATCAACTCTGTAAAATCTTTCAAATACCCTGTCCTGCTGATCCTTAGGAATTCCTATTCCATCATCAGTCACTTCTAACCTTGGCTTGCCATCTACCATTCCTGCAAACACTTCTACATGTCCACCTTCTTTATTATATCTTATTGCATTCTGTACAAGATTATCAATAAGCTCCCTTATCATATCCTTATTGCCACGAATCATGCATGTTGAACCTCTATACGAAAAACGTATTCCCTGTTTCTGTGCATTAACCTGCAGAGACTCTGCACAATCCTTAACAAACTCATACAAATCAAAATTCTCATACTGCCTTGGCATTTCGCTGTGGTCTAATTCTGAAAGCCTTATAATATCATTAATCAATGATAATAATCTTTCTGAATTACGCTTAATCTCATGTGCAAAATGTATTCCCTGTTCATGGCTTACCATCTCATTCTCAATAAGCTCTGCATATCCTGATATTGCGGTAAGAGGAGTCTTTAGTTCATGTGATACATTTGCAGTAAAATCCTGTCTGCTTCTTGCAGCAGCAAGAATATTCTCATGCTGTGTCCTGATTTTCTCTGCAAAAGGGGCTATTTCTTTATATACAGGCTTCTCCTGTACGGAATCCATATTCTTAGCCATTCTTTCAATAGGCTCAATAAGTGTCCTTGTAAGTAATTGTGAAAGAACGATACACACTACTATAATTACTGCAAGTATTCCTGTTACAGCCGGAAATACATTGCCAAACACACTTAATAAACTGCTTGCATCACAGGATACTCTTATAACAGTCCCATCCTTCTGTTTTAGAGCATAATAAAAGGTATTCATATCCATCGTGTCAGAATTTCTTACACACTGACCATGTCCGGTATGAAATGCATCCTGTATCTCAGGTCTGTCTTTATGATTAGGCATTACATTAATATCATTATCATTATCAAAAAGCACCACCCCATCTGAATCTATCCATGTAACCCTGAGATTATTAACTGGAAGCTTTACATCAGCATATTGCGACGACTTTTCAAAAACTCCGGTTTCCATGAGTACTTCAGCATTAGTTCTCAGTCCGGCCTGGACCTGTTTCTTAAACAGTCCATAATATATAAAAGTTATTCCGATAGCTGTAGCAAGAACCGCTATAACTGCTATTCCAATAAGCCTTAAATTAATCTTCTGCTTCATATATCCACCCTGTTCTGTCTGTCAATTATATCAGGCTACTCAATAACATATCCTACATTACGCACGGTTCTTATACGCGAGCCTGCATCACCTAACTTCTGTCTTAAAGTCTTAATATGCATATCCACAGTTCTTGACTCACCTTCAAACTCTGTTCCCCATACCTTAAGTACAATAGAATCTCTTGAAAGCACTATATTCTTGTTAGCCATAAGATATCTTAACAATTCATATTCTTTAAATGTAAGTTCAACTTGCTTTCCTGAGACCGTAACAGCATGCCTTTCATGATTAAGTTCAATCTCTCCAACATCCAGCACGCCTGCCTCATCTGTTTCTGTTCTTCTAAGAAGTGCTTTAACTCTTGTAATAAGCTCCATTACAGAGAATGGCTTCTTAATATAATCGTCAGCACCATCCTCAAGGCCCTTTATCATATCAAGCTCTGTAGACTTTGCTGTTACCATAATAACAGGCAGTCTCTTAGTTGCAGAATTCAGTCTTAACTTCTTAATGATGTCATAACCACTTTCATCAGGAAGCATAACATCAAGCAACACAAGGTCCGGAAGAATCTCATCAAGCTTCTTAAAAAACTCTTTGGAACTTCCAAATGCACCTACCATATGTCCACTGTTCTTAAGTGCAATTGTCTCTATTTCCCTTATGCTTTCATCATCCTCAACTATGTATATAAGAGCCATATTCTCATCTCCTGTTCTAGTCAGCTTTCTTTAATTCCGGAAGCTGATACTGTTTATAATACTGTCTGCATTCTTTTGCAAACTGAGGATTATCCTCATTAGTAAGATGCTCCAGATATCCATGTGTTTCAAACCCATTATCTCTTACTTCAATCATACATACAGCAATATTAGAGCAATGGTCTGATACTCTCTCAAAATTCGTCATAATATCTTCGAGTATAAGTCCTGTCTCAATTGTACATCTGCCTTTTCTTAATCTGTTGATATGACGCTGCTTAATCTCTAAGTTCAGTCCATCAATAACCTGTTCTAACGGCTCAATATGCTTTGCTGCCTCAATATCCTGATTTTCAAAAACCTGTACTGTGTTACTAACTATATCATGTACCGCTTTTGCAAATGTTTCAAGTTCTTTTCTTGCATTCTGTGAAAAAGATGACTCCTTGCTGTTCATCTCTTTTGCAGATTTTGCAATATTAATCGCATGGTCAGATATTCTTTCAAAATCACTCATGCAGTGAAGAAGTATTGAAAATGTATGATTATCATGTCTTGATAAATCGCAGTTACCAACCTTTACAAGATATGAACCCAGCTTATCCTCGTACTTATCGACATCTTCTTCCATTGCCACAACCTCATCATATGCAGTATCTGAATAATTATTAATAATGTCAAGCGCTTTATCTAGCGCTTTCTGTGACAAATGTGCCATCTTCACAGCCGTATTCCTGCATAACTCCATCGCAACTGCCGGAGTCTCTAAGAATCTTTCATCCAGTGCTGCAAGATCTGCTGCCACACCTGTCTGAATAACTTCCTCATGTTTTCCATCCGGAATAGAAAGAGTTGCAAGCTTCACAAGCAGATTAGAAAATGGGAAAAGTATAATTACACATCCAATATTAAAGAGACTGTGAATCACTGCTATTCCTGCTGCATTTGCCGGTGTTGATAAAAATTCAAAATGAACAAACATATTCAGGCTGTAAAATATAACCATAAATATAACTGTACCAATCATGTTGAAATAAAGGTGTATCATTGATGCTCTCTTGGCATTCTTCTTTGCACCTACAGAAGATATAAGTGCTGTTACACATGTACCTATATTCTGTCCCATAATAATAGGAATTGCTGTTGCATAGTTAACCGCACCTGTTACACATAATGCCTGCAGTATACCAACCGATGCAGATGATGACTGTATAACTGCTGTAAGCACTGTACCTGCAAGAAGTCCGAATAACGGATTAGAAAACAGTGTAAGCATACCCGTAAACTTCTCATTGTCAGCCAGCGGTGCAACTGCGCCACTCATAGTTTCCATACCGAACATAAGAATTGCAAATCCAAGAAGAATATTACCTATATCCTTTTTCTTAGAATTATTCTTACAGGTCATAGTCATAATTATACCAATAACAGCAAGCACCGGTGAGAAGGATGATGGCTTTAAAAGATTAATCCATCCTGCTCCGCTTATACCTGTAAGCGATAACATCCATGAAGTCACTGTCGTACCAATATTGGCACCCATAATAATACCTACAGCCTGTGAAAGCTGCATAATACCCGAATTAACAAAGCCTACAACCATTACCGTAGTTGCAGATGATGACTGTATAACTGCTGTTACAGCCATACCAAGCAATACTGCCATAATTCTTTTAGAAGTCAGCTTTTCAAGTATCTGTTCTAATTTACCTCCTGACAGCTTTGCTAAGGAATCTCCCATGACATTCATTCCATATAAGAACAAAGCCAGTCCGCCTGCCATCGTAAGTACACCAAAAATATTCATTTTACATAAGCTCCTTTTTGAACGACTTTTTCACACATCATGTGTATTCTAAATGAGCATTGTAAAATGTATTATGTAAGTTATGTAAAATTTATGTAAAATTTGCAACTATGTCTTTTATACGGTCTATATTAACAGGTTTTGCAAGATGAGCATTCATCCCACAATCAAATGCAGCTTTTACATCATTAGAAAATGCATTTGCTGTCATAGCTACTATTGGAATATCCTTTGCGTCAGGGTGCTTCATTTGTCTTATTGCTCTTGTAGCCTCATATCCATCCATGTCAGGCATCTGTACATCCATAAATATAAGATCATACTGCCCCTTCTTTGAATGTCTGAACAAATCAACAGCTGCCATTCCGTTTTTTGCACAATCACAGGCTGCCCCCTCTTCCTTTAGAAGTTCTTTAAGCATATCTAAGTTAATACCATTATCTTCTGCTATTAGAAAATTCTTACCCACAAGTACATGATCCGGTTCATTCTCATGCTTTGGTATGTTATATCTGTTCCAGAGGTCTTTATTCGTATTAATATCCGCAATTCTGAATTCCATAGTTACCTCGTAAGTTGTTCCCACTCCCTGTGTGCTTAGTACCTTTATAGTTCCACCCATGAGATCAATAAGATTCTTGGTTATTGCCATTCCAAGTCCTGTTCCCTGGACTGCATCTGTAAGGCTTGTCTCTTCTCTTGTAAACGGTTTAAATATGTCTTTTAAATATTCTTCACTCATTCCTATTCCATTATCAGATATGATGAATTTGTATTTTACAATCTGTGGATTGGTAACTTTTATTTCTTTTATTTCAAATGTTATGTTACCGCCTTCTTCTGTATATTTAACAGCATTAGACAATATATTAATAAGTATCTGGCTGAGTCTTAATTTATCTGCGGTAATGCAGCAATATTCAACCCCATCTGATTTCACAACAAATGTCTGGTTCTTCTTCTTTGCCTGCGGTCTGATTATATTGTCTGTCTCATTTATGATGTCAGCAAGATTCACATCACAAAGATTAAGAGTAGTTTTCCCTGACTCAATTTTACTCATATCAAGGACATCATTAATAAGACTCAGCAGATGCTGGCTTGAAACAACTATCTTTTCTGAATAGTTTCTGACTTTATCCGGATTATTATAATGTCTTAACATAAGCTGTGAAAATCCTACAATTGCATTCATAGGAGTTCTTATATCATGACTCATATTAGACAGGAACTGACTTTTTGCACGATTTGCTGCCTCTGCTGTGTGAAGTGCATCTTCCATATGATTTCTTATCTGCTGCTCGTAAGTTCTGTCTGACAAAATTATTACAAGAACATCGTCTCCGTCTTTATCCATGTGATAACATCCCTGATTAAAAAGTCTGTATTCACTTGAATCTGCTGGCTTTATCCAGTATTCATTAACAGCAGATTCTCCTTTTCCCAGCTTCACAATATCATTCCATTCAGGAACTTCTCCCCTCTTTTCCAGTTCTCCAAAATCTTTAAGGATACCATCATATTCACTTCTTCTTATTCCAAGAACTCTCTCGATATTTCTGCTTACATACAGTTTTCTCCAGTCTCCCCACGAAAGCATAATATACACATCATCCAGATTCTTAGCCATAATCGAAAATAATATATCCCGTCTTGCAATTTCATGATCCTTCTCACTTACATATCTTTTGTAATATGTATATAGTACTACACATGCAACCATAAGAAGCAGTATACCTATCTGTACTGCCATTATAACAGTTCTATGCAAAACCGCAAGAGAGCTTGAATTGGCGACGCTTATAGGAACCATTGATATAAGCCCCCAGTTATCAAATCCAATTGGAACATAAACAAGACAATACTGGTTTTCATCAAGCCTGAATACCATTTCTTCTGCATCTGAATTCTTTACACTTTTCATAAAACCATCCAGTGACTTACCGGAAATATCCGCATTTTTCAGATGATAAAATATATTACCACCTATATCCATGCTGCCTTCAGACTTTAATACGATATCACCATTAGCATATATTACATAACTGCTTGTGTCCTTTGAAAACGCTTTTACACCCAGTTCTTTATTAATAGCTTCTGTATTGTATGAAACCGCTATGGAACTGTATTTAAAACCGCTAATATATGCCGGCTGGACAGGAATAGCAAAAAACATTACCTCATCACTTCCCGGAAGTGAACCATCCACTACAACATTTTTCCTGTCTATCACAAGACTTTTCCATGTATTTCCGAGTTCAAGATACCCCTTTTTACCTGACGATGACAAGTAATTACAGGCATCATCTATAAAATAAAATTCTGTGTAATGCCATTCATTCTTCCATTCTGTAAGAAACTTGCTGATGCTGTCTATATTTTCACCAGCCTCATCTATATAATCACCTGTCATTCCAAGCAGGTTCCACTGCTGCCCGGTTATCTGCATGAATTTTTCACTGACCTGTGTATACACTTCATTAAGATTCTTCAAACTTGTCTCATACAGTTCTCTTTTGACCGTAATGGAATAATTAAGCATTATTACGCCTACACACGCAAATACAATTATTGCCACGCCTACTGCTGCAAAGAAATATTTTCTATACTCATTCTTCTTCAATTGCCCCATTTCCTTTCTCAAGATAATCAGTTCTTCTGTATATAAGCTTCTGGTGCAGCCAGTCTGCCTCCATCAGAAAAATACTTTATCCATTGTTGTTCTACATTTGTTGTATGAGCTATATATCCATCATATTTTTCGCCTTCCCTGATGTCTGCCTCAGCCTTATACATATGAACTCCGCCATGCTTTGACATATCATAATTATATGCACGTTCCAACAAAGTATGACCAGAAACGTCAACATAACAGAAAGAATATATTTTTTCGTCTTCTACTGACTTTCCATCTGTAAGAATATCCTCAAGATGCATATTGCCCTTATCATCTCTTGATATCTTCATTGTAAATCCGCTTGATGCCGGCAGCGTATCCCATGATATCGGGTCGTCATCCCGCCCACAGCCTTCCACAAGGCACCGCACAACATCTTTAATCTCAGCACCTGTTGCATCCTTCGTATAAAACTTCACTCCTCCACCCATTAGAAGCGCCTGTAATTGTGCTGCTGTATAACTTCCCTTATAGATGTCTCCAGCATTCATGGCAGCAGGTGCAATCAGCATATCCACATTACATATTTCCCGAAGCGTATTAACCCTCACTGAAAATGCCTCACTTCCTGTATCTGATACCCGCCACTGATACTCCCTGTCAAATGTGGTGATAACCGGGGATTTTTCTTTTACCGCATTGTAATTATTGTTAAACACTTTCACTGCCTGCTTTGCATCCACATCTCCTGCCAGCATTTTCTGTACTGCTGCGCAGCTTGCCCGGCACACACTGTCATTCCTTATATATGTATACATATGATTACTTTCAATATAAGGAATCAGGTTAGAAAATATGTCCTGCACATCTACATTTACATCTTTATTATACACAACAACCGACTGTATCCTGTCTGCCATTGCATTCATTACATCACTGCCAAACATATATCTTACTATATCCAGTGCCAGCTCTTCTTTTTTCCCTGCTCCTTTAAGTTTTCCATTCATAGCTATTGAATATCCGGGTGTACTGAAATACCAGTTATCATTATCTGTCTCCCCAAAATATGGCAAAAGAATGAGATTATTCATTCCCTCATCCTGATACTCTGCAATATTAGTGCTCTGTCGTATCATTGCAATCTTCCCGGACACAAAATCCTGGAATATACTTGAATATCCTCTTTTTGTGTCATCTGCCTGTGCATCAGTATCTTTCAAAATCTGTCCAAGTCTCGAGAACAACTTCACACCCAGCTCATCCGGTATGTAATCTATATTTCCATCCATTGCTTCATAACGCCAGGTACGCCCTTCTGTACTTTGTAACAAAGGAATCGACCACGCCTGTAACATATATGAAGCTGTATAATCATATTTATAATCTGTTGCAAACCCTCTTATCCCATATTCACTGAATTTATCACATGCTTCAACAAACGTTACATAATCATGAGGCAGTTCTATTCCATATTCCTCAAAAAGTGCTGTATTGGCAAGTATACCCTCCACGCTTGCTGCACCAGGAAGCCAGTTTACTGAACCATCTTCATTGGTAAATCCATCAAGATATACCCTATAAAACATGTTTGTAATATCTGTCCATGAAAAATCATACAGATAATCCTTAGGATTAATATCATAATCATCATCAAACAAAGACGTCTGTGTCCACGATGATGCATCTATTATTATATCCGCAAGGTCATCATTAAGCGCTGCATCATTAAGATACTGTGCTCCTCCCCTGCTTATGACAAAATCAAATTCAACATCTGGAAAATGTTCTTTCAACATTTTTCCTACACTTGCAAGCCAGTAATCCTGGTCAAGCTGTACAACTATTCTCTGTTTTTCTTTTCCACTGTTTCTTAATGGTATACTACATGACAACAGCATACTTACAATCAATACTGTTACCAGTAAAACACATATTATCCGTTTCATTCTATCCTCCAAAAAGACTTTACCCTTATGTTTTATATAGATAATACAACGTATGCATGTCGAATTATGTCGAATAGGAGGAGAAATCAATAAAAAGCCTGCATGGAATGCGCTATTTGCAGCCATACAGGTCTTTTTATATTTACAGTATATACATATATTTCATATTCTTTTAACACATATCAGGCTTGTTCCATAGGTTAAGCTTCGTTCCGAGTCCCATTTTCACAGCATTTTCATAACATACCTTACCCCAGGCAACATCTTCTACAGGCATTCCTCCAACAGAATATACAATTATCTGATCATCACTGTCTCTTCCTGATGCATTGCCAAGCAATATATCTCCCATATCAGTAATATCACTTTTACTTATAATTCCATCATGGCACATATCTGTAAACTTTGCACCTATTATGTTAATTGAACCAAATGTCGGATATGGATATTCCTCTGCCCATGCCTCGTAAAGCTTTATATTATCAACTACCATCTTACATTTTTCTTTGAGAAAATCTGTCTCCATATCAAATGCACTTGGAGCAACAATAAGCGCTCCCGGCTTTATCCATTCACCTTTGACATATGCATATTTTGACGGATCTGTTCCTGCTGTGGCTGCAAATGATATAACATCACTGTCTCTTACCAGAGTTTCTATATCATCTACCACTGTTACAGTTGTAAGCTGTGGATATGTAGCTTTGACATATTCAAGGAAACTGTCTAATGATTTCTTTCCTCTACCTTTTACCTTAAGTGTATCAAGCTCTGGGCATGTTGCCATAAATGCATCAAGGCTTGTTTTTCCCATTACACCAGGACCATATATTGCTCCCGTCTTAGCACCCTTTGGTGCAAGATGTCTTAACCCTACACCAGGAATTGCACCAGTCCTGTAAGCGCTCAGAAGATTACCACTCATCAGGCACACCGGTGCGCCGGTTGTCTTGTCATTAAGCATAACCATAAGTATTGACCTTGGCAGACCTATTTCCTTATTAGCTGTATTAGAACCATACCATTTCATACCAGCCATATCGAATGGTCCTCCTATATATGCCGGCATTGCCATAAATCTTCTATCTTCTCCTACATTCTTTGGCATATTCGGAAAAGGAGATTCATTTGGGAATGTTACCATACAGCCATGAGAATTATGGTTTTCACCTCCCATTACGAAATCACCCTTTGTAAGACATTTAAGAACGTCTTCCATTGTGTCTATGCATTTAGGCATGTTCTTTACGCCAGCCTTTATCATTTCCTGTTCATTAAGATATAAAAAATCAACTTCTGGATACATAATAATTCCTCCTCTATAATCCACAGCCTATGACCGCTTCCATCATTATCTCCACAAACTGTGTCGGTCTGTTAAGTGCAGGTGTTCCAACCACTGTACATAAAGGTCTGATATCATGAAATATCTCTGAATATGCCCTTGATATATCTGCACACATTTTCATATCTACAGCAAACACATCTACTTTAATAACATCTCCAACACCTGCACCAGCCTGTTCAATAAGCTTTACCTGCTCCTCAAGTACATATCTGGTCTGCTCATAGGCATTTTCCCCATACACTGTACCATCCGGCTGTACCGATGTTGTTCCACCAACATATATATGGTCACCAACCTTTACCATTCTGCTATATCCTACTTTTTCTTCTAATGGAGCTCCTGATGAATAATTTACTCTCTTCTCTGCCATTTAGTTTACCTCTCCTTCTGCACCTGCAAGTGCCTTTTCTTCATTTTCCTTCTTTACAAGTTCATTGAACTTGACAGAAGCATCATTTATCACTTCAACCGGTACCGGCTGGAATGGGCTTGCTTTCATAACTCCACATACCCAGATTATTGAATAGACTACAAGTCCGGCAAATAACACTCCACACAATTCAAATATCTTAATTCTGGTTTCTCCTGTTGATATATTCCATATCATGTATACATTTCCAAGAATACCTATTATCTGAGGTATTCCGCCTAATGTAAGCCACTTTTTCCTTGGATATTCAGGATTTCTCTTTCTGAGTATAAGCACTGTTACATGTACAAGGCAGTATGTTAATAACCAGAAGCATGAACCTGACAATAACAGAAAACTTACACCCTCTGTTGCTCCAAGTCCTGAAGCAATTATTCCTGCAACGAATACAAATAACACTACAAGTCCGACCCATGCTGCGCCTCTCTTGTTTGTCTTAGCAAATACTGATGGCATCATGCCTTCCTCGCCCATACCCTGTACAATTCTTGAAACAGAGGCATATACTGTATTAATTGTCGAAGCTGCTGCAAGTATGGTTATAATTCCCATCCATATACGTCCTGCATTGCCTAAAAGATTAGTAGCGTATGTCATATGAGGAGTACCTGCTGGGTCATTGGCAAGAATATCAAGACTTACATAGTTAGTCATTCCTATACCAAGAATGCTCTGTACAAAAAATAATAAAACCAGACCTATTGTCATAGAAAGAAGTACATCTCTTCTTGGATTCTTCAAATCCTTTGCTACCGGAATAATAAACTCAACACCTATAAACAGCCAGAATGCAAGTGCGGCATATGAGCAAAGTCCCTTAAATCCGCCTATCTGTTCAAATGTTGGTGCATTTGCTGCATAATCAACAACATTTGAGCTTATTCCTAATTTACATACACCTATTAATCCAATAAGAACCATTGAACCGATAAGCAGGAATACTACTATGTTCTGTACCTTTGAAAATATATCTACACCAAAAAGATTAATCACGAGAAACAATGCCATTATTATAATTGATATTATCCTGTTATCTACATGTGGCAGAAACAGACCTTTTAAAACAAGTCCGCAAAGTGTAATCTCTGCTGTCATGCTTAATATTTCTGTAATTACATAGGCTGACAGATTACCAATTAATGATGGAAGTGGTCCCATACCAGCCAGAAGATACTGTCCTGTACCTCCCTGAACTCTTGGCATAAGTCCATTCAGTTCTGCAAATGATATTCCAATAAACCAGTTCAGCACCATTACTGCAAATAGCGGAATGATAAACCATCGGCCTATCGAACCCATTCCTGTTCCTAAAGAAACAAGACAGCTTGTGGCAACAATAAGTCCTACACATATTGCCACGCCACTTCCTAATCCTAACTTTTTCTTCATAAAACCAGCTCCCTTCCTTTTTTGCATGATTAATTATTAACAAAATAAACAATAAAGGCGCCGCACACCAGATGTACGACGCCTTTGTCTTTGATTTATTAAGTTTATGATATGGATACTACAGTGTTTTCATGAAATTGTATTGTAAAAAAAAGAACTGTAATGTATTATTTATTAATAAATAATCAGAATATTACTATAATCCAAGACATACAGGAGGGCTTATGTGTACAGCAGCTACTTATAAAACTAAAGATTTCTATATGGGAAGAACACTAGATTATGAATTTTCTTATGGTGATGAGGTAACTGTCACACCTAGAAATTATCCTATTAATTTCAGATTTATGGGTGTCAGGAATAACCACTATGCGATGATTGGAATGGCTCATGTGGCTGACGATTATCCTTTATATTATGAAGCTTTTAACGAAAAAGGGCTTGGCATGGCCGGCCTTAACTTCGTTGGCAATGCGGCTTACAACGAACCGGACCTAAGAGGTCTTAACGGAGAGAGTACTATTGAAAATGTTGCCGTTTTCGAATTCATTCCGTGGATATTATCGCAGTGTGCGACAATTGATGAAGCTAAAGAAAGACTTAAATTTATTAATCTTACCAACACTCAGTTTAATGAAATGTTTCCATGTGCTAATCTTCACTGGATTATTGCTGACAAGCAAAGCTGCATAACTGTTGAATCCATGTCAGACGGACTTCATATATATGATAATCCTGTAGGGGTGCTTACTAATAATCCGCCATTTAACATACAGATGTTTAATCTTAACAATTACATGGGATTGTCTGCAAAACAGCCTGAGAGCAATTTCTCGGACAGACTCGAATTCAACAGATACAGCCGTGGTATGGGTGCACTCGGACTTCCTGGAGATCTGTCATCTCAATCAAGATTCGTAAAAGTAGCTTTTACTAAGATGAATTCTGTTTCAGGTGACGATGAGAAATCAAGCATAAGCCAGTTCTTTCATATATTAGGCAGCGTAGACCAGCAGCGTGGCTGCTGCCAGCTAGACGATAACAAATACGAGATAACAATATATACCTGCTGCTGCAATACAACTAAAGGCATATATTATTACACATCATATGACAACCATCAGATATGCGCTGTTGATATGCATAAGGAGAACCTTGACGGTGATAAGCTGGTTCGATACCCACTTATTACTGATGGCGAGATAAGGGCTGTTAATTAATATATATACCTGACAAAACGAGCTGGACGTTTAATTACCATCCAGCTCGTTTTTAACACATTTTTCTATGTCGTACGCAATCTCAGTGCATATATCTTTTCCTATCCCTGCTGCTGTTCCAACAGCAGCCAGCTCCTTAATCCCTGGATTTCTTCCATTGCCGTCTACTGTAGTAGTATGTTCTCCATAATATGTCGTACTATAAGTCAGGTCATATGCCGGGCTTAGTCTCCAGCCATCATTATTTTCATCATATATAAATGTAAAATTCTTTGAATGGTCATCTCTATTATGTGCAAACACATTAAAACACATTCGTCGGTACATATTCTCTATATCATGTTTATTGTCCCTTGTTAATATTTTTGTTAATTTCATAAGTTGGTGATAATCCATATTGGGCTGCCTAAAATCCTGTTCAAGAAGCGCTGCTGCTGTAAGCATATGGATTCTGTGTTCTCCAAATGAATCATTCTTACGATCAAATCTTTTAGTTCCAAAATATCCATCACATATATCAGATGGAAAAAGTCTGGTCTCTTCCATATCAATTCCACACTGCTTTGCACACTGTGAATATCGGTATTCCATCAGCCCCGCATTCTTTCCATCAACATGAGCAGGAAACTTGATAATCCAATCCTCACCATCTATCTTAGTCATAATTTTAGGTCTTGCTCCACCACTTGTTCCACCAAGCCTGTATAATTCATCAAGTTTGTCAGAATATTCTGTATTAAGAATTCTCTGACACTGTTCAGATAATTCATCAAGACTGCTGAATTTTTCCTGCTTCGGCATATCCCATTCCGGTCTGTATGTTAATGCTCCCATTCCTGATTCTCCAACAATTGCAAGCCTGTCAAACATACTCACATTGTCTATATTATGTCCCTTTTCTTTTAACATCCTGTCAAGCAGCAGCTGTCCCCATGCATCAGGCAGACTGTCTGCAAATACTCCCCATAAGCCATTAAAATAATCTTTAACCGGGACATATACTTTCTTTTCAAGAGGCAATGAAAACGGACTTATTGAAAATCCATTCTCAAGCCATTCATCTGCATATTCAAATGCAGCTTTTCTTTCGTTCGTCATAGCAAGAGTTCCAACAAGCCTGTCATGAAAAAAAACATTTATAATTCTATCTTGTCTCATTAATTACCTCCTCAATACTGTTATAAGGAATCTCTGTAAAAATGTTTCTTAAATCATCAGCAATATTAAGTGCTACAGCTATCTTAGTCAACGATAACAGTGAAATCTGTCCTGTTGTTTCAAATCTTTTTATCGAGCCAAGACTGACATTGCTAATCTTAGAAAGCTTCTCCTGCGAAATGGAGCGTCTTTTTCTTATTAGTCTTACCCTGTCAGCTATTTTTTTATCCAGTTCTTCACATGTCTCCCAGACATATTCATTCATATATTAATCTCTCCTTACGTGTAAACATCTATATAATATATTAGCCATTTTACTGATAAATATACATTTATAGCCAATATTTTATCTATAATTATTATAACACATAACTTAATATATTCAATCCTCTCCTTGCCAACTTCCCAGAATATGTTATTATATGATAGATTATTACAAGTGTTTAAAGCACAGAAAGAGGAATATATGTTAGTTTATGACGCTAATGCCAATTCTGGCAGCACTGCCGGTTTTGAGTGTACTTATACAACTTTTAAATCAGACAATTCTACAGCTTCCCCAGAGAACCCAATCCTTGTTCTGGATAATTCTGAGAAGCAGTGGGATGAGACATCTTATGGTTTATTCACTAACCCTTATAAAAAAACTGCATTCGATTTCCAGATTGATGGTGAGTCTTTTACAAGCAATATCTTAAAGATTGATTCAAGATTTACAAGCCTTATCAAATGGCTTGGCGAGAACAGAGTTAAAGTAAAGCTTACAGGTGCTAACACATCTGAAGGATACAATGTATACAAGATTCAGGAGGTTGCATTTGGCAATGGTAACAAGTTATCTGCCGAAGACGGTTTCCTTCAGTTTATGATTGAAAGATTATTAGAGAGCAGTGCCATTGCAGAGGAAAATAGTGAAGAACCCGATGAATCTGCTGATGATATGAAGCTTACAAGCCTTACAAGCATATCAGATTTTCTTAACTGTGCAGGAAGTACACTTCCTGAGAATATCCGTTTATGGGCAAGACGCAATCTTGTTGTTGCCCGTTCAAGTGAGGTAACTCCTGAAGAGAAAAGACATGCACAGAGAGCACTTTCTATCATGCTTAATATCAAGTGGAAGAGCAATTACTTCGAATCAATTGACCCTGTGGAAGCAAGAAGAATTCTTGACGAAGAACTTTTCGGTATGGAGAGTGTTAAGCAGAGAATCATTGAGACTGTTATTCAGATTAACAGAACACACACTCTTCCTGCATATGGTATCCTTCTTGTAGGTCCTGCCGGAACAGGTAAATCACAGATTGCCTACCTTGTTGCCAAGATTCTTAAAATGCCTTGGACAACGCTTGATATGAGTTCTATCAATGACGCAGAACAGCTTACAGGAAGTTCAAGAATATACTCCAATGCAAAGCCTGGTATTATCATGGAAGCATTCAACATGGCTGGTGAATCTAACCTTGTATTCATTATCAACGAGCTTGATAAGGCAACTTCAAGCAATGGTAATGCCAACCCTGCGGATGTACTCCTTACACTCCTTGATAATCTTGGATTCACTGATAATTATATGGAGTGTCTTATCCCAACTTCAGGCGTATATCCTATCGCAACAGCTAACGATAAGGATAAGATAAGCGCACCTCTTCTTTCAAGATTTGCAGTAATTGATATTCCTGATTACACAAGAGAAGAGAAAAAGACAATATTCCTTAAATATTCACTTCCAAAGGTTCTTAAAAGAATCGGGCTTCACGAAGATGAGTGCCTGGTGCTTGATGACGGGCTTGACGCTGTTCTTGATTACTGCAAGGATACTACAGGTATCAGAGACCTTGAACAGGCAGCAGAACATTTAGCAGCACATGCGCTTTATATGATTGAGGTTGAGCATGCCACAAGCGTTTCATACACAGCAGACATGGTAAACGAACTCTTTTAATTAAATTATCCAAGTCTGATAACAAATACAGTATATAATAAGGAGCTGATATCACTACGATAACAGCTCCTTAAATAATCTTTATATATTTAATTATCAGTCATTTCTTAACTTAAACTGTGCAACCATTTCACTAAGAGTTGTAGCCTGTGCTGTAAGCTCTTCACTTGTAGCCGATGTCTCCTGTGATGTTGCTGAATTAGCCTGTACAACTTCTGCAATTCTTGCAATTGCAACATCCGCCTGCTCCATACCTGCAGCCTGACTTGTAGATACATCTCTCATCTTCTTGGCACTCTCTGCGATAGACTGAACGCCATCAACAACTTCCTTAAGTGAATCAGATGCCTTAGTAGCAATCTTATTTCCTTCACCAACCTCGTAGATAGAAGCTTCTATAAGATTTCTTGAATCTACCGCTGACTTAGCACTCTGCTCTGCAAGTGTACGAATCTGGTCAGCAACTACTGCAAATCCTCTGCCTGCATCACCTGCTCTTGCAGCCTCAATGGAAGCATTAAGTGAAAGAAGGTTAGTCTGGCTTGCAATACTTTCAATCTCTGAAATGATATTGCCAATCTTCTCAGAAGCCTCACTGATACGAGCCATTGCCCCCATAAGAGCTTCCATGCTTTCTCTGCTGTTTTCTGCTGTATCAGCATATCTCTCTGCTTCTTTATATGAATTTTCCAGCTGTTCTGCTGTCTTCTGTATACCTTCATTAAGATCATTAATGGTTGCCTGCATCTCTTCGACTGTTGCAGCCTGATCTGTTGCACCTTCTGCAAGCGACTGTGCAGCATCTGAAAGATTAGCAGAACCTTCTGCCACCTGTTTAGAAGCATCTTCAACACCCTTTAATGTTGAATTCATCTGACGGTTCATGTTACGAATTCCAAGTAACAATGCATTGAATGCACCTGTATACTGATCTTCATGTTCGGTTGCGATAGCGAAATTACCATCTGCCATCTCTCCCATAAGTTTTCCGGCATCACTGATAATATTATGTAATCTTTCTGCCATAGCATGTGCACTATCTATGAGATCGGATATCTCATCTTTAGTCTCAACTTCAGGGAATGGTGAATCCAGATCTCCCTGTGCAAATGTCTCGAATCTGGCCATCATTCCATCTAACGGCTCTTCTATACTCTTTGCAATCGCATGTGCTGCTTTAGAAGCAACAACAACTACCGCAGCTATAATTCCAATTGCAGCAACAATCGCTATTATAAGAAATATTTCAAGCTTTAATTTTTCTGCATCACCTTTAGCAACATTAGTGTCCATAAGTTCATTAAGTGCATTATCAAGTGCCTCATACTTAGGTGCCGTCTCATTCAGCATCATCGACTGAGCCTTCAGTGACTGATTAGAATCTGTCGTAGCTCCCAGCTTTATAACTTTCTCATCAATTTCCTTATATTCAGCCCACGCCTTATCAATCTTATCCATACATTCCTTGCCAGCCTTACTAGACATTATAGGTCTTATCTGTTCAAGCTTGGCTTCAAATGCTTCGACATGCTCATCATGCTGCTTTTTCATTGAGCTGATAAGGCTTACTGAATCATATCCTACAACTCCCCTTGAAGCTCCTCTTATCTCTGCTGCCTCAGACATAGCTGTAGCAATATCTCCCTGAGGGAATGCGTAACGCTTCAGCACCCTGCGGTAATCCATAGACATATAAATCATCATTGCACTTATAACAACTGCAACTACGGAGAACGCTATGATTATCAGTCTAAATACATAATTCAAACGCCCCTTTATATTCATATTATTCATTTTCTTTAACATCTTATAACTACCTGCCTTTCCATATGCATCATTTGTACAATGTATTTAATTGTTCCTTATTTCATTCAATTAACATATTATTCCTAATTTTAATTTTTTTCAAGGTATTTTCACAAAATACTCATATGTAATTGTCTGAGTCCGTCTATTTCATCACACAATTCCCTGCTTGAGCAAGTTGAACAATCCATTGTAAGACCGTTAAATATGTTGTTTAAGGAGTCAGTTATCTGTTCACATCTGTGTGCTTCACTTTTTAAAAATATGTAATCAATATCCTGCTCCGTGACAAAATATATGCTTACAGCCTCAACCTCTGGGCGCTTCCTGTAGGCATTGATAAGTCCATGTCCTACCGCTGCAAAGTTAATCCCATGTGAAACCGCTTCTTTACTCACTCTCACTGGTTCTCTTTCCCTGACAGCTGATATTCTCATCATATATCCTTTAAGAAATGCATGGTATCTTACATAATCAGTCGCCCTCATTGAAGCATACAGTGCATTATCATCATGATTTTTAATATATTCACTGTTCAGCCTGATTACAGTAATTCTTGCATATGAAATATCATTCTTGATATCACACAGGTCATCCCCCACCAGATACACTGCATCCTCCGACACAAGCCCCTTATCCTGTGTAAATGCAATAGCACTCACTGCCTGACTGCTTCCACCGCCAAGTTCATAAGCCGTCTCGCTTTTAAGAATAAGATTCTCCTTCTCAGTCATCTCCCATTCTTTCTGTAATGGAAGTCTCTTTACTCCATGGCTTTCAAGCATTGATGTCAGTTTTCTTATCTCACAATCATATAAATCCATTGGATGTTTCTGCCCTTCCTGTTATTCTTTCTGTGTATTCTGTTCTTTCTTTTTCTCTCGCCTGTTCTTTGACCAGTTGTAATATGCAGTAAGCGGCTTGATTAAAGCTGCTGCAAATTTCATATCCAGATTAAAGAAATATATAACAAGAGTCAGAAGAAACAATGCAACAAGCACGATTGCTATAATAGCCAGCACCTTTAATACTATCATACATTACTTCCCTTCTGTCTTGCATATTCCGCAGCACCTAATGCTCCCATAAGCTGTGGGTCTGTCGGAAGGTCAACTACATTAATCTTAAGCACTTTTTCTATTGCTTTCTTCAAGCCTTCATTCTTGGCACATCCGCCTGTAAGTGTAACGCTGTCAGCCGCACCGGCTTTCTTAGCCATAACAAAACACCTCTTGGCAACCGATAACTGTATTCCTGCTGCAATCTCTTCCATAGGCTTACCCTCGCCCACTAATGAGATAACTTCACTCTCTGCAAATACCGCGCACTGTGCTGTTATTGGAATCACGTTCTTCGCTGTAAGAGACAGATTAGAGAATTCATCTAAAGACATCTCAAATGCTCTTGCCATAGATTCAAAGAATCTTCCCGTTCCTGCTGCACATTTGTCATTCATCGCAAAATTAAGCACGGTTCCATCAGTGTCAATCGCAATTCCCTTAACATCCTGACCGCCGATATCAATAATCGCCTTAACCGAAGGGTCAGTTACATGTACGCCCATGGCATGACAGCTTATCTCTGATATATTCTCATCTGCAAATGGTACTTTGTTTCTTCCGTAACCCGTACCAATCAGATATGTAAGTTCCTCTGCGCTGTTTAAACCGTCAACCTGGCTTACAGCCTCATCAAGTGCGTCCTTCGCACTAAGCACTGGATTAATCCTGCTTCTCTTAGTAACTGCAGCTAAGATTTTTCCATTCTCATCTATAATAACGCATTTTGTATATGTACTTCCTGCGTCACAACCACCGAAATATTTCATTCTGCTATCCTTTCCTGCCACGTATGCAGCATCCACACTTCTTACCAGCTCTTAGAATCGTCAAAATCCTCAAGTGACGGGTCAAGCGGTTCTTCCCTGAAAACAGTTCTCATGTATCTGTTAATCTCCGTTCTCATGTCTCTTCTTGTTCCATCCTCAGGACACATAAGATTGTGTGTTACCCATATTAAATGAATTCCATGTTTTCTTGCTTCTTCTTCAAATAAGCCGTGATATCCTGACATTGATTTGCAGCCCATATGAACATACATGATTACAATATCAATATTAAACATTTCGCAGAAACGCCAGAGCGCCTCTACACCTGTCTCATAACCGCCGTTAGAACGGTTTCTCATAATCATGTTCTCATACAGATACGCAAGGTCTAACATTGCCTGGTGTTTATCCTCTGTATTGACCATCTCTGTAGACACCATGCTTAACATATCCGCAATAGTTACCACGCCCCAGCAGTTAAGAAGCCAGATTGGAAGCGCTGTATAATATGCAGCCTGAACGCCCCATGTCATGGCTCTGTGGCGGTACTCCTTTGCCGCCATCTCTTTATTCTTATATGCATCAAGCGCCATCTTTGTAAGCTTTTTATCCATATCAAGGAATGCCTGATTTCTTCCACCAGCAGCCTGATATACACCATATCTGTAGAGTGCAAGTGTTACGCCCATAACCTGCGGATAATCTGTCTTGGAAATCTCCATCCACTCTAAGAATTCCTCTGTCTCTGCATTAAACCGCTTCATACTCTTAAAGAATGCATCCCAGTCGAACTTCTCGCCAGTCTGTTTCTCTATGAAATGGATTGCATTGACAACCTCTTCTGCCGCATACTCCTGTACACTTTCCTGCCTGTGTCTTATTGGCACAGCAAGCTGAAATGTAGGAATTTTAAATGACCTTGCTTCAATCCCGTTACCCATAAGGCTTCCGTCACATGTCGTATTACACTGCACGGCACAGCAGCCTATAAGCGGGAAATCATCAGCCAGTGCAACACCAAGCTCAGCCGCCGGCATAGGACAGACATCTGATGGCACACCATACTGGTGTGTAACGTCAACATAATAGCTTACTCCGTTCTGTGACATCATCGAACTTGTATACACAGCAGGAACTTCCACTGACAACCATGTAAGGTTAGGAAAACCTCCCATCAGGGTACTCATCATATTTTCATCAAAAAGAACAATCTTGCTGTTTAACTTCTTATCATTGCCGATAGCCGGGTCTGCCTTAAATATCTGTCCAAGCATCCCACATATATCTGTAACGATAAGTCCCAGTGCCTGATGTGCCATTCTAAGCTGAGTTCCTCTCATACCCTCGGTATGCCTGTCCATGAAATCAGGCAGTGCAAGATAATTAATCATCCAGCGGTATCTGAAGAAGCCCTTCATGTTATTAGGTTTTATTATAAATGTAATTAAAGTCTTCCAGTATCCAAGCCACCTTACATAGTCGTACCATGTATCCTTCAATCCGCGCCATTCTCTTCTTCTCTTCGGCTTTTTGCCTGTATAGAATCTGCCGAGTGGCTCGCTTCCTATATTCTTAGACATATTTATAATTTCCTTCCTGCATTGATACGCTTAATCTCAAGGCTCTCAACAAATGCCTGTATTCTTGTTCTTAACTGTCCAGAAGTTCCGACAGCATAAGGTCTGTCAATTGAAAGAACAGGATAACCGTATTTTTCTTTCATGACATGGAATGCCGAAGCCCTCTCATAGCCCCAGTAATCACAGAATTTAATCTGCTGATATATAAGGCCATCCGCCTTATACTCTTTAGCTATTGCGTCAACATACTCCTGTCTCTCGATAATCTTTTCTGTATTCATGAATCTTGGACACTGTCCCCACTTCATATACTGTCTGCATATCTGTGTAAGAACATCCTCTGTATCGTTAAGAATAATCTCATCTCTTCCCGGAAGTGAACCAAAACAGAATCTGTCAGCCACAACCAGTGCACCTGCCTCCTCAGCAAGCTTTATAAGCTCAGGGTTATCAATCTCTGAACCAACCATTACGACCCTTGCCCTGTAATTACATTTTTTATCAGGTTCACGTGTCTTAAGCTCCTCAAGTGTTTCTTCGAGCTTTTCTATAAGTGCCTCTTTCGGGCAACAGTAGGTTGCAAGACACAGAACCGCGAATTCATACCCAGTTATTCTTGGATTATCTTCTTTTCTGTAATCACCGATGCTTCTTATAAGCCGGCTTATCTTATTCTGCAATTCTACTGACTTTCTAAGTGCATCATCTGATATGTCTATTCCATATGTATTATTAAGCGGTTCAAGCACATGAAGTCTCATCTGCTTAACAAAATGTCTTAACGCCGTCTCATCATTCTTCATCGGAACATCTGAATATTCCACAAAGAATTTTTCCTTCTCTATAAGGTGCTGTCTCTCAATATTCTCTACGCACCTGTTCATCTGTGCACATGCATCTGGTGCAATTATACAGTCAAGAAAGTTAAATCCACCCTCAATTGCTCTCTCTAATATCGCACGACATCCCTCACATAGCATACTGCTCATGTAATATGTACCCATCTCTATAGAACCTGTACGGGGTGCACGCAGCCTTACCGAAAAACTGCCCGGCAGATTAATAAGCGGCTCCGGTATCTTAAAACAGACTGCACCGATTGCAATATCACCTTTAGCCTGTGCCTGCCTTACAAGGTCGTTATTCACGTCCTCCAAAAGCTTCTCAAAATAATACAGATTAGCTAAATCCTTCACATTTGCCTCCTCTTACAATATTCCCATATTAACAAGGGCTTTCTTTGCACCCTCAACAATAATCGCATCATCAGGGAGATTGAATACATTTTCACCAAGAACATCTGCCTGCGCAAGCTTGGAATCGCTCTGTATTACTGAAAGCAGCTCAAGGCCGCCGATATCCATAAGCTTCGCAACCTCCATATCCGGTATTCTGTTAGCGATGACTCCGATTCTGTCATACATCACAAGCTCATCTGCAACTTTCTTGATTGTCTGCACAACCTGGCATCCCTTCTTGCTTGCGTCAGTAACAAGCAGCAGATGTGTAACCTTCTCCATAACTCTTCTGTTAATCTGCTCTATTCCTGCTTCTCCATCAATTACAACATAATCAAACTTATCTGAAAGCATTGTGATAACTTCTTTAAGATATGAATTAATCTTGCAGTAACAGCCTGCTGTCTCAGGTCTTCCTATTGCGATAAATGCATATCCATCCTGTTCAACAACTGCATCCATTATCTCGTATTTGGCTTCTCCAAGTAACTCCACAGCAGTCTTGGTATCTCCGCCTTCAACATTCTTGATTACTTCTTTTCTTATATCATCTATAGTCTTATCAACCTCAACATTAAGCACTGTAGAAAGTCCGACCGCCGGGTCAGCGTCAATCGCAAGTATCTTCTTATCTGGGTGTGCCTCAACAAGAAGCTTTACAATAACTCCCGCTAAAGAAGTCTTACCAACTCCGCCTTTTCCTGCTACTGCTATAATCTGTGTTTTCTTATCCATTATTGTTCTCCTTAAAATATGTCGAATTTAATTCTTAATTATCAGTATCCAAAAAATGTGCCAACGCCATTCACAAGTCCATTGGCAAGCATTTCTAATGTTTCATCACTATGGTCTGAGCTTGCATTCCCAAGTTCCATATCAACTGACGGAACTGTACTGTATGATGTCTGTGTCAGATCTATCGCCATGCTTCCAGAACCATGAATCTTTGCACCTTGTCCACGAAGTCCGTCAACAAGTGCTGCCCCAAGTGAATCATGCTGCTGCCAGTGGTCTGCCACAGGACTCATATTCTTAATTGCATCGGGAACTGCTATATAAAAGCATCCCTTATCGTATGAAAGTCCATCACCATCCCAGTGCAATGATATATGACAGTCTGCAACATTGTTACATATTACAGTTCTTGCCACATTATCAAGCTGTACATCTGATGAATCCCTTATCATCAGCACATCATATCCTTCTAACAGAAGTTTATCTCTTAAAATCTCTGCCATCTTAAGTGTTACTTCGCTCTCTGGTGTCCCGTCATAAAATGTCATTCCGCCTGACACCGCCGTTGCTGTCGCAGCGCCAGCCGCCGTACTGCCTCCTGTACTCTTAAGAGAACCATCCGGATGGCACAATGTTCTGACCGCCGAACCTCCTACCGTTCCATGCCCGGCATTAACTCCGACAACAATGTTCTTTCTCTGACCTGACGCTTTATAAAGAACAGCATAGCCATCACTTATAGCAGAATGGTCCGCATATTCCCATGTTGTATTCATATAAATGTGTTCCAGATTCTCATATACAGGGACTCCGGTATATGGTTCTTTCTGTCTTATATATGGATTCTGCGTCTCCTCATGCCCTGCATCTGTTTCAATCTGTTCTGTATTCCCTTCAAAATCGCTTCCTGTCTGCTCTGTGCTTTCTGTTTCTGCTGTCTCCTCAGCAGACTGACTGCCTGCATCTGAATCCTCGATTCCGCTTCCAGTCATATCCTGACTTGTTTCTTCAATGTCCGATTTATTCAATTCCGATGAAACATCAGTATTATTCTTTTTACAGCCTGACACCATCGTCACAGTAACTATCAGCGACATTATAATAGCTGCATATTTAGCAGCATTTGTCAATCTATTCATCTGTATCCTCCGGCCACACTGAACCTTCATCAAGTCCGTTATCAGTAAGCCATTTATCTTCTACTGTAATATATTTCTTAGCGCCAGCTTCATCAACAAGCATAACAGAAACCCTGGGTGTCTGCCCTTCTGCAAGTTCTTCACACCCATAATCTCCGTCAAATATCTGTTTTATCTTCCACATAACAATCTCCGTTTCAAATACTTAATGTTTTTATTATAAAACATTTTTACAAAATATGCTATAATATATCCATTATGAAAGTACGGAGGACATGATGGTGTAAGCTATGGTGTTGTATGTAACTGGGACGAGACATGTGGTGGATAAGTCCTGTCACTGGCGTAAAAAGTTACATTGGCAAATGCTCCACCGATTCATTCACTGCTAAGAAATTCGCTAAAGTTGATGGTGATGATACCGACAGGGTGCTGGTGATAAAGTAATAATAAAATGGACTTTCCCACGGATTTACCGTGCAGAAAGTCCATTTTACTTTTATTTCAGTCTATCTTACCCCCAGATAAGCTTCTCCCAGAATTCCTTATCCCTGGCATACTTTAATATATCCTCTTCTTTTTCGTTATCGAGGTAATCCATAACCTTGTTGTAATCTGTCGGATTTTTAAAATCAATCTGCCACAAAAGTGTGCCTACTCCGTCCTTAAATTCCTTACATGTAATTCCCTGCTCGGTATATGCAGTAACTGTCCACACTTTCTCTCCTGATTCATCATCACATGATGCACTTTCTGTTGCACCTTCTGTCTTGCTTACACCTTCTGTTGTGTCTCCTGTAAGCATAAGCTCCTGAGACTTGCTAAGGCTGTCCTGTGCTTTTTCATTGGCAATAGCTGCTTTATGAAGAATTGTCTGATCCTCTGTTTTCATATCATATGTCCAACTGTTTTCTTCTATCCATTCTTCATCCTCAGTCTTTACATCAGATGCGAATCCATTGGCTGCTGCACTCTGTGCTGCGCTTGAAGCCGCATTTGCCTTCTGTCCTGCCGGTGCATTAGCTGCTGCCTTAGAAGCTGCTTCATTCTGAACTTCCTTAAGCTTTCTGATTTTATCCTTGATTGCATCAATATTCTGGTCAAAACTGTTTAAAAGCTTTTCCCATTCTTTGTCTGACATATCCCGCCAGTCCTTTTCCTCAAGATCGTCTGCTGTAAGCTCATACTGCTGTTTGAGCATTTCAATGAGATCTCCTACAAAATATCTTTTACCCGTTGCCTCATTTTCAAGTTCAATACCTGAGCCAGCCAGTGCAGCATTCCAGTTTTTCTTTTCAGTTAAAGCTTCATCCAGTGAATTGTATGAATATGCCATATCATCTGACAAATGTTTTAAGGCATTCCAGCTTCCCCATTTGTATGAACCTTCACTGGTTGAATCTGCATACTGGCAATATGCAAACATTTCCACAGCACTTGCATTGGATGGATCTATCTCGGAAAGATTAACATCATAATCCCTGAATTCATTTCCACCCAGTGCAATGCTTACTCTTACAATCGTGTCCTCACTGTCCGGATTAATAATCTGGGTTGCCCTCATTCCGTAGCCGGTATCCCCCACATTTAAAAAGCCAATTCCTAATGATTTGTACTGGATATTATTGTCCGGCTTCATAGATTCTTCAAAACCGGTGTCACCTTTGCCAGTTTTGGTTGTTCTGAAACTGTACTCTGAATAAGCACCATACCTCATTTGTGTGTTAATATTCATGTATTCTCCTTTCTGCAGCCGCTCAGTCAGTCGCAGCCGCGCCACTTTCCAGAAAGGTCCAAGTGGCAAATAATAAAAAACGCATTCATCCAACAGCTTCAATCCATTGAATAAATGCGCCTTCCATGCCTAATATATATCGGCATTATTTCATATATCATTATAGTAATTCAGAATTTCATTCCATATTTTTTCAGGTCAACCCTGCCATTAACAACCTCAATTCCATCTGCCATAAGAAGCTCTGCCTGCTTTCCGGCTCCTCCAAATGCGAATTCCCCAGCAAGCTCTCCCTTCGAATTAACTACTCTGTAGCACGGAATATGTAACGGATCCGGGTTCTTATGAAGTGCATTGCCAACCGCACGCGCCATCTTCTTATCGCCTGCAAGCTCTGCAATCTGTCCATATGTTGCAACCTGTCCTCTAGGAATCTTCTTAACAGCTTCGTATATCCTCTTAGTCGGACTGTCAGATACAAGATCATAACTTTCCGCAATCATGCGTCTGATATCTTCATCAGGAACAGTTCCATCAAGAATAATAGTATTCCAGTGTTCCTTATTCTGATGCCAGCCTGCAATTACAGAAGAATATGTACTTCTCCATAGGTCGCGCCACTCAGGTGAAACCTTCACATTAAGATTAATATATCCATTGCGCTCATATGTCCATAAAAATACTTTTTTGCATCCTTTAACTCTTACAAGCTGCCAGTTCTCATCATGAAAAGGCGCTTCCTGATAAGTATCAGGAAAAGAAAGTCCATATGCAAGTGCTTCTTCCCTAGTCGTCATATTATCATTCCTTAGTTGTATTTATAAAAGCCTTCACCTGAAGACATTCCAAGCTTTCCCTCATCAATATACTTCTTGAGAATAGCTTCCATCTTCTTGAAATTATATGGCATCATCATCTTCTTAAGAAGTGGTGAGAATATTCCCGGAACACTCTGATACTGGTGAACAATATTGTATGCAGTATTAAGTCCTACTGTATCAAATATCTGGAAAGGGCCTTTAGGTGCACCTGTTCCTCTTGTCCATGCAATATCAATGCTTTCAGGATCAGACACTCCTGCAGCATACAGATCAAGTCCGCTAAGAAGGAATGGAACCAGCATAGAATTAAGCAGATATCCGCTCTTTTCCTTTCTTACAGGAAGTCCAATCATTCGTATATCGTTAGCAAACTGCATAACTTCGTTAAAATACTTCTCATCAGTCTGAGCCTGTGTCATAATTTCTGCAGTATTATTCTTCCATATAGAATTAGCAAAATGTAATGACAAATATTTGTCTGGTCTGCCAGTATATTTTGCAAACATTGATGGAAGAAGTGTCGATGAATTAGTTACAATCACAGTCTTTTCTGGAAGAAGTGGTGAAAGCTTTTCATAGAAAGCAATCTTATCCTTTTCGTTCTCAGCCATAGACTCAATCACAAGGTCTGCATCTGCCACAGCCTTAGCCATATCAAGTTCAAGCTTGAGATTAGCGTATGCATTTTCAACCTTCTTAAGACACTCTTCCTTGTCAAATGTATCTTCATCCGCAAGTCCTGCACACCACGCATTCTTATCCTCTGCCATCTTCTCAATAGCTTCAATATAAGTCTGCTTAAGATGGTCAATCTTAGGCTGTGTTCTTCCAATAGACCCCTCGCTTCTTAACCAGATAGTTACATTAAATCCACAATATGCTGCCTGAAAAGCAATCTGGCTTCCAAGCACTCCGCCTCCGGCAACAACAACATTTGAATATTTCATACTTATCCCCTTTCTTATAAATACTCACTACGCCATAAGACTTCTAAATGTATCAAGTACATCATTTCGTCCAATCATTATGTCATAATCAGGCTTTTCTGGCTCTCTTCTCAATGCCGGTTCCGGTGGAATAACCGGTTCTTTAGGCATTATCGGTTCTTTAGGCAATGCCAGCCGTGATAATTCAATCCTTACATTCATTATTTCCTTATCCTTCTTGGCTGCTTTTGCCCCAGCCATAAAACCTTCTATAAATCCTTTATCTTCCTGAAGTCTCTTTAACTCATATTCAAGTTTCTGCTTGTTGTCATTATATTCTTTCTTCTTGGCATTCCATTCTTCAATAGCTGCGCCATTTACAGCCAGCCACTCATCATGTTCCTTCTGCTTCTCTTCAACATCCTTAACCCACTGCTGTCTGGCTTCCTCAAGATTATCTCTCTCATACTCCCACGAATCATGGTCTTTCTGGTATTCTGCTTCACTGTTGGAAAGATTAGCATTTGCCATATCGTCCGCCTTCTTAAATGCATCCTCAAGCTTTGAAAAATATGCTGTCTCCTGCTGTCTGGCTGCCTCTATCTCCTGTTGTTCCTGTTCTGTGACATTCTTTAATATCTCGTCAAGATGCCTGTTTACATTAGCAACAAATTCTTCTATTCCGGCTGCCACCTCATCATCGGCATTCTGCTTTGCCCTCTTGAAAAGCTCATTATCACTTAATATGTAATGCTCATTATTAGCTGCAATAGCACTCTTTGTATTCTCAACACCTGACTGATAGTTAAAATGTACATCAAACAGATTCGCATACTCTTCTTCTGATAACAGATTAGCAACAGGATACTTGTCCTTTATCTCCTGACGCCTGTCTCTGATTTCCAGTTCATATGTATTATCTGATGTATTTCCAATTACCTGAAGATACAGATTATCTGCCATTTCTCTTGCATTAGTGCATTCCTGCTGCACAAGAAGCTGTCCCCAGTATGCCTTTGAATTATCAGGTTCTTCATCAAGGACATGAAAGAAAAGCTTATTGGCTTTTTTCCAGTTCTTATCTGAAATTGCAGAAAATCCTTCATCAAGCAGCTTATTGATATCCACTGGTTCGATGATTTCTATTTCTTCAAGTTCAATCTCTTCCGCTGGTTCAGCCTTTTCTGGTTCTGGTGCTGGCTGGTTAACTGATTCCTGCTTCACCACATCTGCAATCTCAGCCATTATATTATTAAATGTATCATCGTTTCCAAGCTGGCACACCTTCAGACCTGCAAATTCTTTAGGAATATCATATTCATCAACATCTTTATAACATGGAATAAGACATTTGTTCTTATTCTTTTCTGCTATCTCAAGATATCTGTTCCATTCATTCTTAACCCAGACATTGTTATAATCATCATATGATGTACCAAGTGCAAGCATAACATTTGCTGAATTAAGAGCTGAATATATGTATGGTTCACAGTCTGATTGCTTTTTTCCTTTAAGTGCGGCTTCTGATAAAAATACCCTGTATCTGGCTGATGTCAGCTTGTTATATAAATGTCCTGCTATTTCACTAACAGCCGTCTTATCTCCATTATCATCTTTTGCCCTGTAGCTTATATATATATCGTATGGCTGTTCACTTTCAGCAATCTGAATATATTTCTTACGATTTTCCTCTATTATCTTCGCTTCTTCCCTGAATATTGCTCTTGACTCTGAATCTGAATTCTCCATAACAAGTTCAAAATCTTCATCATCCATTACACTATCATAAGAGATTCTGTGACAAACAGGTACCTTTTTCCCACTCGCATTATCCGCATATTCAATACCATATTTGCAAAGGATTAATCCCCAGTATCCTTCTGCTTCCTCTGTGTAACTGTCAGTTATTGTATTATATATTCCTGCTGCTTTATCAAAATCGCAGTTAAAACGCAGTCTCCCGGCACGCTCAAACAGCTTAAGTTCTTTATCGTCCTCTATATCCGGAACTGTCTGGCTCGTTCCACATTTTTCGCATTTACAGACAGTAATCGAATCCCCTATGTCCAGATTACTTCCGCACATTTTGCACTTTAAGCCCCCCATTTGCATTCTCCTTATCATTAACGTATTTCACTTAATCACGCATATAATACAATACTATTAAAGCCGTATAGAATATTATAATATTTAGTTATTGGGGTGTCAATTTCGGATTCCGTTTCAGGCAGCCATGTGAATTCATCAATTCCTAGTACATCGTTTTCGAAATAACTACTCCATCCTTATATTCCTTACATGTAAATCACTGCTCGGTATGCGTTGTGCTTCAACCGCCTCCTTTTATGGTATGAAAAAAGCACTCTAACCTGTTCTGGCTAAAGTGCTGTGTAAGTTTATTATTAATTTTCTCAGTCAGACAAAAAAGTTTATTAAATCTCATTATAGTTCAATCGACTTTTTAACTCCAAAATATCATGCTTTATTTGTTCAATGACTATCTTAAATTCC
>OBVG01000030.1_pt1 | contig 195057 bp, 176 predicted proteins | sample 1501271 | NCBI WGS metagenome assembly OBVG01 (sample SAMEA2579934, study PRJEB22360) | human gut metagenome | biome: human gut; feature: human-associated habitat; material: faeces | place: Denmark | collected 2008/2010 | reverse complement strand
AAAGCGTCTGGAAGCACGCGACTTCAGTCGTGTGAGGATAAAGTTTTTAATTCACAATGCAGATGTAGACTGGTTACATTGCATTGCCGCTCATCGAAAGAAAAAAATGTTCATCGAAGTTGAACGTGAAATGGCAAGGTATGATATCATTGCAGGAAAGATTGCGGATGATGCAACAAACGCTACCCTTACTGCTTACCTTGCCGGGGTTTTCGGGACAGCAGGCGATAAGGAAGCAGACGATTTCTGCATCAGACAGTTGCTGCCCAATAAACTAAAAGATCAATATTGCTTCAAAACAGAAGCCGCTATTAGGTGTCTGAAATTTGTGAAAGGTGAGAAGATATGGCTGAGGTAACAATTCCAAAAGAAAAAATGAATTATACAATAGATCTTCTTATCACTATGGTGACAGATGAGATTGCAGAAGAAACGGGCAAGGACAGAAAAGAGATATTGACAGATTTTCTATGTTCAAAGACAGGAAAAGCACTGTATGATGAGAAGACAAAGTTGTGGTGCACTGGCCCGGCATATATAGCTGAACTGTATATGGAAGAATTAAAGAAATCCTGATATGGGATGTGAGTTTAAATTTATACGACAATATGGTGATAAAAAACTTCTATTTCGAGGAAGTAACAAATAAACCTATATTATTCACGGCATAGCCGTGAATAATATAGGTTTATTTATAAATTTTTATGTTACAGAAAATTACTGTGTTATGCTAACGGCAGAGAAATCTGAAAAGTAGAACCACCGCCCGGGGTATCCAGTACAGAGATTGTTCCTTTATGAAGTGAAATGATCTCATACGCAATACACAGTCCCAGACCAAAATGCTGCCTGTTATTTCTGGCAGAATCTGCCTGGTAAAAACGCCGGAAAACAGAAGTCTTGGCAAAATCCGGAATACCGGGTCCGTTGTCTTTGACGCGGATAAGAAAGTGCGTTTCGGTCTGTGAAAGGGAAAGAATAATTTTCCCGTTTTCGGGGACATAACTGATGGCATTGTCAAGAAGGATTCCAAGCACCTGACTGATCCTTTCCGGGTCACAGGGACAGGAAGGGATTTCCTCTTCCGGAAGTTCAATGAAAAATTTCATATGGTGGTCCTGCATCAGGGGTTCATACTTTTCGTAGGTATCCAGAAGTAAAGTATCCAGTTCACAGAAAACCGGATGCATTTTCCAGGAATGGTTATCTGCATTTGACAGAGAGAGCATATCATTTATCAGGAGGGACATTCGTGTCCCTTCTTTTTCTATGACTGAAAGAAAATGTCCCTGTTCTTTCGGATCTGCCTTTTTCATGGCAGAGATTCCGGACAGGATTACTGCCAGAGGGGAGCGAAGCTCATGGGAGGCAGCAGCGATAAATTCGGTCTGTTCCTGCCTGCTTTTTTCCAGGGGAGTGATCATTCTTCCGGTAAAGAACCAGGAACAGATACTCAGAGCCAGAATTGCCAGAAAAGCTGCGCCGGAGAATGCAAGTCTCTGTAACAGAATCCTGTGTTTTACAGAATCCAGGGAATACAGGATGATCATACTGACGGTTCCGTGGCTCTTGGGGATCAGAGCAGTGGAAACATAGAAATCTTTCATCTGAAAAAAGATCCGTTTTGTCAGTTTACTGACCGCACCGGGATTGGAAAGATCAAGTGCATAGGAAGCAGCAGAGATTTCTTCTGCCTTCCGGAAAATCGTTTCATCCAGAGAATCCGTCTGTAGTTTTTTCAGATAAAGAGAATTTCCGTTGTCTCTGATATCCATGGAAATATCATAATTTTTTTCTGCCTGCAAAATCCAGTCACTGCTGATGATACTCTGCGTTTCCAGATGAGAGATACAGGAGATGGCGTTGTTCTGAAAGGTATTCCACGCATTCTGGCGTGTGCTGTTTTCTGCGATGAAATTACAGGCAGTTGTCATAATAAAAATGACGATGCCAATGATCAGAGCAGAGAAAAAAGTCATTTGAATATGAAGTCTGCGAAACATGAAATATTTACTCCTTTATGAGATTGTATGGTAATTGTATCATGAAAACCTGTAAATAATCTCTAAAAAAATTCCTGTAACCGAGTATAGAGACAATTTAGAGAAAACTCATGTATAATGAAAGATCAGGAGGATGAAAACAGATGAAAATTTTACTGATAGAGGATGACAGGGAACTGGCAGAGAGCATGAAATTTCAGCTCGAAAAAGAAGGCTATGAGACAGATATCTGCGATGACGGAGAAGAAGGGCTTTATTATATGAAAGAACGAAGCCATGATCTGGTGATCCTGGACCGGATGCTCCCGTCCATGGATGGCATCACTGTTTTGCAGGAAGCCAGAAAGAATCATGTTTCCACACCGGTGATCATGCTGACTGCACTGGGAGAATTACAGGATAAACTGACCGGACTGAAAGGCGGCGCAGATGACTATATGGTGAAGCCGTTTGCCTTCGAAGAACTTCTGGCAAGAATACAGTGTATGGTTCGAAGACCCGGAAGATGGGAGGACACGGCAGTATTATCGCTCGGAGATCTTATTTTTGATCCCGAAAGCGGCAGACTGGAAGGAAACGGAAAGGAATGTACTCTTTCCAAACGGGAAGGAGCACTTCTGGAGCTGATGCTTCGAAACGCCGGTCAGACACTTCCGAGAGAGGTGATCCTCAACCGTGTCTGGGGAGCAGACAGCGAGGTGGAGGATGGAAATCTGGATAATTATATTCATTTTCTGAGGCGAAGATTAAAAAGTGTCAGAAGTACACTGAACCTGAAAACCGTCCGGGGAATTGGATATCGGCTGGAAAATTAGAGAAAGTTTAGAGATTTGCCTGTTACAATCCATTTATCCTGAGAGGGACAGAAAGAAAATAAAAACATGGAGGTATATCCTGATATGAGAAAAATAAAAAGGTGGAAACAGGGAATCGCCGTTGCCGGAGTGATCGCACTTACCGGCAGCCTGCTTGCCGGATGTGGCGGTGCAGATGGAAAAAATTCCGGAAGCAAAGGAGAAACAGGAAGCAGCAATCAGGCAGGGAATGCAGATACAGCAGATCTTGTGAATGTAAATACCGACAATTCAGATGGTAAAAAAACAAAAGATGAGAGCGCAAAAGCAATGGGACGTTTTCTGGAAAATGATCTTACAGTACCTGAAAACAGCCAGTTTCTGAGAGATGTCAAAGTACTCGACTCAGGTGCATTGCGCATGGTTTATTACAGTACAGCAGATAACTGTTATTATGCAGCAGATTCTGCAGATAATGGAGAAACCTGGACGAATGGAAAAAGTCTGGAAGAACTGTTGGGGCTTAAGGAGAATCTGGGAGAATATATCAGCGTTGTTTCTGCAGCAGCGGATGGAAGTATATTTGTCGGGGCAGATCTGTCTCCTGACAGGGACAATGAAAATGCACAGACAACAGCCGACAGTGGGGAAGAGGATTCTGCGTATGACAACCTGAAAATGGAATTTTTCTATCTTTCCCCTGATGGAAATGTACAGAAAGTTGATACCGGAGATACGATTCAGTCTTCCTATACATTTCAGGCATGTTTCACAGAGAATGGGACAGTTCTTATCGTAGATCCCGGCAATGGCGTAGCAGAGATCAATCCTTCAGATGGAAGTCTGGTGAGAAGATATGAGGAAAGAATCCGTGTTGATTTTATCGGAACAGCAGGAAAAATGTTGTTTACCATTCAGGATCAGACTCTTCACGGATATGATCTGGATACTGGAAAACCACTGGACAATATCAGCGCGCTTACAGAGCAGATCCAGTCTGATGAGCAGGATGTCAACTGGACAACAACCAGCAGTTTTCCGCTTATGTTCTTAAAGGGAGATGAGGATAACAGCCTTTTTTATATTGATCATACCGGTGTTTACAGATATGTTCTGGGAGGCAGCACAGTGGAACAGATAATCGATGGTTCCTTGAATTCGCTCAGTTCACCGGATACAGGAACTGTAGCATGGGGACAGGACAGCGATGGAAATTTCTATGTGGGCTGTAATGCAGGCGAGGATATCAGAATTTATTCCTATGTATATTCCAAAGATACCCCAACGACACCGGATACAGAGCTGACAGTTTATTCCTTGAAAGACAGTAACTTCATAAAACAGGCAGCAGTGCTTTTCCAGAAAAAATATCCGGATATTTATGTGAATATTGAGGCGGGAATGTCAGGAGATGATTCCGTCACAGATACGGATGCGCTGAAAGTGCTCAATACAGAGATCATGGCCGGAACAGGACCGGATGTTCTGCTGCTGGATGGAATTTCAGAGGATACCTATATAGAGAGAGGAATGCTGGAGAATTTAAGCGGGGTATTAAAAGACGAAGATATCCTGCCAAATATCAAAGATGCATATACAAAAGAGGATGGAAGCATTTATACCATGCCTGTCAAGTTCGGCATTCCGATGATAGAGGGAAATAAGGATATCATCGCCGGAATTACGGATCTGACAACAGAGGCTGATGCAGCGGAAAGCCAGAAAGACAGCTATGGAAAACTGAAATTTTTCAGCTCTTTTTCCATATCACCGTCCTGGCTGATACAGGGAACCATAGACAATAGTACACCGGCATGGATGAACGAGGACGGAACCCTCAAAGAAGATGCACTGAAAGAATATCTGGAGCAGGTAAACAGGATCTGGCAGACTCAGAAGGATGCGATAGAAGAGACAAAGAAAGCTTACCAGATGGGTGATGACTGGGCGAATTCAGATCGTTCCGGATATACAAATATTGCAGGATCGATAACGGATCTGCTTGTAAAAGTCAATACAGTGGCGGCAGGCGGTCTGCTTTCACCGGAGGGTCTGGTGTATCTGGATTCTGCAAAAAAAGTAGATCCGAATCTGGATTACAGACTTCTGAACGGACAAAGCGAGAATTGTTTCTATCCAAGGAGCATTGTGGGAATCAGTGCAAAGGCATCTGAAAAAGAAGCGGCAGAGAAGTTCGTAAAGTTCCTGTTTGAAGAGGAATCCCAGAGAGCAAGCAATGATGAAGGACTGGCTGTAAACAGCAAGGTTTATGAAGATATGGCTTACTGGAAAATGGGAAAATCCAGTGGAGATACCATTGGCTCGATCGGAACCTCTTATGATACGGGAGATGGTAATATCAAACAGTTTGTGATGGACGAGATCATTCCGGAAGATGAAGCAATACAGAACATCATGGATCTGGGAAAAACACTTACTGTACCTGCAAAGAGTAATCAGATCATCCGAAATGCAGTAACGGAATCCGGTGAGAAATACCTCAATGGAGAAACGGGGCTGGATGATGCTGTGAAAGAGATCATGCAGGAAGTAAATCTGTATTTATCTGAATAAGCGGCTGTCTGCTGCTGATTACCCAACACTGCAAGGTAAGGGAGTTTAAGAGAATGAAGATTAATTTAAAAGAACACTTATTTTTAACAGAGAAACGGAACGCAAAATCAGATTTGCTGTTTAGTCGGAAACGAAATCGCAGAAGATGTGCAGCTTTCAGAAATACAGAAAAAGGTCTGGCTTTTATTCTTCCGAGTTTTGCAGGTGTCTGCATTTTCTGGCTGATCCCGTATGTGGATGTGATCCGCAGATCTTTTTGCGGGGCAGTGAATGGAGAATTTGTGGGGATAGAGAACTACAGGACGATATTTGCAAACAAAGCGTTTCGTCTGGCAGCAGGCAACACACTTCGGTTCTTCGGAGTGTGTGTGCCGCTGCTGGTGGTATTGTCTCTGATCATAGCAGTCCTGCTTGCAGGGCAGAAAAGATTTACGCAGATTCTGAAAAGTTTCTTTCTTCTGCCAATGGCAATCCCTGTAGCATCAGTGGTACTTCTGTGGAGACTGCTTTTTGACGATCAGGGCTTATTGAATCACCTGCTTCATATGTTATCTGTTCAGACGACTGACTGGATGAATACAGGTGCTTCTTTTTATGTACTGGTGATCAGTTATATATGGAGAAATCTTGGATATGATGTAGTGCTCTGGATGGCAGGATTGTCTGCCATTCCGGCGGCACTTTACGAGGCAGCAAAAGTGGACGGGGCAGGGGAGTGGAAATGTTTTACGAAGATCACACTCCCGAATCTGCTCCCGTCCCTTTTTACGATCGTGGTACTTTCTGTACTCAATGCATTTAAGGTTTTCCGTGAGGCATATCTGGTGGCCGGTGATTATCCGCAGGAAAAAATGTATCTGCTTCAGCATCTGTTTAACAACTGGTACAGGGACCTGTCGCTGGATAAGATGTCGGCTGCGGCAGTGGTGACCGGACTGGTGATTTTTCTGCTGATCCTGGGATTGTGGAAAGCCTGGGGGAAAGGCGGGGCAGAATGAGAAAAGTTATGCAGATATTCCGTATCAGGAAGATAGGAAGCCTGCCCCTTGTACTCCTTGCACTGGTGGCAATATTTCCGGTATTTTTTTCAGTTACAGGATCACTGATGGGGCAGAAGGAATTAAATGATCTTCTGGGGGCGGTACTGACAGCAGACAGTGGATCTGCTTCCGGTCAGGCAGTCAGTTATGTATTCTGGAGAGTACTTCCGCTTTATCCGACGCTGAGATCCTATGTGAAAGTCCTGCTGGATTCTCCGGAGTTTTTTGTGATGTTCTGGAATTCCGTAAAGATTACTGTCGGAGTTCTGGCAGGGCAGATCCTGGTGGGAGTACCGGCAGCGTGGGGATTTGCCAGATATCGTTTTCCGGGAAAAAATCTGCTGTTTATGATCTATGTGGCATTGATGATGATGCCCTTTCAGGTAATGATGCTCAGTAATTATCTGGTTCTGGATCAGATGAAACTTCTGGATCATCTGTGGGGGATTATTCTTCCGGCGGCCTTTTCCACGTTTCCGGTTTTTATCATGTATCGTTTCTTTGAGAGTATTCCGGAGGCACTGATGGAATCTGCGCGGCTGGACGGGGCGGGTGAGCTGCTTATTTTTATCAGAATCGGAATTCCTCTGGGTTCTGCGGGTATCATTTCGGCACTGGTTCTGGGATTTCTGGAATACTGGAATCTGATCGAACAGCCAATGGCATTTCTGAAGACCAAAAGTCTGTGGCCGCTGTCTCTGTACCTTCCACAGATCGATATCTCCCAGACAGGAAAGGCATTTGCGGTATCTGTTCTGGTTCTGATCCCGGCAGTGATCGTTTTTCTGGCAGGGCAGGATTATCTGGAACAAGGGATCATATCCACGGCAATCAAGGAATAGAGCGACAGAAACGAGAGGATTTATCTATGAAGAAAATAAAACTGATAAAAATTCTGGCAGGATTTTTTGCCCTGATGCTTTTGTTTACTTTTCTGTCCAGGGCGGCAGATTCGGTGAATGTAGCACAGGTAGAGACAAAAACAGCTCAGAATCAGGTGATCACGCATGAGGTGACCGGCACAGGTAAAGTGATGGGAACCAGAGAACGGGCAGTTTTTACCCAGGAGGGACAGAAGGTGGAGCAGGTTTATGTGCAGGAAGGACAGAATGTGAAAAAAGGGGATGCGCTGCTGAAGTTTTCTGTAAAATATCTAAAAAAAACCATAAAGGAAAAACAGGATGCCATAGATGTTCTGCAGGGGAAGATCAATGATCTGATCAGTGCAGAATCTGTGAATCAGCAGAAGAGAAATAATGAGTTTTCAGATGCACAGGAAAATTATAACAGTGCGGTTTCCAGCGGAAATTACAGTGTGCAGGCGGCACAGAATGAGGCAGCCATAGCCAAACAGAAGCTTCAGGATTATTACGCACAGCGGGATGCGGCGCAGAATGACGTACAGGATAAGATACCGGATGAGGAGAAGTTCAGTGATTCCAGCGAGTTTGATGATCCGGGAAATACAGACGATTTCGGGAATACAGATGATCCGGAGAACTCCGATGATTCCGGAAATACGGATCGCACAGATGGCGAAGGGAATAAAAATACATCAGGAAACGGCGACAATTCGAATGCGCAGGACAATTCTCAGGAGCAGGCATTGATTGATGATATCCGGACGAAAGAGGAGGCGGTCAATGAAGCCATGCTCAGCCGCAGAAGAGAACTTCAGTCAGCAGAGCAGGCAATCCGGGATACGCAGATCGGTGATGCTTCGGATTCCACGCTGGAGAATACGCAGGCGGAACTTGAGACTGCGCAGAAAGATCTGGAAACGTTGCAGAAAGTGCTGGCACGAAAGGGAAAAGTGAAAGCACCCTGTGATGGTGTGATAAAGAGTCTGAGTGCAGTGACAGGAAGCCAGACAGGAGCGGAAGCTGCGGTTGTCCTTTATGAAACCAAAGGAACCTTTCGGTTTCAGGCAGAGGTCAGCAAAGATGATCTGAAATACATAAAGAGTGGCGGAGAGGTAATTTTAAAAGGTGCGGATGAAAAAGAGATTACAGGAGCGAAAGTGGAGTCTGTGAAAGAGGACAGCAGTAATGAAAATCAGTACATTCTTTCTGTACAGGTACCGGAGGGAACTCTTTCCATAGGAGATACTGCGGAATTTACAATTTCTCAGGATGCAGGTCCTTTTAATGTCTGTGTTCCGCTGAGCGCATTGTATGAGGAAAATGGCAGATACTATGTTTATGTGACAGATACACAGAACACCGTCCTGGGTGAGGTACTGGTAGCGCGAAAAACGTATGTGAATGTGAAAGATAAAAATTCTTCCACTGCTGCGCTGGAGAACGGGGATTTATCAAGTGACCAGAAAATCGTGACTTCCAGTGACAGAGAGATCAGCAGCGGCAGCCGGATCAGGCTGCTGGAGGAATGAGTGTCAGAAGTCAGAGTGCCTTTTTAAGGAAAGCCGGTACTCTGACTGTGTGGCTGATTATTTTCTGTATTTATTTTCTGGGAGTCTATAATTATGTGCAGATCAGAAATGATACAGCAGTATCGGTGTTTCTGTCCGCAGCTTATCCTGACAGGAAAGGAGCAGAAAATATCCTGAAGCAGGAAAGAAAAAGTGAGAAGCCTTATGATGTATGTTTTTATGCAGATGCAGGGTTGAGGGAGATTTCTGCGAAAGAAGGAAACCGGCAGGCACAGGCGATGACTGTGTATCTTAAGGGAAATCCCGCAGGGTATGACTGGCAGGCAGCAGCTCTGACAGAAGGTGATCCGGATGGTTGCGTGATTGATGGTACAACTGCCTGGGAGCTCTTTGGCAATAAGGTTCCGGGTGGTCAGATTCTGTTTCAGGGACGTATTTATACTGTCAGGAAAGTTGCGGACTGGGGGCAGAAAATTTTGGTTTTCGGGGCGGCTTCTGCGGATGATACCGAGACGGAACTTTTTTATAATCGTTTGTTTATCAGAAGGAGAAATGGAGAAACCGAAGAAAGTACAGTGAACGGATTTCTGATGAAATACGGACTTCAGGGAACTGTGGTATCCTCGACTTTACCGAAAAATGCAGGACTGGCGGCATTACTGCTGCTTCCGGCGGTTCTTTCTGGCAGTCTGTGGACGGAAATAAGCAGAGAAAAAAAGAACTATACAGTGAAAGATGCAGAGTACTGGTTCTGCAACCTGCTGTACAGTGTAATGGCAGGGACGGTGGTCTGGCTTCTTTTTACACATCTGACCTGGCCGGAGGGATGGATTCCGTCAAGGTGGTCTGACTTTGGGTTCTGGAAAGAAAAGGTGAATCAGGCTGTGGCAGAATTTAAGCTGTATCTGATGCTTCCGAAGACGGTATCCCAGACGGAAGGTATGATTCTTGGCGGGAAAACGGTTTGTGCAGGAGGGGGTTCCTGTTTTCTGTATTTGTTGTGGAAAGTATATGAAAAGGGATATGACAGAATCTCTGACAGAGGAAGGCGAGGGAAGGATTTTCCAGTGGAGCAGAATTAAATCCCTCTGGCAAAGTTCTAAGCAGTTATTAGGCTATCAAGGTTCGTTAATAGTTGCTATTCCAACTGTACATTCAGCTTACCGATATTTGAAAATGTCTCATAGAATTCATTCTTATAAGGGCAGCTGCTGCACAGCTTGAATGTGATATATCTTGCTGAATGAACTACTTTTGCAGCAATCTTCAGCAGTTTTAAGCGGACGGTATCAATGCGTTGTTTTCGCATATTTGCTGATAACACCAATCTTCTAAGGCTAAGGTGTTTACAATACTCATAAAGGGCTCCTTTGGGTTATTTTTTAAGATTCGACACCTTAATTTTACCACAAATGGATGCTCTTTTTTCATTCATCTGATAGGTGAAAAGCAATATTCAGTTAAAATATAGAAACTATGTGGTTTTCAGCCACTTTCACGACTGTGCCGTGAATAATCTAGGTTAAATATTTTGTCCAAAAAGAAAGAAAATGCGGCGGTGACAGTTTATACACTGCAACGGACAAAATTATCTCAAACAGATGTAGATAACTTTAATGCACAGTATCCTAAACTGGATGTGAAGTACACAAAAGTATTTCATGATCGTTTTTTAATTCTTGATAAAATGAAAGCATATCATGTGGTGCGTCTTTGAAGGATGCAGGTAAAAAATGTTTTGGAATTAATCTGATTGAAGATGCAGGTATTGTAAGAGATATTTTACAGAGATTGGAATTGGAAACAGAAGAATAGAAAAATAAGTTATGCAGAGAAAGGAGTGAGCCATAGAAAGGTGGCTTGCGTCTTTTTCTGTCTGGAAAGGAAGTGGGGCGTGCAGATTGCGGAAATGATTTTTCAGACATGCTCTAGAACACTACGGGTATGTGGAGCGAAATATAATCAGAAATGAATCCGGATACTGCACCAAGATATAAAAAGTATATTCCATATTGGGCATAATTTAAGTTTCGTTAAGTTTCACTCAGTTCTGTTTTTACAGAGCGCCATTTTTTCTTGGATTCATATTTCTCGCATCCGTCACAGGTCTGTGGCTGGGTGATTTTCCATTCAAAATATTCATCTTTGGTAATCACATCGGATTTCAGTTCATCCATCCGAACTACCCATTCTTTCAGAAAATCATTCAGAAATTTCCGAGGGGCACAAATTCTTCACAAAATAATTAGCACTCACCTCTTGACAGTGCTAACAACATGTGTTATATTACATGCAGAACAAAGAAAACAACATATTTCTCCTTCGGGAGAGATATTTCTCATATAAGAGGAGGGTTAGCCTATGAATATCAGTAAATTTACACAGAAATCCGTACAGGCTGTCCAGGATCTGGAGAAGGTTGCTTATCAGTTTGGCAACCAGGAGATTGAAGAGGAGCATCTTTTATATGCTCTGCTGGAACAGGAAGACAGCCTGATTCTTAAACTGATTGAGAAAATGGAGATAGATAAGGATTATTTCAGAAATTCTCTGAATCAGGCACTGGATGCCAGGGTTAAGGTATCCGGCGGTGAGCTTCGTTTCGGACAGTATCTGAACAAGGCTCTGGTCAGTGCAGAGGATGAAGCCAAGGCAATGGGAGATGAATATGTCTCTGTAGAGCATTTATTCCTTGCCTTGTTGAGATATCCAAGTCCGAGCATGAAGAAACTGTTTCAGGAATTTGGCATTACTAAGGAGCGTTTCCTGCAGGCACTTTCTACAGTACGAGGCCATCAGCGTGTAGTCAGTGACAATCCAGAAGCTACTTATGATACTTTGAATAAATATGGCGAGGATTTAGTCGAAAAGGCACGTAACCAGAAGCTAGATCCTGTGATCGGACGTGATGAGGAAATCCGTAATATCATCAGAATCCTTTCACGTAAGACCAAGAACAATCCGGTGCTCATCGGTGAGCCTGGTGTAGGTAAGACTGCAGCAATCGAGGGTCTTGCACAGCGAATCGTGGCAGAGGATGTGCCGGAAGGTCTGAAGGATAAGAAGATTTTTGCCCTGGACATGGGTGCTCTGGTGGCAGGTGCCAAATACAGAGGTGAGTTTGAGGAACGTCTGAAAGCAGTCCTTGAAGAAGTAAAGAAGAGTGAAGGAAACATCATTCTTTTCATTGATGAGTTACATCTGATCGTTGGTGCAGGTAAGACTGACGGAGCCATGGATGCAAGCAATATGCTGAAGCCTATGCTTGCCAGAGGTGAGCTTCACTGTATCGGTGCAACAACTCTGGATGAGTATCGTCAGTATATTGAGAAAGATGCCGCTCTGGAACGTCGTTTCCAGCCTGTTATGGTAGATGAACCTACAGTGGAGGATACCATTTCCATCCTTCGTGGTCTGAAGGAGAGATATGAGGTCTTCCATGGTGTTAAGATCACAGACAGTGCGCTGGTTGCAGCAGCTACACTTTCACATAGATATATCACAGACCGTTTTCTTCCTGATAAGGCCATTGACCTGGTGGATGAGGCCTGTGCCCTGATCAAGACAGAGCTGGATTCCATGCCTTCAGAGCTGGATGAACAGCGCCGTAAGATCATGCAGCTGGAGATTGAGGAATCTGCACTGAAGAAAGAGACAGATAACCTGAGTAAGGAACGTCTGGAAACACTTCAGAAGGAGTTGGCAGAGCTTCGTGATACCTTTAATACACAGAAAGCACAGTGGGATAATGAGAAGCATTCTGTAGAAAAATTACAGAAGCTTCGTGAGCAGATCGAGGATGTGAATAAGCAGATTCAGAAAGCAAAACAGAATTATGATCTGGAGAAGGCTGCACAGTTACAGTACGGCGAACTTCCGAAATTACAGCAGCAGCTGGAGATCGAAGAGAAGAGTGTCAAAGAAAGTGACAGAAGTCTGGTACATGAGGCAGTTACTGATGATGAGATCGCAAGGATCATTTCCAGATGGACCGGTATTCCTGTAACAAGACTGACAGAAGGCGAGAGAGCCAAACTCCTCACTCTGGAAGATCAGCTTCACAAGAGAGTTGTAGGTCAGGATGAAGGTGTGAAGAGGGTTACAGATGCAATCCTTCGTTCCAAAGCCGGCATCAAGGATCCGACCAAACCTATCGGTTCCTTCCTGTTCCTTGGTCCTACAGGTGTAGGTAAGACAGAGCTTGCCAAAACTCTGGCAGAGAATCTGTTTGATGATGAACAGAATATGGTCAGAATTGATATGAGTGAGTACATGGAGAAGTATTCTGTATCCAGACTGATCGGAGCGCCTCCGGGATATGTAGGATATGAGGAGGGTGGCCAGCTTACTGAGGCAGTCCGCCGTAAACCATACAGTGTTGTACTTTTCGATGAGATTGAGAAAGCACATCCGGATGTGTTTAACGTACTGCTGCAGGTACTGGATGATGGTCGTATCACAGATTCTCAGGGACGTACAGTTGACTTTAAGAATACAATTCTTATCATGACTTCCAACATTGGTTCTCCGTATCTGCTGGATGGTATTGATGAGAATGGTGAAATCAAACCTGAGGCTCAGAGTCAGGTTATGGATGACCTGAGAGGCCATTTCCGTCCGGAATTCCTGAACCGTCTGGATGAAATAATTATGTTCAAGCCCTTGACAAAATCCAATATTGGTAAGATAGTAGACTTGATGGTCGGCGAGCTTGACAAACGTCTTGCAGACCAGGAGCTTTCCCTGGAACTGACAGATGCAGCCAAGGATCAGGTTATCGAGAATGGCTATGACCCGGTATATGGTGCACGTCCGCTGAAACGTTATCTGCAGAAATATGTAGAGACTCTTGCGGCGAGAAAGATTTTGTCCGGAGATGTTCACGCAGGTGATACTCTGGTGCTGGATGTTCAGAATGGGGAATTCATTGTTACGGTAAAGGACGGAAACTAAATGATACCCAAAGATCCAATGATTCTGCTGAGTTATGTGAATACTCAGCTCAGGGATTACTATGATTCCCTGGAAGCACTCTGCACATGCAGAGGATTGAAGAAAGACGAACTGGTGGCGAAGATGCATTCCATCGATTATGAGTATGATGAGGCAACCAATCAGTTCATATAAGAAATATGTGAAATGCTCTCTGACAGCGGGAATTGCTGTTGGGGAGCATTTTTCGTATTGCATATAAGAAAGATCCCTGCTTTAATTGCCCAAAAGTGATAAACTGCGGAGCAGTTATTGGGTCATGTGTTTTAAAATCAGTACAATTTTAAAAAATAGATAAGGCAGTACAAAAAAATGTCAGTAATAAAGATTAAATCGTTAAAATATAAACGAAAATAATCAGGGAATATGTAAAAAATGTATAAAAAAACAGGAAATAAAGTATAAATATTCACTATCCACACAATTGATTTTTGTATGCTGTATGATATAATTGCATCTGTAAAAAACAAGCGCATATTAAATAGGAAGAAACACACATATGAAAAAAATCTCCTGAATGATAATCGCGCTGTACGAAAATACAATATGGAGGTGGCAGTTTTGAAAAAGTTGGTGACCGTACTGGGTGCTTTTTTTGCAGTTCTTCTGGCTTGTCCATTGAGTGTATTTGCGGCAGAAGGCAGTAAAGCACCATCTACAGTACCTGTATGGCTTTGCATTCCCTTTGCAGGGCTTTTGTTATGTATTGCAGTGATGCCTCTGGTAAAAGCGGAGTGGTGGGAGTCTCATCAGCCACTGGTTGTTGCCTTATGGATCATTCTGATGGTGGTTCCATTTGCTTTCGTTTATGGAGCCGGAAAGACTGCAGAGACAGTTCTGGACTGTATTGTGAATGATTATCTTACATTTATCATTCTGTTATTCGGTCTGTTCTGCGTATCAGGTAATATTACCATGGAGGGTGATTTCGCAGGTTCCCCCCGTGTTAATGTAGGTCTGCTTGCACTGGGAACTCTTCTGGCAAGCTGTATCGGTACCACCGGTGCCAGTATGCTGATGGTACGTCCGGTAATTAAAATGAATTCATGGAGAAAGAGAAAAGGACATATTATGATCTTCTTTATCTTCATGATTTCCAATATGGGTGGATGTCTTACCCCGATTGGAGATCCGCCGCTGTTAATGGGATTTATGCGAGGTGTTCCATTCTTCTGGAGCCTGCATCTGTTCCCTGTACTGATCTTTAATATGGTCATTCTGCTGTTTGTATTTTATCAGATTGATAAACGTTCCTACAGAAAAGATATTGCAAATGGCCGTAAACCGGATATCCGTAAACCGGGTACTCAGTTTCGTCTGGATGGACTGCACAATATCATTTTCCTTGTGATGATCGTTGGCGCGGTAATTTTAAGCGGTGTACTTCCGGGAATGTCCGCATTCCAGGATGCTGCAGGCAATGTAAGAGGCATTCATCTCTTTGGAGAAGTAACCCTGACATTCCCGGCTCTGATCGAAATCGTGATCATTCTGCTTGCTGCTTTTCTTTCCTTTAAGACAACAGATAAGCAGATCCGTATCAGGAACCATTTTACCTGGGGTGCGATCCAAGAGGTTGCGGTTTTATTCATCGGTATTTTTATCACCATGCAGCCTGCATTGATGCTTCTGAAAGCTGTAGGACCGAATCTGGGAGTTACTGAACCGGCAGAGATGTTCTGGGCAACAGGTGCACTTTCCAGTTTCCTGGATAACACACCTACTTATCTGGTATTCCTTACAACAGCCGGAACGCTGGCATTTACAAATGGAATCACAACCACACTGGGAACAGTACCTACCAAGATTCTGTCTGCCATTTCCTGTGGTGCGGTATTCATGGGTGCCAACACTTATATCGGAAATGCCCCGAACTTTATGGTAAAGGCAATCTCTGATGAGAACGGTGTGAAGATGCCGTCATTCTTCGGATATATGCTCTGGTCTGTGGCATTTCTGATTCCGGTGTTTGTTATTGATATGTTTGTATTCTTTTTATAAAGAGGGAGGATCATTATGCAGGATAATCAGGAAAAATGTAAAGAACTTGCAATACGCATTTATAACCTGGACGAAGAAGTTTATAAATGTGTGGGTTCCTCTCTGGGACGTACATTTACAGGACAAAAAGAAACAACTCTCCGTCATCTGGCAGCACTGATGTATACCAAGCCGGACGGACATCTGCTCAGAAGTGAACTGGCGCTGATCAGTAACATGGCCCGTACCATCAGGGATAAGAGCGAGAGAAGACGTCTTATGATAGAGTATGACAGTATTCTGAAAGAGATTGAAAGTCTTCCGGATACATTTGGACAGACAGATATTGTAGATAAAGAACGTATCAGTCTGAATAATCTGATCGCAAGACGCCAGAATGAGATTTCCGAAAATGATCATCTGATCATCTGTATCAGCCGTACACAGGGAAGTGGCGGTAATGATATCGGATTTGAACTGGCGGATCAGCTTCAGATCAACTATTATGATGCAGAAATTTTTGATCAGGTTATGAAGCGTCTGCAGGCAGACAAAAATGCAGTCAGTGATACTGGTAATTTTGAAGGGTTTGATAAATACAGAAAGAAAAAACACACAGATCTGAAAACCTGGTTCAGGGAATTCAATCGTTATCATGGACTTCCGAAGCAGGACGCAGTATTTTTCAATATGAGTGATCTGATCTGTGAACTGGCAAAGAGTGAAGACTGCGTGATCATGGGACGTTGCGCAGATGCGATTCTTAAGAATAATCATATTCCTCATATCAGTCTGTTTATCAGTGCTCCGTTCCAGGTTCGTGTGCAGCACGTTATGGATATCCGTAATATGAATCTGAAACAGGCAGTACGTTTTCTGAAGCAGATGGATAAGCAGCATAAGAAATATTATGAATTTTATACCGGTGAGAAATGGGGAAAACCGGAGAATTATGATTTGTGCATCAACAGTGCCAACTATGGACTGAAGGATACAATTGAGCTGATCCAAAGAATGCTGGATCAGAAGGTTCACTGATCAGAGGGAGATTTATCTGTCTGATTTAACCGAATCGAGTAAATAGCGGAGCGGATTGCAAATATCCGCCTGACAAATAAAATAAGCTCTGTGGATAAAAGAAAAATCCACGGAGCTTATTTTTTGCCAAGCCAGGCAGATATTTATAAGCAGCAAAGCAATCTGGGAATGCCCGGCGCTTGCTGTAAACGACTTTGATTTTAACGCCAGTTGAATGTGAACATTCCATAAATATAGATAAAGGCAATTATAATCGGAAGTACAAATCGGAAGAGCGGTTTCATCCAGCTCTGTACCTTTAAGCCCTTACCGGTATTGCTCTCTTTGATAAAGTTATCCCATCCCCAGCCGAACTTATTACAGCAGAAGAGTGCAAGGATGAGAGAGCCAAGGGGTAAAATATTGTTGGAAACAATAAAATCCCAGAAATCAAGCCAGGTAGTTCCTTCGGCAAATGGCTGGAAGTGGAAAACGCTGAAACCAAGGGCTGTGGTAAGTGCCAGAAGAAAGACACCTGTGCCGCAGACCACGCTACCTTTTGGACGAGACCAGCCGGTAAGCTCACGTATCATTGCCAGGATGTTTTCGCACACACCCAGGACGGTTGACATGGCTGCAAATACCATGAACAGGAAGAATAAGGATCCCCAGATACGTCCTCCGGACATATTGTTAAAAACAGCCGCCATTGTATCAAACAGAAGGCTCGGACCTGCATTTACTTCCAGATTAAAGGTAAAGCATGCAGGGAAAATAATAACTCCTGCCAGAAAAGCAACCAGTGTGTCCAGTGTGATCACATGAATAGCTTCCCCCATTAGAGAATGCTCTTTGCCAATATAGCTGCCAAAGATAGCCATGCCACCCATACCTGTAGATAAAGTAAAGAATGCCTGGTTCATTGCCCCTACGATCACCGAACCATCAATCTTTGAGAAATCCGGTTTCAGATAAAAGGTCATTCCCTCACCAGAGCCTTTCAGAAAAAGACTGTGTACAGCGAGAGCAAGCATTAGCACCAGCAGTGCAGACATCATATATTTTGTCACACGCTCCAGTCCTCCCTGAAGATTGAAGGAAAGGATGAAAAATGCAATGACTACAGTGACCAGTAAGAAGAATACATTCACAGAGGGAGAGGAGATCATGGCTGAAAATCCCAGTGAACCATTTTTACCTCTGAGAAACTGTACAAAATAGTAAATGATCCAGCCACAGACAACAGTGTAAAATGCCATCAGGGCAATGTTGCCAAGCAGACAGAACCAACCGAAAATCCCCCATTTCTGTCCTGGCTTTTCCAGCTTACGGTACATGAAAAGGGGACTTGTCTGAGCCGCTCTTCCGATGGAAAATTCCAACACAAGAGCCGGGATTCCCAGGATGACCAGACACAGAAGATAGATCAGCATAAAGCTGCCGCCGCCATTTTGCCCGCACATCCACGGGAATTTCCACACATTTCCGCAGCCAATGGCGCAGCCGGCGGAAAGCATAATGAAGCCAAGCCGGCTTCCAAGCTGTTCACGTTTCATAAGATAACGCTCCCTTCAGAAGTTCATATAAGGGATATTATAAGATAAAAAACAATATTTGTAAAATTGATTGTTTTGTTGTATATTATTGAAAATATCGTTTGTATAAGAAAAATAACGCTTCTGCGTTTTGATGGGAAAATATTGAAAAAAATATGGGAAAGGAACGAGAAATGGATACAAATGTGTTAAAAACTTTTATTGCAGTATGTGAATATTCCGGATTTTCGGCTGCTGCAAAAGAACTGGGATATACGCAGTCTACAGTTTCTTCACAGATTAAACAACTGGAAAAGGAACTTGATGTCAGGCTGTTTGACCGTTATTATCATAAAATCAATCTTACGGAAAAGGGAGTTTTAGTTTTGCAGCAGGCTCGAAATATTCTGAAGGCACAGGCGAAAATGCTTGATTCGCTGAATTCGGCTGAAAGCATTGAAGGCGAGATTCGGTTGTCTATGTCCAGTTCTGTCTGCAGCAGATATTTTAAAAATGATTTTCTGTGTTTTCATCATCAGTATCCGGAAATAAAAGTGGAGATAACAGAAAACGGTACAGAGCAGATGTTTGATAAATTGCGGAAGAACGAAACAGATCTGGTTTTTACTCTGGACAGGCATATTTATGATTCGGATTTTATTATTTGTGCGGAACAGGAAGAACAGGTACATTTTATTGCAGCGGCTGATAATTCTGTTGCAGGCTGTTCATGGAAATTAAGTGAAATTTCTCAGAATGAGTTTGTGTTAACAGAACAAGCCATGAGCTACAGAAAAATACTGAATGAAACCCTTGCGTCCCAATCACTGGAAATCCGTCCGGTTCTTGAAATCGGAAATCCGCTCCAGATATGTGAACTGGTAAAAAACAGCAGCCTGCTTTCCTTTCTTCCGGATTTTATTTCGGAGAAATATGTGAAAGACGGACAGATTAAAAGACTGGATGTTGCCGGCTGCCCGGTAACTGTATGGACACAGTTGCTGCTCCACAAAAATAAATGGCGGTCTCCGGCAATTAATGTGTTTGTAGAATTTTATAAAGAAGTCATGCAGAGATAGAACTTGAAGAATACTGGAAATTTTATTCGACCTGAGATGAAAAATATTAGCCGGGCAAAATAAAATTGAATATTTACAAATTGGAAATATCAAAGTTAAATCTAAAATAATTATAAACTGCACAAAAAACACTTGCATTTTTTGTCTAAAAGTATATTATATATGATTAGTCAGGCTAATTAAAGAATAATATCAGACCTGAAAGAGGACAGAGGCCGGAAAGGAGTGAAGTTATGTGGTGCCCGGAAGAGGAGAAGAAAGAAAAACGAGAAGAGAAAAGCATGCCTGCGCTCTTTATGGAGATCAACCGCCAATATGGTATGAGATGTATGCAGCGTATACGGGAAATCGGTATCCAGCAGGGACAGATGCCGATCATTATGATCGTATACAGAAATAACGGCTGCAGCCAGAAGGAGATTGCAGAGCGTATGGGTGTAACACCGCCCACTGTTAATGTAAGTATCCAGCGTCTGGAGAAAGCCGACATTGTCTGCAGGAAACGTGATGATAAAGACCAACGCATCATGCGTGTATATCTGACAGAAAACGGAAGAAAAATCGTGGAGGAGCTCCAGCAGGAAAGCAAAGCTGTGGAAAAAGTGATGTTCAGCAATTTCAGCGAAGCAGAGCTATGTCTTTTACGAAGGTTTTTTGGGCAGATTCTGGATAATATTTCGGAGATACCTGTCAACAGGTAGAAACTGAAAAATACATGGTGGAGCAGATTGAGAAAACTGTATCAGCATGTTCAGATAAAAAATATTGTCTGTGAAAGAACTGACACGTGAGTTTAAACAGACATACATATTAAAAATAGGAAACGAGGGAATCAAGCAATGATTAAACTGATGAAATATCTGAAGAAATCAGCGGGATACATTGTCCTGATCATAGCACTTCTGTTTCTGCAGGCGTACTGTGATCTTTCCCTGCCGGATTATACCTCCAAGATTATTAATGTAGGTATCCAGCAGAAAGGTATTGAAGACAGTGTGCCGGATAAGCTTCGGGATTCAACCTTGCAGAATCTTCAGATTTTTATGGATGAGGATCAGAAAAAGGAAGTTTCACAGAATTATACACAGGAAGGGGATACCTGGGTATTAAACGATGATATTTCCAAAGAAACCAGAGAGAATTTAAATGAGGATTTCTCCAAGGCAATGATGATGGTATCTGCCTTTTCCGAAGACAGTGAACAGGGGCAGGCAATGGTTGCACAGATGGGCCTTCCGGAGGGAACAGACCCACTGACAGCGCTGGCGCAGATGCCGGAAGAAGCAGTACAGCAGATTATGAGTCAGGTGAATGAGAAGCTGAAAGATATGCCGGAGTCTATTGTGACACAGGCTGGTGTTTCCTTTGTTGCTTCAGAATATGAAGCACTGGGGAAAGATGTGGATGCCATTCAGATGCATTACATCCTGATGTCAGGTATCAGAATGCTTGCCATGGCTCTGGTGATCATGCTGGCAGCGATCAGCGTCACATTTATTTCGGCCAGAGTGGCAGGCAGACTTGGTCATGACCTGAGAAACAGCATTTACCGTAAGGTTATGAGCTTCTCCAGCAGAGAATATCACAAATTCTCCACAGCATCCCTGATCACACGAAGCACCAATGATGTGCAGCAGGTACAGCAGGTTATGGCAATGATGTTCCGTATTGTTCTGTACGCGCCGATTCTTGGTATTGGTGGTGTGATTAAGGTATTGAACACAGATTCTTCCATGACATGGATCCTTGGTGTGGCAGTTGGCCTGATCCTGATTGTGATCTTTGTGCTGTTCCAGGTGGCAATGCCAAAATTCACTATCTTACAGACTCTGATCGATAGACTGAATCTGGTATCCCGTGAGATCCTGACAGGTATCCCTGTTATCCGTGCATTCAGCCGTGAGAAGCATGAGGAAGATCGTTTTGAAAAAGCAAACCTGGATCTGACAAAAACAAACCTGTTTGTCAACAGATGTATGACTTTTATGATGCCCATTATGATGTTGATCATGAATGGTGTATCTGTACTTATTATTTACAGTGGTGCCCATGCAGTAGACAACGGAACCATGCAGGTTGGTAATGTTATGGCATTTATCCAGTATGCAATGCAGATCATTATGTCCTTCCTGATGATCACTGCAATGTCTATTATGCTCCCGAGAGCAAATGTTGCAGCGCTTCGTATTGATGAGGTTCTGAAGACAGAGGTTTCTATTCAGGATCCGGAAACTCCGGTACATCCGTCAGAAAATGTGAAAGGTGAGATCGAATTTGACCATGTATCCTTCGCTTACCCAGAAGCAGGTGAGAATGTACTGACAGACATTTCCTTTAAAGCAAAGAAAGGTCAGACGATCGCAGTGATCGGAAGTACTGGAAGCGGTAAGAGTACCCTGATCAACCTGATCCCAAGATACTATGATGTGACAAAGGGTTCTGTTAAAGTGGATGGTGTGGATGTCCGCGACATGACTCAGAAAGAACTTCGTGACAAACTGGGATATGTGCCGCAGAAGGGTGTACTTTTCTCAGGTACTATTGATTCCAATATCCGCTATGGTAAGCCGGAGATCACTGATGCACAGGTAAAGGAAGCAGCAGAGGTTGCACAGGCTACAGAATTTATTGATACCAAACCGGAGAAATATAAATCTCCTGTATCACAGGGAGGTACCAATGTTTCGGGCGGACAGAAACAGCGTCTGTCCATTGCCAGAGCCATTGCAAAGGATCCGGAGATATTTATCTTTGATGACAGCTTCTCTGCCCTTGACTTTAAGACTGACAGTCAGTTAAGAAAGGCATTGAAGGAGTACACCAAGGACGCAACTACCGTAATCGTTGCCCAGAGGATCAGTACCATCCTTGGTGCAGATCAGATCATTGTACTGGACGACGGACATATGGCAGGCATTGGAACTCATAAGGAACTGATGGCAAATTGTGAGGTATATCAGCAGATTGCAAGATCTCAGTTATCAGAGGAGGAACTGGCATGAGCGAACATAGAAGAAGAGGTCCTATGGGAGGACATGGACGTATGATGTCCGGCGAAAAGGCAAAAGACTTCAAGGGCTCCATGGCTAAGCTTTTCCGTTATATGGGACGATATAAATTCCGCTTTATACTGATGTTTATCTTTGCAGTAGCGGGAACTGTGTTTAGTATTGTAGGGCCTAAGATTTTAGGTAAGGCGACCACAGAGCTGTTTAACGGCCTGGTTGCCAAGGTAAACGGAACCGGTGAAATTGATTTCGGAAAGATCGGGATGATCCTGTTATGGACACTTGGATTATATGTGTTAAGTGCATGCTTTTCCTTTGTACAGGGATTCGTAATGTCCGGGATCTCCAATGATGTTACCTATAATCTGAGAAAAGATATTTCAAAGAAAATCAACAGACTGCCTCTGAATTATTATGAGAGCAGAACAAACGGAGAGATCCTCTCCCGTATCACCAATGATGTGGACACTCTGCAGATGAGTCTGAACCAGAGTCTGACGCAGCTGATCACATCAGTGACAACTCTGATCGGTGTATTTATTATGATGCTTTCCATTAACGTGTGGATGACTTTGGCAGCACTTCTGATCCTGCCGGTTTCCATGTTCATCATCCAGACTGTCATGAAGCATTCCCAGAAATACTTCCAGGATCAGCAGAGCTATCTGGGTAAAGTAAACGGTCAGATCGAAGAGAACTTCGGCGGTCATAATGTGGTCAGAGTTTTCAACAAAGAGAATGATGTAGTAGAGGAATTTGAAAAAGACAATCAGAAGCTTTATGAATCTGCATGGAAATCTCAGTTCTTCTCAGGAATGATGATGCCCATCATGCAGTTTGTAGGTAACCTTGGATATGTAATGGTAGCTCTCTTAGGCGGCGTGTTTGTAATCAAAAAAAGTATTGAAGTGGGTGATATCCAGTCCTTCTTCCAGTACATCCGTAACTTTACACAGCCAATCCAGCAGATCGCACAGGTTACAAACCTGTTACAGTCCTCAGCAGCAGCTTCCGAACGAGTATTTGAATTCCTGGAGGAGCCGGAAGAGAGTCAGAATGAGAAGAACCCTGTAGATGTTAATACACTTACAGGAGATGTACAGTTTGAACATGTAAAATTCGGTTACAATCCGGATAAGATCATTATCAATGATTTCTCTGCAGATGTGAAGGATGGCCAGAAGATTGCCATTGTAGGTCCCACAGGTGCAGGAAAGACAACTATGGTGAAACTGCTTATGAGATTCTATGATCTCAATGGCGGAAGTATTAAGGTAGACGGTTATGACATCAAAGACTTTAACAGAAGTAGTCTGAGAGAGATGTTTGGTATGGTGCTTCAGGATACCTGGCTGTTCTCAGGAACCATTATGGAAAATATCCGTTACGGACGTCTGGATGCTACAGATGAAGAGGTGATCGCAGCAGCAAAGGCAGCCCATGTGCACAACTTTATCATGCAGCAGCCGGGCGGCTATGACATGGTTCTGGATGAAGAAACCAGTAATATTTCCCAGGGACAGAAACAGCTTCTCACTATTGCCAGGGCAATTCTTGCCAATAATAAGATCCTGATCCTGGATGAGGCAACCTCCTCTGTAGATACCAGAACCGAAGTGCGTATCCAGAAAGCCATGGACAATCTGATGAAGGGCAGAACCAGCTTTGTGATCGCACACAGACTTTCTACCATCAAGGATGCAGACCTGATCCTGGTTATGAAAGACGGTGACATTATCGAGCAGGGAAATCATGAAGAGCTTCTGTCTAAGAAAGGCTTCTATGCAGACCTGTATAACAGTCAGTTTGAGAATAAGGCAACTGCTTAAAATATAAAGTTACAATCCCTCAGGGGTATTTGTGAAAGAGAATATATCTGGCTTCAGGCTAATGCAGATATTTCCTTCGCCAGGAGGATATAGGACCACACAGATACCGGCTGAGGGATTTTTGCCGGATTTTTGTCTTTTCTGTAAGCGGGTAATATGTTATAATTAAAAACCAATCTACGAAAATTGACATATTTTGTTACTGTTCACTGGTAATATCCCGCGAGGTGTTTTTTGTGAGCGAAGGTCACAGAAAACCCGAGACATACCGCGCGAATTTATGCGATTAGCATAAATTAAGTTTGCGAAGCAAACGATACTCCTTGGGCATTGCACAAGGAGGTTCATATTTCCTGCATCGCGAAGCGTGTTGCTGGGAACGGAGTGAACAGTAACTATATTTTATCATCATAATAATAAGAGAAAATGATAACAATAATAAGGAGTATTGTAACTGTGAAGTTGCTGAACAGTTGCAAATATCAGAGGATATCAACAATATGACAGATAAGAAAAACGGCAGAGAATATCTGGGCTATGTACTGGAAAAATTAAAAGAACGTATCACAGAAATCAGCCTTTCTCTGGTGGAAGGCCAGAAAGAGATTGAGGGTATGCATGAGTATTACTGGGAAAATTATACAGAGATGGACCAGTATGGTTATGAGAATTATGATAATCAGCAGGCATTGTTCCGCCAGATTTCCGCAAATGAAGAGCAGCTGATCCTGAAACAGAGATTTCGCAGAATGGCAGATTCTCCATTTTTCGGAAGAGTGGATTTCATTTACGAAGGAGAGGACGAACCGGAGATCTTTTATATTGGAATTGGAAATTTCGCAGAGAAAGCAGGGCATATTCCATTAGTATACGACTGGCGTGCTCCGGTAAGCGGTTTGTTTTATGACTATGACAAAGGACCGGCTTCTTATGAGGCTCCCATGGGTGAAATCCATGGCGAGGTTGCTTCGAAATGGCAGTATAAGATCCGCAACGGAAAAATGATCTACGAATTTGAGAGTGATGTGAAGATTGATGATGAGATCTTGAAAGCAGAGCTGGGAAGTAACGGTGAGGTACAGCTTAAGAACATTATCCGTACCATTCAAAAGGAGCAGAATGCCATTATCCGAAATACCAAAGACAGGATCATGGTGATCCAGGGTGCAGCAGGAAGCGGTAAAACTTCCGTGGCGCTTCACAGGATCGCCTATCTTCTCTACCATGACAGACAGAATCTGAAGTCTTCCAATATTCTGATCCTGTCACCAAATGGAGTGTTTTCCGATTATATCTCCCATATCCTTCCTGAACTGGGAGAAGAGAATATTAAGGAAATGAGCTTTGATCTTTTTGCCTATAAGCAGCTTAGGGATACAGTTTCTGACTGCGAAGACCGCTATGATGAAATTGAACGCAGAATCCGTTTTCCGCAGAAAGCTTCTTTGGCAGAGAAAAAGCAGTCCATGGAATTTATAAATCTTATGGAACGCTATCTGGTGGAACTGGAAGACCGGCTGATGAATTTTAAAGATGTGGAATATAAGGGATTTGTAAAGAAAGAATCAGAGATTATTGAATTGTTTTATTTCAAATTCCAGGATTTTCCACTGCTCTCAAGGATGGATGCAGTTGCAGATTATTTCATTGACGAGGTGGAAACTCTGCGGGACCGTGATCTGGCAGATGATGAGAAAGACCTGATCCGTGAGAAATTCATGAAGCTGTATGTGACCGGAGATCTTTATGTGATCTACAGTCAGTTCCTGAAAGAAAATGGATACAAAGGACTTCCGCGTGTTTCTTATGAGAAAAGAAAGCTGAAATATGAGGATGTTTATCCTGTTCTTTACCTGAAATATCGTTTGCAGAGCCAGCAGGGAAGAAGCAATATCAAGCATCTGGTGGTAGATGAGATGCAGGATTACTCAAGGCTTCAGTATGAAATTCTGCAGAGGATTTTCTCCTGCAGAATGACGATCCTGGGTGACCGGGCACAGACTATGGATGATAAACAGCAGGATGTGCTGAAATTTCTGCCGAAGATTTTCGGGAGGGATATCCACAAGATCATTATGAATAAGAGTTACCGTAACACCATAGAGATTGCGTCTTATGCAAATCAGCTTGCGGGTATTGAAGATATGGAACTCTTTGAACGTCATGGTGCTCCGGTGGAGGAGAAAATATTTGCAGATATGAGCCATGCTGCGGAAGAGATTGCAGAAACTCTGAAACTCGGCGAAGAAGAATATGAAACAGCAGCGGTTGTCCTGCGTACAGAGAAAGAAGCAGAACATATGTGGCTTCTTCTGAAAGAAATTCTGGGAGAAAAAGGATTTGATATAAAAGAACGTCTGTCTTATCTGGACAGAAACAGCACAAGCTTTAAGAAAGGTCTTACAGTTACGACATTCTATCTGGCAAAAGGTCTGGAATTTGATCAGGTATTTGCAGTATTTCCGCAGAAAGATCAGAGCCCGCTTGTGCGTCAGGCGAGATATATCGCTGCAACAAGAGCCCTTCATGAACTGCATATGTATGAAGTGGAAAAATAAAAAAGTAATCGTTACTGTTCACTCCGTTCACAGTAACAAGTAATCTCTCAGTTACAGAGAAAAAAAGATAAATGGTATGATGAAGCAGAAAAATGGCGTTATGACAGACTATGCAAATCGCAGAAGGCTGAGAAATCGACATTGACATCTATGTAATGAAATTGTAAAATATATAATGTCAGGGGCAAAATATCTTTTGACCCTGATATCATATTTTGTAAAGTACGGAACAGTTATAATAATATCAGAGAGAGGTTTCCTCTCCTGACCTGATATCAAATATTACCTGAAGACTATATATCTATTCTAAGGAGGATATTATGAAAAATAAAAGAGTACTAATGTTATTGGCCTTAACAACTGTATTATCTGTTTCCATGACTGCATGCTTTGGAGGCGGCAGTGACGAGGATTCAAGTGTGGTACAGGTAACTCCTACACCGGAGCCAACCAAAGCAGCGAAAGCAACTCCTACCCCTGCACCGGCCAATGCCCAGAATACTACCTATACATCTAAGAACAAAGCAGTATCCATTAAACTTCCGGATGCGACATGGGCGAATAAATCAGATTCTGACGATATGTTAAGCTTCGAGTCACCGAAACAGGGCAAACTCCTGATCCTGCATGGTTCCGGTGAGGAGGATATGTCTGTGGCGATCATTCCAAGTTCACAGGATACAGCCTCTGCACTTGTAAAGGCAGATAATCTTGTAGAAGGTACAGATTTTGAGATCCAGGATTATAAATCAGAGGAAGTCGGCGGTGTAAATGTTTACAGCTATACAGTTCATTACCTAACTGATAAGAGTGACTATAAATATGTTGTAAATAAATATTTCACAGATAATACAACAGAATTTTACAGTGTTGCAGGTTCTGTAAAGGATGAGAAAGCACTGGCAGGAATCAAGACTTCTGTTGATTCATTCACTATTTCCGGTGATTCTGTACTGAAAGCAGCAGCAACAGGAAAAACTTCAGGAACTACAGCAGGTACAACTGCGGACGGCACTTCAGGAACTACAGGAACAGCGGCTGCAGGTACAGACCAAACAGCATCCGGCAGTTCATCAGATGGAAGTTCTTCAGCAGGCACAGACGGTTCTTACAGTGATACTTCATCGGGCGGTTCATCAGATTACAGTTCTTCAGACTATACTTCTGATGGCAGCAGCGACGGATCTTATGATTATGACGATGGTTCCTCCAATGGATATTATGCAGACGGAACACCTGTAGGAACAGATGATCCGGACTATGATACAGATCAGACAAGAACTATTTACAGAAACTCCGACGGATATCCGCTTGTAATTTATCCGAACGGTGACGGTACATGGTGTGATGATGACGGAAATACCTATGATTTTGCTAATGGTGAGGACGTTTATGATGAGAACGGTGTTGACTATTACTATCATGGAGAACCGGCGTATGTCCGCTATATGCCTAAGAATCAGTAACAGAAAAGTTGAAAAGGACGGCTGCTGTAAAAAACAGTCGTCCTTTTTTGCGCTGACAGAGACCAACCTGTTATTTACATAAGAACGGATGTTGTGGTAGAATAGCAGGGAAAATATGTGTTGCTGTGAACGGAGTGAACAGTAAAACAGGTAGATAATGAGGGCTGATGAATGGAATCATATGGAAGATTTGCCGGTGTTTATGATGTTTTCATGGATAATGTAAACTATCGTGAATGGGCAGACTATATTATAGAAACACTGGCTCAGGACGGGATCAGGGATGGTCTGGTTCTGGAGCTGGGATGTGGAACAGGTACTGTGACAGAGATGCTTGCAGATGCCGGATATGATATGATCGGTATCGATAATTCTGAGGAGATGCTTGCAGAGGCTATGGAGAAGCGGGCAGAATCCGGTCATGATATTCTGTATCTTTTGCAGGATATGCAGGATTTTGAGTTATATGGTACGGTTCGTGCTGTGATCAGTGTCTGTGACAGTATGAATTATCTGACGGACGAGGAAGATCTGGAGTATCTTTTTGCACTGGTAAATAATTATCTGGATCCGGGCGGACTGTTCATTTTTGATATGAATACGATCCATAAATACCGGGATGTGATCGGCGATACGACTATTGCTGAGGACAGAGAGGACGGAAGCTTTATCTGGGAGAACAGTTATGACAGGGAAAATGCCCTGAATGTATATGAACTGGCACTTTTTCTTCCAAGAGAAGACGGATTGTATGAGAAGTGTGAGGAGGAACATGTACAGAAAGCATATTCCATAGAAGCAATCAAGGCTATGATTGTGAAAGCAGGAATGGAACTGGTGGCAGTCTGTGATGCATATACTCATAATCCGGGTGATGAGAATTGTGAACGTCTGACTTTTGTTGCAAGAGAGCATGGAAAAAGTGCACAGAACGGATATCATGGAAGGATTCCGGAGAAACCTGAGACACATCGCGCGGATTGATGCAATTATAGCAGGCCTCTTAATTAATGCATTATTTACGGGAATTGCTATTGATTTGATGTTAAGCCATGGACAAAATGAAAATAATATGAAAGAAATAACAGGAGTAATAAACGAATGAACGATTATATTATCAGAGCAATTGCAGCGAATGATCAGATTCGGGCATTTGCGGCAGTTACTACAGAAACAGTAGAAACAGCGAGACAGGATCACAATACAAGCCCGGTAGCCACAGCAGCACTGGGACGTCTTCTTACAGCAGGTGCTATGATGGGTACCATGATGAAGGGGGATAAGGACATCCTTACACTTCAGATTAAGGCAGGAGGTCCTCTGGAAGGAATTACTGTGACAGCAGATTCCAAAGGTCGTGTAAAGGGATATGTGGGAAATCCTGATGTATGTATTCCGGCAAACAGCAAGGGCAAACTGGATGTTGCAGGTGCTGTCGGTGTAGGATTTATGAACGTGATCAAGGATATGGGACTGAAAGAGCCTTATGTTGGACAGGTTGCGCTTCAGACCAGCGAGATCGCAGAAGATCTTACCTATTATTTTGCTACAAGTGAACAGGTACCGTCAGCAGTTGGTCTTGGAGTTCTTATGAATAAAGACAATACAGTACGTCAGGCTGGCGGATTTATCGTGCAGCTGATGCCGTTTGCGGAAGAAAGCACAATTGCGAAGCTTGAGGAAAATGTGCAGAAAATCACATCTGTCACAAATCTTCTGGAAGAGGGGCATACTCCTGAGAGTCTGCTTGAGAAAGTCCTGGAGGGCTTTGACATGGAGATCAATGAGAAAATTCCTACGGAATTTTACTGTAACTGCAGTAGAGAAAGAGTGGAGAAAGCCCTGATCAGCATCGGAAGAAAAGAACTCAATGAAATGATCCAGGAAGGTAAGTCCATTGAGATGAACTGCCATTTCTGTAATAAGAATTATGAATTTACAGTGGAAGAACTGAAAGAAATCCTGCGTAAATGTAAATAAGAGACGCCAATGTACTGACAGATAGATCTGCCGGAGCACAGGGAAGAAGAGGTAGAAAATGAAAAACGGTTATATCAAAACAGCAGCCGCAACACCTTATATCACAGTTGCAGACTGCAATGCCAATGGAAATGAGATTATCAGACTGATCCATGAGATGGAGAAAGAACATGTGAAGGTTATGACTTTTCCGGAGCTTTGTATCACAGGCTATACCTGTCAGGATCTTTTCCTGCAGAGACGTCTTCTCGACAGCGCCTGGGAAACTTTGCTGAAGATCACAAAGGAAACTGCTGATGTGGATGCCCTTGTTTTTGTAGGTGTGCCTTTCAGAAATCATGGAAAATTATATAATGTGGCAGCAGTTTTAAACAGAGGCGAGATCATTGGGCTGGTTCCGAAAACTTATCTTCCAAACTATGGAGAATTTTATGAGCAGCGCCATTTTGCATCAGGTCTTGGCTGTCTGGAATATGTGGATATTGAGGGAAAGAGAGTTCCTTTCGGAACAGATATTCTTTTTATCTGTGAGGAGGAGCCGGAGCTTGTGGCAGCAGCAGAAATCTGTGAGGATTTATGGGTGACACTGCCGCCAAGCGTTCTCCATGCACAGGCAGGAGCGAATCTGATCGTGAATCTGTCAGCCAGCAATGAGATGGTCGGAAAGGACAGCTACCGCAGAGATCTTGTTTCCGGACAGTCTGCACGTCTGGTGTGCGGATATGTATATGCAAATGCAGGAGAAGGTGAGTCCACACAGGATCTGGTCTTTGGCGGTCAGAATATGATCGCAGAGAATGGAGTGATCCTTGCGGAAGGAAAACGTTTCCACAATGGTATTGTATACAGTGAGATTGATGTGCAGAGGCTGAACGATGAGAGAAGAAGACTGACTACTTATCAGCCGGCTGACGACAGTGATCATATTAAAGTGTGCTTCCATCTGAATGTGGAAGAGACAAAACTGACCAGAAAATATTCGCAGTATCCTTTTGTACCTTCACGAAAAGAAGAAAGGGATATGCGTTGTGATGAAATCCTGAATATCCAGGCAATGGGACTTAAGAAACGTATGGATCATATCCATTGCCATAAGGCAACAGTGGGACTTTCCGGAGGTCTGGATTCCACACTGGCACTGCTTGTGATCGCAAGAGCCTTTGACCTTTCCGGTGCGGACAGAAAGGATATCCACTGTATTACCATGCCATGCTTTGGAACCACAGACAGAACTTATCAGAATGCCTGCAAATTAAGTCAGTGTCTGGGTGCGACTTTAAGTGAGATCAATATTAAAGAAGCAGTAAATGTACATTTCCGGGATATTGCTCATGATCCGTCTGTGCATGATGTGACTTATGAGAACAGCCAGGCAAGAGAGAGAACGCAGATCCTGATGGACAGTGCAAATCAGGATGGCTCGATTCTGGTGGGAACAGGAGATCTGTCTGAGCTGGCTCTGGGATGGGCAACCTACAATGGTGACCATATGTCCATGTACGGCGTGAATGCTTCAGTGCCGAAAACTCTGGTGCGTCATCTTGTACGTTATTATGCGGATACCTGCAAAGATGAGAAGCTGACAGAGGTTCTTCTTGATATTCTGGATACACCGGTAAGTCCGGAGCTTCTGCCGCCTAAGGATGGCAAGATCGCACAGAAGACAGAAGATCTGGTGGGACCTTATGAACTTCACGATTTCTATCTGTACTATATGCTTCGTGCAGGATTTGAACCGGAGAAAATTTACAGGCTGGCATGTGAGACTTTTGAAGGAATGTATGATAAGGAGACAATATTTAAATGGCTGAAAACCTTCTATTGGAGATTTTTTGCACAGCAGTTTAAACGTTCCTGCCTTCCGGATGGCCCGAAGGTGGGAAGCGTTGCGGTTTCACCGAGAGGTGATCTGAGAATGCCAAGTGATGCAAGTGCAGGAGTATGGCTGGAGCAGCTTGAAAATATGGATATTTAGAATCGCATAGCGGAGTGGAGGATTTTATTCGCGTGATTTTGCATGGCGAAGCGGAGAACGATCAGTTGTTCTCCGCTTTTTTCAGTGCTGTTTCAATTGCATTCAAAAGAATCATGGAAGTATACTTCTGATCCTCGGAATATTGGATATTTTCCAGCGACTGGGAGGTATAGATCTGGCTGGCCAGTGATTCCAGAGCCGGTTCCATGAGAGGAAACATGGCTGCGGTGCTTTCGCTTAAATTTACCAGACGGATGGAAGTTATCCTGTCAGAGTCAACAGTTACTTCTAGGTCAAAGGTGTTTTCATTCAGGTCGATGGAGGAAGTATAAATTCCCGGTTTGTACAGGCTTTTGGCATCGGCTGAGGCACTTTTTTTCTGACCGGGTCCAAACATGAAAAAAAGTACAATAGCCAGGATGACAGCAAGAAGAAGGAAAATGCCGGTGTATATAACTTCCTTCATATGTAGGACTATGATTTTTGTTTTTGCACTCATGGTACACGCCTCCTGGATGGTTTTGTATATTCTATTACAGAAGTGCTTAAATTATGATATACTGAAACAACGAATGTGAGTAACCGACAGTAAGGAGAGAAGAATGTCATTACAGTTTATTATCGGCAGTTCCGGTGCCGGAAAGTCTTATTTTGCATATGAGAAAGCAATCCGGGAGTCCATGGAACACCCGGAGAGAAATTACTATATTATTGTTCCGGAGCAGTTTACCATGCAGACACAGAAGACGCTGGTGGAAATGCACCCGGGAAAAGGAATCCTGAATATTGACATCCTGAGCTTTGAACGTCTTGCGTACCGTGTATTTGAAGAAACCGGCGGAGATAACAGAAAGGTTCTGGAAGATACGGGAAAAAGCATGGTGCTGCAGAAAATGGTGCAGCAGCACAGAAAGGAACTTGCCTATCTGGGAAGTCAGATGAATAAGCCGGGATATCTGGATGAGGTGAAGTCTCTGGTTTCAGAATTTATGCAGTATGATATCAGAGAAGAGAATCTGGCAGAAATGAAAGAGAAGGCCAAAGATCAGCCATTACTTGAAATGAAGCTTAAGGATGTGGGAATCCTTTATCAGTCATTCAGGAAATTCCTGAAGGGGCATTATATGACTGGAGAAGAAGTGATGGATGTCCTGCTTAAACAGCTTCCTTTTTCCGAAAAACTTAAGGGAGCGGAATTCCTCTTTGATGGATTTACCGGATTCACGCCAATTCAGGTCAATGTGCTCAGGGAACTTCTGGTCATTGCTGACCGCATAAGTGTTACTGTGACTATGGACGAACGGGAGGATGCTTTTTCTCCGGGAAAACCTTATCAGCTTTTCTTTATGAGCAAACAGATGATACGGACACTTGCAGGGCTGACCAGAGATCTGGAGGATCCGGTGTATCTGAAATCATCCGGACAGTCCCGGTTTGCACAGGCACCTGCCTTACAGTTCCTGGAGAAAAATATCTTCCGCTACAGAAAGGGCGTGTATGCCGAAGAACAGCAGGAGATAAAAATATTTACTGCGCCATCCCCCCTGGAAGAAATGCGGGAGGCTGCCAGAAGGATGTCAGAACTTGTGCGTACCTGCGGATACCGCTATGGTGAGATTGCAGTGATCACAGGAAATCTGGAAGAATATGCAAGACTTGCAGCACAGGTATTTGAGGAGGCAGATATTCCATATTTTATTGACGAAAAGCATTCGGTAATGATGAATCCTTTTGTGGAGTATCTGCGCGCTGCCATGGAGATGGCGGTACAGGGATTTCCTTATGAGAGTGTTTTCCGTTATCTCAGATGCGGGATGTCAGAAGTTACCAGAGAACAGGCTGATAAGCTGGAGAATTACGTGCTGGCGCTGGGAATCCGGGGATATAAGAAATGGTCTGAAAAATGGGTTCGTGTATACAGAGGAATGGAAGCGGAGAAGATACAGGAACTGAATGAGATCAGAGAAATCTTTGCGGAAGAAGTAAGGGAACTTGCGCAGGGATTTGGTTCCGGTAAGAAGACAGTGGAAGAGTACTGCCGGATTCTCTATGAGTTTATCCAAAAAAGCAATGTCTGGCAGAAACTGAAACGACAGGAGCGAAAGTTTAAAGAGTCAGGCGATAAAGCAATGGAAAAAGAATATAACCAGATTTATGGAATTGTGATGGACCTGCTGGATAAGATGGTTGAGATTCTTGGCGAAGAAACGGTAAACAGACAGGAGTTCCGACAGCTTCTGGAATCAGGACTTTCTCAGGCAAAAGTAGCGCTGATTCCGCCGAGCATAGATCAGGTAATGGTGGGTGATATGGAACGATCCCGCTTAAAGGAGATTAAGGCGTTGTTCTTTGTTGGCGTGAATGAGGGTAATATTCCAAAGAGTACACAGACAGGAGGAATCTTATCAGAGCTTGACAGGGATTTCTTCCAGGAGCAGGGAGTGGAACTGGCACCGGGGCCTAAAGAACTGATGAATATGCAGAGGTTTTATCTGTATCTGAATATGACGAAACCGGGAGAAAAGCTGATCCTCTCCTATAGTGATACCAATGCAAAAGGAGAAGGCATAAGTCCGGCATATCTGATCGGGAGTATACGCAGTCTGTATCCGAAGCTGGAAATTGAGGGCGGAGGGGTCAGACCCCATAAAAATTCTATAAACAATTATTGTTATCCGGAAAATCCGGAAGCTGGGATTGATCTGTTTCTGGAGAAGCTGGTACAGGAGACAGAGAAAGAACATGAGGATATTCTGGAGCAGGCAGATGAGACGGATGCAGTGTTTGGAGAGCTTTACAGCTGGTATCTGCGGAATCCGGAATACAGAAGCAGAGTACAGAAGCTGGTACAGTCGGCTTTTGCCGGAAAACCAAAGGACATTATCAGCCAGAGTGTGGCGAAGGCATTATACGGAGAGGTTTCACCTTACAGTGCTACCAGACTGGAACGTTTTGCAGCCTGTGCATTTGCACATTTCCTTCAGTATGGAATGAAGCTTACCGAGCGTGTGGAATATGAGTTTAAACCTATGGATATGGGAAATGTTATGCATGAAGCACTGGAAAGCTTTGCAGAAGAAGTGCGAAAAAGAGGTATGAAATGGACAGAGCTGACAGAACAGGAACGGAATGAGATTGCGGACCGGTGTCTGGATAATATTGTGGCAGATTATGGAAATACGGTGCTCAAAAGCAGTGCCAGGAATGAATATATGATCGAGAGAACAAGGAGAATTCTCAGAAGGACGGTATGGGCACTTCAGAAACAGCTGGAACAGGGAGAATTTCAGCCGGAAGGCTTTGAGGTAACCTTCGGGGGAGGGCGGATTGACAGAGTAGATATTATGGAAGATCAGAATAAGGTGTATGTGAAGGTGATTGATTATAAAACCGGAAATACATCCTTTGACCTGGTTTATCTGTATCATGGCCTGCAGTTACAGCTGATGATCTATCTGGATGGTGCTCTGCGTGTAGAGCAGAAGAAATATCCGGATAAGGAGATTATTCCTGCGGGAGTTTTTTATTACAATATCAAGGATCCTATGATCCAGGAGAAGATAGATGCGGATGTGGAAGCAGTCAGTGCAGGTCTTATGAAAGAACTGAAGATGAATGGACTGGTTCAGGCAGATCCGGAGCTTGTGTACAGGATGGACAGCAGTCTTGGCTCCATTCCTGTCGCATTTAATAAGGACGGAAGCTTTCGCAAAAATTCTTCTGTGGCAGACAGAACACAGTTCGCAGTGCTTGGACGGTATGTAAGGACGAAGATTGAGAAGATAAGAAGTTCTATTCTGGAGGGAGATGCAGAGGTTTCTCCCTATGAGCTCGGAAAAAAGAATGCGTGTACTTATTGTCCGTATATGACGGTATGCGGATTTGACCGCAGGCTGTCAGGATATGAATTCCGCAGACTGAAAAACTTCTCTGATGAGGAATTATGGAAAGCATTTGACAGGGAGGCAGAATAAGATGGGTGTACAGTGGACAAAGGAGCAGCAGGAGGTTATACGGCTGCGGGACAGAAATATTCTGGTCAGTGCGGCAGCCGGGTCCGGAAAAACGGCAGTACTGGTAGAACGTATCCTGAGTAAGATCACAGATAAAGAACACCCTGTGGATATTGACAGACTGCTGATCATGACATTTACAAGAGCAGCAGCAGGTGAAATGAAAGAGAGGATCTCGGCAGCTATTGAAAAAGCACTCTGTGAGGAGCCCGATAATGAGCATCTGCAGAGACAGACAACCCTGCTTCATACTGCACAGATTACAACTATTGATGGTTTCTGTGCCTATATTATCCGGAATTACTTTCATCTGATCGGACTGGATCCGGGATATCGGACGGCAGATGAGGGGGAGCTGAAGCTTCTGCGAGGAGATGTTGTGAAAGCACTGCTTGAAGAATATTATGCCAAAAAAGATGAAAAGTTTCAGAAATTCGTGGAATGCTTTGCAACAGGAAAGTCAGATGAAAATCTGGGAAACCTGATACAGAAATTATATGAAATGGCTATGAGCAATCCTTTTCCGCAGGAATGGCTGTCCGGGTGTATGGATGATTACAGGATTGATTCCCTGGAAGAGTTAAGAGAGACTGAGTGGATGAGGATGCTCTGGGATGCAGTGAAGGATGAACTGCAGGAAGCGAAGCTTCTGGTGCAGGAGGCTCGAAGAATCTGCTCAGAGCCGGATGGTCCGTATCTGTATGATGAGGCACTGAGCAGTGATCTGCTTCTTATAAGAAGTCTGCAGGAACTGGCAGAGAAAAGAGATTATAATGCAACTGCAGAAATACTTATGAAACCCTCATTTGCCCGGCTGAGCACAAAGAAGGCTGCGGATGTAGATGAACAGAAGAAGCAGAGAGTGAAAGATCTCCGGGATGAGGAAAAGGGGATTCTGAAGGAACTGGGGCAGCGATATTTCCAGAGTACAGAGAAGGAACTTCTGGAAGTAATCAGATATATCAGAGGCCCAATAGAGATGTTAGTCGAGCTGACCGCAGGATTTAAAGAGCAGTTCGGAGAGGCGAAGAGAGAAAAGAATATTCTGGATTTTACGGATATGGAACATTTTGCCCTGCAGATACTGATGACGAAAGAAGGGGAAGAAATCCATATGTCTCAGGCTGCGAGAGAGCTCTCCGCAAAGTATGATGAAGTCCTGGTGGATGAATATCAGGACAGTAACTTAGTGCAGGAGCTTCTGACAACAGCAGTATCCGGGTGGATCAACCAGAAGAAAAATATCTTCATGGTAGGAGATGTAAAGCAGAGTATCTATCGTTTCCGTCTGGCAAGGCCGGAGCTTTTCATGGAAAAATATAAAAGTTATTCCACAGAAGAAGCACAGGAGCAGAGAATTGACCTGCACAAAAATTTCCGGAGCAGGGAACAGGTTCTGGAGAGTGTAAACTTTATTTTCCGACAGATCATGGGGGAAGACCTGGGAGGGATTACCTATGACAAAGATGCGGCCCTTTATCCCGGAGCTTCTTTTCCGGAAGGAGAGTCAGAGGAATTTGTAAAGACAGAGGTTCTTCTGGTCGAGAGAGACGGAGAAGAACTGTCTGATGTACAGGACTATGAAGACGCAGGTGCATCGGGAAACCGCAGGGAAATGGAAAATCAGACCGGGCAGGAACTGGAGGCGCTGGCCATTGCACAGAGAATTAAAGAAATTGTGGGAAAAGAACATATCGTAGATAAAGAGACGAAGGAATACCGGCCTGTGGAATACGGGGATATTGTAATCCTGCTGCGCACTGCCTATGGATGGGCAGAAACCTTCAGGGAAGTGCTGGCATCTCAGGGGATTCCCGTATATTGTACATCAAGAACCGGATATTTCTCTGCAACCGAGATTGTGACTGTATTGAATTATCTGAAGGTGTGTGACAATCCGCTGCAGGATATTCCGCTTATGGGAGTGCTTCGTTCACCGATCGTCGGATGCACTTCACAGGAACTGGCAGAGCTTAGAATACAGTATCCTGATGGTCTGCTCTATGAGAGTGTTTCGGCATATGCAGGAGAAAATGAAATCCCCGAAAAAGAACTGGATCCGGATAAGCTGAAATCTGAATTGTTAAACAGTAATCTGCGAACAGATGAAAAGAATTCTCTGAATATTAAATTAAAAGGATTTCTGAGTCTACTTGAAAAGGTAAGAAATATGGCTGCATATACGCCGGTCCACGAATTGATCCTTTATGTGCTGAAAGAAACCGGGTATGGAGATTATGCAAGGGCACTTCCGGGAGGGGAGCAGCGTTTTGCAAATCTTACCATGCTTGTGGAGAAAGCTATGGACTATGAGAAGACAAGCTACAGGGGTCTGTTTAACTTTGTTCGTTATATCGAACAGCTACAGGCATATCAGGTAGACTATGGAGAAGTCAATCTGACAGGAGCGGGCAATACCGCAGTGGAGATCATGACGATCCACAAGAGTAAGGGACTTGAATTTCCGGTAGTATTTGTGGCCGGTATGGGAAAACAGTTTAATTTTCAGGATATGAATGCAGGTCTTTTGCTTCATCCGGAACTGGGAATAGGGGCTGATGCTATCATACCGGAGAAACGGGTGATCGCATCTTCGCTGAATAAGCAGGTGATCAGAAGACAGCTTCTGAAGGAGAGTCTGGGAGAGGAACTGAGGGTACTTTACGTTGCCATGACAAGAGCAAAAGAGAAACTGATCCTTACAGGAACAGTCGGAAAGCTGGAAAAGCAGATGCTGTCGCTGTCGCGTTTTCTGGATGAGGAAGAAGAACTGCTCCCACTGGGAACCAGAATGAAAGCAAAGAATTACTGGGCTTTTGTACTGCCTGCGCTGGTGCGGCATCGGGCAATGAGTGAACTTTTGTGGGAATATGGAATCCTCATGAAGAAACAGCCGGGGATTTACGATGATATCTCTGAGTTTGTGATAAAAAAGATTACTGTCCGTCAGATGACAGAAAAGGCAGTTCTCATCCAGGCAGGAAACCAGATGCAGGAGGAATATCTGAAGAACTGGGATGAAAATAAAGTGTATGATGAGGCTGTGAAGGAAGAGATAGAGAAGAGATTTTCCTTTGTATATCCGTATAAATATCTGGAAGATATTCCGGTTAAAGTCAGTGTTTCGGATCTGAAAAAGAGAAGCTGGCATGATGAAAGTGAACTGGAAGAGAATATCAGTGTGTCTGCCGAAGAGCAGGATGAAGAACAGGAAGCGCCGGTTCCCGCATTTATGGCAGAGAAGCAGGAAGAGTATAAGGGGGCTGCCAGAGGTACTGCTTACCACAGAGTAATGGAATGTCTGGATTATGCAGAAACAGATACAGAGGAACAGCTTCGGGCTCAGTTAAAGAGACTTCTGGAGAGCCAGAAAATGACAGAGCAGGAAGCGGAATGTATCCGGATCCGGGATATCAGGAGATTTGTGGAGTCCGGGCTGGGGCAGAGGATGAAGAAAGCTGCCATGAAAAAACATCTTTACAGAGAACAGCCTTTTGTGATCCAGAGAAATGCTTCTATGCTCGATGATGGTTGGAAGAACGAAACAGTGCTGGTGCAGGGAATTATCGATGCCTATTTTATGGAAGAGGAAGAGATTGTTCTTGTGGACTATAAAACGGATAGAGTGAGGAGAGGACAGGAACAGAAGCTGATCGATCTGTATCATGTGCAGCTTGAGGATTATGCCCGGGCATTGGAGCGGATGACGGGGAAAAGAGTGAAGGAAAAGATCATTTATTCGTTTACATTGCAGAAAGAGATATTGCTGTAAGTGGAATAAAAATTATTATTGTGAATTCAAATATCCGGCAGGGATAAGCGCGTGTTATACGCGCCACCCTGCCGGATATTTGTTTTTCAGGATCTGGTTGACCAGTTTACCGAAGCCAATGGGATATCCATCTGCACAGAGAAGATGCCAGCCTTTTTTGTGAGCTGCTTCTTCGGGTTCGATATTTAAGGTTTCGCCCTTTAAATATCTGGTGATCCTTTCGTCAGAAGCGGAGAGAGAGATGACTGCTTCTGCTTCATTTTTGCGGATTGCCAGTGCAAGTGGCTGAGACGGCTCGAAGCGGTTTTTCTTCAGGTCACCGAGATAGAGACCGTTTCTTAAGAAGGTGATGCCGCGGAAGTTGTGGGCAATCGGGGGAAGATAGTAGGCTTTATCACCGCGGATTTCCACACGTTCCCAGTCAAATGGCTGGCCGCAGAGGGTTTTCAGACCGATTTCGTTCAGAAATTCCTCAATCAGTAGAAATGCGTTTTTGTCCGGTTTTGTGTGAGGACGGGAGCTTTCCTTGATTGCCTGTCCTTTTTTATGGAAGAGCGCAAGGAAGTGTCCCTCTCCGTTCATTTTGTGTGGGAAAATCCGGATGCATTTGGTAAGCTCAGGATTTTTGTTTCCCCATTCAGGAACTCCATGGGAGAAGCCTTCATAATCTTCCATTTCTGCCAGTTCCATGTCAGGACGGTTTTCCAGAAGCCAGGAAACAGTTTGTTCGTCTTCTGCAGGCGCGAATGTGCAGGTAGAGTAAAGCATCAGTCCGCCGGGACGGAGCATATCGGCTGCCTGGAGGATAAGCTCTTTCTGGAGTTCGGAAAGCTCCATGGATTTTTGAGGAGTCCAGTCTTTGGCAAGGGCTTCTTCCTTACGGAACATTCCTTCTCCGGAGCATGGAGCATCTAGGATGATCTTGTCGAAGAATTCGGGGAATGCTTTGGTTAACTTTGTGGGCGTTTCGTTTGCTACGAAGACATTTGGGATGCCGAAGAGTTCCAGGTTGCGAAGGAGGGCTCTGGCGCGGGAAGTGCTGATATCGTTTGCTACCAGAAGTCCCTGTCCCTGAAGTGCTGCGCCTGCTGCAGTTGCCTTGCCGCCCGGGGCTGCGCAGAGGTCCAGGACTCTGTCACCCGGCTCGATGGGGATGCGGGAGGCGGGGGTCATGGCGCTGGGTTCCTGAAGGTAGTAGAGGCCGGCCTGGTAGTATGGGCATCTGGAAGGACGGATGTCTTCATCGTAGAAGTAGCCGTTTTTGATCCATGGGATCTGACGGGTTGGAAATGGAGACAGGTTTTCGAAGTCTTCGCAGGTGATCTTGGAGGTGTTTATGCGCAGGCCGTAGGTTCGGGGAGCGCTGAAGCTGGAGAGGAAGGAGGGGTATTCGTTGCCGAGCATTTCTTTCATTCGGGTGAGGAAGGCGGGGTGGAGGGGTGTTGTATTTTCGTTCATGATTGGGTAAGTTTCCTTTACTGTAGTTTAGTCGAATATTTATAGATAGATATCATGGTAATTATAAATGATAATGGATTTTTGCTAAATAGTATTGACAAAATGATATTATACATCATATAATAACGTTAACAAAACAATATTGATGTTCTGTATAGTATATGGTCTCCGGCAGGATTGCAGAGATAATGATATTTATGCAGAGCACAATTGAAACAAAGGAGTGAGCATATGGTTTTTAATACGGGTGCTGCGCTTCTGGATGCGGTTGTTCTGGCGGTTGTTTCTAAGGAGAAGGAAGGGACTTACGGATATAAGATCACGCAGGATGTGCGTGGAGTTATGGATGTTTCGGAGTCTACTTTGTATCCGGTGCTCAGGAGGCTGCAGAAGGATGATTGTCTGGAGGTTTATGATATGGCGTATGCAGGGCGTAACCGACGTTATTATAAGCTGACGGACAGAGGTTCTGCACAGCTGGAGTTTTATAAAGCTGAATGGAAAATTTATGCATCCAAGATAAGCGGGATGCTTGAGGGAGGAATGGGATGATGGACAGGGCGCAGTTTATGCAGGAACTGGAGAAGTTGCTTGCCGACATTTCCGAGACAGAGAGGCAGGATGCCCTTGATTTTTATAATAGTTATTTCGATGATGCAGGAGCTGAGAATGAAGCTTCGGTGCTCAGGGAACTTGGAAGTCCCAAGAAGGTTGCGGCGATCATCAAGGCGGATCTGAAAGGTTCGGCAGGAGGCTGTGAGTATGGAGAATATACGGAGCATGGCTATGAGGATGCCCGGACTAAAGAGAGAGGCCAGATGCCTGAGAGATATGGAGAAGAGTCGGGAACAGGGAAGCGTTTTTTCAGAAAGGGGAATCAGGCGGTGCTGATCCTTGCGGTGATCCTGCTGGTTTTTATTTCTCCTTTTGTTAAGGGGGCTGTTGGTGGGATTCTGACATTTGCAGTTGGAATCTTACTGCTTCCGTTCTGGCTGATCGTTGGATTGGGCATAGGTGCTGTGGTTTTACTGGTTGGTGGAATTGCAGCTGTTGTGGCTGGAGCAGGGCTTTTGACTGTAATGACCGGAACCGGGATCCTGACCATAGGAATTGGATGTCTGATGATTGCTCTGGCAATCCTTATGATATTAGGACTGATCAGCATTGCAGTACGCATTGTGCCGAAATGGTTTCGGAAGATTACTGACTTTTTTAACAGGGTGCTTTACAGAAAGAGAAAGGAGGCGGTTAAATGAAGAAGTTTACAAAAGGAATGTTGATCGCAGCGGGGATTTTTGGTGCTGTGGGAATCGGGCTGACAACTGCCGGTGGTGTTATGGGAGCCAGTATGTCGGAACTGACAGGGGTGGAAAGCCTGAAAAGGGTGCTTCTGGTGGCAGACGGGGATTATGATTATGATGACAGAGATGACTATGACAGCGATGATTATGATGACGATGATGATTATGACGATAGTAGTGATTATGATGACAGCGATGATCATGACGACAGTGAGGATTATGCCCGCGCTGTTGATGAGAATGAGGAAGATGGCACTGTATATCAGTTGAAGTATCAGCCCGCAAAGCTGGATATAGAGCTGAAGTACGATGATCTGATCCTGGAAGAGGGTGACAGTTTCTGTGTCAGAGTTTATGATGACAGTGGGAAGAATGTGACAGTGAAGGAGAGTTCAGATACTCTTAAGGTCAAAAGCACAAAAAAACTGTCTAAGAACAGAAAGGTGTGTATCTCCTATCCGGAAGATGTTAAGCTTCAGGAGCTGGAGATTGAGATGGGTGCAGGTACTGTTTATCTGAACAGAGATATTGAGACAGAGAAGCTGAGTGTGGAGATGGGAGCCGGGGAATTTGAAAGTAAGAATCCGGTGACCGCAAGGGAGGCAGATCTGGAAATCGGAACCGGAAGTATGACATTTGCGGACCTGAGCGCAGGGAAGACAGATGGAGAATGTGGTCTGGGTGAACTGGATCTGACACTGACCGGTATGCAGGAGGATTATAATTATGATCTGGAATGTGGAGTGGGAAACCTGGATGTAGGTTCTGATTCTTACAGCGGACTTGGACGGGAGAAAAGCATTTCCAATAAAGGCGCAGACAGGAAACTGAATCTGGAGTGCGGTATGGGAAATGTATCAGTAGATTTCTCCGGGAAAGAGCACAGGGATTTGCAGACATCCTGAGGAGTATATATTTATACACTCTGACGGGCAGAAACAAAAGTAGTATTTAACCGAATCAAGAAGTTATTCGGTGTAGAGTAACTGGCGAAGCGGATGATTTTATCTGCTCGACTAATCTGGGTTTAAGGAGGAAATAGAGCATGGGTGACAAACGTTTATACAAATCATCAGAAAACAGCATGCTTTGCGGTGTATGTGGAGGAATTGCAGAATATTTTGATATTGACCCTACGCTGGTGCGTCTGGCATGGGTGATCCTGACCTGCTTTGGCGGTGCGGGAATCTGGGCATATATCATTGCTGCAATTATTATTCCCAAAAGATAACAGAATCTCAGATTCTAATCTGTAATAGACAGAAGTTTAACCGAATCAGGCAGGCAGCGAAGCGGATTGCGAATATCTGTCTGAATGAAATACAGTGAAATAAAGTATAAAAATTAAGAAAACAGCCCATACTCCAAAGAAAAGGAGTGTGGGCTGTTTTGGATAAAGAGAAGGAAATAAAAGCTTATCTTGATGGAGAATTATTGCCGGAGGTCAGAATGAAGTATGAAATTGCAGAGGAAATGGGACTGCTGGACAGAGTATTGAGTGATGGATGGAAAAGTCTGTCTGCGAAAGAGACCGGACGGATCGGAGGATTGATGACGAAACGAAAAAAGAAAAATTGAATAATGAATGCATCTTAATCCAGCTAAGCAGAGTGTGAAATCCTGTGTCAGATATCTTTGCCGTGCGTCAGCACGCCTGCAGATATCTTCCTTGTTTTTCACACTCTGCTAAACTGTCTTAAATGCATTATTTACTGGGACTGCTATAGACAACATGTCATTCCGTAATTACAGAAACATTTCCGTCCAGTGTTATATTAATATTAATTAGTTGAATTGATACTTTTATATTTTATTATCTGGAGGAGAAGAATGAAAAGTAATTACAGGATTTTTACAGCAGTTTTTTTATCGGCAATTATGACAGCAGCAGCTCCGTTAACAGTATGCGGGGCGGAAGTTTTTTCGGCGGGAGAATCTTTCAGTGATGGAACAGGGAGTATTCCTGCCATATTGACAGATATGGTTCTGCCGGGTGGAGAGATTGGAACAGAATATCAGGTACAGCTTGAAGCTGATACAGATGTGAGCTGGAGTCTGGAGGAGGGAAGCGAGCTTCCGGCGGGACTTACGTTGTCTTCCGGGGGAGTGATCAGCGGAACACCGCAGAAGGAAGGGAGTTTCAGCTTTACTGTACAGGCGGACAATGGTATTGGAGTTTCTTCACAGGAACTGAGCCTTTATGTTGCACAGCGTGAGCAGGAACCTGTTATAAAGCAGTATGAGCTGACATCAGGTACTGCTTTGATCGATCTGGGAATTCATGCAGAGGGAGAACAGTCACGTAAGCGGTTATTTCTTTATAATGCAGGAACAGATTCGCTTCATCTCTCTGATTTTCCGCAGAGCAGATATTTTGATTTTTCCTACGCACCGATTTTCGATACAAATACGGATGAAGAAATGCAGCCCGGAAGTTGTGCGGCTGTGGACATTGATGATAAGAAGGATCTGCCTGCCGGAAATTATGAAGAGACAGTGACATTTGAGACAAAAGAGGGTGCTTCCTGTAAGGTTACTCTGAAAGTAATTGTGGGAGCTTCCTCTGAAAAAGATTATGAGCTGAGTATAGAAACAGGTACAGAAGAAGAATTTACAGAAAGCGATTTCTATGACCCGGAATTTCGTGTGGAGAAGTATGTAGTGGTCAGAAATTCAGGAAAAAAGGAAACCAGAATACGGATAGATACTTCTGGTCTTAAGAACTTTGAAGTGGATGACCAGATGGCAAAGTGGACAGAAGATTATGAGGAACAGGATTCCAAAAAGCTGCTGAAACCGGGAGAAACGCTTTATTTTTATATATTGCCGAAGCAGGAATACGGAATTTATGATGAAACGTTTGCATTTCTCGCAGATGACGGAAGCAGATATCCTCTTCATGTTACAATGAACAGAGAGAAGAATCCGACAGAAAAGAAGCAGCTGGAAATTACTGAAAAGTCTGCCGGGGGTTTTCCGACAATGCAGTGGGGCTATAAGACACTTCCGGAAGCAAAGACATATATTCTGAAAAATGTTACTGATACAGATATGAAGCTGTCTTTTAACCGTAGTAAAGAATGTAGTGTGTTATTATCTGGAAATGCTTATCTGGCACCTGGGGAGAGCACAGAACTGAGACTCTGGCCCAAACTGGGGCTTTCGGTGGGAAAATATAGTTTTCAGGTGACTGTGACTGCGAAAACAGTGGCAGGAGAACACCTGACAACGCAGAATCTGTATAATTCTTTTATTGTAGGAGACCGGACTTATCAGGGACTGGCAGATGCTGTTGCGCCTGTGACCGGAATTACCAATGGTGCAGAAAAAACTGCTGATGCTTTGCATCTGCCGAAGTCGCTGGAAGTCTATGGCGCCGAGGTGAATGGAGAGAAAACAACATTTTCTGCGTCTGTGAAGTGGGATGTGGAGAATTGTGCTTATGATCCGAAAAGCAAGGCAGCTCAAAGTTTTCTGGTCAACGGATCTCTGGAACTGAATGAGGATGAAAATAATGAAGGGCTGGACACTGCCGTACAGATAATGGTACAGGTGGATGCTTATCAGACATTAAACAGACCAGTTATTGATACGCGGTGGACCAGAGTGATCACAAATTATGCAATGCTTTATCTGAGAGATCTTTCCAATGAAGCGGACGGCTATCAGTTTGTGACAGCGAAATCTCAGAAGGATCTGAAAGAGGGGAATTATACTGCGCAGACAAAAATTACAAATTCTGAACTGAATCAATATCCTGAGCTGAAGTATATTCCGGAGGGAACACATAGTCTTTATTGCAGGGCATACAAAGAGAACAGCAGCCATGTTATGGAATATGGGGAATGGTCAGACGGGGTTCCGGTTACGGTAAAGGCAAAGACTCCGGACGCACCTGTGGTTCAGAAGGTGCAGGTGAAGAAAAATGATGTCAGAATAGTACTTAACAGCAAGGGTGAGGAACCGGACGGTTACGATGTTGTTGCTGCCAGAAGTAAGAACGGAAAAGAACCATCGGATTATATAAAGGTAAAGAGTGGGTATTCCGGAAGCAGTAAAGAGCTTATCTTACGGGGCGTACCGGCAGGAACGTGGTATATTGGCGTACATGCTTATAAATATCTGAATGGGAGCAATACCAAAGTGCTCAGTAAATGGGCAGAGGTCAGGAAGGTAACTGTAAAAACAAGCCTTGTAACAGGAAAACCTGCTGTTAAATCAGCTAAGGTTTCCAGACAGGGAACAAAAAGAAACGTGGCGGTGACGTTTACTGTTCCAAAGTCCTGTGATGGAACAGACTGGGTACTGGCAAAGAAAGTTTCCAAATCTGATAATGGCAGCTATACTGGTGTAAGCAGTTATGCTTACACAAAGAAAAATCAGACAAAAACCACGGTGGTCTTTAAAAATGTGAAGCCCGGAGTCTACTACCTTGCAGGACGTGCCTATGTAAAAGGTTATGCAAAAAGTTATACGAAATGGTCGAAAATAAAGAAAATAGTTGTGAAATAAGTACTGCTGCCATTTGTTTCACAGAGATTTCACTTTTAAGAAAAAAGATATTCCCCTTTTACCAAGCGTTTATAAGGCAAAATTATGGGGTAAAGATTTTGGAAAAAAATGGGGTACATTTCATGACAGATAAGGGACATATGAGGCATCGAAGCCTGTGAAGTATGTCATAATGAACAGGAAAAGCACATTATGATAAAGGCATCGACATTTTTAACAAATGTAGAAAGGATAACAAAATGAAGCAGAAAAAGATTGCAATTATTATGGCAGGGATTTTAGCAGCAGCGGCTGCTATGACTGGCTGTGCGGAACAGAATAAAACAGAGACACAGGTTGATTATACGCAGAACTCACAGGAGAAATCCGAACAGACAAAACAAAAAACAGCAGAAAAATCTCAGCCGGATAAAAAACAGGTAAATAAAAGTACATCCATTGGAAAAGAAGATTCAAATCAGACTGCGGATAAGAAGACGAAAATATCTGCTTCATCCAATAATGCAGGCGACGTACAGAATTCAGAGAATGGAACAGACAGTACTGCGGGAACTGATACAGACGATTCCCAGACCACAGGGATGGACACTTCTGCATCTGAAAACAATGGCTCAACAGGCGACGGCGGCAATCAAATTGATCAGACAGCAGATCAGGCGATGATATATGACAGTGAGGGAAATGGAAGACTGATTTCTCAGGCTGACGATGGAAACTGGTATGACAGTGACGGAAATTGTTATGGAAGCTGGGAGGATATTGGGCGTGCTATGGATGAAGATGGTGTTACGGATCAGGATGGCAATAAATACTACTGGACCTGGACTGCACCTGATGATGCATCAGGAAAAGTAAGAGATCCGTATGACCTGTATTCCTGGGATCCGGGAACCAATTCCTATATACCGTTTCAGGCTGCGGAATCTGACTGTAGTCCTATAGGCAGAGGAAACGGCTGGTATTATTATGATGAAGACAGCGGCGAATATGTTCCGTGGTAAAAAATAAGAAAACAAAAGAAACAGTTTTGAAATCATTTTGATGGGTTTCCAAACTGTTTCTTTTTATATACAAGAAATAGTGAAGGGGCATATCCGGCAGAATCAGTGAAAAGAATTCTGCCGGATGTTTATCTGGTAAAGATCAGCTGATCAGTTTCAGGAAAGTGTTTCTGTCACAAGTTCCGGAAACTGTTAAGCCCTGTGCTTTCTGGAATGCTTTTACAGCTGAAAGAAGACCAGAGCCAAAGGTACCAGGAATTTCCACACCATTTGGATCATAAGCACGTAAAAGAAGGAGAATCTCAGCGGCAGTTACCATATACTGAGTTTCACCGCTTTTTACGTAATGTTTACCAAGGGCATTGCTTGTGTTGGTTCCCCAGATACCGTCTACATCCAGACCGGCACCATAATCTTTGTTCAGAGCTGTCTGAAGAACTTTAATAGCTGCTTTCTTAGTGGCAGCATCTCTTTTCCCGGTAATGGAGATGCCAGTATTGGCAAATTTATTGGCATAACTCTGACCTTTGCGGATTTTGGCATTTCCAGTAGTTGGCTGTGGTTCTGGATCCGTAGATGTAGAATCTTCATTATAACGAAGAACACAATCCCACGGGCAGTTGTAGTAATTCTGGATTTTAATTTCGTTGCCATTCTGGTCACCCGGAGTACCACCGTGGGCTCCACCATTTTCATTTATACTGGCAGAAACTACTTTGCCGTTGCCGATATGCATAACTGTATGGCGTGCAATGTTTAACAGTACATCACCGCGTTTCATACCGCTTCCGTTGTCAAGATTAACACTGGAAGTAACGTCTTTGAATCCGCAAGACAGGAAAACAGACTTCATACTTTTGGTATTATAAGCTCCTTTTGTTTTTACAGGTACACCAGCCTGCTGCCATGCGGAGATTACCAGTGAAGAACAATCGTAGTCCGGTCCCCATCTGTTATCCTGATCATATCCGTGTGCCGGATCGTTTGCGATTTCAATTGCCCATGTTACTGCTTTTTCTGTTTTTGTCATTTTTTTATCCTCCTGAAATTTGATTATTTATTTGCTCACCGGTGATACATCTTATAAAGAGTGAGAAAAGGGAAAAATGTAAACATGAAACAGAAAAAAATAAAAAGCATTTCCTGATTGTTGCTTCGAGGTCAGAAAAATGCTTTTCGAGGACAAAAACACGAAAATTGTCGAATTGTAATTATATTTAATCCTGATTTTTCATAAATAAAAATCCTTTCCTTTGATAAAGTTTAACAGACGGAATTAAATATGTATAAGGATATAAATGACAAGTGACTAATCAAATTTGATATGTTTTATGACAGGAGGAATATAGGAATATGGACGAATATACAAAGGATTTGTATACCATGATGTTTTCTTTGCAGACTTTGCAAAATCAGGGAATTACAATCAGAGAAACTGTATGCAAAGGAATTTCAATATGAGGGATTACTCAAAGAAAAATTAAGACGGCAGACGGAGATTAATTCACAATTGGAGATTAAGGAAGAGGAAGAGGTTGTAATGGCAGAGGAAATGGAAGAAACAATAGCTCCGCCACAGGCAGCCACCATTGCAAGATAGGGATATACCACAGAGGTATATTTTTCAGAAAGGAGTTATATTTATGGATTATAATATCAGAGTATATAAAATTGAAAAAGAGGATAGCAATTTAAGGGGATTTGTAACTATCACATTTGAAAATAGTTTTTGTGCAAAAAATATCGCACTGAAAGAATCTACAAAAGGAAATCTGTATCTGGAAATGCCAAAATACCGGGATTTTGAGACAGAGGATTATGTGCCTTATTTTTCCTTTAAAGATGGGGAGTTCCGCAAGGCAGTAACCGAACTGGCAGCAGAGGCTTACCGCCAGATGACAGGAGAAGAAAAAATGATGGATGTGGAACAGTCCTGGGGGGATGAGGAGATGTATTACGACCTGAGCGTGTCTCCAATCCGGGGGAATGATACATTCAAAGCTGAAGCGGCAATTAAGATCCAGGATGCATTTGCAGTCCAGCAGATCCATGTGATCCAGGGATGGAATGGTAAGACTTTTGTGGGGATGCCCCAGCGTGAGAACAGGCAGAAACAGGAAAAAGAGGATATCGCCCATCCAGTCAGCGGTGAGTTTAAACGGGAATTGGAAACAGCGGTAATGGATGAGTATCATAAGAAGTTGGAAAATCAGCGGCAGACCGGGAGACAGACACAGAGCAGATAAAAAATAAAAATATATATGGACTTTTTTACTATTTGGAAGTAATATAGAAAAAAATGAGATTAACCAAATCAGGAAAATGGAGGATTTTACATGGCTAGAGGAAGAAAAAAAGAGCTCAATTTGACACTGGAAGAACAGTTGGAGAAGTTACAAATTGAAATTGATGAACATACAGAAACTTTGAAGGTTTTAAAATCTAAGAAAAAAGAAATCCTTAAGAAGATCGAGGATAAAGAAAAAGAAGATGTGTATCGGGCCTTTTTAGATTCAGGGAAAACTTTAGAAGATTTAAAAATATTGTTGACAGAAAGCCAGCCCCTGAGTGGGGAACCGGAAGCAAGTGAGGATTGATATGGGAACGCTGCAGGATGAACCTGCAGCGTTTTTTTTAGTCAAAATTATTTATAGGAGGCAGATTAAAGGATAAGGAAAATAATAGAGTTGGGTACTTTTATGGATATATAAGTGATTATAAAAAAGGAAAATTAAGTGTTGAAAAACAGTAGATTTCTATTGTCATATGGTGAAAAATCCCATTTAGATGCTTTAAATGTTAATTTATACAATGATTATTGAAAATGGTACCATGAAAGGCATAATAGATAAAAGGATAACTTACTATTAAAAATGCGGAGGAAAGAATATGCTTAGATTTCTAATTGTTGACGATGCATCAAAAGATATTGATGAACTTATTATTATACTAAAAAAGGCATCATACTTACTTAATCAATATCCACACATAACATTATCGGATAAAGAAGTAATTTATAATATTGTAAACTTTGAAGAATACGATTTAGTATTTATAAAGATTGATGGATGTAAATCTGACTCTAAGGATTTTAGATGTGCAGATTATATCAGGAGTAAAAATTCAAAAATGCTAATGACGTTCTATTCACAAACTATTACGAAAAATGTTGCTAAACGTCTTTATGAATACTTTCCTGTGAATTATTTACAAATTCCAATAGACATAGAAAAAATTATGGTGGATGTTAAAAGAATATGTGAATTTAGTGATCCACACAGAGTATTTATAAAAACAAAACAAGGATGTATTATAAAAAATGTATTAGATTTATTATATTATGATACTAAAAAAATGTTATTTATGCTGATAAAAAAATTAAAGTATACAATAAGAAAAAGGAGTATCAACAATATATAGTAGACCAATTGAAAATGGAAGGTTTTTTCCTTATGAAAGATAGATATTGGATTAATCGCTTTGAGAGTAGAATAGACAAATTTTCAGTTGATGAGCTAATGAAAAAAAATAAAGAATCAGATGCGTTCATGTATAGAAGGATACACTAAGATTTAAATATTACTGAGAAATGTTTACTATCGGAGGAGAGTGAAAAAAACGCTATCAACAAACTTTGTTTAGGTATACTCCGATACTTTAAAATCCGGCGCACACTTTTGCAATTGATGTCTGTTACTGTGACAGACAGTTTAAGGTTTGTATCGTCCACCATTTTGTAGACGTTTTAACTCGCTGGTACGCTCACCAATAAGCTTTTAAGGGGAGCAAACCAGTTACTTCCGCCCAGTTCATTATATGGGGCATAGTAGGGGAGAGTAATGTATACTGAAGAATTTGGTGTTCTATTTTCTGTCTGCCGCCAGAAACCATTCTAATATGGCAGGCATTGACCGTCATCTTCAACTAGGTACGGGAAGTTCTTTAGTTGTTGAACAAAAGTCACGTACTTTCTATGGGTGGACCTTTCAGAGGCAGATGGCAAATTCAGCAGAAAAAATACCAGGCGGTTTAATATTAATTAAATTGCCACAATAATTAAAATGCCCAGATAGATAGCTGAATATCCCAATTAGTCAAAACTCATTTACTTTGTTGAAGTAAAGTAGTAGTTTTAGATTACCGATTGATTGGGAAGTAAATATCAAGCGGAATACATATGAAAGGAGAACTATCATGACTAAAGAAAGAGAAGAAGTTGTTATGGAGAACGAGGAAATCGAAGGTTACACCTACTGCCCGAGTACAGCACAGAGATGTCTGAATGATTGCATCGGTGGTGGTCCAGTTCTTTCTTCTGCTAACTAAGTAGAAGGGATTCAGTAACTCTGATCAGCTACAGTGCATCTGTAGCTGATCGACTCAAGTAGATAATAAGAGTGAGATAGGAAAGGTGATAGATGCTCCTTTCCTATCATTGTATATAATGAAAATATGAATAAAGTAAAAGTGGCAATAATAGATTCCGGCATTAATAAGAAAGACAAAGTCTGGAAGGGAATCAAAATAAAAGAGTTATCGATTTGTAATGGTAATATAGGTTTTTGTGAAGATTCACGAAACCTTCATGGTAACAATGTCGCAAAAATAATTTATTTTGAATGTAAAAATATCGAACTAATTTCTATTCAAGTTTTAAATAGTGAGAATAAGGGAAGTATAAATGATTTGATTTATGCCATACAATTGTGCATTTGTATGAGGGTAAATGTAATAAATTTAAGTCTTGGAACTATCAGTGATGGAAAATATTTAACACAATTAAATGAAGTTTGTGAGCTAGCAGCTAATAGAAATATTGTAATTTTTGCGTCAAATAGTAATCAAATAAATTCTGTTTCATATCCAGCATGTTTTAAATCAGTTATTAGTGTTGGATATAGTGATAAAATAAATGATCTTTGTAACGTAGATGTGAAGAATAGCAATATATATTTTAAAAGAGATTATGTGTCCATTCCTAATAATGTAATACAAATAGAAAAAGGAACTAGCTTTATTTGTCCTAAATTTGTCGGGCTATTTTGTGCATTACTATCAAACAATAAAGTTAAAAACGCATTTACCTTTTTAAAGTACATTAAGCATCTATGTGAAAATAAAATATTTAATAGAATGTATATAGATAAAAGCAAAAAAAATGATGATGATTTTATTGGAAAGCAACTTATTTATATTAAACACGGGCATGAAGACAATGAATTAATTGAGTATTATAAAAATGTATGTAAAGAGGTAATTGTAAGTATTCTGTGTGAAGTGGATTTTAATATAAATAATAATTTATATTTTGTTGGAACGTTTAGCGCGGAAGAAATTATAGAAAACAGGAAAAGACTTGACAAAATTATCAGTGAATCAATAAAATGCCATAAAAGTATAATTTCTATACTACCTTTAGATACCATCATAAATAGAATTTGTTTAATTAATGATTACGGTATAATAAGCAAAAGCTTTTATATCTAATCCAGGGAGGAAAATAATGGAGTGTACAATTTATTTAACAGATGATTGCAATATGAAATGTAACTATTGTTATGAAGGAAACGAAAAAAACAAATCGGTATTATCTGAAGATAAGTTAAAAACAGTGTTACAGTATATTATTGATAATAATCCTGTAAACGATCCAATAGACCTTGTGTTTTTAGGAGGAGAACCTTTACTTAATCCTAAAATGATGGTTAAAGCTATAGAAATAATTAATAGTAAATATGCAGACTGCAAAGATTTATTTCATTATAGTATAACGACAAACGGCACTTTATTGACACGTGATATTATTGATTTTCTAATTGAAAATAGTTTTCAAATATCAATTAGTGTAGATGGAGATGAGGAAACACATAATCTTAATAGAAAAAGTAAAAATGGAAAAAGTGTTTTTCCTATTGTTATGAAAAATATTAAATATCTCATAGAAAAAGATGTCGATTTCTCGGTTCGTATGACAGTAACTAAAAATAATGTTCATAAATTTTATAATAATGTAAAATTTTTTGATGATTTGGGCGTAAAAAAAATATTTGCAGCATACGATGAATTTGCAGATTGGGATGATAAATCAATTTACATATTGGAAGAGCAAATGAATCTTTTGGATGCTTTTTATTTAGAATCAATAATTCAGGATAAGGATAAAATATTAAATCTATATGATTATAAATTAACAACCTTTATTGCAGAGAGAACACCAATGTTTTGTTCGGCTGGGAGTAAGGGACATATCACTATAAATAGTAGAGGAGAGATATATCCGTGCGGTTTTGTTTCAAGTGATAAAAATTGGAAAATAGGTGATGTGAAATCGGGGCTTGATACCGCAAAATTCAAAAATGAGATTAAAAAACATCTTTATGATAAAGCTAAATGTAAAGGATGCGATATTGCGTTTACTTGCAGTGGAACAAAATGTGGATTTAAAAATTTTGCTACTACTGGATATTTAAACTATCCTAGCGAACAAATATGTAAATTAGAGCATATCCTGTATAAGCATAATTATAAAGTTATAAAAGAATTATGTAAGCAGAATCATCCGAGATTTACAAACTTTTATGATTTCGCACAAACAAGTAATATAGAAATTAGTAGTATACTAAAGAAAATGCTTGAAGAATTGAGGAGGGAAGAAAGTTGTATTCACTAACTTTGGAAATAAATCAAAAATGTAATCTTTCATGTATATACTGTTATTTGGGTGAAAAAGACAAAAGTGAAATGCCTCTTGAAACTGCAACAAAATCAATTGATTTAGCATTTAATAACACTAAGATTCATCGTGATAAAAAAATATGGATAGATTTTATTGGTGGAGAACCATTATTGGATTTTGGTTATATTAAAGCATTAGTAGACTATATTGGTAAACTAAATAAAGAATATAATTACAACTTGATTTTTTCAATGACAACAAACGGAACAATAATGAATGATGAGATACTTGATTGGATAATTAAGAATGATTTTCTTCTTAAGGTAAGCATTGACGGTAAAAAGGAAATAAATGATTTAAATAGAATTGCCAAAAATGGAGAAAGTGTCTTTGAACAGATTCAAAAAAACTGGCATTACTTCAAAGAATATGAGAATCAGAGTAACAAGAAAGTACAGGTTACAAATGTTATAACAAAAAATAATTATATGCATTATTTCGAAACATTTAGGTTTTTGATTAATGAAATGAAAATTTGCGTTATTGATACAGCAATTGATTTATATACAAATTGGACGTTAGAAGAATGGGAAGTGATTGAGCAGGAAATTAGAAAATCCTTTAGTTACTATATTGAGATATTAAGTAAAAATCCAGGACTTTATTGGAGCTTTATTAGAACTGTTTTAGAATGTAAAACGGATAAGAAAAAGTTTTATAGTTGCGGTGCAGGATTAGTATCTTTATATGTGAGAACAACAGGGGAATTTTATACTTGTCCTACCTGTCTTGATGGCAGAGCATGTATTGGTAATATCTGCGATGGGTTTAATGCAGAGAAAGTAAATTTATTGAAAAATTTCAATGGTATCGATAATAATAAATGTCAAAAATGTGATTTTTACAAGAGCTGCAAAGCAAATGGTTGTGCTATGTTTAGTATATTTAGCAATAATGATATAAATAGACCAAACAGAACTCTTTGTTGGTTGGAGATTTTTAAACATAAATTGTATGATGAAAATCAAAAAGTCATAGGAATGATACAGGGGTATTAGAATGAGAATAGAATGTGAGAAGGATACACTAATTAAATATGTGGGAAATGGAAAAGTGATCTTACTAAATCCAAATAACAAACATTGGATTAGGCTAAGTGAAACATTATTTGAAAAAAAGATGCTCAACTCAGCGCACTTTTTTAATGAGCTGAATGAAAAATACCAGATGTTTGAAGCACCAAATAAATTTAATGGTGTTGATGCTATTTATTATTCAGTTACTGGAAAATGTAATTTACGATGCAAATTTTGTGCGTTAAATTCAGGACCGGATGTAGATACGGATAATGATTTAACAATAAAGCAAATTGCAAAGATTGCGAGTGAAATAAAAAAATTAAATGTTAGAAAGGTTGTTATTACAGGTGGAGAACCATTAGTCAGACATGATATAAGGGAAATAGTCAGGCTTTTTGCAGAGAGTATTGGAAAAGATAAGATTACACTTCAGACAAATGGAATTCTATTAGATAATCAGATTTTATCCGAGATAGCGCCTTTTATAAATAATTTGGAAATAAGTATTGAAAATATATTTTCAAATAATGTGTTATTAAACAATATGAGAAAAATATTTCATGCTTCCTTAAAATACAATATTAAACTTTCATTTTCCTTTGTTGTGGATAGAGATAGCATGCCCTATTTTATTGATGCATTAAAATTGAGCCAGGAATTTAATGCGCATTTTCAATACCGTATTGTATCAGCTATAGGTAGAGCTATTGAAAATAGTTTATCTCTTTCTGAAAAGGAGATTCTTAGCATTTATATTACTTTTTTAGATTATGTAATTAACACACCGGACAAATCGGAGCCATTTATGGAGTCCCTTCTGGGTAATTTATATCCTCAGAGAAGTTGTGGCGCTTACGGAAGAATTTTAGCAATACATCCAGATGGTGAAACATTTATGTGTGCGAATTTTTTTGATAAAGAGTTTGCACTTGGTAATGTAAAATTTGATGAGTTAAATGTAATACTGAATAGATTAGCTTGTAAACTGCATGACGAAAAAATCAAAAAAGTATTTTTGGTGGACCATAATAGCAAATGTCAAAAGTGCAATTATATTTATTTTTGTAATGGGCAGTGTGTTGCTGAATCTATTCAAAATGAAGAAGATTATAATTGTGATCTTAAGAAAAAGTTACTTGAATTTTCTATGTTTTATATAGATAATAAAAAAAGTAAATTGGACAATATATATAATATGAGAGAATATTTGATAGCTCTGAGCAAGGAAGTGTAAAGAGGATGGCAGTTAATGAAGAAGAAATATTTTACAATAGCGAAAGAAATGGTTCTTGCTCAAAAAAAAGTTTTCCTTTCGGCCTGTAGTGTTACATTACTTCAAAGTGCATTGTTACTTTGTATTCCTTTGCTCTATCAAAAATTGATAGATAATGTGTTGCCACAAAAGGATGTCAAAATTTTTTTGAAAATCATTTTTCTTGTCCTTTTAATGTATACCATTAATTCTTGCTTAAATATTTTGAAAGACTATTTGCTGGCTAAATTCGCTGAGAATATTGCACGTGATTTAAGACAAAAGCTTAATGACAGAATTTCTATTTTGCAATATGATTTTTTTGATAAAAATGATACAGCGAATCTTATTGCAAAATATAGTAAGGATATAGATTCTATAAAAGAAAATTTTGGCTATATGATGATTAAAGTATTTGGCAATATTGTATCATTATTAAGTGCATCTATTATGTTGCTGCTGTTAGATGTTAGAGTATTAATAGCTACATTATTAATAATGATATTATATATTATAAGTAATAAAGTATTGGGAATGAAAGTAAAAAAAGCTGCTCAAACAATGTTGCAGTGTAATGAAGAATCAATAGACGCCTTTTCTGAAAATTGTAATAATATTTTGTTGACAAAACTATACAATGCATATGATTTAGTATCAACTAAATTTAAACAGACATATAAAAAACAATATAATAGTCAAATAAAATTAGAAATTTTATACTCTTGCAATTTAAATGTAAGTTGTTTGTTGATATATTTTCTGGCTATAATAATATGGCTAATTGGAGGATTTGGTATCATTCATGGAAGTATGTCCATAGGTTTAGTAATGGCTATGATAAACTATCAAACAATGTTACTTTCGCCTCTTAACTTTCTATGTGAATTTAATAACAGCTATCAAGCTACAGTTTCTGCTTTGGGACGTGTTGAATCTATTTTTTCTTATAGAAAAGAAAGTATAAATAGTATTAGTTCTGAGAAATGTGAGAATATTTATAATATTGCATTTAATAATGTGGTTTTTGGATATGGTCGGGAAAAAGTTTTGAATGGAGATAATTTGAAATTTACAAGAGGAAATATATATGGAGTGCTTGGCTCTAGTGGATCAGGTAAATCGACGATAGCCAAACTGATATTAAAATTATATGAGCCTGAATCTGGAGAGATAACAATAAATGATTCAGATATTCATAAACTAGATACTTTGGACATTAGAAAAAAGGTCATTTTAATAGCACAAGAATCACAATTTTATAAAGGAACAATAAAAAATAATATCACATTTTGGAATTCCGAATGTGATTGGAATAATGTGCTTATGTTATCAAGTGAATTTGAATTGGACAAGGAAATTGAAAGAATGCCAGAAAAATGGGATACCTTACTTAATTCAGGGGCTAATAATATATCCGGTGGACAAAAAAAACGTTTGGATATAATAAGAGGCATAGTGAAAGATACAGATGTAATTATATTTGATGAATCAACGGCATATTTAGATATAGAAAAAAGAAAAGCTTTATTTAAAGTTGTAAATATGATCAAAAAAGATAAAATAATAATCTTTATAACACATAATTTGGAGGAAGTTTCAAATTATAATGTTATCTATGCCTTTGAAAAAGGTAAAATTAAAAAGATTGAAAGCAAATATGTTCAGGAGATATATAAATGATTTGATCACTACTTTTACAACTATTCCTTGGAAAATAAATTAAAGGAAAGGGATGATTCTACAGGAACAGTACTTATATAAGGCAAAACGGCCAAGTTTAAACAATTTTGAAAGGAGGAAAGAGTAACTTTACATGCCAGGAACTTTAAGATTAAATTGATAAAGGAGGATTAGTGTGAAAGAAAGTAGATTGAGCCAAAATCGTGATATAGATACAACAAAAAGGCTCACATAGTGAACCTATTTAAGAATATTCCCACCTTGGTAAAACGAGGCGCACCTGCACATCAATAACAAACGGGTGGGTGCATCTGATATTGATGCCGGGATGCCTTAGATTTAATTGTATTGTAACACGAAAACTTGAAAGTGTGAACCACTTTCATTACTATTTGTGCCGCGCCCAAATGCGCGCGGAATGGAGATTAAAATGAAAAAAAAGAAGTTTGAATTGATAGTAGTTATTGCAATGATGCTGACGTTGATAATTAACACAACATGTGTTTCTGCAAACGACAAAACTAATGATGATTATTCAATCCCGCAAAAAATCATTGATATTGCCAATGGGTCAGATGAAATTTATGGAGAAGGTGTTCCAATTGAACATATTGATCCTAATAAACCGCAGCCAAAGTTTACAAGTGGAGGTATTGATCATACCCATCAGTACATTGTGGCTTCAGCATTAGTGATATTATCAAATGATCAGGGAACATCAGTACTTAATAATGCAGATTATGCCGACACGTTAATGCTGAGTACGGATTGGCCTGATAAATTAGGTAACGAGACTGATTATGGTACTTTTTCAGGACATTTTTATGATCCCGATACCGAAAAAAACTGGTTAGGTCAAACATCACCTACGGCTAAAACAAGAGCTGCTTCTTATTTCAATAAAGCAGTTGAGGCATACACTCAGGGTCAAATAGAATCAGCAATGGTTTACATTGGGAGAGGATCTCATTATGTATCAGACCTTAATGAACCACATCATGCTTCAAATTTGACAGCTATTAATAGCAATCATACTGCATTTGAAACGTATGTGGATGAACATAGGAATGAATATAAAATTTCGGGTAATACGTTAAGTGAAGGTATATATACCGATGCTACTTCAATGGAAATCAACTCATTGTTAAAAAACGCAGCTAAACAAGCAAAAAATATAGTTGGCGAAGCACAAAATGAAAGTACATACAGTTCAGCAGGAGACAAATGTGTAAAGAATGCAGTTGTAACCGTTGTTCAATATTTTTATAAATTTGGGACTACTGTAGGAATCTATTAAAATGAGGAGAGGAAAGAAAATGAGCGAGAATAAGTTTGAAGATTTTGAAGATGTTGTTAATAGTTCAGAGGAAGCGATAGAAGGTTATATTGAATGTCCGGCGTTTAAAGAGCGTTGCTTAACTGATTGCATATTTCCGAAACATTCCCCCTTTTTATCAGATATTGATTAACAATGATATAAGGCTATAATAGGATAATACCTATTATGGCCTTTAATATTAATTTTGAGGTAAAGTAGTATGAATAACAAAAGAGTGATTAATAGTAATACAACATTTTTAAAAATTATAGCAATAATATCTATGACTCTAGACCATATTGGAATTATTTTTTTCCCTAATATTATTTTTTTTCGTATAATTGGAAGGATGTCTTTTCCATTATTTGCATATTGCACGGCAAGCGGTTGTATATTTACAAAAAATATCAAAAAATATATATTAAGATTATTTGTATTAGGTTTTATCTCTCAACCTATATATATATGGGCATTTGATTTGAACTTAAATGATATAATATATAGCCCTAATATACTATTCACACTTGCTTATGGTGCTGTCGTTATTTGCTTCTTACAAAATAAACAATATATATATTGTTTATTTCTAGTAATTGCATCATTATTTGTTAATTTGGATTATGGTGTTATGGGGATCGGGTTAATAATTTTATTTTATGTTTTTAGAGAAAAGAGACTTTTTTTACTTATTGTGTGTGGTTGTTATTTGGCATCTGAGTTTATTGGAAGTCTCAATATCCAAATAGGAAATATTTATATAAATGCACAGGGGTTTTCCGTGTTATCTATTCCTATAATTGCTAAAGAGGTAGCTTTTAAGCCTAGAATTAATAAGTATTTTTTTTACTTATACTATCCATTGCATCTATTGCTGTTAGGGATTATTTGGCATATTGCAAATTAATATATAAAGATTTTACATGGGCTTGATTCAAAAAGTGTCAATATGGATTCTGATAGCACGGTTTCCTATAGCGGGGGTCTCCTCATGGACATCTGGAATTGTTCTTCCTTTGTGGGATAATTGTCTTTCTCCAGATATCTGAACTCACTGCGGAAAAGGCCGACCCAAAGTGTTTAAGACACAACTCAGGGCTTTATTCCGTGTAAGTATGTTCGGCAATATTTCCATCATGTACCCTATGATTATTTCCGTTACAAAGGTAAAAAGATTAAGGCTATTGTGGAGGGAGTGAAGAAAGATCTTACAGAAGAGGGAGTTCCTTTTAAAGCTCAGGTGGAATAGGGGGTGATGATCGAGACTCCTAGTGATCTGCTGACCAAGGAAGTGGATTTCTTTAGTATCTGTACCAATGACCTGACACAGTATACACTTGCCACTGATTGCCAGACTGCCAAGATTGACAATATTTATAATTCTCATCATGAAGTTGTGCTCCGCATGATTCAGATGATCGTGGATATCGTCCATAAGGAAGGTATATGGGTGAATAAGTGTTTCAGTGGTGTCACCGGATTTATTGCTGTTTACTGGTTTATATCCGTTGATTAGCACGAATAAGAGGGGGTGCTCATACTGACTCTGTCTTGGATCAGCAGTGGCAGCACTACCGGACTGGGGAATCTTTATGCTCGTTAGTTTGATGCAACAACAGAGACCTTTAAGAATTAGCAGTGGCTGTAGCAAGGGGAATGTCACTGGATGCGACGTAAAATACTGCTTTTTACTGGAAGCCTCTTTATAACATTTTACAAACTGTAGGCTGGGAACCACCTGAAGTCATAATAGGGCTTCCAGTTTAAGCATGATTTTTTAACTAATAAAAACTTAATAGAGGAAGTTTGCGCCTTTTATACATCCTTTTCTCACTAAACTTTGAGGAGGCATAGTAACTCTAGCTTATAAAGAATCACAGGCTTTTGTAGATTAATTTATATTATTTACTTATTTCTCTATTCTGGATACAGTCAATTATAATGGTTAAAGTAAAGCGATTATCAGAATACTGAATATCTAAAGTGCCATGATATTTTCTGACGATGTCTTTTATATTTTCTAAACCAAAACCATGTAGAAAGGAATTGTTTTTACTGGATTTTAATAAGTTGTTTTTTGCAATAATTCGATTCTGCTTTGTGTTTTCTATCTGATAGCTGAAATAATTATTGATTACACGAGCTTTTAGAATGATAATCCGTTGACTTTCATCCTCTATTTTTTGTACTGCTTCAATAGCATTATCTATACTATTTGCAAATAAGGCACATAAATCCATGTCGTTAATAAAGGTGTTTTCTGCTATGTCGATGTTTATGCTTGAATCTATATTATATGTTTGAAATAACTGATATTTATTATTGATTACAGCATTCAAAAGACTGTTATTACAAAATTTTTTGACCGATGTAAACGAAGCCATCTCTTTTAATTTCTCATAATATGGCATAGCATTACCTTTACCCTCAGAGTTAATAAAGGTTAAAAGAGAGTCTAAATAATTATTGATATCATGTCGTAATTTGCGTATTTGTATTTGCTGAGATTCCAGAGATTCATAATAGTCCTGAAGCATCTCATTATTTTGCGCCATAAGTACTGTTTTAGCGTTTTGAGATAAAAATGATAATAAAAGCAATATCCCAATATTAGTTATTAAACAAGCGCAGGCGGAGATAGTAATTAACTGTATTTCTTTATATGATGTCACATAGGTAATGACAATAATAGAAATAAATGGAGCGACACAGATACAATCAATTATAGCAAGTTCTTTAGTAGTAATATATATAAACGCGGACTCCAATTTATTCCCCAATAATTTTAACATTGCCAACCAAAGTAATATAAATATTAATAGTCGTAATGCGGCATTGTTATAGAAATAGAGAAATCCCATTAAGTTTATTGAAATAACCATTGGATAAAATATCATTAAAGTAGATAGCTTTTTAAATATACTTCCATGATCGCTAACTATAGTAATAATAATCCATATAACCAAAGTATACAAATTATTTGTAAAATCAGATGGAAGTATCGGGACCGAAAATATTAAAGATAGAATAATCAGGTTAATTAGTTTGAAAAACAGATGTTTTCTTATTACTAAGAAGTTGGATATTATTTTATAAAGTAATATAGAAGAAAAAATATGTGCAGCTATAACCATTATGGTATAAAGAAGTTTTAGCAAATTAGTATCTCCTTTATTCTAATAAATATTGTGCAAATTTAATCATAACTTCATTATGTCTTTGACGACTGATAGGTAAAAGATTGCCATTTATTGAAACTTCATTTGTGGTTATAAAGTCAATAAAAGCAATATTTACAAGGTATCTTTGATGAATTCGGACAAACGATTTAAATAGTTTCTTTTCTAAATTAGAAAGCTTTTCATAATAACTATATTGCTTATCGGAAGTGACTGCAATGACTTTTCTTCTATCACTTTTAAAGTAGATTATATCTGAACATTTTATTTTATATAATCCTTTGTTTGGTAAATCTAATAATAAAAAATTGTTTTCCAATGCCTTTATTTCACTTAATGATTCATCAAGTATACGTATAATCTTTTCTTTTTTATAAGGCTTTAAAATATAGTTAAAAGCATGTACATCATAACCTTCATAAACATATTCTGAATATCCAGTTACAAAGATAATAATTATGTCTTTATTTACATTCCGAATTTTTTTTGCAGTTTCTACGCCATTAAGAGTTTTCATTTCTATATCCAAGAAAATAATGTCAAATTGAAATTTTTCATCGGAATATTTTCGGACTAGAGATTCGCCAGAATCTGTCTGATAAATGTCAACATCTAAAGCATTAAGCTCTAAATGTTGTTGTATTATAGATTTCAACTTTTCTGTTTCACTCGCATCATCATCACATATCATTATTTTTAGCAATATTTATCCTCCAATATTATAGCCTTAAACGAGTATACGATTTTGAAAGTTTATATATAAAATAAACCATACTATATTTTAAGTGATAATTGTATATGTGTCAATCCCACAAGTATTGCTTATACCAAACTTCACAAAATTTGCACCATATATTACATAGATAGGACTGATAAACAAGGTAATCAAAGTGTTAAAATATCTTTATGAAGGAGGTACACATGAATATTGAAATTATAAGTCAGTATTTTGTTGACTATGGAGCATTGGCAATTTTTGTGATTGTATTGCTAGAATATTTAAATTTGCCTGGATTCCCGGCAGGAATTATCATGCCGCTTGCAGGAGTTTGGACCTCCAAGGGAGAAATTTCGTTTTTTATGACGATGTTGATTACAACATTCGCTGGCCTATTAGGAAGCTGGATATTATATTGGGGTGGTTTAACTGGGGGTCAAGTACTATTGGATAAATTTCTTATGAAAAATCCTAAGTATAGGGAAAAAATAGATAAAAGTGTAATATTTATTGAGGAGAAAGGCGCATTTGGTATATTTATATGTAAATTACTGCCTATGATTAGAACCATTATCTCCGTTCCGGCGGGAATGCTTAATATGAACTTTTACAGATATACATTGGGTTCCTTGGTAGGCGTTTTTGTATGGAATTTTATATTTGTTGGAGTTGGATTTGCTTTTGGTGATAGGATATTCGAAATTTTGGGAAGTATAGCGTGAAAAACAGCCATGAAAGAAATATGATAAATCATTTGATGAGTTTCCTGCTCTAGGAAAAAAGGTACACTTGTGTATCGATAACGAAACTGGAGTAAATCTAATGTGAAATGGAGAATTTTATGAAGATAGCAATGCTAACTAATAATTATAAACCCTTTATAGGGGGTGTACCAATATCAATTGAACGTTTGGCTAATGGGCTTGAAATGTTAGGTCATGAAGTATATATATTTGCACCAACTTATGAAGGGCAGGAAGCAGAAGTAAATGTAATCAGATACAAATCATTCTCTCAAAAACTTGCCGGGTTTATTGTAGTGCCAAATTGTTTCGATAAAATTGTAGAAAAAAAGATTAGAGAACTTGATGTAGATATCATCCATACTCATCATCCGATGATAATCGGAAATACTGCTATACGGTTGGGCAAAAAATTAGGAATACCGGTGGTATTTACTTATCATACAAAATATGAGGAATATTTACATTATCTTGTTAACAGTAACGTAATTCATATTTCTAACTCTAAAATTTTAGAAGTTTGTGAAAAGTATATTCGCTGTAAAATGTTGCCGAAATATATACGATCATATGGAAATCGTTGTGATTTACTAATAGCACCTAGTAGTGAAATTAAAAAAAATTTGATTGAAAAAGGAATCAAAACGCCTATAGAAATTCTTCCTACAGGCGTACCAGATATTCTTTTTAATACTGATTATCAAAGTGCTCAAAAAATTAGGCAGCATTATCTTAACCAAAAAAAATTTTTATTCTGTACAGTTTCTCGGTTAGCTAAAGAGAAAAATATTGATTTTATAATAAAAGGGCTTAATCTACTGAAAAATGATTTAGGAGATATATTTAATTTCATTATTATTGGTGACGGGCCAGAGAAAAATAGACTTGAGTTGTTATGTGGAAGTTTAAATTTGGAGGATAATGTATTCTTTGTTGGGGAAAAACCTAATGAAATAATTAAGGAATATCAAGCAGCTTGTGATTTGTTTTTATTTGCATCGACTTCCGAAACACAAGGTATTGTGTTGATTGAGGCGATGGCGGCAGGATTGAGTGTTATAGCGGTAAAATCTACCGGGGTAAATGATGTAGTAATAGATGGTATTAATGGGATATGTACTGAAGGATACATTGATAAATGGGTGAATGGAATAAAAAAGGTCATCTGTAATAAAAACTTAAAAGATAATTTATGTAAAGGAGCCCATGAAACAGCAATAAGTTATTCAAGTTCTAATATCGCTTTGATAGCTGAAAAGTTATACGGCAAAATTTTAAATAAAAAAAAGGCAGAAGAATATGAAAAGGAAACAGATTCTTATAAAGCGAATAAGAGGTATTACAAGTTTTATAATCATCAAATATTTAAAAAGGGTTGAGAAATTTGCTGATATAATTATAGAAAACGGCGAGATGTTATCTAATAATTCAATTGCGGTATTTTGGCATAGAGATAGTTGTACAATGAATTTGGTTTTAAGCTATTTAAAAAAAAAGAATTTTAAACCGATTGTTGTCGTAATTACTGCTGATCCCAGAGGCGATTATATAGAGGCAGCGATAAAAAAATTTGGTGCAGAATCCATAAGGATTGACTTTAATGCATTCGATGTAAAAGAGTATAAAAATTTAAAAGAATTAGCAAATAAAGATAATATTATTGCAATTGCAATGGACGGACCACTAGGTCCATTTAAAGAACCTAAAAGACTGCCATTTTATCTTGGTAGCTGTTCAAAAAAAAAGATAGTTGGCATAAGTGTTGAATATGAGAAAGTAATCCGAATAGCACATAGATGGGATAAATATGTAATTCCATTGCCATGCTCTCATATAAGGATCAATTTTATTGACTTTGAAAGGGTCAATTCTAAGACGGAATATCTGCTGATAAAAAGTGCAATAAAATTAAAGATGAAGTAAGAATGGAGGTTGCAGTCATTGTATCGAGTATATTTGAATAATGTTTGTAAAATATATGGCAAAGGAAATAATCAGGTAAAAGCGTTGGATAATGTGTCTGTAAGAATTGAGGATAATAAGTTTACAGCTATTATAGGAAAAAGCGGTAGTGGAAAATCGACATTGATAAATATGATTAGTGGTCTTGATTATCCTGATAAAGGGACAGTTACAGTAGGAGATATTGAAATTTCGTCTTTGTCAGAAAATGAAAAAATTATATTTAGAAGAAAAAACATAGGAGTCATTTTTCAAAATTACAATTTGTTACCTGAACTAAATGTCTATGAAAATATTATACTCCCAATTGCTTTAGACAAAAAAAAGATTGATGAGTATTTTTTGAGCAAGGTTCTGCTTCAATTAGATATAAATGAAAAAATTTATGAATATCCGAATAATTTATCTGGAGGAGAACAGCAGCGTATAGCAATTGCCAGAGCACTACTGTCAAAACCACAAATAATTATTGCAGACGAGCCGACAGGCAATTTAGATGGTGATAATAGTGCAAATGTTATACACTTATTGAAAACTATATGTAAAGAGTTTAAGCAGACTGTAATTATAGTTACACATGACTTAGAAATAGCCTATGGAGCAGACGCTGTTATTAAACTTAAGGACGGAAAGATTGTAGATAATATAAGGAGTAATGGCAATGAAAATTAGTCTTACCGAAAATGATATTTTACGTCACTTATCATTTCGCAAATTAAAGCTAAATCCTTTAAAAAATATAATTCTTGTTATTTCTATTTTTTTAACAACAGTACTATTTACATCTGTTTTTACAATAGCATTGAGTTTAAATAAAAGTATAGAAATATCTGCATTACGACAGGTTGGCGGGGAAGCAGATATTAGTTTTAAATATTTGACTTATGAGGCGGAAAAAAAGATAGCTTCAAATGATAATAAAAATATTAAAAAAGTTGGCAAAAGCATAATACTAGGATTGGCAAATAATTCAAGCCTTATTGAACGACAATGTGAAATGCGATATGCGGATGATGAATATGCGAAAATGAGTTTTGATTATCCGACAAAAGGTCAAATGCCTAAAGAAAAAAGGGAAATTGCAACAGATACTTTAGTGCTTGATATGCTCGGTATTCCCCATAAGCTGGGGGAAAAAGTGGAATTGGAATTTGTAGATATAAACGGGAATCCCCATGAAGATAAGTTTGTTTTATGTGGCTTTTGGGAGGCAGATAAAATTGCGCCTGCTAGTCAAATCTGGATGTCAAAAGAATATCTAAAGGGGTATTGGTCATCTGATAATAAAGAATTGAATGGGCTAAGAATGCTGTCAATTAAAACGGATAATAAATATGATTCAAAAAAGATTGCAAAGGAAATCCTGGAAGAAGAAAGATTGCAAAATATTGATTTTAACACTAGCGGAGCGTATTCAGAAATAAGTTCGACTGAGAAAATAAATATTATGTTAGCTTTAGGAGGAATGTTTTTCTTTATTATTCTAAGTGGTTATCTTATTATAAGCAATATATACCAAATATCCATTGTCAAGGAAATAAACTTCTATGGATCACTTAAGCTTATAGGCGCAACCAGCAGACAGATTAAAAAGTTGTTATATGTACAAACAGTACCGGTTGCAATTGTAGGAGTTTCATTAGGACTAATCATGGGCTATTTGATAGGCTATTTATTATTACCTCCCATATTAGATAGCAGTCTTGGGAGAGAATCATTAAACATGTCGATGAGTCCGATAATCTTTATTGGAAGTATTTTGTGCACAATATTTACTGTTTGGATATCAAGTAGAAAAGCGTTAAAGGTTGCTTCTAAAGTTTCGCCTATAAATGCAAGTAAATATTTTGATAGTAATTTTGTGAAGCATAAAAATAGAAAATATATCAATATATCTAGATTGTCATGGATTAATTTATTTAGGCATAAGAAACGTGTGATAATGGTTATTTGTTCTTTAGTAATGAGTACTGTACTTTTTGAAAGTACATATTTAATTGGAAACAGCTTTGATCTGGATAAGTATATTGAAACGAAAATGGTGAGTGATTATAGTCTATCTGATTATTGTGTTTCAAGTTATACAAGAAAGTATGAACCAAATAATACTGTGACATTGGATATGCTTTCACAAATAAAAGCAATCAACAGTAACGCACAAATAAGCAACATGTACTTTGATATTGATACAGTATCTTTTGATGACCAGGATGTCTATGATAAGGTAATTAGGAAAAATAAAAATAGTAATAAAGAATATGAAGAGGAAGTAGAAAAATTAATAAGTAAAAAGATAATGCAAGCCAAAGTATATGGTATTGATGCAGATATAATAAATAAGTGTGCAATATTTTCAGGAGAGTTTTCGCCAAAGGAATTTGAACATGAGAATTATGTATTAGCCATAGGGTATGATGATGATAGTGATTATGAAGTAATATATGAAATTGGAGATAAAGTCAAAATTAAAAATTCGATTTATACGGTGATGGGATATGTAGATATTCCCGATACAGTATTAGGAAGTATACCAGAAGAATCAGCGCCTTTAACACAAGGTTTCGTGATGTCCACCAATTCTTTTATGAAGTTGCATGGTGAACCTAGTATATACCAAAGCTTTATAAATGTCAGTGATAATAAGAATCGTAAAATACAGAAGCTTTTAAATGAGTTCCAGAAAGATAATGCGAACCTAGACGTTAAATCCAAGCAGACTTATGCGAGAGAATTTCAGATGCAAATATTTTCACAAACCGCGTTAGGGTATATGATGAGTATTATCGTCGGACTTATTGGGATAATGAATTATATAAATACTGCTGCAAGTTCAATCATTTCCCGCAGACATGAATTTGTTATTTTGCATAGTATCGGTATGACAAAACGACAATTAAAAAATATGCTGTTGTTGGAAAACATTTATATAGTTTCTCTCGTAAGTATATTTTCAATAATGTTATCTTCGGTGTTAGGTCGAACGTTTGTAAAAAGTATTATAGAAACAAGTTGGTGCTCATCATATAGATTTGCTGTTTGGCCACTATTTGCAGTTTTACTATTATATTTTGGAATCTCAATCATCATGCCATTATTGTTAATAAAGAATCAAGAAGGAGAGAGTATTGTGTTTAGAATGAAGCAATTGACAGACTCTTATTAGCTACTTTGAAATAAATAACAGTAGAAAGGAGAAACTATAGAAAATGGAAAAAACGAACGATTTTGAAGAAGAAGTAGATACTATTGATGGATATAGCACGTGTAGCACAACAAAACAACAGTGCTTAACCGATTGTGTTCCACCATTTGAGGCACCAGTATTATCTGATGTAAATTAGGAGAGATAATCATGAATGATGAAAATGTAAAAGAAAACGAGCAGAAAGAAATAGAAGTTGAACTATATGAATATTGTGCTTCCACGAAGAAAAGATGCTTGAACGATTGTATTGAACCTTGGCGCGGAACACCGGTATTATCTGATGTAAATTAACAAGGAATCCGGTCTATGTTCTAAATGTACATAGACCGGAAAACAAAGAAAGGTATTATGAAATGCATTGTTTAAAAGTGTTTTGGAGCAATCTATTAGAAGCTTTTAAATTTGAAATACTTTTTAAGATAATTTGTTTAATAATTATCCTGCCAATAATAAAATTTATTATTGATAAATATCTGTGGATAAACGGATATAATATTTCTTTTAATAGTGATATTATAAGTCGGTTTTTTACATGGCCAAGTTTAATCATCTTAGTGATTATTATAATGGTATTTACTATCTGTATTTTCTTTGAAATATCGGTAAACATCATTATTGGGATAGCAACATACAATAATAATAGAATAAAAGTATTTACTGTTGTATGCATCGCAGTTGATATTACCAAAAAAATAATACGAAAAAATATTATAGGTATTGCTGCTTTTTATGTTGGAGTGTTACCATTTCTACATTTTGTTTATATTAATTCGCTAGTACCAAAATTGGCAATTCCCAATTTTGTAATTGGAGAAATAGACCGAATGTCTTTGGGAATTGTACTTAAATGCTTACTAATTATATCCAAGGTTATAATATTTGCAAGTACAGCTTTTATTCCAATTTTAATGGTAGTAAACGATATTGGATTTTATAATGCATGTAAAAAATCCTTTGTTATAGCTAAAAGTATTTTTGCTAAAAAGAGATTACAATTCCTTGGAGTTATATCAGTGTTTTTATTGGTTCAATATACTAAGTTTGGAAACTTGAAATTGAAAAGTTCTGACTTCAGTATTTATACCGTAAAGTGGATTATAAAAAACACTTCGTTCAGAAATGCTGTTTTTGAAGATATAATTTTAAATGCTATATTAATTGTTTTTAATATGGTCCTGCTTTTATTTTTTATAAAAATAAGCAATGGATTAATAGATTTACCTTCTGATTACAAAGCATCATATAAAGGCATAGATTTAACGTTGGGGCAAAAAAGTCTGAAGTTTTTTGGGGGCATGGGAAAAAAATTATATAACAATAGTTTTATTTTAAAATACAGAATGCAAATTAAATTGGGCATAATTGGAATTCTTTTTGTGATTCTTTTTGTATATCTTCAAAGTCCACCACAAGTGCATGAGCCTTGGGTGATAGGACATAGAGGTTGCAAATATGAAATAGAAAATACAGTTAATGCAGTTTTGGCAGCGGACAAATTTAAAGCGGACTATGCTGAAATTGATATTCAATTGACAAAGGATAAAGTTCCTATTGTAATTCACGATTCTAATTTGCTCAGGTTATGTGACAAATTTTCAAATGTTGAGAATCTAACTTTAAATCAAATAAAACAATTAAATCTTTCTTCTAATAATAAAGTTGATAAAATTCCTACCTTAGAAGAAGTTATTAAGGCAGCAAAGAGTTCTGTGAATAAAATTGGTCTATTGATAGAACTGAAGGGAGAATCTCATGAACTTGTGGAAAAAGTTGTTGATATAGTTGAAAAGAATTCTTTTGGTCATAAATGTATTTTTATGTCATTAAATTATAAATTCGTAATAGAGTTACAAAAATTGAAACCTGAATGGTGGATCGGTTATTGTGTATTTGGAAGTGTCGGGGAGTTAAATCAGTCAATATTGGAGCTAAATATAGACTTTCTAGCAATAGAAGAAGGACAGGCAAATTACAATTTCATTTCTAAAGCCAGAGATTATTGGCTGCCAGTATATATATGGACAGCAAATAATAAAAAAGATATTAAGGAGTATTTAGAAATGGGAGCAAGTGGCATTATTACGGATCAGCCAGACAAAATAAGAGGGGAAGTAGACCGATTCATTGATAATTATAAAGGTAGCTATCAATTTTTTAATAGTTATCCGGATTTGTCAAATGGCGGAATGGAGAATATGTATGATTACTATACAGAACCTGAAAGAGCAAATGAAGGGATATACATTGGAAATTACTGATTTGAATATACTTACAGGTGATATATTTGGAATATATATTGATGATTTAGAGTGTAAAGAAAGATTAATAAATCTCATTAGTCTGTTAGAAATACCAAGTAAGGGAAATATTAAAATTGGTGGAATAGATACCAATGATAAACGGTATCAGACATATTTGAGAAGAAAAATAGGAGTAATTACAAAAAATTTATTGTTAATTGATAATTATAATGTGGAATTAAATATAGTTTTGCCGATAGATTTAAGTGCGCAAACTAAAAATAATGAGAGATTGATTGCAATTGCAAAAGATTTTAATTTAGAAAATAGCCTTAAAGCTTATCCAAAAGAATTGGATTGGGTGAAACAGGTATCAGTTTTATTTGCAAGATGTATATATAACATGTATGAATTAATAATTGCCGATATAGATATGCTTAATGAAGAACAATTACTTACATTGCTAAATTTATGTAAAACACACAAATATACATTGATCTTTTTTACAATGCATGTAGAATTTTTATAACTTTCTTACGCCTATATAGAATTAAATAGAGGAAAAATAAGTAATAAAGAAAGAATTTTTTATAAATGGAAGGACTGATTCCACAGCTATGTTGGAAAATAGAATAAGCAGAGGCAAAATATATGTTAGTATGCCGTCAAAATGTACGTCAAGTTTCATGAGAGCTAAAGGGGGAAAAACACTTTAAGGACATATGACAGGCTTGCCTGTAATAATGCTTGTGCCTTAAGGCATACATGCAAGCTAGCCCCTTCTGAGGGCAAGATCAGGCCACTGCCTGAAGTAATGGCTTCAGGCTTAACGATAAAATACTAAAATCTATGCTGGAAACATTCTGAATGATTAGATGGTTATACAAATGGTTACACTTATGGTTATATAACTTGGTATCTTAAACGGTTATAATAAACCAAAAAAATCAGAGGTGCAATCATATGTTTAAGGTTAATAAGAATTTAGCAAAGTGTAATGTTGCCAGAACTATTCGTTTTACTGAAAATATCTATGGGGATTTGTTGAGAATATCTGAGAGTGAACAGGTATCATTTAATCAGTTGGTATTACAGTGTTGCCAATATGCAATAGATGAATATGCGGATAAAGGTGATAAGAATGATTGATTTAGTATCAACCTTTGTCGGAACATTCTTCGATATTTGTCTACTAATTTACTATATTAAAGATAGAGCAGTTAAAGTAAATAAAATGGTATTTTTTGTATGTTTTATAAGCTGCACATTTATAAATGTTTTGATAAATATTCTTCCTTTTTCTTTTCTTATAAAATTGATCTTAAAAATAGTTATTCTAATCTTTTGGATATACATCGTATACGAAGATATATACATTTTAGATTCTTTAAGAATAACAGTTATTTTTTTAATGTTGTTAGGCGCTTCGGAAATTTTGATTTTGCCGATTGTGATGCTTTGCACAGGTATATATGATATTGATTTATTTTATGATAATAAGTTTATATGGTTTTATTCTTATATATCATCAAAGCTATTGTCTATGATTTTGATATCATTGTCAATGAAGGTAATGAAAAAACATGAAATAAAAATGAGTAAAAGTGAGCTGTTTATTACATACACACCATTATTGAATACTTTTCTGATATTTATTTTCTTTGCTAACTTTTTGGTGGATATAGAAAATGTAAGATACCATGATATAATGGCTGCTTTTATTCTGATATCAATTGTGCTATGTGTATTCACATACACGCATATAAATGTTTTTCAGCACTATATGGAGATAAAGAAAAGAGAGTATGATAATGAAGTTATTGTACAAAAGGCAAAACATGAATACGAGCTTTATAAAAGTAAATTGGAAAAACTGAAGGAACTGCAAATTATACAACATGATCTTAAAAACCATATATTAGTGGCACAAGGAGAAAAGGAGAGTTTATACTATGATGAGTTGCTAACACGTATTGAAAAAAATAATAATATTGATTCTGGAAACGAAATAATAGACATGTTATTAGAAGAAAAATCCAAGATTGCTATGTCTAAAAATATTAAGATAGATATTCAAATAGAGAAGGGAATACTTAAGTTTATCAATGATATTGATGGATGCTCATTGTTCGGGAATTTAATGGATAATTCTATTGAGGCTTGTGAAAAAGTTAGTACTCAAAAAACAGAAATTTTGATTAAAGTTAAAAGACTAAATAAATTTTTGCTTATATACGTGGAAAATGATATGGAAAAAAAGTTGATTAAAAGAAAACATAATGTTTTGTTAACAACAAAGGTTTCTGTTAAAGAACACGGCATAGGAACAAAGAGTATAAAAATGATTGTGAATAAGTATGATGGCGAATACAAATATGAAATAAATAATGGAAAGTTTATAACGAGAATCTTGATGCCCATGAATAATTTTAAATTGGATGGAGTTGATTAAGTAATGATAAAAAGAATATCCATGCTTTTAGCTCAAAAAATTGTCCTTGAAAATAATGAAAAGGATAATGAAGATATATATGCTTATGGATTAGAAATCATAATAAATTCTCTGATAAGTATAATTTCCGTATTGGCAATTGGAATTTTACAACATAATTTTTGGTACACAGTTATTTATTTGACTACATACTGCAGTATTCGTCTTTATGCTGGCGGATATCATGCCAAAAATAATTTCTATTGTATTTTAATATTCGTTTTAGCTTATATGTGCTCGCCTATTTGGAACGTTTTGTATTGTAAATTTGTAACTGCGTTTATTACTTTATGCATAATCAATTTAGTAGTAATTTCATGGGCCCCGGTAGATAGCCTACAAAATCCTATTTTAGATTCTGAAAGGTTATTGCTAAAGAAAAAAGCTATTGGTTTGACTGTTATTGTCAGTGTTCTGATATTATGTAATGTTATTTTGAGATTTTCATCACATATATCAGGAGCTTCCGCTGCATTAACATATATAGGTATTGTTGTAGCTGTAGGAAAACTTAAAGATTAGGAGGAAGAAATGAAAAATTGGAAAAAATCTCTTTTTAAAATGATGGGAAAGATGTCTATGTTTGTTGCAGTTTATACGGTTGCTTTAGGATACCCGCACTGTTTAATAATTTTGCATCAGCCCCAGGTTCCTGAAAAACTCAAAAAAATGAGAGAAGGGTAACTTTAGATTTTAGTATACGTTTGTTTTATACAAAGGAGTGATTTGATGAAGATTGCTATTTGCGATGATGAAAAGCCATTTCTTGATAAACTTTATCAAATACTTCAAGAAATTCGTATGGAATTAAACATTCCTATTTCAATAATAAAATTTATTGATGGCAAGGAATTGTTGAACTATTTTGAAGTACATAAGGATATTGATGTATTTATACTTGATATTTTAATGAATCCGATCAACGGTTATGATGTCGCTAGAAAGATTAGAAAAATGGATAACAAAGTTAAACTAGTTTTTCTGACATCAATCAAAAATTATGCCATTGCTGGATATAATATACGTTTGGAAAAGTATATTTTAAAACCAGTATCGAAAAAGGTAATGAGTAAAGTGATATTAGAAATATATAACCAACTCTACAGAAATGGGAAATTTTTAATAGTAAAAAATGTTGAAGGATTATTTAAATTATATTTTGAAGATATTTATTTTATTGAAACAGAGGATAAGCATGTATTAATACATACAAAAGATAGTAGTGTTAAATGTTACCATTGTTTAAAACTGTTAGAAGATAAGTTGGATACTAATTTTTATAGGTGCCATGCAAGTTTCATTGTTAACCTTTTGCACATAGATACGTATGAGAGATTGGAAATCAAGTTGGAGAATAATTTTCATATACCAGTTAGCAAACATAGGAAAAGTGGTTTTACCGAAAAATTACTAGATTTTTATGCTCGCTATATGGAATGAAGACCAGTTATCCATTTTAATTGCCCAATTATCTAATTGTGTTTATTTTGTTTTGAAATTTTAGTATAAAAAAGAGTGCTATATCATTGGATTATTCTTTGGGAATGATCGCATTGATATAGCACTCTTTTGTGGTTGGACAAAATATAATAATAGTAAATACTTGAAATTAGCACCTGTAGATAAAGACAAAGAAGGAAAAGCAATGGAGTATCAGTAATATGCAAAAAGTAAAGAATAGTATAGGAGAATCAATAAGAAAACTAAGAAAGTCACAGGAAATATCAAAGTCAGAATTAGCAGAAATTACAGGTATTAGTAGTTCTCATATGAATAAAATTGAGTTGGGTATAAGAAATCCTAGTGTTGTTACATGTCAAAAAATGCTCATTGCGTTAAATGCTAGTATTATTATAAAAAAAGAAAATATTACAATTAAAGAAAAATGCATAGAACAGATCTATAATATAATTGAAAAATGTACAGATGAACAGGCTCTTTTCTTTATGAACATATTAGACTGTATATATGAAAATATGTAAGGTAATACTTTATTTTTGATTAATATATAAACAATTTTGGTGCTATTTTATAAATGAATTGTAGTTACATAAAATCGTTGCGCGATAACCTTGTTGAGTTATAGTGCAGCGATTTTATTTTGAATATTATTTGTGAAAGTGTTCTATTATTGCTTGTAATCGGCAATTGTCTCTCTACTAAACTTTTTATATTCGATGGAAGTCACCATATATGATGAATTAAATCCAATGTACTTTTTGACTACTATAGTGAGCCGCATGTCAGTTTTTCTGTGCAGGTAGTTCACTGTAGTCATAATGTGCATTTGATAATAAAATTTGCAGATTCAAAGTCACAGAGCACTCAATTATTATATATATCCTGAAAAATTATCGACAATGTTTTGGGGAATATTGTAAAAAATTGGTGAACATTAGCGAAGAGTGCAACAGAAAAAAGAAAATTGTTGGAGAATAATGTGTAATATTCTGAAAAGGAAAAAACCATAGAAAAATGGCACAATGAGTCACTATTCAGATATTTTTGACACAATTATAATAGAGCAAGATTTGTAGGAGTGATAAGTCTTAACTTAAAGTTTGGAATAGGGGAAAGATTTACAGTTAAAATTGATGATTTCTTCCCCTAGAGTCCATTCCGAACAGAAAATAATAGAATTATAATATAATCAGTTAGTAAAGGAGATGGTGACGCATGCAGGATGAATTACGCTGGGTGGCAGATTCAATCCGGACACTTAGAAAGGCAAAAGGGATGACACAAGAACAGCTTGCTGAAAAAGCGGAGATATCAGCATCACAGCTCGCAAAAATTGAAACGTACATACGAGTTGTTGGGATGAAAACCTATGTAAAATTATTGACAGCAATGAATATTTCCGTAAAAGACTTCTTTACATATAGTGACCGGAGCAGTCAGGAGATTACACTGCAAGATCAGATAGGGCATCTGTTTCATGATTGTGATGAGAAAGAACTTACCCTGCTGTTGTGTTCAATAGATGGGATAAAAAAAGGGATAAGGCAATACGAAAAACTGTAAATTTTTAAATAAAGGATATCATAGTTGAGTGGTAAAGATTTCTGGAGGATTGGATGATGATTACAAGAGAAAAAGTGGAAGATGTTTTATTAAGGATGGGAATGTCGGTCAATCTAAAAGGGTTTGGTTACATTCGGGATAGTGTTTTGATGCTTGATGCGGAAAAAGACATTAAGTTAACATATCTTTACTTCAAAATAGCAAAGGAGTATGGTACGACAGCGCAAGGAGTAGAGCGAGCAATCCGTCATGCTTTTGAGACTGTCAGGAATTGTAAAGCGGATTTTGAAGTGGTCGAGTATTATATTGGATTTATTAACTGTAGCAATTCTGCTTCTTTATCAATGCTGCGGATGAGAATCAAAGAAGAACTGAAAAAGCAGGGCATACATAATGTTAATGAAATGCTACTTCCTTATATCACAGAAAATCGACTTCAAGAATTAATACGAGAATCTTTTAATGAGTTTTTAATGGAAATAGCAGGCAGGCTGATATTTTCAGCCAGAGCGGACATTGAAAATTGAATATCGGTATGGTGATATTTTTTTAAATATAATATGTCATATTTGACATTAAAAATATCTTGAAGGATACAAAACATTTGGAACACTCTTTTATGAGTGATGAGGGGCTATAAGCTACGCGAAGAGACACTTGTCCGCAGGCATCCTACCTTATGATGCACAGCGGATCAAACAAGGAATCGTAACAGATGAAGGAAAAGTGTGAGCGGCACCTCGGCTGGGTTATCGGTGGCAGATAACCTGAAATACTGGATGATAATGATACCTTTACCGACGAAAACACGGTAACCAGAGTAGCGTCTGGGGCATGTTGCAGCGGGATAGGGTGCTGCGAGGTGTCAGGTGGCAGCCAAGCCAGTCTTACATACTCCCGTTTCACACCGGGGAGAGATAATTAAAATCTATGCCGGCACTGTAATGTGTCCGGCATGGAGTGTGATATTATATGGAAAGGATGAAACCGCAGAAATGAAAATTTTAGATTATATAATGATGGTGATATTTGTAACTGATTTTGTATTTGCACTATTGGTTCTATCTTTGCTTATAGCCAGTTTCTTTTTGGTGTTTTAACAGTTCACTCCAGGGATAGGCAGAGAAACAAAGGTTTTCTCTGCCTATTCCTGGAATGAAGCCGGGAATTTATAAAGGAGGCAGCGTACATGGAGAATTTATTATTAAGCTTACTTACACCTTAACTTCCAAAAATGAGTAGCCCTAACGAAAATAAAATTTTAAAAAAGCCCGTATTTCTGCGGAAATTATTGCAAAAATACGGGTTGTGCTGTACAATAAATTTAGGGCTATATAAACCTGAATAAAGGAGGCAAATATGTACCTGAAATCAAGAGTTAAGCTACCGGATGTGCATGGAAAATTGACCCGATTAAGACGCGGGGATATCACATATATTAAGTATGAGTATGATCGCTATTATGATCCGGAGAAAAAATATACCTATCCACAGAGAGCGACTATAGGCAAGGTATGTCCAGATGATGACACTATGATGATTCCTAACGAAGCCTTTCTGAAATACTTTCCAGATGCAGTCTTATCAGGGATGGAAGACCGGACAGAACGTAGCAGCTGTCTGCGGGTTGGTACATATGCTGTAATGCATAAAATAGTATTGGATTATTCGTTAGACAAGCTGCTCGGACAGTTCTTCTCTGAGCGGGATATGGCATTATTGCTTGACCTTGCCTCTTACTCTATTGTAGAAGAAAGCAATGTGGCACAGCATTATCCGGATTACGCATACAATCATCCACTGTATAGTTCTGGTATGAAGATCTATAGTGATGCGTCGGTAAGTGATTTCTTTAAGAGCATCACCAAGGATAAGAGTACAGGCTTTCTGAATGAATGGAATGCAAAGAGAAATCGAAGGGAGCGTATTTATATTTCCTATGATTCTACGAATAAGAACTGTCAGGCCGGAGAGATTGAACTGGCTGAATTCGGTCATGCCAAGACAGATATCGGTTCAGCTATCATCAACTATTCGGTTGGATATGATCTTAAGAATAAAGAACCACTCTTTTATGAAGCCTATCCTGGAAGTATTAACGACGTATCACAGCTTAGGACCATGCTTGGTAAAATCACTGGGTATGGCTATAAAAAAATCGGTTTCATTTTGGACAGGGGATATTTCAGCCGTGGAAATATACGCTATTTAGACGAATGTGGTTATAGTTTTGTGATCATGGCTAAAGGCATGTCTTCTTTCATAAGTGATTTGATCTTAGAGAACAAAGGAACGTTCGAAAATAAGCGCTCTTGTGACATGAATGCCTATGGTGTGTATGGAAAAACAGTACAAAGGACTTTATTTGAAGGCGATGAAAAAAAGAGATACATTCATATTTATCATAGTATTTCAAAAGATGCTGATGAACGGGAGCATTTTGAAAACGCACTGAGAGAGCGGACAGCTTTGCTGATGTCACATCAGAATGAAACAGTAGAGTTCGGTTCAGCTTACGAAAAATACTTTTATCTTCACTACGATAAAGATGGCGTGTTTTTATATCCGGAAGAAAAAACAACTGTGACAGAACGGGAAATATCATTATGCGGATACTTTGTTATTATTACATCCGAAAGGATGACCGCAAAGGAAGCACTGCATCTTTATAAGAGCCGTGATGTATCTGAGAAACTTTTTGCCTCTGATAAATCATTCCTTGGAAACAAGAGCATGCGTTCACATACAAACGAAGGAGTTGAGGGAAGGATTTTTACACAATTCATCGCACTGATAATCCGAAACAAAATTTATACTGCATTACAGGAAGAGAACGAAAAACTTGAGAAGAAACAGAATTATATGACAGTTCCGGCAGCAATCAGGGAACTTGAGAAGATTGAAATGACACGCCAGACGGATAATGTATACCGGCTGGACCATGCTGTAACAGCAAAGCAGAAAAAAATCTTAAAGGCTTTTGGGATGAATGAAGGAAACATTACTTATCGAGCCGGAGAGATCAGTAATACACTTAAGAAATCAAACATTCAGAAAGAAAGGCGGTAAATATGGCACGTGAAATAAACGCAGAACTACTGGACACTAAAATTGAAAAAGCACAGCGGGATCTGGTGAAAGCAAAGCATCGGTATGATGCTGCGGCAGCAACATTAAAAGATTTATTGGATAAGAGGGATGCACTTCGCCAGAAAAAGTTATTGGATGCTATAGCACAGAGTGGACGGAGCTATGAAGAAATCATGCAGTACCTGCACAGTAAATCTGAAGAGGCGTGATCAAATGTTAACGGAATACTATTTTGCAGTCAGGTATGGAGATATCATTATTCTTCTCTATCATGAAGATATGATGTCTGTATGGGAATTATTATTTAAGAACAGCCAGAAGGAAAAGGCATTGAAAAGATTTTTAGAATACTGCTACATGATAGATGTAAAAGTAGCATTCGAAGGTTTGAAAGGAGAAAAAACCAAAGGGTTAAAGGCAACTCTTAAATTTGCGAAAGAACATGATATGTGTATGACTGAAGCACAGATTCAAGGTGCCAATAACATGTAAATTTCCAGCCCGAGATGCTTTTAGGGCTATTCCAGGCTGGAAATTAAGGCAGCTGCTAAACAAAAGGCTTTCAGACTACAGGCGAACATATGTTGCTGCAAAACTGTGGAGATTAATTTAAATTTGCATTTTGGTTCGGGGTCATTAGAATACTTTTAATACCAGAAATACAGGATCTTTTATAGTTAGTGATATACTATGATAATAGATGAATATTATTGATTGGAGGAGATTCTATGAAGTCAAAGAAAGTAAAGAAAATATTGTTGATTGCTTTAACGTGTGTAGCAATTTCTGCATCTGTCTCAGCAGAAGCTGCTATGAAATCACAGATAACCATTGAAAGTAAAAATAAGTATGAACAGTTGAAAATTTCAGAGAGCCGTGTGTATGGAGAATACCCAACTGGAGATTATAAGAAGATAATGCTTCTTCCTTCGGTTTCTAAAGTAGAAAAATTTTGTTTTGAAGATAATTTGAATATAGAAGAAGTAGAGTGGATGGCTTCAGTAGATACTGTTCCAGTTTTTGCCTTTAGCACATGTCCAAAGCTTAAAAGGGTAATACTTTCTGATAATGTGAAAAAAATTGGACAAAGTGCATTTATATACTGCGGTGAACTGACGAGTGTTAAACTTCCCCAAAATCTTCAAAGTATAGATTTTTTTGCATTTGCTGACTGTCGAAAACTGAAAACGTTATATATACCTGAAACAGTTACTGAGATAGGTGCTGAGGCGTTCATAAATTGTGATTCTCTAACAGTTCATGGAAAGAAAAATTCATATGCATACTATTACTGTAAGATGAATGGTATTCCTTTTGTAAGTGAGGGAACTGCTTCAAAACCAGAAACAAATCGTCCGTATATAAAATCTGTTGATTCAGATATAGTAAACAAACAAATCTATGTTACAATTGATTTGAGCGGAAAAGTAAAGAATGCAGATGGATATCAATATCAAATATATGATGGTACTAAGGTATTAGCTAATAAAAATTCTGCAAACACAACCTGTATATTAAAAAAAGTGCCGACTATGGGATTTGCCAGAGTCCGTTCTTATACTGTTCAAAATGGTAAAAAAAGTTATAGCAGGTGGTCTAATGAAATGCGTATGCCTCCTGTTAAACTAAATAAAGATAATATAAAATTAATAAAAATTACCGGGAAAAAGAAAACAGTAACCGCACAGTTTGGAAATTTAAAATACAGTGATGGGTTTGATTGCGTACTTAAGAATGCAGATTCAGGAGAAAATATTGTATTAAAAAATCAAAAGAAAAATACAGTTACTTTTAAAAATATAAAACCGGGAGTTTACTATTTGAAAGCGCATGCATATACGTTGTTGAATGGTATTAAACAGTTTGGCGTATGGTCAGATAATAAAAAAGTTGTTGTTAAATAGAAAATTGGAATTATAAAAAGCAGGCGAAAAACTGCCTGCTTTTTATAATGGAAATTTATGCTGTTATTGATGTAGCGAAATCAAGCTGTAATAAATTCAAGCGTATTATACTGAAAGAAGCCGTCAGTGGATGCTAAACCACTGGTGTGGGTAGCATCTTTGACATTGACATTGCACACAGCGATTAATTTATTATTTTGATCCAGAGCCACTGATTCCAGTTCAAAACTGTTATATGTGCGGCCCTGAGCATCTTTAGCAGGAATATCTGTAACAAATCCGAAATCCGGATATAAAAGTTTGCTATCATCAAGTTTTTTCAGATTATAATGAAGCAAGGTGTTTTTTGTTGTGATTTTAGTCGTTACTCCACTTACAGTATGTGGATTACTGGTTCCGACAAAAAGCCCTAATTTATTGTGATAGAAAATATCCTGGGATGTAGGCTGACCGGCGTTTACCAGTGTACAAAGATAAGTGGCTTTTACATTTTTTTCATTTTCAAATGTACATTTATAGAGCTTTAATGTTCCGTCAACAACGGACAATAATAAAGCTGTATTTGCCTCATAAAAATAATTAATTGCTTTAAGAGCAAATGATTTATCGTTATCGTTGGGAGTTACTGTATATATTATTTCCTCATCCTCTTTGTTACTGCTGATAGCAACCACTTTGTTATTTCTTGCGACAACAAAGAATTTTCCGTTAAAACAGCTCATACCGTTGGCATGACCTAATAAACCGTCAGTGAATGTTTTAAAGTGAGATACACCTGCGCTTGTATTCATATAATTTTTACAGTAGCCAAGAACAGCGACTTTATCTTGACTTTGTTTTATAAAATATGGAGTATTGTTTCCGTTAAAGGATACACATCCCAGATTGGTTGTTTCATAGTTGGGATCTACTTTGGTAGGCACACGGGCTCCTGCTTTAAAACCGCATGCAAAAGTATAGGTTTTACCGGAGTAGGTAATGCCTTCCAGTACAGAGAATTTATCTTCTGCGGTTCCATCGGATGTTATAACATTGGATGCAAGCACAAGGTGATTGGCTTTCATACAGATTGATTCAAGGTTGTACTGTTTATATTCACCTGTTTTATTTACATTGATGACCGAACATGGAGTGTATTTTTTACCTTTATCATCAGTAAGATGATAATCAACTACCAGAATACGGTTCTGAAGTGTTGAAAAAGTGTTATTTGTCAGGATAAATAATCCAAATGAAGTGTGATAGTAGATATCCTGGAGCTGTGTGGTATAACCAAAACCTGAGTTAGTAACTGTGAATGTACTTGCTGCTTTAGCAGCCTTCCAGTCTACAACACTGAAAGTTAATGTCCCAGCATTGCTCTTGTCAGCGTAATGCATAATGATAAATTTCTCGTTAGTTCCGTCAGCAGCAGTGATACCTAATGCGCCTTTTGGACAAATTTCATTGATACTGTACGTACCGAGCTGATTGCCTTTGGTATCCAGTTTTACGATGGTTGTAGAACCGCCGTAACCTTTATGGTCTTCTGCAAGCATATACAGATAATTTCCAATTTTGGTAAGTCCCAGAGCGAACCAGTTCAGATCTTTTTTTACGGCAGTTGCTTTTGTTGCCATGTAGTCAGTCGTTTTGAGTAATGTAGTTTTAAGACCGGTTGTCTTTACGCAATACATATCTGACCCCACAATGGCAATTCCCGCTACATTTGTTGCACTTTTATCGGGAATCAGTGCACCGTCTACGGGGGTAGCTGAAATAGTTAAAGTTGTTCCGTTAAATGTTCCTGGCATAATTTTTGCCTCCTTTAAATTTTTTGAATTTGCAAATTCACTATATAAAGATGCTGCTTTTTGTGATTTGTAAACCATAAGTGTGTATATGAGCATGATTTTTTTCTTTTATGCGGAAATCAGGTAAGAATAAAAATAAAGATTCGAGGTCAGATGATGTATGTTTAGTCCCACTTTTATATTTTCGTCATCAGCTTAATGTAAAATAATAACGGGTAAAGAAGATATAAGATGTTCTGGTACATACAATTAAGAAGAAAGGGGCATGTGCTGTGTATAGTCAAAATGATGAACCGCCTGAGATGATCAGGCGGTTTTGAAGTATCTGGATTTTTTATGAATATTTTATTTTTAATTACAAGTATAATGTGTTACAATAAATATAACCATTAAGACTACCAGGCAGGTCAGAATTTGACCTGCCTGTAAATGCATACGGAAATAAATCGGGGTCAAAAGAAGCGTTAATAATTGTAACAAAATAAAATTACCGGTGTAGCAAAAATAAAATTACAGGGGAAATGCGGATGAGTGAGATGACAGATGCATATGTAAAACTGGATAAGGTTTCCAAGATATATGGAACCAAAGAAGTAAAGATCGTTGCAGTGGATGAGATCAGCTTTGAGATTGCCAAGGGAGAGTTCGTAGTGATCGTTGGCCCCAGCGGTGCGGGCAAGACGACAGTGCTGAACATTCTTGGGGGTATGGATCAGGCTACCAGCGGAGAAGTTCTGGTGGATGGAAGGAATATTGCCAGATATAACAGCAGGCAGCTTACCGGTTATCGGAGAAATGATATTGGATTTGTATTCCAGTTCTATAATCTGGTGCCTAATCTTACAGCGCTGGAGAACGTAGAACTGGCATTGCAGATCTGTAAAAATCCGTTGGATGCCAGGGAGGTTCTGGAGGAAGTGGGACTGAAGGACAGACTGACCAATTTCCCGGCACAGCTTTCCGGTGGTGAGCAGCAGAGAGTTTCCATTGCCAGGGCACTGGCGAAGAATCCCAAGCTCTTACTGTGTGATGAGCCCACAGGTGCACTGGACTACCAGACTGGTAAGGCAATCCTGAAGCTGTTGCAGGATATGTGCAGAGAGCGTGGAATGACAGTGATCGTCATTACCCATAACTCGGCGCTGACACCTATGGCAGACCGTGTGATCAAGATCAAGAACGGCAAGGTTTCCAGGATGACAATGAATGACCATCCTACACCCATAGAGGAGATAGAATGGTAGGTGATGAATATGAAAGCAATGCATAAAGATTTCTGGATGGAGATACGCAAGAGCAAAGCCAGATTTATTTCCATATTTATGATCGTTGCTCTGGGAGTTGCGTTTTTCTCCGGGATACAGGCCTCGTCACCGGATATGCGCTTCTCAGGCGATGCCTATTATGATGAAACCAATCTTATGGATATCAAAGTAGTGGGAACTCTGGGACTGACGGAGGATGATGTAGCTGCCATTAAGCAGGTGGACGGAGTAGAGAATGCAGAGGGCGCCTATGGTACAGATGTAATGTGTGGAGAAGGCGAGAAGCAGAAGGTACTTCATGTGGAAGCTGTGGATCAAACCATGAACCGGATCTCAGTGACAGATGGAAAAGCTCCGGAAAAAAGCGGAGAGATTTTCCTTGACTGTATTTTTGCTGAGAGCAATGGATATAAGGTGGGTGATCAGATTACCCTGAAAGAGGGCGGAGACAGCGAACTGCTGAAAAAGACAGATTACACAGTTGTAGGTTTAGGAGAGAGTCCTCTCTACATATCCTATAATCGCGGAAATTCCACTTTGGGTTCCGGTGAGGTTAATGGATTTGCCTATGTGCTCCCTGAGGATTTTGACCAGGAGGTTTATACACAAATCTATGTGCAGGCTCATGGGGCACAGGATCTGATCAGCTATACAGATGCTTATGATTCCCTGATAGAGCGAGTGCAGGAGCAAGTGGAGGGGATTGAGGCAGAACGGTGCCAGGTTAGATATGATGAGATTGTAGAGGAAGCTAATGACAAGCTTGCAGATGCCAGACAGGAACTTGAAGACGGCAAGAAGGAGGCTGATGAGAAGCTTGCGGATGTCAGAAAAGAATTGGAGGACGGCCAAAAGAAGTTAAAAGATGGCAAGAAGGAATATAAGGATGGCAAGAAAAAGCTTGCAGACGCAAAAAAGGAACTGGAGGACGGAAAAGCCCGGCTTGCAGATGCAAAGAAGGAGTTAGAGGACGGCAGATCCCAGCTTGCCAGTGCGAAAGAGCAGATTGCCAGTGGCAGAGCACAGATCGCATCTGCAAAGGAACAGCTGAATGCAGGATGGGCGGAGGTTTCAGAGAACCAGGCAAAGCTTGATGATGGAAAAGCACAGCTTGAGGATGGCAAGAATCAGTTAAGCGCCGGTGAGAAGCAGGTTGCGGATGCAAAGACGCAGCTTACCCAGAGCCAGCAGGAACTTGACAATGGAAAGGCGCAGATCCAGTCAGGCAGAGAGCAGATTGCAGCAACCAGACAGGACCTAAATGCCAAAAAGGAAAGCTGCAATCAGGGACTTGCGCAGATTGAGCAGCAGGAGGCCGGACTTGCAGAAGGAGAGGCTCAGCTTGAGGGTGCCAGAAGTCAGCTTGCAGCATTGCAGGCACAGTATGAGCAGGCACAAGCTTCAGGCACATATTCCGAGGAAGACCTGGCGGCTCTGGCAGCACAGGTTTCTGCTTATCAGGAGCAGGTGGACAGTCAGGCAGCCCAGCTGGAAGCATCCAGAAACCAGATCGCAGCAGCAAGAAGTGAACTGGAGAGTGGTTTAAGCCAGGTGGAGAGCGGACTGGCCCAGCTTGATGCAAAGGAAGCAGAACTGAACCAGCAGGAGGCCGCATTTCCCGATGCCCAGGCAAAGATTGATGCAGGATGGAAAGAGGTGAAGGCTCAGGAGAAGAAGCTGGAACCAGCCAGAAAAGAGATTCAGGAAAAAGAAGCCCAGCTTGAGTCAGCACAGGAACAGATCGATGCTGCAAAAGCAAAACTAAATTCCAGCCAGGCTCAGTTAGAGGAGAAGGAGGCAGAACTTGCTTCGGGAGAAGCACAGATCCGGGAGAATGAAGGGAAGCTTGCTTCCGGCGAGAAAGAGATTGCCGACAATGAACAGAAGCTGAGGGATGGAGAGAAGGAAATCTCAGAGAACGAACAGAAGCTGAAGGATTCCAGAAAGGACATCAAAAAAGCTGAGAAGGATCTGGAAGAAGGTAAAAAAGAATACGAAGACGGCAAGAGGGATGCAGAGAAAGAAATTGCAGACGGTGAGAAGAAGATTCAGGATGCCCAGGATGAGATCGATGATATCAGTATGCCGGAATGGATGGTAACGGACCGCAATGATTTGCCGGAATATTCAGATTATGGGGATAATGCAGACAGAATGAGAAGCATCGGACAGGTTTTCCCTGTTATCTTTTTCCTGGTGGCTGCACTGGTAAGTCTGACTACCATGACACGAATGGTGGAGGAACAGAGAACCCAGATCGGTACAATGAAGGCTCTGGGATACGGCAAGTATGCGATTGCATCCAAATATCTGCTGTATGCCTTTCTTGCCACTGTGGGAGGCAGTATTCTGGGAATTCTGATCGGAGAGAAGATCCTGCCTTTGGTTATTATTAACGGGTATGGCATTATGTACAAGGGCATGATGAACAATATCCAGATCCGTTATGAGTTTAAATTTGCAATGATAGCAGCAGGTGCGGCAACTGTGTGTACCGTCGGATCCACCATTTTCTCCTGTTACAGGGCACTGGCGGAAACCCCGGCATCACTGATGCGTCCTCCTGCTCCTAAGGAGGGTAAGAGAATCCTGCTGGAACGGATCCCGCTTTTCTGGAAGCATCTGAATTTTACATGGAAATCTACACTGAGAAATCTTTTCCGATATAAAAAACGTTTCTTTATGACGATTTTCGGTATTTCAGGAAGTATGGCGCTGATGCTGGTAGGCTTTGGACTCAGGGATTCTATTATGGATATTGCCAGACGGCAGTATCAGGAGCTTCAGCATTATACAGGAACGATCATTGATGATGAGGAGGCAACAGATAAGGAGAGACAGGAGCTGGATGAGTTTCTGGAAAATAACAGTCAGATTGAGAGATATACTCATGTCCAGTTTACCAAGATGAGTGTTCCCAGAAATAAATCCAATATCAGCGTATATGTCTATGTGCCTGAGAATCTTGGGACCTTTAATAAGGATGTAACACTTCAGGACAGAAAGACAAAAGAGAAATATAAGCTGACAGATGCAGGTACAGTGATCAGTGAGAAGACGGCATCTCTGACAGGACTGAAGGTCGGGGATACCATGACCATCACAAAGGATGGGAAAAATTATGAGACAAAGATCGCAGCAGTGACAGAGAATTACATGGGACATTATATTTATATGACAGGAAATGTCTATGAACAGACCTTCGGGGAGAAGCCGAACTATTCTGCAACTGTGTTCACGGTAAAAGAGGAGTACAAAGAATCAGAATCTGAGGTGGGAAATGAAATCCTGAAGCATCCGGCTGCGTTAAGTATCAGCTATACCAGCAGTCTGGAGGCCCAGCTTCACAGAATGCTGGGAGCATTGGATACGGTGATCATAGTGCTGATCATTTCTGCGGGAATGCTTGCTTTCGTGGTTCTGTATAATCTGAACAATGTCAATATCACGGAGCGCCAGAGAGAACTGGCAACTCTGAAGGTGCTGGGATTCTATGATACTGAGGTTTCTGCTTATGTATACAGGGAGAATGTTATTCTTACCTTCATAGGTGTGCTGGCAGGGGCTGTATTCGGAATCATTTTGCACAGGTATATTATCCGTACTGTGGAAGTGGATGCGGTTATGTTCGGAAGAAATATTAATCCTGTCAGTTTCCTGTACTGCGGACTGCTGACAATTGGATTCTCCATGATCGTAAATCTGTTTATGCATCAGAAATTAAAGAAGATTGACATGGTAGAATCCCTGAAAAGTGTGGAATAAACGATCTGTCGCTTTATTGCGGAAAAGAAGAAATTGTTTTTCTGTGGTTTTTAAATATGTAGTCAAACGGATAGAATGGATAAGAGGAAGAAAGGGGAATATTATCATGGGAACAGCAAATCAGATAGAGCAGGAATTAATGAGCTATATATCCGATCATAAAATCAGGAACACGCATTCACATCATCTGCCGGAACAGGCGATGGTGGATTTTGATCTGGATAAGCTGATAAATAATACGTATTTACAATGGCAGCAGGTAACTCCGGGGACAACAGCAGAAAGCAGGAATGCATATCTGGAAAAAACACGATATAAATCTTATTTTGTCTGGCTTCAAAAGGCAATCGGGGAGTTGTATGGAATATCGGAGCCGATCACAGCTCAGAACTGGGATCAGATTTCAGATCGAATCAGAAAAGCGCATCAAAATCCCGACTTTTACATGGATGTGCTGAAAAATAAGTGTAAGTATCAAAAAGTAATCGTAGATACCTACTGGAATCCGGGCTCTGACAATGGAAGACCGGAACTGTTTACGCCTGCTTTTCGACTGGATCTGTTCTTTTTGGGCTATAAAAAAGGACTTCGCAATCATGACGGTGTATCACTGGAAGAGAACTTCGGTGAGCTGCCGGACAATTTACAGGATTATGTGGAGTGGGTCAGAAAGTGGATCATACAAAAAAAGAGTGAGGGCTGTGTGGCCTTAAAAATAGCGATGGCCTATGAGCGTAGTCTTCATTTTGAAAAAGTGACGCGGGAGCAGGCTGAAAGGGTATTCCGTTTAAAAGAGTCGGATATAACCCAGGAAGATATCAGATGTTTTCAGGACTATTTGTTCTGGAAAATATGTGAAATTGCGGCGGAAGTGTCACTTCCATTACAATGTCACACAGGAATGGGGCAAGTTATAGATACGAATATACTGCAGTTGAACAATGTGATAAAAAATAATCCGGAAACGAAATTTGTGCTACTGCATTGTGGCTTTCCATGGGTGGATGATCTTTTTTCCATAGTAGACGGATATCCGAATCTATATCCGGATCTGACATGGCTTCCAATCTTATCCTACACCGCATCAAAACGTGTAATGCATCAGTTGATCGAGATGTCCCAGATTGATAAAATCTGCTGGGGATGTGATACGTGGACAGTAGAGGAAAGTTATGGCTCCCTTCTTGCATTCCGTTTTTCACTGTGTAGTGTTCTGAGAGAAAAAATAGAGGACGGATATCTTTCCGTAAATAATGCAAAGGATATTATTGATAAAATTTTGTTCGACAATGCGGGAAAAATATACGTATGACACCAGATAAATTTGTGAAATCCGGAGAAACATTCTTGACAAGAAAGCCTTTTTTCATTATAGTAGAATCCAGAAAAAGGCTGTGAAAAAGAGGAGTAGGCGGTAATGCCCCACAGAGAGGGAAGCTTATAAGCTGGAAGGTTTCCCGGGAACAGAAGCGCTGAAGGTAGCTTTGGAGCCGGGAGGCTGAAGTGAGTGGTATGATAATACTGAGATTCATATACGCGCATGGTAGGCTTTCACGTATCCCGCGTTAAGGGAATGAGAGACAAACTAAGGTGGTACCGCGATTTATATCGCCCTTTGCACGTATAATGCGTGTAAAGGGCGTTTTTTAATCGAATAAGCTTATAGAGCTGTGGGCTGCTTTACAGCGGAGTGATCCGCAGATACTTTTATTACAGAGATAGAATATCAGGAGGACATTATGAGCAAAGAACTTGCAAAAACCTACGATCCTAAGGGAATCGAAGAGCGTCTTTACACAAAATGGATGGACAATGGATATTTCCATGCAAAAGTAAATCCGGACAAGAAACCGTTTACCATTGTTATGCCGCCGCCAAACGTAACCGGCCAACTTCACATGGGACATGCGCTGGATGAAACCATGCAGGATATCCTGATCCGTTTCAAGAGAATGCAGGGCTATGAAGCATTATGGCAGCCGGGAACTGACCATGCAGCTATCGCTACAGAGGTTAAGGTTATCGACAAGCTGAAAAAAGAAGGTATCGACAAACACGATATCGGCCGTGAGGAATTCTTAAAACATGCATGGGCATGGAAGGAGGAATACGGCGGAAAGATCATCAATCAGTTAAAGAAACTGGGTGCTTCCGCAGACTGGGAGAGAGAACGCTTCACAATGGATGAGGGATGTTCCAAAGCAGTACAGGAAGTATTTATCAAATTATATGAAAAAGGCTATATCTACAAAGGTTCCAGAATCATCAACTGGTGTCCTGTATGCCAGACTTCCATCTCTGATGCAGAGGTTGAGCATGAGGATCAGGACGGATTTTTCTGGCACATTAATTACCCGATCGTAGGGGAAGAGGGACGTTTCGTAGAGATTGCAACTACACGTCCGGAAACCCTGCTGGGTGATACTGCTGTTGCCGTAAATCCGGAAGATGAGCGCTACAAGGATCTCATCGGCAAGATGCTGAAGCTTCCTCTCACAGACAGAGAGATTCCGGTGATCGCCGATGAATATGTAGACAAAGAATTCGGAACAGGATGTGTAAAGATCACACCTGCCCATGACCCTAACGACTTTGAGGTTGGACGCCGTCACAATCTGGAAGAGATCAACATTATGAATGACGATGCGACCATCAACGAGCTTGGTGGAAAATACGCTGGTATGGACCGTTACGAAGCACGTAAGGCAATGGTAGCAGATCTGGAAGAACTTGGACTTCTGGTAAAAGTAGTTCCTCACAACCACAGCGTTGGAACTCATGACCGCTGCGGCACAACGGTAGAGCCTATGATCAAGCCACAGTGGTTTGTAAAGATGGACGAGATGGCAAAGGTTGCGATCAAAGCTCTGGATGATGGAGATCTGAAATTCGTTCCGTCCCGTTTTGACAAGACGTATCTTCACTGGCTTGAGAATATCCGCGACTGGTGTATTTCCAGACAGTTATGGTGGGGACACAGAATTCCGGCTTATTACTGTGATGAGTGCGGTGAAGTAGTTGTTGCAAGAGAAATGCCTGAGAAATGCCCGAAATGCGGATGCACACATCTTCATCAGGATGAGGATACACTGGATACCTGGTTCAGTTCTGCATTATGGCCATTCTCCACACTTGGCTGGCCGGAGAAAACACCGGAACTGGAATATTTCTATCCGACAGATGTACTTGTTACAGGATATGACATTATCTTCTTCTGGGTTATCCGTATGGTATTCTCTGCTCTGGAGCAGACTGATCAGGTTCCGTTCCATCATGTACTGATCCATGGTCTGGTACGTGACTCCCAGGGACGTAAGATGAGTAAGTCTCTTGGAAACGGTATCGATCCTCTGGAAGTTATTGATAAATACGGCGCAGATGCTCTTCGTCTTACTCTGATGACAGGTAATGCACCTGGAAATGATATGCGTTTCTACTGGGAAAAGGTAGAAGCAAGCCGTAACTTCGCAAACAAGATCTGGAATGCTTCCCGTTTCATCATGATGAACCTGGAAGGCAAGACAGTGACAGAGCCGGAGAACTTAAATGATCTCTGTGCAGAGGATAAATGGATTCTGTCTCACTTAAATACAGTGATCCGCGAAGCTACAGAGAACATGGAAAAATATGAACTTGGTATTGCAGTACAGAAGGTTTATGACTTCCTGTGGGATGAACTCTGCGACTGGTATATTGAGATGGCTAAGGTTCGTCTGTGGAAGGCAGAGGAAGATCCGAAGGCAGCAAATGATGCACTCTGGACATTAAGAACAGCGCTGACAGAAGGCCTGAAGCTTCTTCATCCGTATATGCCGTTTATCACAGAGGAAATCTACTGCACACTTCTTCCTGAAGAAGAGTCTATTATGATCTCCGAATGGCCTGTATACAGAGAAGAAAGAAACTTCCCGGATGCTGAGAAAGCAATCGAGGGCTTCAAAGAGGTTGTAAGAGGTATCCGTAATACCAGAACAGAGATGAATGTTCCGAATAACCGCAAGACAAGCCTGCATATTGTGGCAAAGGATGCTGAAACAGCAGCAATGTATGAGAACAGCAAGAAATCCTTTGTAAATCTTGCATTTGCAAAAGAGATTCTGGTACAGACAGACAAGAACGGAATCAGTGAAGATGCAGTTTCCGTAGTTGTTTCCAATGCGGTTGTATATATGCCGTTGGAAGACCTGATTGACAAAGATAAAGAGATTGAACGTCTTACAAAAGAAACAGAACGTCTCACAAAAGAGATCGCAAGATGTGAAGGTATGCTGAATAATCCGAACTTCGTAAACAAGGCACCTGCTGCCAAGGTTGATGCGGAGAAAGACAAACTTGCGAAATATAAAGAAATGATGGATAAGGTTAAAGGACAGTTAGAGCAGCTTAAGAAATAAGGGAGTGTTTAGATGAAATTGTATAAGATTTGTAACAAAATCTCCCTTTTACTCCATGTACTTGCCAGCGCAGCGGGATATTTTGTTATGGAGGCAATCTGCCGTCACTCGTTTATAGAAGCCTGGAATTATATGACACAGAGACCTCTGGTTTTTGCATATAATGCGGCATTCATTTTTACCTCGTCACTAATTGTTTATCTGTTTCACAGGAGAGTATTCTGGAGAGTACTGGTTACGTTGTTCTGGCTGATACTGGCCATTATTAACGGTGTTCTCCTGCTGAACCGTGTTACACCGTTTACCGGACCGGATCTGCATCTGATCACAGATGCAATGAAGATTGCCAACAAATATCTGCCTGTTGCAGGCGTTGTGGCAGTCTGCATCCTGTTTGGGATTCTTGTTATTTTACTGCTGATGCTGCTTATTAAAGGACCGAAGTATCAGAAAAAGATTAAATATCGCTACAATATTCCTCTGATCTTGCTGGCTGTTGCTCTTTTTGCAGGAAGTACACAACTGGCACTGGAGAAGAGGGTACTTTCCAATTACTTTGGAAATATTGCTTTTGCATATGAGGATTATGGATATCCTTACTGTCTGGCAACTACGATTTTCAATACGGGAATCAGTTGTCCGAGAGATTATTCTGAGAAAGAAATCAAAAGAATTGAGAAGACGGAAAAGAATCTTCCGGAAACGCAGGAAGAAAAGCGGCCGAATATTCTGTTTTTGCAGTTAGAATCATTCTTTGATCCTACGCTGGTTAATTATCTGGATATTTCAGAAGACCCGATTCCGACCTTCCGTAAGCTGATGAAGGAATATTCTTCAGGATATTATAAGGTTCCGTCTGTCGGTGCAGGTACTGCCAATACGGAGTTTGAATCCATTACAGGAATGAGTATGCATTATTTTGGACCCGGGGAATATCCTTATAAGAGTATTCTGAGAGAGACTACCTGTGAGAGTGCACCTTATGTACTGAAGAATCTGGGCTATACCACCCATGCGGTTCATAATAATGAGGCAAACTTCTATGGAAGAAGATCTATTTTCCCGAATCTCGGATTTGATACTTTTACTTCTGAAGAGTACATGGCAAGAGAGAACGAGAAGAATCCAAATGGCTGGGTAAAGGATGAGGTTCTGACAGATGAAATCCTGAAATGTCTGGACTCCACTGAGGGACCGGATTATGTATATACCATTTCTGTACAGGGACATGGTGCGTATCCGGATGAGCAGATTCTGGAAGATCCTGAGATCACAGTTTCCGGTGCACCGACTGAGGAAGAGAACAATAAATGGGAATATTACGTAAATGAGATCCATGAGATGGATAATTTTGTAAAAGAGCTGACAGATAAGCTGGCAGATTATCCTGAGGATGTGGTACTTGTTATGTACGGTGATCACCTTCCGACTATGGGACTGACTGTGGAGGACCTGAAGAACAAGTATCTGTTCCAGACAGAGTATGTGATGTGGGATAACTTCGGACTTAAGAAAAAGAATGAAAATCTTGCAGCATACCAGATGGCGGCAGAGGTTATGGATCGTGTGGGAATCCATGAGGGAACTGTTTTCCGCTATCATCAGGCAAGAAGAAATACCAGAAATTATCAGGTGGATCTGGAAACCCTGCAGTATGACCTCCTTTATGGAAAGAGATATTCCTACGGGGAAAGCGGCGAAAGTCCTTATCTGCGTACCAGAATGCGTATGGGAATCTATGATGTGACTCTGGATTCCATTCAATGTATCTCTGAGGCAGATCATACATATTACATTAAGGGAACGGAATTTACGCCGTCCAGTGAAATCAAGCTGAACGGAGAATGGTATGATACGGTCTATATCAATCCGACTACGTTGATGATCACAGGTACGGAGCTGAATGATTTCGACAGGCTTGCGGTGATCCAGCGAAGCAACAGTTCGACGCGAAAACCGCTGAGCAAGAGCTATGACCGGTCCTGCTATGCACTTTATTCAAATAATAAATGGAAATTAACAGAAAGTGCCGGTACGAATGAAAATTAATCCATAATTTTGTCGGATAAAATATTACGATTGGTACTGGACATCTTCCACCACTATTATATAATGTTAGAGTAACTAAATACATTATAGATAAGTGGTGGAATTTTTTTATGAATTACGAAGAAGCAGTTGCTTATATTGATGAAACTCCGAAATTTACAAAGAAGAACAGTCTGGATCACACAAAGGAATGTCTGAGAAGACTTGGTAATCCTCAGGATAAGTTTAAGGTGATCCATGTGGCAGGAACTAATGGAAAGGGAAGTACATGTGCGTTTCTGACCTCTGTTCTGAGAGAGGCGGGATATTCCTGCGGATTATTTACTTCTCCTCATCTGGTGGAGATCAATGAACGCTTCCAGATCAATGAGGTGAATATTGATAATGATACTTTCCTGAAGGCCTTTGAGAAAGTAAAGGTACTTGCGGATGAACTGGTTGCAGAAGGCAGCTATCATCCGACTTATTTTGAGATGCTTTTTCTGATGGGAATGGTGATCTTTGCAGATGCAGGTGTTGATTATGTGACTCTGGAAACAGGACTGGGCGGAAGAATGGATGCGACTACTGCTGTGGAGAATCCTGTTGCCTGTGTGATCACATCGATCAGTCTGGATCATATGCAGTATCTGGGAGATACAGTTGCCAAAATCGCAGGAGAAAAGGCCGGGATCATTGTGCCGGGGGTACCGGTAATCTATGACGGAAACGACCCGGATGCAGCAGAAGTGATCCGTGCCAGAGCAGAAGAACTGGGAAGCCCTGCTTATGAAGTGAAGAGATCAGATACAGAAGTGCTCAGAAATACTTCGGCGGGAATTGATTTTGCATTTCAGAATGAGTATTATAAGGATATGGTTTTCTCCATTCCGTTTATTGCAAAGTATCAGGTGATGAACAGTGCACTTGCATTAAAGACGATTGAGGTTCTGCAGAATGTGATTTCTGTATCTATGGATCAGATCCATGTGGGAATTGCCGGAACACGCTGGCAGGGAAGAATGGAAACAGTGCTTCCGGGTGTGATCGTGGACGGTGCTCACAATGAGGACGGGGTAGAGAAATTTGTAGAGACAGCAGAACATTTTCAGAAAGAATGTCCGCTGACTTTGCTTTTTTCAGCAGTAGATGACAAAGATTATACAGATATGATACATACGATCTGCAGCAGGATCACGTTCCGTCATGTGGTAGTAACCTCTGTTGGCGGATATCGCAAGGTTCCTGCTGAGAGATTTGCAAAGCTTTTTACAGAAGCAGGTGCTTCTTCTGTGGAAGTAGTGGAGGATGTTGAGAAAGCCTTTGGTAGAGCACTGGAAGTAAAGGGGGATGACGGAATGCTCTTCTGCGTGGGTTCCCTGTATCTTGTCGGTGAGATTAAAGATGTGATCAGGAGAAATAAGAAATGATAGATTATGAAGAGGAACTGAAGAAATTTGAACCTTGTCTGGATGTGGCAGATGCGGAGGGTGCGATTTATGAGAGAGAACTGACGGATATCCTGGATATTCTTCAGGAAGTTCTCCGCGAAGCCAAGAGTGGCAGACGGGTAAAATAAGGAGATACACATGAATTGTATGAATTGTGGCGCATTTCTGGTGGACAAAGATCTGGATTACTGCCCGAAATGTGGATGTAATGTGCTGATCCAGAAAAAGGTAGATTACCTTTCCAGACAGTATTACAACCGGGGGCTTGAGAAAGCCAGTGTCCGCGATCTTTCAGGGGCGATTGACTGTCTGAAGCAGAGTCTTATTTATAATAAGCATAATATTCAGGCGAGAAATCTTCTTGGACTGGTATATTTTGAGACAGGGGAGGTGGTTGCCGCACTCAGTGAATGGGTGATCAGTAAGAATCTTCAGCCATCCAGAAATCTGGCATCAGAATATATTAACAAGCTGCAGGCGAACTCCAATAAGCTTGAGGCGATCAATGAAACGATCAGAAAGTATAATGATGCCTTAAACCTGTGCAGGGAAGGTCATGAGGATATGGCTGCGATCAGGCTGAAGAAGATTCTCATACAGAATCCAAAACTGATCAAAGGTTACCATCTTCTGGCACTTGTGCAGATGAAAGAGGGGGAATATAACAAGGCAAGAAAGACGTTAAGGAAAGCCGCGCGGATTGATAAAACAAATACAACAACCCTTCGTTTTTTGAGAGAGATTGACGAACAGACAGGAGTATCTACACGTCTGGAACGTCAGAATAAAAGAAACAGGAAAGCTGTGGACAGCAGTGAGAATGATATGGCAATCCAGATTCCTCAGTATAAAGAAAAAGGAAGGATTCCGCTGTTTTTTACACTGGTTGCCGGATTTTGTGCAGGATTGCTGGCGTTTTATCTTCTGGCTGTTCCTGCCATACGTCAGGGAATCTACAGGGAAGCGAATCAGCAGATTGTGAAATACAGTGATGCAGTGTCCAGTCAGGGAGCTGAGCTGACCAAGGCACAGAGTCAGGCTCAGGAATCTGGAGACACAGTTGAGGCGGCCTCCAAACAGATAGAGGAAGAGAAGAAAAAAAGCAGCAGTTATGAGGCTCTGATCGAGGCGTACTCAGCATTGCAGCAACAGAATACAGATGAAGCGGCATTGAAGATACAGAATGTTTATGCGGATTTGCTGCCTGCGGATCTGAAAGGAATTTACAATACGATCTGTAACACTACAGGTACGACCGGGATCGAAGGAACTACAGATGCGAAAGTCGCAGACGGAACCGGCAGTGCTGACAGCGCAGAGGGAGATGCTTCTTCAGATTCAGCGGAAGATGGAAGTTATGACGATGGTTCCTATGACAGTGGGGAATATGATGATGGTTCTTCCGATAATTCTGATGGTGATTCGGCGGATGACGGAAGTTATGACAACGGTGATTATGATGATTCCGGATACTGATACCGGGTTTTCATTTTGATGTGGCAGAAGACATGAAGTATTATAAGAAGATGTAAAGATACAAAAGAGATGCATGGAAGTCATGTGTCTCTTTTTTTTACCGAATCAAGTAAGTTCCCTGGAGCGTGTCTGAAAAAGGCTGCGAAAAGCAATAAACAGTTATTTGATGTAGAGCTACACTGCAAAGTGGATTGCGAACATTCGCCTGACAAAAAGTGAGGAGGGATATGATGGAGAACAGATTTGAAATACAGGGAAATTCCCTGATCATTCATTTACCGAAAGAGGTAGATCATATGGTGACAGACGAGATACGCAGAGATTCAGATGATATTATACGGAAAAAATATATACGAACGATCACATTTGATTTTTCAGGAACAGCGTTTATGGACAGTTCAGGGATAGGGCTGATCATGGGGAGATACCGGATGATGGGGATGCGCGGTGACTGTATACAGGCTACAGGAGTAAATTCCTATATTGAAAAGTTGCTGCATCTGTCAGGGGTATATAAATTTGTCGAAATCTGTGGGGAAGTCTAAAGAGAGGGGGAAGAAAACTATTATGGAAAATACCAATGAAATGAAAATTATTTTTGACAGCAGACCTGAGAATGAGGGGCTGGCAAGAGTTGCGGCGGCAGCTTTCTGCACACAGCTGAATCCTACTCTGGAGGAAGTGGCAGATCTGAAAACTGCTGTGTCAGAGGCTGTGACAAACTGTATTATTCATGCTTATGAAGGCCAGGTGCAGAAGATAGAGATTTTCTGCAGAAGGGAAGGGCAGAAATTATGGGTTGATGTGATCGATAAGGGAGTGGGGATCAGAGACGTTGCAAAAGCTATGGAGCCTCTTTTTACAACAAAGCCGGAGAAGGATCGTTCCGGGATGGGATTTACATTTATGGAAGCGTTTATGGATGAGGTAACAGTAGAATCACAGGTGGGATATGGAACAGTTGTCCATATGAAAAAGACGATCGGGAGGTAGGAATGGACCATACTCTTGCTCTGATCATGAAGTCACAACAGGGAGATAAAGAAGCAAGAGATACTGTATTTAAAGAAAACGCAGGACTTGTGTACAGCATGGCGAAAAGATTTGCCGGGCGCAGTGTGGAAATGGAAGATATCGTGCAGATAGGAAGCATTGGGCTGCTGAAAGCCATAGATCGTTTTGATATTTCGTACGATGTGAAGTTTTCAACTTATGCTGTTCCCATGATCATAGGTGAAATCAGACGCTATCTGAGGGATGACGGGATGCTTAAGGTGAGCAGAAACCTGAAAGAGAACTGTGCCAGAATTTATTCTGCGAGAGAAGCACTGGAAAAAGAACTGGGACGTGAACCGATACTGGAGGAAGTTGCGAAAGCGACAGAACTTTCAGTAGATGAAGTGGTGATGTCGATGGAATCAGGAGCTGAAGTGGAATCTTTGCACAAAATTATCTATCAGGGAGATGGAAATGATATTTCGCTTATGGACAGGCTCCAGGAAAAAGAAAATGGACAGGATGCAGCACTGAACAGGATTTTTCTGGATGAAATCCTGAAAAAACTGGATGCAAGAGAACGTCAGCTGATCGGTATGAGATATTTTAAGGATATGACGCAGACGGAGATTGCGGCAGAGATGGGAATTTCCCAGGTCCAAGTGTCAAGGATGGAAAAGCGGATTCTGAAGGAACTTAAAAAGCAGGTATAAGCAGATGGGAGTAATTAACTCACCGCTTGTAGAAGGTGGAGTATTCTCTGAAGAGGTAAATAAAAAAGAGGTTACTGTGAACGGAGTGAACAGTAACAAAAAGAGTGTGCGGATTACTATAATATTGCACACTCTTTTTGCTATAATATCTTTATTGTTATATATCGTAAGTTATACAGTTCTCTGTGATCTGAAGATCACATTTTTGTATTTCAGAAGGGCTGTCTGAAGAATCAGTCCTACTACACCACAGGAAACTACTTCTCCGATACCTACGGTAAGCATCATAAGCGGAATCGGAAGATTTACTCCGTATCCGAAGTGAAGTACGAATGGCACGATGACTGCATTGGAAACAATCGGCGGGATCGGCGCAAGAAAACGGTTGCAGCTGCGGAGTCTGTAAGTAAATACTGCTCCGATCAGTGTTGCGATGCTTCCGAAAATAATGTCTACAGGAATGGCACCGCCAAAGAGATTGGCAATGATACATCCCACAAATAACCCCGGAATCGCAGCCGGTGTAAAGAATGGCAGGATGGTCAGTGCTTCCGAAAAGCGAATCTGAATTTCGCCATAGCTGAGTGGTGCGAATAAAAGAGTCAGAACCACATAAATAGCTCCGATCACTGCTGCTTCTGCCAGAAACTGAGTACCTTTGTTTTTCATATTTGATTATCTCCTTTAGTATTTGTTTTACGAGTGGAAGGTTTCGAACACTCGGCTATCGAAGTATATCACTTTTCGGAAGTACGGTCAATGTCTTTGATAAGAGTTTTATTAACATTTTCCTCGTACAGACGCATCTGTATCTGCATAGGTGTTGGATCATCTGTTATTTTCATATGACCGAAATGATTGAAGAAGAAAAGTACCCCAAGTCCGATTCCTATGGAATAAGTGATTTCAAGAACAGTAAAATGACCGGAAGTCTGTCCTGTGACCTGGGTATAGATCTGCGAGAAGAGACCACCGACATCTACATCGTTATTAAATGTCATGATAGAGAAACCTGCACCGAAAAAGGCGGCAAGACCGACGAAAATAATCTTGCACCACTGCCAGACAAGTCCGGGACCGGGTTTGTTTTTAAAAGTGATGATAAAGTCGGCTTCTCCAATATTATTGATTTCAAGGTCCGGTTCTTTTTTTTTGATTTCGGAGATCAGATCCATGACAGACATTACATAACGTCCTGGTTTATTCGGGTCAAGATTTATAACCGGCATCACCCGGAGCCGATTCAGGATTTTACTGTTGCTGCAGGAAAGTTTTGCAATGTCCTGAAGATAAATGTGTGGATGGTTTATCTGGATATTCTGATCTAACTGTAAATAGAGAGTATCACTCATGGTATATTATCCTTTCATTTTGGGCTTGAAGATCAGGCTTGCAAGATAAGAGAAGATCAAAGCTGCGGAGACTCCCACCGCGCAGGCGGTAAAGCCTCCCATAAAGAGTCCGATCAGTCCGTTTTTGTCAATGGATTCTTTCATTCCTTTCCACAGGATATTGCCAAAACCAAGCAGGGGAACAGAAGCGCCTGCTCCGGCAAATTCTGCAAATGGCTGATAGATTCCGACAGCGCTTAAAACAGAGCCTGTACATACCAGAAGTACCATGATCCGTCCGGGCATAAGCTTTGTCCTGTCCAGAAGAATCTGTACCAGGGCACAGATCAGTCCGCCTGTCCAGAATGCATTAAAATAGTCCATGTATTTTTCCTCCTGAAAAAATTTCTGTATCTACATCATATCCGGAACCCTGTACTGTTCTATTACAACAGCGTGTGCGATACCGGGAATTGGATCCCCCTCGTTGAAGCTTACCTTTGACAGAAGGGCACCTGTGGGAACAAAGAGAATCCTTTTCCATTTTTTCTGTATAATACCCGGAAGAATATAGCCTGCCAGAACAGAGGCGGCACATCCACATCCACTGCCGCCGGAATGTGTATCCTGAGTCTGAGGATCATAGATCAGCATACCGCAGTCCTGATGGACAGATGAGATATCAAATCCTTTTTCTGTGAGAAGGTCGAACAGGATTGTCTGTCCTACCATGCCCAGGTCACCGGTGAAGATGGCATCATAATCGGATGGTTTTCGGTGAAAATCCTGAAGATTTCGGGCTATGGTGTCGCAGGCAGCAGGAGCCATGCAGGCTCCCATATTGAGGGAATCCCTAAATCCAAAGTCAATCAGTCTTCCGGTGGTGATTCCTGTTATAACTGCACAGATATTGTGGTTACGGAGTGTGTTTAGTGTTTTGCTGTCCGGGCGTGGTGGCGGTTCATATCCAAGTATACAGGCTCCGGCACCGGTGACTGTCCAGGTAGCAGATAAGGGCCTTTGATTTCCATATCCCAGGGGAAAACGAAATTCTTTTTCTGCGCTGGCAAAGTGGCTGGAAGTTGCGCAGAGGATATATTTTCCGTACCCGCCGTCGATACACATTGAACCAAGGGAAAGAGATTCTCCCATAGTGGAGCATGCTCCGAAAAGACCGTAAAAAGGAATTTTCAGATCAGCGGTTCCGAAAGAAGAGGCTGATGTCTGAGCCAGCAGGTCGCCTGCAAAAAGAAGCTGTATATCGGAACAGGTGAGGCCGTTTTTTTTGATTGCCAGCAGAGCGGCCTGTTTTTGCAGAGTGCTTTCTGCAGCTTCCCAGGTATCTGTTCCAAACATGGGATCTTCACATATGGTATCAAAGTATGCGCCTAATGGCCCTTCTCCTTCTTTCCGGCTGACAACAGAAGCACAGCTCTGAACAAAGACAGGATTTTGAAATGAAATGCTGGATGTACCGCAGGTCATTTGTCTGTTCATAGGAAACCTCCTTGTATAATTGTATGATTCTTATGCAAAAACACCTCTCAGGATATGGATGCTGAATAGTTACGGGATCATTGTAAAAAGATAATAAATCACACCGAGAATCCATGAACTCAGGATTCCATAAAGAATTACGGGTCCTGCGATCGTAAATATTTTGCATCCGATGCCGAATACCTGTCCTTCTGCCTTATATTCGATTGCAGAGGAAGCTACGGAATTGGCAAAACCGGTGATCGGGACAAGGCTTCCGGCACCGCCGAATCTGCCGATTTTGGAATAAAGATTACATCCTGTGAGGATCACACTGAAAAGGATCAGGATAAGGGAACACCAGGAGCCGGCGGTATCTTTGTCCAGCCCAAGGTTATCTGCGTAATTTAAGATGACCTGTCCAACAACACAGATGACTCCGCCTGTAAAAAATGCTTTACACATATTCAGTGGCAGGCTGTGGACAGGAGTGACTGCTTTTACGTATTCTTCATATTGTTTCTGTTTTTTCTGACTGAGATTATTGTCTGACATAATATAAAACCTTTCTGATTGAAAATCCGGAATTTTGGTACACCAGGTTACTGAGAACGGAGTAAAGAGTAATCGATTGCTGCTTTTTTGGCACTGATGTTAAAGATTAGCTGGAAATTATGGCAGCCATCCGTTATAATAGTAAATCAGTGCCCCGACAGTTTTGCCGGCGGCTATGCACAGGATTGTAAAAGAAAGACCTCTCTGGAATCTGCTTCTTCTGGCAAAGATAGGGAAAATATCTGCCATCTCTGCCAGGGCCATGATCCATCCACCAAGGAAAATCCCTGAAAAGAGCCCGTACAGAATCAGAAACGGGGTGCCGAACCGGATATTCCAGTGAAAAAGAAAGAACAGGTTTCCAAGTTCTGTTCCCCAGAATGTGATGTCTTCGTACAGCAATATATGATCTGCTGTGTGGGTAATTCCTGCATATCTGGGAATAATAGAAAGGCCGATCATAAGACCGGTTAGTCCTCCGGCAATAATAAAACCGGAACATAGTCCTGTAAATCCGAGAAAAATCTGCTCTAACATAAGCGCCTCCGATCCTGCCGACAACAAAAGAAGTTTCCAGGTAACTGTCCGGCAGTCTGTTATTGTGAAGCACCGGACAGATATATCTGTGATATGTATTATGGCAGAAATATAAAAATATATACACTGTCATTCATTTGTTGCTGAGAACAGAGTGAACAGTAATTCTGGTAATATATCCGGCAGCAAAAGAATGTATGAATAACTGTACTTTTGGAGAGAGAGATAGTATAATGTTACTGTTCACACACCGCTATCCCGCGAGGTATTTTGGCATGAATGTGCCAAAATCCTGAGACATACAAGCCAAAATTCTATTGCCGCAGGCAATCTGGAATGAATTTTGGCTAAGTTACTGAGAACGGAGTGAACAGTAACAGTATAATGACTGTATTATCTGACACTCTAGTACATCGTTTTCGAAATAACTATACCACTCACTTGTCTGCGAATCCGATTGCACAGGTCTAAAAGCCTCAGCGTAGCCCGCTACGCCTGCGTTTTTATACCAGCACACTCGAATCCGCATCCTACGCGATTGGTATAGTTATTTACGAAACGATGTACTAGTGTGCCGACAAGTTGATTCTTGAAACAATCTTGCAGGATAAATTTTCTTATTTCAAGGCGGAGGAAGGAGGCGTAGCGGTGGCTACGGCGACCGACGACAACGCGGAAATAAGAAATTTAGACGCAAGATTGTTCGAGAAATCAACTTGTTGGCACACTAGGAACTGATCGGAAAATTCGACAGAATGAAAACGTCAAAAGAAACATAATAAATCATAATAAATATAGAAAGATTGAGGAATGAAATCTGTGAATCAGAATATAATAGAGAAATTTAATGATCTGCTGGGAGAAGAGAAAGTGAAAGTGGATGAACCCATGAAACGTCATACCACATTTCGGATTGGCGGTCCGGCAGATTACTTTTTGCTTCCGTCTTCTGAGGAAGAACTGAGCGGGATTCTGAAGATATGCAAAAATGAAGAACTGCCATATTTCATTCTTGGAAATGGAAGTAATCTTCTGGTAAGCGATGAAGGATACAGGGGTGTCATTATTCAGCTTTACAGAAATTATGGTGATATTACAGTAAAAGGAAATGAAATCCATGCAACAGCAGGAGCTCTGCTGTCACAGATCGCGGCGGCAGCCAAAAATGCGTCGCTGACAGGATTTGAGTTCGCCGGAGGAATTCCCGGCACATTAGGCGGTGCAGTTGTCATGAATGCAGGTGCCTATGGCGGTGAAATGAAAGATGTGCTGAAAGAAGTCACTGTTATGACAGCTGCAGGAGAAATTCTCGTACTTCCGGCAGAGAAGCTGGAAATGGGATATCGCACAAGTCTTGTGAAAACAAAAGGATATCTGGTGTTGAGCGCAGTGATCGTTCTTGAACAGGGGAATCAGGAAGCCATAAAAGCAAGAATGAAAGAACTGACAGAACAGAGAGTAAGCAAACAGCCTCTTGAATTTCCAAGTGCGGGAAGCACATTCAAACGTCCTGAAGGGTATTTTGCCGGAAAGCTGATCATGGATGCAGGGCTGAGAGGATACCAGACAGGCGGTGCACAGGTTTCCGAGAAGCACTGTGGGTTTGTGATCAATAAAGATAATGCATCTGCAGCAGATGTGTGCAGACTGCTCAGAGATGTACAGGATAAAGTAAAAGAACAGTTTGGCGTAACTCTTGAACCGGAAGTGAAATTTCTTGGGAAATTTTGATTTGACTGAATCGAAAAAGTACTGTGAACAGAGTGCAAAGACCAAAGACCAATGAGCAACAGATGAGATTAAGAAGTGACGGGAGATAGAAAATGCGTTTTGTAATAGTTACAGGAGTATCGGGAGCAGGAAAAACATCTGCATTGAAAATGTTGGAGGATGCGAAGTATTTTTGTGTAGACAATCTGCCGATCCCTTTACTGGAGAAATTTGCATCACTGATGCCTGAGATACATGGAGAAGATGTGCAGAATGTTGCACTGGGGATCGATGCAAGAAGCGGGCGTTCTCTGGATGAGCTGGAGATTGTACTGGACAGAATGAAAAAGGCAGGGTATGATTTTGAAATCCTGTTTCTGGATGCGCAGGACAGTGTTCTGGTCAAACGTTATAAAGAAACCCGCAGAAGTCATCCTCTTGCAATGGGGGGAAGAGTGGATGATGGAATCCGGATGGAAAGAGAGAAGATGCGTTTTCTGAAAGAGCGTGCGGATTATATCATTGATACCAGCAATCTTCTGACAAGAGAACTGAAACAGGAGATCGACAGGATATTTGTAGATAATCAGGATTTCTGCAATATGATGATTTCTGTACTGTCATTTGGATTTAAATATGGAATACCGGCAGATGCGGATCTCGTGTTTGACGTGCGTTTCCTGCCGAATCCATACTATGTGGACGAACTCAGACCGCTGACAGGGCTGGATGACAGGGTTTTTAATTATGTAATGGATTGTGATATAGCCAGGACATTTGCGGATAAACTGGAAGATATGGTCAATTTCCTTATTCCGAATTATGTGAAAGAGGGAAAGACAAATCTGGTGATCGCAATTGGATGCACAGGCGGCAAGCATCGTTCCGTCACGCTGGCAAGAGAACTTTATTCCAGATTGTCTGGAAATACAAAATACGGATTCAGGCTGGAACACAGAGATGCACAGAAAGACCGACTGGTCAGAAAACAGGAAGGATGATAAAGGAGAGATGTCTTTTTCAGGGATGGTGAAGGAAGAACTTTCCAGACAGATTGGATTGGCCAGACATTGCAAAATGGCAGAACTGGCTGCGATTTTATGTTCCTGTGGGAAAATGGAATGTTTTTCAGGGGACAGTAAACTGAAAATCCAGACGGAAAATGAAGCAGTTGCAAGAAAGTGCTTTACATTATTGCAAAAAACATTTAATATAGAAACAAAGATATTTGTACGTGAGAACAGTCACCTGAAACGGGTGAAGGTATATACAATAGAAATAACTGATCCCGAAGAAATCCAGGTAATTTTTCAGGCACTGCGGCTTGTCACGAACAGTATCGACCAGGGTACGCTTGTATTGTCGGATATGCTGGTGGTACAGCAGAATTGCTGCAAACGGGCGTTTATCAGGGGAGCTTTTTTAGCATCCGGTTCAATCAGTGATCCTGAGAAGGGGTATCATTTTGAGATTGTATGTTCTGATGCAAAAAGAGCAGAGCAGCTACAGACGATCATCCGCAGTTTTTCGGTAGATGCCAAAATCGTACAGCGTAAGAAATCACATGTGGTCTATGTGAAAGAAGGTGCACAGATTGTTGACATGCTTGCTGTTATGGAAGCTAATGTGGCATTGATGGACCTGGAGAACATCCGTATACTGAAGGAAATGAGAAATTCAGTAAACAGAAAAGTAAACTGTGAAACTGCGAATATTAATAAAACCGTAAATGCAGCCGTCAAGCAGATGGAGGATATTAAGCTGGTCCGGCAGAAAATAGGATTTGAGCAGCTTAATGAAGGACTTGCACAGGTTGCTGAACTTCGGATGCAGTATCCGGAAGCTACACTAAAAGAATTAGGAATGATGTTAAGCCCGCAGGTGGGCAAATCGGGAGTCAATCACAGACTGAGAAAGCTGAGTGCAATGGCTGACGAACTGCGGGAGAAACAAGGAGGAGAATTATTATGATCAAAAAACCAATCACCATCAATTTATCCACAGGTCTGGAAGCGCGTCCGGTGGCACAGCTGGTACAGGTGGCTAGTCAGTTCAACAGTGAGATTTATGTAGAGATTGGAAAGAAGCGCGTGAATGCAAAGAGCATTATGGGTATGATGACGCTTGGGCTTGATGCAGGGGAAGAAATTACTTTATCTGCAAATGGTGAGGATGAGGAAGCTGCTATGGCAGGTATTGAGCAGTACTTAAGTAATCAGTGATCAAATAGTATTCAGGATAGAACACATCCGGAAGGGAAGACCGCTTTTCGGATGTGTTTTGTCGTGTATACGACAGCAATGTTACTGTGAACAAAGTGAACAGTAACACAGCAATCAATTTCATTGCCATAATAATAACATTAGATTGACCATAAAGATAAAACAGGGTATAATGAGCGAAAAGAGTAGAAATGAGGAGCGTAACAAATGTCAAAATTTCTGAAATTTATTGTACATTTTATAGTGATATGCACCATTGTCTGTGTTGTCGGGCTGGCAGTTCCGCCGTTTTTGGGAATTACGACAGAGATTATGGATGATTCCGGCAAAGAAACGAATCTGCCCATGGGATCGGTTACTTATGCAATTCCGGTAAAGATCAAAGAGGCAGCGGTTGGTGATTCTATTCTGTATCAGACTGATTCTAAAGCATACCGTTATATGATTACGGAAATGGATAAAAAGAATCATATTTTTAAGGTGATAGATTCCGGTGACAAAGATGCAGAACCTGTTGCCGTTGAGGTGAAGGATTACATACCGAAGGTTGTGATCACAGTAGGATATGCAGGATATCTCCTTCTTGCAACAGAAAGCATAGAGGGACTTATTATTCTCGGACTTGCCGTCCTTTTCCTGGTAATTCTGTATATAGTTGCGGAACTTCTGAAAAAAGAACCGCAGGATGATTATGATGAAACAGATACAGAACCCGGATATGTTAAGAGCAAGAAGGAACTTAAGAGAGAAGAGAAGGCAAGAGAGAAGCGTTATAAAGAAGAGGAACGCCAGATTAAGAAAGAGGAAAGGGCACGCAGGAAAGGAAAGGCTCCGGAACGAAAGAAAATTAAAACAGGCGGTTTTGTGGATGAAATCTATGAAGATGAGTTGGAACCTGTGAAGCCTGCGCAGCCGGAAACAATTCAGACTGCGACAAGCGAAGCCCATGAACTTCTCAGAAAAGAGATTGCAGCAGCTACGGCGGATGTACCGGTAAAGCAGGAAGAATCTGTACAGACGAAACCGGATGCAGGTGATATACATATGGAGCCTGTTTCCGGAAAGACAGAAGTGATTGTGCCCCAGGTAAAAGAGCAGCTGAAACAGATGATGAATGCTTCGGACAGAAAACCGGTAGAAGCAGAGGAAACAGAAGGAAACGCACAGGAAGAAATCAGGCGTATGGTAATTCCGACATGGTCGGCAGCACAGATTGCCGAGACAGCCAGAAGTCAGGGCGATGCGCCGGATATTGTGAGAGACGATGTTACAAAGGTTACATTATTTGATTATTCCGATATCATTGCGGATGAGAAGCCGGTCTATCCGCAGAAACAGACTGCTGAAGAATAAAATAAGAGATTGAAAAAATATGACGATGAAAAGAACGTGTTTCTTCCTATATATATAATATAGAAGGAACACGTTCTTTTTACTGCAGACAATCCGATCTCCATCATATCGTGAAGTCCTGCGTCAGCAGACCTGCAGATATCGGCCTTGTCGTTCACTATTCCGTAATGTTTCTATATAATAAAGCCACTAGTGTGTCGACACAAATTGATTCTTTTTTGTTTCGACATACAAGCCCAAATTCAATAAAAAATTGTACGGAATCAAGTACAAAAAAATATCAAAAAAAGTGAAAAAAACACTTGCATTTTTCTGAGAGGTCGTGTATACTCTCAATTGTTGTGACATTGATAGCAATGAAGCGCGAGGTTGCTGCCACAGAGATGGCAGGTTTTCCGTGGAGCGAATGTCAAGTTTGAAAACTGACGACAAGTCACTGTACAAGTTCAGAAGACCATCCAGGGATGGCGTGTGTGGTAAAAAATCGAAAGACACACACGGAGATGTGTACAGTCGCCGCTTGTCGTACTGCTTGAAAAGTACGAATAGGAGGAGACTTTTTTTATGGCAAATCAGGTAATGAGAATCACATTAAAGGCTTATGATCATCAGTTAGTAGATGCATCAGCAGCAAAAATCATCGAGACTGTTAAAAAGAACGGAGCAATGGTAAGCGGACCGGTTCCACTTCCAACTAAGAAAGAGGTTGTTACAATCTTAAGAGCCGTTCATAAATACAAAGATTCCAGAGAACAGTTCGAACAGAGAACTCATAAGAGACTGATCGATATCCTTACACCAACACAGAAGACAGTAGATGCTCTGTCAAGACTGGAAATGCCAGCAGGTGTTAACATCGATATCAAGATGAAGACTAAATAATTAGTCATCAACCCCAATTTGATAATGCTCTAAGCATTAAGCTATTTACTATATGATTGCCGGTAATCGGTAATCCGCTATAAGGAGGAAGAAAGAATGAAGAAAGCTATTTTAGCTACTAAAGTCGGAATGACTCAGATCTTCAATGAAGACGGCCAGTTGATTCCGGTAACAGTTTTACAGGCTGGTCCTTGTGTCGTAACTCAGGTTAAGACAGAAGAGAACGATGGATACGAAGCAGTTCAGGTTGGATTCGGAGACATCAGAGAAAGCCTTGTTAACAAACCGGAAAAAGGACACTTTGACAAAGCTGGCGTTGCAGTAAAGAGATTCGTTAAAGAGTTCAGATTTGATAACGCTGCTGAATATACAGTAGGACAGGAAATTAAAGCTGATATCTTTGCAGACGGCGATCACATTGATGCAACAGCTGTTTCCAAAGGTAAAGGTTTCCAGGGTGCGATCAAGAGACATGGTCAGTCAAGAGGACCTATGGCTCACGGTTCCAAATACCACCGTCATGCAGGTTCCAATGGTGCTTGTTCTGATCCGAGCAAGGTATTCAAAGGAAAACACATGCCAGGTCATATGGGAAATGTTCAGGTTACTGTACAGAACCTTGAGATCGTACGCGTAGATACAGAAAATAACTTACTGTTAGTTAAAGGTGCTGTTCCAGGACCTAAGAAATCTTTGGTTACTATCAAAGAGACAGTAAAGTCCTTATAATAAGAAAGGAGGAGCACACAAATGGCAAACGTAACTGTTTATAATATGGAAGGCAACGAAGTTGGAACAATGGAACTGAATGATGCAGTATTCGGCGTAGAAGTCAATGAGCATCTTGTTCACCTTGCTGTTGTTCGTCAGCTTGCAAATAATCGCCAGGGTACTCAGAAAGCTAAAACACGTTCTGAAGTAAGCGGCGGCGGAAGAAAACCGTGGAGACAGAAAGGAACAGGTCATGCTAGACAGGGTTCCATCCGTGCACCACAGTGGACTGGCGGCGGTGTTGTATTCGCTCCGGTACCAAGAGATTATGAAGTAAAAATGAACAAGAAAGAAAGAAGAGCTGCTTTAAAATCTGCTCTGACTTCTAAAGTTCAGGACAATAAATTAGTAGTTGTTGATGCTCTTACATTAGCAGATGTTAAGACAAAGGAAATGCAGAAAGTTCTTACAAACCTGAAAGCTGAGAAAGCTCTGGTTATCACAGCAACAGATGACAAGAACGTAATCCTTTCCGCAAGAAACATCACTGATGTTCAGACTGCAACTCCAAGTACTATCAACGTATACGATGTTATGAACCACAACACCGTAATCGTAACCAAAGATGCTGTAGCATCCATCGAGGAGGTATATGCATAATGGCTGATATCAAGTACTATGACGTAATCAAGAAACCAGTGATTACAGAAAAATCTATGAATGCAATGGCTGAAAAGAAATACACTTTCTTAGTTCATCCGGAAGCAAACAAATCTCAGATTAAAGAAGCTGTAGAGAAAATGTTCGAAGGAACAAAAGTAAAGAGCGTTAACACCATGAATATGGATGGAAAGAAAAAACGCCGTGGTATGACAGTTGGAACAACTGCTAAAACCAAAAAAGCTATCGTAGCTCTGACAGAAGACAGCAAAGATATCGAAATCTTCGAAGGACTTTAATTGATAGCCCATGCGGTACGAGTGCCACTTCGGAAGCTTTGCTTCTTATGAATCCTCGGCACTCTGATTATCGCGAGTATACGCATTCAAAAGCGTGAGGACAAATTTGAAAGGAGAACAAAAATGGGAATCAAAAGTTATAACCCATATACACCGTCTAGAAGACATATGACTGGTTCCGATTTCTCAGAGATCACAAAATCTACACCAGAGAAATCTCTTACCGTGTCTTTAAAGAAAAACGCTGGACGTAACAACCAGGGTAAGATTACAGTTAGACACCGCGGAGGCGGAAGCAGAAGAAAATACAGAATCATCGACTTCAAGAGAAGAAAAGATGGAATCCCTGCAACAGTAGTTTCCATCGAGTATGATCCAAACAGAACAGCAAACATCGCTTTAATCTCTTATGTAGATGGCGAGAAAGCATATATCCTTGCACCGGAAGGCTTAAAAGTAGGCCAGAAAATCATGAACGGAGCAGAAGCAGAAGTTCGTGTTGGTAACTGCTTACCATTAGAGCTTATCCCGGTTGGTACTATGGTACACAACATTGAGCTTCATCCTGGAAAGGGCGGACAGATGGTTCGTTCTGCTGGAAACGGCGCTCAGTTAATGGCTAAAGAAGGCAAATACGCAACACTGCGTCTGCCATCTGGTGAAATGAGAATGGTTCCGATCGTATGCCGCGCATCTGTAGGCGTTGTCGGAAACGGAGATCACAACCTGATTAACATCGGTAAAGCCGGACGTAAACGTAACATGGGTATCAGACCTACTGTTCGTGGTTCCGTAATGAACCCGAATGACCATCCACATGGTGGTGGTGAAGGAAAGACTGGTATCGGTCGTCCAGGTCCATGTACTCCATGGGGAAAACCTGCTCTTGGTCTGAAGACAAGAAAGAAAAACAAACCGTCCAACAAGCTCATCGTAAGAAGACGCGATGGAAAAGCATTATCGAAATAATAAGGAGGATTAAGCATGTCTCGTTCACTGAAAAAAGGACCTTTTGCAGATGCCAGCTTACTTAAAAAAGTAGACGCATTAAACGCTGCAAATGACAAATCCGTTATCAAAACCTGGTCACGCCGTTCTACAATCTTCCCGTCCTTCGTAGGACACACAATCGCTGTCCATGACGGAAGAAAACACGTGCCGGTATATGTAACAGAAGATATGGTTGGCCACAAACTCGGTGAGTTCGTTGCAACCAGAACTTACAGAGGACACGGAAAAGACGAAAAGAAATCCGGTGTTCGCTAGTATTTGACTTTATATTCTGTCTGCTGCCCACAAGACAGCGGACAGGTTAACCTGATATTGAGAGAAAGAGGAAAGGAGGCACTTTAAAATGGCAAAGGGACATAGAAGCCAGATAAAAAGAGCCAGAAATGAGAGTAATAGAGAGACAAGACCGTCTGCAAAATTATCTTATGCAAGAATTTCTGTTCAGAAAGCCTGCTACGTGTTAGATGTAATCCGCGGTAAAGATGTGCAGACAGCACTTGGTATCTTAACATACAACCCAAGATACGCTTCCAGCGTTATCAAGAAACTTCTTGAGTCAGCAATTGCAAATGCTGAAAACAATAATGGAATGAATGCAGACAACCTCTACGTTGCAGCCTGCTATGCAGATAAAGGACCTACAATGAAGAGAATTCAGCCAAGAGCACAGGGTAGAGCTTACAGAATCGAGAAGAGAACAAGCCATATCACCATCGTGCTGGATGAAAGATAAGGAGGAAAAGCATGGGACAGAAAGTTAACCCACATGGCCTTAGAGTCGGTGTTATCAAGGATTGGGATTCAAGATGGTATGCTGATGCAGACTTCGCTGATTACCTGGTAGAAGACTACAACATCAGAACATTCCTTAAAAAGAAATTATACAGCGCAGGTGTTTCCAAGATCGAGATCGAGAGAGCATCTGACAGAGTTAAGATCATCATCTACACAGCTAAACCTGGTATCGTAATCGGTAAAGGCGGAGCTGAGATCGAAAAAGTTAAAGCTGAATTAAAGAAATTCACAGACAAGAAACTTATCGTAGATATCAAAGAAGTAAAGAGACCAGACAAAGATGCTCAGTTAGTAGCAGAGAATATCGCACTTCAGCTTGAGAACCGTATCTCTTTCAGACGTGCTATGAAATCTACAATGCAGAGAACAATGAAGGCCGGAGCTAAAGGTATCAAAACATCCGTATCCGGACGTCTTGGCGGTGCTGATATGGCTCGTACAGAGTTCTACAGCGAAGGAACTATCCCGCTTCAGACACTTCGTGCAGATATTGACTATGGATTCGCAGAAGCAGACACAACATACGGCAAAGTTGGCGTAAAAGCTTGGGTCTACAATGGCGAAGTACTTCCAACAAAAGGAACTAAGGAAGGGAGCGATAAATAATGTTAATGCCAAAAAGAGTAAAACGTCGTAAACAATTCCGTGGCTCCATGAGAGGAAAAGCCCTTAGAGGTAATAAAATCAATTATGGTGAATTCGGACTTGTTGCAACCGAACCGTGTTGGATCCGTTCCAACCAGATCGAAGCAGCCCGTGTTGCTATGACTCGTTATATCAAACGTGGTGGTCAGGTTTGGATCAAGATTTTCCCAGATAAACCAGTAACAGCGAAACCAGCAGAAACACGAATGGGTTCCGGAAAAGGTGCTCTCGAATACTGGGTAGCAGTTGTTAAGCCAGGACGTGTAATGTTCGAAATCGCAGGCGTTTCCGAGGAAATCGCTCGTGAAGCATTACGTCTTGCGATGCACAAGTTACCATGTAAATGTAAAATCGTTTCTCGTGCAGACTTAGAAGGCGGTGATAACAGTGAAAATTAATAAATTCGTGGAAGATTTAAAGGCAAAATCAGCTGCAGAATTAAATGAAGAATTAGTAGCTGCTAAAAAAGAACTTTTCAATCTGAGATTTCAGAATGCAACTAATCAATTAGAGAATACAAGCCGCATTAAAGAGGTTCGCAAGAACATTGCAAGAATCCAGACAGTAATTACTGAGCAGGCTAACGCTTCCAAATAATAGGAGGAAACTATCGTGGAAAGAAATCTGAGAAAAACCCGCGTGGGTAAGGTTGTCAGCAATAAGATGGACAAGACCATTGTAGTTGCTATTGAAGACCATGTAAAACATCCTCTTTACAAAAAGATCGTGAAGAGAACATATAAATTAAAAGCTCATGACGAAAACAATGAGTGCAATATCGGTGATACCGTAAAAGTTATGGAAACCAGACCGTTATCCAAGGATAAAAGATGGAGACTGGTTGAAATCGTAGAGAAAGTTAAATAAGGAGGAAACCAGTATGATCCAGCAGGAAACTAGACTGAAAGTTGCCGACAACACTGGTGCAAAAGAAATCCTTTGTATTCGTGTTATGGGCGGCTCTACAAGAAGATATGCAAGCATTGGCGATACAATCGTTGCTACTGTTAAAGATGCAACACCAGGCGGCGTTGTTAAAAAAGGTGACGTTGTAAAAGCTGTTGTAGTTAGAACTAAAAAAGGCGCTCGTCGTAAAGACGGATCTTACATCCGTTTCGATGAAAATGCTGCCGTAATCATTAAAGACGACTTAACTCCGAGAGGAACACGTATCTTTGGACCAGTTGCCAGAGAGCTTCGTGAAAAGAAATTCATGAAGATCGTTTCCTTAGCTCCGGAAGTATTATAGGAGGGTGCCTAATGTCAGCTATGAAAATTAAAAAAGGTGATACTGTAAAAGTTATCGCTGGTAAAGATAATGGCAAAGAGGGTAAAGTCCTTGCAGTTAACGCAAAAGACAATACCGTTGTTGTTGAGAATATCAACAAAGTTACAAAACACAGCAAACCATCTGCTGCAAATCAGCAGGGCGGAATCATTACAAAAGAAGCTCCACTGCACATCTCCAACGTTATGCTGGTTGTTGATGGACAGGCTACAAGAGTAGGATTCCAGATGGACGGCGACAAAAAAGTCCGCGTTGCTAAAAAGACCGGTAAGGTTATCGATTAATTAAGAGAGGAGGCATGACAAGTGAGTAGATTAAAAGAAATGTACAAAAATGAGATCATGGATGCCATGACCAAAAAATTTGGATACAAAAATGTTATGGAAGTGCCAAAACTCGACAAGATCGTAATCAATATGGGTGTTGGTGAAGCCAAAGAAAACGCTAAGCTTCTTGATGCTGCAATCGCAGATATGGAACTTATCACAGGACAGAAAGCAATCGCTACTAAAGCTAAAAAATCTGTCGCTAACTTTAAAATCAGAGAGGGTATGCCGATCGGTTGTAAAGTTACATTAAGAGGAGAAAAAATGTACGAGTTCGCTGATCGTCTGATCAACCTTGCACTTCCTCGTGTACGTGACTTCCGTGGTGTTAACCCGAACGCATTCGATGGTCGTGGAAACTACGCTCTGGGTATCAAAGAGCAGCTGATCTTCCCGGAAGTTGAATATGACAAAGTTGACAAAGTAAGAGGTATGGACATCATCTTCGTTACTACAGCTAAGACTGATGAAGAAGCTCGTGAATTACTGACATTATTCAATATGCCGTTTGCAAAATAATAGGAGGAACGATTCATGGCTAAAACAGCAATGAAAATCAAACAGCAGCGTAAACAGAAATTCTCCACAAGAGAATATACACGTTGCAATATTTGTGGACGTCCACATTCTGTTTTAAGAAAGTACGGAATCTGCAGAATCTGCTTCCGTGAATTAGCTTACAAGGGACAGATCCCGGGTGTTAAGAAGGCTTCCTGGTAGGAACCGGATTTAAATAAAATAAACGATCGGCTGATTTATCAGTCCGATCATATGTCCAAACGAGATTTATGATAAAACAGGTAACAATGTAAACAATTAATATATATGCACATGTAAAGTCTGAATAACAGGAGGAAACTAACATGACAATGAGCGATCCAATCGCAGATATGCTTACAAGAATCCGTAACGCAAACACTGCAAAACATGACACAGTAGATGTTCCGGCATCCAAAATGAAAACTGCAATTGCTAACATCCTTGTTGATGAAGGATATATTGCAAAATATGATTTAGTTGAAGACGGAGTTGTTAAAACTCTTCATATCACACTGAAATACGGTGAAGACAAAAACGAAAAAATCATCACTGGTTTAAAGAGAATTTCCAAACCTGGTCTTCGTATCTACGCAGGTAAGGATCAGCTTCCAAAAGTTCTTGGTGGACTTGGAATCGCAATTCTTTCTACAAACAAAGGTGTTATTACTGATAAAGAAGCTCGTAAACTTCAGGTTGGCGGCGAAGTATTAGCATTCGTTTGGTAATTTGAACCAAGATTTTTTATAGAGAACAAACTGAAAACAGAGAGGATGAAACATCCTCTCCGATAATCTAAGTAAGGAGGACAAACATATGTCACGAATTGGTAGACTTCCGGTTGCTATTCCTGCAGGCGTAGAAGTAACTGTCGCTGAAGGCAACGTAGTAACTGTAAAAGGACCAAAAGGAACTCTCGAAAGAGCACTTCCTACAGAAATGGAAATCAAAGTCGAAGATGGTCATGTAGTAGTATCCAGACCAAACGACTTAAAGAAAATGAAATCTCTTCACGGTTTAACAAGAAGCTTGATCCACAACATGGTTGTTGGTGTAAGTGAAGGCTATACAAAAGAGCTTGAAGTTAACGGTGTAGGTTATAAAGCAGCAAAACAGGGCAAAAAGCTTGTGCTTAGCCTTGGATATTCTCATCCGGTAGAAATGGAAGATCCAGACGGAATCGAAACCAAAGTAGATGGTAACAAGATTATCGTATCCGGTATCAGCAAAGAAAAAGTCGGCCAGTTTGCAGCTGAGATCAGAGACAAGAGAAGACCTGAGCCATACAAAGGTAAAGGTATTAAGTATGTTGATGAAGTTATCAGACGTAAAGTTGGTAAGACTGGTAAGAAATAATTCAGGAGGGTGAGAAAATGGTAAATAAGGCATCTAGAGCGAAAATTCGTGAGAATAAGCATAGAAGATTACGTCATCATTTAAACGGAACTGCAACAACACCACGTTTAGCAGTATTTCGTTCCAACAAGCATATTTATGCTCAGATCATTGATGACACTGTAGGAAAAACTTTAGTATCTGCTTCTACTCTTCAGAAAGAAGTAAGAGCTGAGTTAGAGAACACTGATGATGTAGCAGCTGCTGCACATTTAGGAACCGTTATTGGTAAGAAAGCTGTTGAAGCTGGCATCGAAAGCGTTGTTTTCGACAGAGGAGGCTATATCTACCACGGTAAAGTTAAAGCACTGGCAGACGCAGCAAGAGAAGCTGGGCTGAAATTCTAATAAGGAGGAGCGAAACACATGAAACGTAATCTTATTGATGCTAGTCAGTTAGAATTAGAAGATAAAGTAGTATCAATCAAGCGTGTTACCAAGGTTGTTAAAGGTGGTCGTAACTTCCGTTTCACAGCTTTAGTTGTTGTAGGTGACGGCAACGGACACGTTGGTGCAGGTTTAGGTAAAGCAGCCGAAATTCCTGAAGCGATCCGCAAAGGAAAAGAGGATGCTATTAAGAAATTAGTAACAGTAGCAAGAGACGAAAACAACTCTATTACACATGACTTCGTTGGAAAATACGGAAGCGCTGAAATGCTTCTGAAGAGAGCTCCGGAAGGTACTGGAGTTATCGCCGGCGGTCCTGCCCGTGCGGTAATCGAGTTAGCTGGTATCAAAAACATCCGTACAAAATGTATGGGATCCAGAAACAAACAGAACGTTGTTCTTGCAACAATCGAAGGCTTAAGACAGTTAAAAACTCCGGAAGAAGTTGCTAGACTTCGCGGAAAATCTGTTGATGAGATTCTGGCTTAAGGAGGAAATACAAAAATGGCAAACACATTAAAAGTTACATTAGTAAAATCTCCTATTGGTGCAGTTCCGAAACACAAAAAAACTGTTGCAGCTATGGGTCTTACAAAAATGCACAAAACAGTTGAAATGCCGGATAACGCAGCAACAAGAGGAATGATTCAGCAGGTACAGCACCTGGTAAAGGTTGAAGAAGCTTAATTGCGATTTAACCAGAGAGAATTCTGATATGGATCTGATATGAACCTGTTATTCGCAGAGAATGGCAGGAGCATACAGAAACATATTCAGACACAATACAATCTGAACTTATAGATTTGAAATAATAATAAGGAGGTGCCAACATGGAATTATCAAACTTAAGACCAGCAGAAGGTTCTAAGCACAGCGATAACTTCAGAAGAGGCCGTGGACATGGTTCTGGAAACGGTAAAACAGCCGGTAAAGGACACAAAGGACAGTTAGCTCGTTCCGGTCACAAGAAACCGGGATTTGAAGGTGGTCAGATGCCTTTATACAGACGTCTGCCTAAGAGAGGATTCAAAAACAGAAATACAAAAGAGATTATTGCAATCAACGTTGACGTACTGAACCGTTTTGAAGATGGTGAAGAAGTTACAGCAGAAAGCTTACTTGCAAGCGGTGCAATCTCCAAGATCGCTGATGGCGTTAAAATTCTTGGAAACGGTGAGCTGACAAAGAAACTTAATGTCAAAGTAAATGCTGTCAGCGAGACTGCAAAATCAAAAATTGAAGCTGCTGGTGGTACAGTAGAGGTGATCTAATGTTTGAAACTCTTAAAAATGTTTTTAGAGTGAAAGAAATGAGACGCAAGCTGTTGTATCTGATATGGATGATTTTTGTCATCCGTATCGGCTGCCAGATTCCGGTACCGGGAGTTGACAGTGATTTCTTCAAACAGTGGTTCAGCAGCAATGCCGGTGATGCATTCAATTTCTTTGATGCATTTACCGGTGGTTCATTTGAAAGAATGTCAATTTTCGCATTAAACATCACACCTTATATTACATCTTCCATTATCATTCAGCTTCTTACCATTGCAATTCCGGCACTGGAAGAAATGCAGAGAGATGGTGAAGAGGGAAGAAAGAAGATGACTGCGATCACACGTTATGTGACCGTAGGTCTTGCTTTATTTGAGTCAATCGCAATGGCAATCGGATTCGGACGTCAGGGTATGATTCCAGATCTGGACTTCTTTAAAGGTGTTGTAGTTGTTGCCTGCCTTACAGCCGGTTCAGCTATGCTGATGTGGCTCGGTGAGCGTATTACGGAAAAAGGCGTTGGAAATGGTATTTCCATCGTACTTACCATTAATATCATTTCCAGAGTACCAAGCGACCTGACATTACTGTATGAGAACTTTATTAAAGGAAAAACGATTGCAAAGGGTACTCTTGCAGGACTGATCATTGCAGCCGTTATTCTTCTGGTAGTAGTTCTGGTACTTATCCTTAACGGAGCAGAGAGAAGAATTCCGGTTCAGTATTCCAAGAAAATGGTTGGAAGAAAGCTGATGGGCGGTCAGTCCACCAATATTCCGCTGAAGGTTAACACCGCCGGTGTTATCCCGGTAATCTTTGCATCCTCCATTATGTCTTTCCCGGCTGTCATTGCGCAGTTAACAGGAAAAGGTAATGGTACAGGAATCGGAAGTGAGATTATTCGTGGTCTTTCTTCCAATAACTGGTGTAATCCGAAACAGCTCCAGTATACATGGGGATTGGTTCTTTACATCGTACTTTGTGTTTTCTTTGCATATTTCTACACTTCCATTACATTCAATCCTCTGGAAGTTGCAGATAATATCAAAAAGCAGGGTGGATTTATTCCGGGTATTCGTCCTGGAAAACCTACGTCAGACTATTTGACTAATATCTTAAATTATATTATATTTATAGGTGCAGTAGGTCTTATCATTGTGTGCGTGATTCCGTTCATCTTTAATGGTGTATTCGGAGCGAATGTTTCATTCGGTGGTACATCTATCATCATTATTGTTGGTGTTATCCTCGAAACTGTGAAACAGATTGAGTCACAGCTTCTCGTACGTAATTACAAAGGCTTTCTGAACAATTAAAAATGAGAGGTTGTGGTGCATGGCATCACAGCCTTGATTTGCTAAAAAAGAAAACGGAGGGTATAACTTATGAAAATCATTATGTTGGGTGCACCGGGGGCAGGAAAAGGAACTCAGGCGAAGAAAATTGCTGCGAAATATCAGATTCCGCATATTTCTACCGGAGATATTTTCCGCGCAAACATTAAAAATGGAACAGAACTGGGTAAAAAAGCAAAAACTTATATGGATCAGGGACTTCTCGTACCTGATGAACTGACCTGTGATCTGGTTGTGGACAGAATACAACAGCCGGATGCAGCAAATGGTTATGTGCTGGATGGTTTTCCAAGAACAATTCCTCAGGCAGAGTGCTTAACAGAGGCTCTGAACAAACTGGGAAGTAAAGTTGATTATGCAATCGATGTGGATGTTCCGGATTCCAATATTGTAAACCGTATGTCCGGAAGACGTGCCTGCCTGAAATGTGGTGCTACTTATCATGTTGTACATGCAGCACCGAAGGTTGAGGGCGTTTGTGATACCTGTGGAGAGAAACTGGTGCTTCGTGATGATGACCAGCCTGAAACAGTTCAGAAACGTCTTAACGTATATCATGAGCAGACACAGCCGCTGATCGATTATTATACTAAAGAGGGAATTTTAAAATCAGTGGATGGTACAAAAGATCTTGAAGAAGTATTTGCAGATATTGTTGCCATCCTGGGAGAGTAATTGGGTGTTTTTAAACACCATCTGGAGGTAAAATGTCGGTTTCTATCAAGACAGAACATGAAATTGAACTTATGAGGGAGGCAGGTCATCTGCTTGAAAAAGTGCATGATGGTCTGATCCCTTACATTAAACCGGGAGTGAGCACAAAGGAGATTGATCGTATCGGAGAACAGATGATACGTGATCTGGGATGCATCCCGAATTTCCTGAACTACGGAGGGTTTCCGGCGTCATTCTGTATCAGTCTGAATGATGAGGTAGTTCATGGGATCCCGTCTGAAGAGAAGATCATTCAGGAGGGAGATCTTGTAAAGATTGATGCCGGTCTTATTTATAAGGGGTATCATTCTGATGCAGCGAGGACTTATGCTGTCGGTGAAGTTTCACCGCAGGCACGTAAGCTGATGGATGTGACCAGAGAGTGTTTCTTTGAGGGACTCAAGGCCGCACGTGCGGGAAATCATCTGAATGATATTTCCAAGGCAATCGGTGCTCATGCTGCCAAATATCATTATGGGATTGTCCGCGACCTGGTTGGACATGGAATCGGCACTCACCTTCATGAGGATCCGCAGATCCCGAATTTTCCGCAGAAGCGAAGAGGAGTTCGTCTGATGCCGGGTATGACACTTGCTGTAGAGCCTATGATCAATCTGGGACGTGCAGATGTGGCATGGCTGGATGATGAGTGGACTGTTGTAACTATGGATGGTTCTCTTTCTGCTCATTATGAGAATACGATTCTTATTACAGACGGAGATCCGGAGATTCTGACTCTTACGAAATAATTGGACGACATACAGGAGGTTTAAAATGTCAAAAGCAGATGTAATCGAAGTGGAAGGCACTGTTCTGGAAAAGCTGCCTAATGCGATGTTTAAAGTGGAACTGGAGAACAAACATGTGGTGCTTGCACATATCAGTGGAAAGTTACGTATGAATTTTATTCGTATTCTTCCTGGAGATAAAGTTACGATTGAATTGTCTCCGTATGATCTGTCTAAGGGCAGGATTATCTGGAGAGATAAGTAAGAAATATTGGACTGCAGTTGGTGCAGTGATGAGAAAGAGAGCTGGAGGGATCTGGTTCTCTTTTTTTGTGCCAGAAGGGACGCGTAAAAGGGACGCGTATAAAAATAATTCATTTCATGTGCGGTTTCGGCATCTAAGATATTCTAAGGTGAAAAAAATCTGCTAAAGGCATGAGCCGCCTTATCAAACTCGCTCCGTTGCAAACTTCGCTCAGACAGTGATACAGTCGGCTCATAACGCAGATTTTTTTCGCCTAAGAATATCTAAGATGCCTGCAAATGCACATGAAATGAATTATTTTTATACGCTGTGTGTTGGCTGTGGGAGATTTAGCTGTTGATGCTAACTTTAGATGGCAATACAAAGACTAGTTGTCTGGGAGTAAATCTAATTAGTGATAAACGGACAAATTAGCAACATTAATAGGACTTATGATGGGCGTCGTAACTTTGACCACAAAATCAGAAAACTAGAACAGATATTAAAACCTGTTTTCATAGATAGATGAACAAAGAAAATGAAAAATGCGATTTTATTTGTAGTAATTCGTAATTTAGTATTGACATCTGTAGACTATTGTGATAGTCTACAGACATAGACTATTGCAATAGTTTGAAAGGAGACATATATGAATATCAAACTTTTTGACTCAGAGATAAAAGTCATGGAAGTCTTATGGAAAGAAGGTGACTTAACAGCTAAACAGCTAGCGGACATTTTGTCAGAGAAGATAGGCTGGAATAAGAATACAACTTATACTGTAATTAAAAAATGTATCTCCAAGGGGGCTATTGAACGTTATGGAAATAATTATATGTGCAAACCTCTAATAACTGAAGAAGACGTAGAATATTTTGAAACTAAGGAATTAATAAATAAAATTTTTAAAGGTTCAAAAGTGAAATTATTTGCTTCGTTTTTAAATAGAGAAATTTTGTCTGATGAAGAACGAGAACAAATAAAGAAATTACTAGATGAAAATGAATGAGGTGATATCTGTTGATATTCCAAATGTTGCTAAATTCCAGTGGATTAATCTTGATTATTATTGTATTGAGAAAATTTGCATGGAAATTGTTTCCCGGGAGAATGTTTGTCTTATTATGGATGCTTGTATTATTGAGGCTCATGCTTCCTGTAAAATTACCTATTTTTTTCAAAACAAAATTACCAATTGTCAATCAAAATAAAGTTTCTTTTTATGTTATAAATAAAAATGAAAATATTAATTTGATGGTTGTTGGAGGTATAATATGGGGAAGCGTTGCAGTTATTTTTTTAGGAACTTTGTTTTATGAATATTACAAAGGATATGTTTTACTTGCACAGGCAGTACCTTTTACAGATTGCAACAGCCAAACATTAAAAGAAATTACAAAAAGAAAGGTTAAAATCTGCGTATCTGATAGAGTTGTTACTCCTGTGACATATGGAATATTAAAACCCCATATTGTACTACCTGAAAGTATGAATTATAATAATGCATCGCTGGTACAGCATATAATTATTCATGAAGCATTTCATATTTATTGGATGGACAATTTGGTGAAATTTTTGTCATTTTTTATGAGATCTATTTATTGGTTCAATCCTCTCATGTGGTTATTATGTTTTTATTTGTCAAAGGATATTGAAATGGCATGTGATGAGAATGTAATTAGTTATATAGGTCATGAGGGGAAAAAAGAATATGCTTTATCACTTTATGAAATGGCAGAATATTATTCAGAAAATTTTAGGTTATTCAACGGATTTGGTAAAAGTGCCGTTGTAGAAAGGATTGAAAGAGTTATGAAATATAAAAAAAGATATTTTTCAATTTTTGCAGCTATTCTGATTATTGCTGCATCCGTGGTTAGTGTTTTTGCTGCTGGAAATACATCCAATATAAACGAAAAGACAATTTATAAACTTCAGAATCTTAATACTGAAGAAGTGGATAATTATGATACTGGCAAAGAGAGTAAAAATGATTTAGACATTATATCTTCTGATTTTGATGATGGGACAGAAATGAATATTTCAGCTAATGATACAGTCTCTGAAGAAACGCATTATAATCTTCATAGAAAATACAGGGAATGGTATCCTGAAATAACAGATGAAGAGGCTCTTGAAATTGAAAAGCTTCATGAATATAACAGGAATTTTGCCAGAAAAACAACAGGTGAAATTGTTGAGACACCGCAAAATTAGTGAAAGGATGGATATAAAAATAAAAATAATAAGAGATATTTTATTAGTTTTACAGTGATTCTGTCAATAGTGATGTTTTCTTTTATTTCTTCTGTAGCAGTATTTGCTTCAGAAAACATATTTACTGATGGTACTGAGTTGGATATTTCTGAAAATAAAAAAACAAATCTATATAATGTAGATAATACTGCAAATGAAAATGATTTTATATCGGAGATAGAGGAAAGCGAAATGTCGAAGACAGTTCTCAATGAAGAAAATATTGATCCGAAAGAGCTTCATGCTTTTAACTATAACTATATTAATGGAATAATGAATGCGTCAGATGTTTCTTTATATTCAGATGTATGGGCAATTATTCCAACAACCAGCGGAAGTAAAACTGTATATAGTACAGCAACTGTTCCTGGTGCAAGCTCATATTATGTAAGACTTTTGCAGGCATGTTTGAATTATTTAGGATATAATTCAGGGTCAGCAGATGGCATATATGGTACAAAAACTAAAAGTGCTATTAAGTCATTTCAGAGAAATAATGGATTAACTGTGGATGGTATTGCAGGAGAGATGACCTGGAGGTATATTGATATACGGGTAGATACATATTCTGAGACTCATGGAAAAGTTCCGTTTTGATTTTATATAATAGAAGAGGCTGTTGCTTTAACGGATAAAATTCGTGAAGCAGCAGCCTCTTTCTTTTTTTAAAGATGCTATGCATACTTAATACTGAAGGTTAGTGTGCTGATGAAAATATTGTTTGTTTATAAAAACATTTTCGTATATGGGCGAAGTGTTATAAAAGATTTATATATTTGCGTATGAAAAATGGGGGAGAAAATGAAAAAATGTGATTTTATTCAAAAAAGTGCTTGCATTTTATATTTTGCTGTGATAATATATAAGCCGAACGCGTGAGTATATTGTATTTGTGCGCTCAAAAAACTGCAGATTTTAATGAATTTACGGAAGGAGGATTTCCAGTGAAAGTAAGATCATCTGTAAAGCCGATCTGCGAAAAATGCAAGATCATTAAAAGAAAAGGATCTATCAGAGTAATCTGTGAGAATCCAAAACACAAACAGCGTCAGGGTTGATTGACGGTTTAAAGTTTGTATAACGTGCGGCTGCAGTGTGAGACGCCCGGAAGGGTTGTTCAGACTGTTAAGATAGTTTTAGCATGTATTGCCTAATACCGAGAGGCAACGTTGGCCCGTTGGCCGCAGTAATTCGGAAAGGCTGCTTTTCGCCAATTGCAGCTGGGTGTTTTACCGAGGCACCCCAATTAGGAACTGAGAAATAAGGAAGTGATGTGTCCGATACATCCCATTTCACCTTACTTGAGTGAGAGAATTCGCGAGGGTAAGTGATGTACAGGCATTAAGGACTTTCAAAGTAGAAGATGGAGGAAACAGTACATGGCTCGTATAGCTGGTGTAGACTTACCAAGAGAAAAACGTATTGAAATCGGTCTTACCTACATTTATGGTATTGGTAGACCAAGCGCAGACAAGATCCTTGCAAAGGCAGAAGTTAATCCTGACACACGTGTCAGAGATCTGACTGATGACGAAGTAAAGAGACTCAGCGCAGTTATTGATGAAACAATGACAGTAGAAGGTGACCTTCGTAGAGAAATCGCCCTCAACATTAAGAGACTGCAGGAAATTGGATGCTACAGAGGTATCCGTCATCGTAAAGGACTTCCGGTTCGTGGTCAGAAGACTAAGACCAACGCCAGAACACGTAAAGGTCCTAAGAGAACAGTAGCTAATAAGAAGAAATAAATAAAGCTTTAAACATCTGATAAGCGTAAGCTGATCTTATGAGGAAGCTTCCATGGACACTTGATGAATGACAAGCGAAGCGAGGAAATGAATTTAGTGGACATGGTGTTTCTTGTAACATATATTTGATTGATAAATAGGAAAGTGTAGGTTAGTTTTAAAATGGCTAAAGTGACTAAAAAAGCGACTGCAAAACGTCGTGTCAAGAAAAACGTTGAACACGGACAGGCACATATTCAGTCTTCTTTCAACAATACAATTGTTACTCTGACTGACAATGAAGGAAACGCTCTTTCATGGGCAAGTGCTGGTGGTCTTGGATTTAGAGGTTCAAGAAAATCTACTCCTTATGCAGCACAGATGGCAGCTGAGACTGCAACAAAAGCTGCACTTATTCATGGTTTAAAAACTGTAGATGTTATGGTAAAAGGACCAGGTTCTGGACGTGAAGCTGCAATCCGTGCCCTTCAGGCTTGCGGACTGGAAGTAACAAGCATCCGCGACGTAACTCCGGTACCACACAACGGTTGCCGCCCACCAAAACGCAGAAGAGTCTAATTGATTTAGAATATTAGGAGGTATTTGAGAAATGGCAGTAAATAGAGTGCCTGTTCTGAAAAGATGCAGATCCCTTGGCCTGGATCCGATTTATTTAGGAATTGATAAAAAATCCACAAGACAGTTAAAACGTGCAAATCGTAAAATGTCTGAGTATGGTTTACAGTTAAGAGAAAAACAGAAAGCAAAATTTATCTACGGAGTTCTGGAAAAACCTTTCCACAACTACTACGACAAAGCTGACAGAATGCCTGGACAGACTGGTGCAAACCTTATGATCCTTCTTGAGAGCAGACTTGACAATGTAGTATTCCGTATGGGATTTGCAAGAACAAGAAAAGAAGCTCGTCAGATTGTTGACCACAAGCATGTACTTGTAAACGGAAAATGTGTAAACATTCCTTCCTACCTTGTAAAAGCCGGTGATCAGATCGAGATCAGAGAAAAATCCAAAGGTTCTGAAAGATACAAAGGTATCCTTGAAGTAACTGGCGGACGTCTTGTTCCGGAATGGATCGATGTAGATCAGGAGAACTTAAAAGGAACTGTAAAAGAACTTCCTAACAGAGAAGCAATTGATGTTCCTGTAAACGAGATGCTTATCGTCGAGTTGTACTCCAAATAATCCATAGGATTATATCATAGAAAATTACCTGGTAATATTTCTATTATTTATACGATTCAGTGGTTGATTGTTATCTTCCGCTGAATTGTAGTATTTGAATGAATACCCCTCAAACTTTTATTAACCCAGAAGGAGGGAACCCTATAGTGTTTGATTTTAATAAACCTAAGATCGAGATTACCGAATTATCTGAAGATAAAAAATTTGGCAGATTCGTAGTTGAGCCTCTGGAAAGAGGATATGGAACTACACTTGGAAATTCTTTAAGAAGAATTATGCTGTCTTCCCTGCCGGGTGCAGCTGTAAGCCAGGTTAAAATTGATGGTGTGCTTCACGAATTCAGCTCCATTCCGGGCGTAAAAGAAGACGTGAGCGATATTATCATGAATCTGAAGAGCCTTGCTATTAAGAACCACAGCACAGACAATGAGCCGAAAACCGCATACATCGAATGTGAAGGAAAAGGTGTTGTAACTGCAGCTGATATCCAGGCTGATCAGGATATCGAGATCATGAATCCGGATCAGGTGATTGCTACTTTAAACGGTGGCAAGGACTGCAGACTTGCTATGGAGCTTACTATTACAAAAGGCCGCGGATATATCAGTGCTGATAAAGGTAAATCTGATGATATGCCGATCGGTGTACTTGCAGTTGATGCTATCTATACACCGGTAGACAGAGTCAACATGACTGTAGAGAATACACGTGTTGGTCAGGTAACCGATTATGATAAGCTGACACTGGATGTGTATACAAACGGTACACTTGATCCGGATGAGGCGGTAAGCCTTGCAGCAAAAGTATTAAGCGAGCACTTGAGCCTTTTCATTGACCTTTCCGAGAATGCAAAGACCGCTGAGGTTATGATCGAGAAAGAAGACAATGAGAAAGAAAAAGTCCTGGAAATGAGCATTGATGAACTTGAGTTATCTGTTCGTTCCTATAACTGCTTGAAGAGAGCCGGTATTAATACAGTTGAAGAATTATGTAACAAGACTTCTGATGATATGATGAAGGTTCGTAACCTTGGACGTAAATCATTAGAAGAAGTTCTTGCGAAACTGAAAGAGCTGGGCTTACAGCTTCAGCCTGCAGAAGAGTAAGAATTGATCAGGTTATTGGTTCTCTAAGGGAACAATAACCAGTTAGCAAAGAGATATTATACGGTGGGGATGCCTAAGCAGTCGGACAGTAAGACCGAACAAGCGTGCCCGGCTGTCCCACAGATGGAGGAAAATTAAATGGCAAAATATAGAAAATTAAGCAGAACTTCTGACCAGAGAAAAGCATTACTGAGAAGCCAGGTAACAAGCCTTTTATATCATGGAAAAATTGTTACTACAGAAGCTAAAGCAAAAGAAATCCGTAAAATCGCAGAAGGCCTTGTAGCTATGGCTGTTCGTGAAAAAGATAACTTCGAAACTGTTACTGTAACTGCTAAAGTTGCTCGTAAAGATGCTGAAGGCAAGAGAGTAAAAGAAGTTGTTGACGGAAAGAAGAAAACTGTATACGATGAAGTACAGAAAGAGATCAAGAAAGATGCTCCTTCCAGACTTCACGCTCGTCGTCAGATGATGAAAGTTTTCTACCCGGTTAAAGAAGTACCTGCAAAGGGTGCCGGAAGAAAGAAAAACACTAAAGACGTAGATATGGTTGCTAAGATGTTCGATGAGATCGCTCCAAAATACGCTGACCGTAACGGTGGTTACACAAGAATCGTTAAGATCGGACCGCGTAAAGGCGATGCTGCAATGGAAGTACTGATCGAATTAGTATAATCCAGCCAGATTTTCGATTTTATATTTGTCCAGACGATGATAAGACTGCATATGTATGGTGTTCATGCCGTATATATGCAGTTTTTTTGTTATGCTATAGGAAATCACTTCCTTGTAACATAACCGTTTATTACCCTTGATTATTTGAGCCAGATAGCGTAAAATCGTAGAGTATATAAAAACCATATTGATGAAGAAGTGTTAAATAAGACATTGGACTGTTACAAAATACGAGAGCAAAAGATAAGCGAGGAATACAAATGACCGGCAGGAGATTGAAAAATTGAGGCAGAATACGAAAAAGAAACGATCAGGATTTGGTTATTTCATCAGGATGTTTTTGTTGTTGGTGGAATTACTGGCTGTTACACTGTTTCTGTGGGGAAATGATGCTTATTCCATATCTGCCACCACACCTGAATTTAAGTGGGAAAATTATAAAACGATCGCACATGCACTGGGAGGGATTGGTGATAAAACCTATCTGAATTCAAAAGAGAGTTTTCTGGCAGGCTATCAGATGGGGTGCAGGTTGTTTGAAGTTGATCTTGTGAAGACATCTGACAATGTATGGGTGTGCCGCCATAGCTGGTATCAGTCTCTTGGACAATGGGAAGGCGATGAAAAGAAAGTTCTGTCCTCAGAGGAATTCTTATCCCGGCCCATTTATGGAAAATATACTCCTATAACATTTGAAGATCTGCTGGTTCTGCTGAGCGATTATCCGGACGCTTTTGTGATGCTGGATTCCAAACAGTATTCTCTCCGTAATTATCAGAAAACAGTGGAAGATTATGCAGACTATATTGAACTGGCAGAGGCTGCCGGTGTCCCGGATGTGATGCGGCAGGTCATACCGGAAATTTATAACCAGGCAATGTTTGCCGGAACAGCACTGCTGTACGATTTTCCAGGATATATTTATTCTTTATGGCAGGAATACTCTATTAAAGAACTGACTGAAATTGCGGCATTTTGCAGAGAAAAGAATATTCAGGCAGCTACAGTCTATTATAAATACTGGTCAGAGGATGTGCAGGAGATTTTTGACAAAAAAGGGATCAGGTTATATATTTATACTGTGAATGACCTGAAGGAAGCACAATATTATATGCAAGAGGGTGCGGCAGGTGTATGCTCAGACTATCTGCAGGATACTATGTTTAACTGAGTTGTTCTGCCGGCATTATGAAATGATCATAGAGGATTATTATAGCTATAGCTGTTCCGGAATGAATAAGGGTAAAGATATCAGGAGAAAAAGAATTTTAACAGGATATAGCAAGAATTCTCTCTCCTCTATAGGTGGTAGATGAATTGCAAATAAGAAAATGAACGGCAGTGGCGGGCGGAGAGAAATCGGTATCTCCCACTGACATGAGGCAAACCACAGTCAGTATGTTGTTGACACGTCAGACTCTGTGAAATTACCGACTGTGAGTTGAAACAAATAAGCGGCAATAACAAAGATTATATTTATAAAGGAAATTATCATACACAATGAAAATAAGAGTAATGATTGCTGTCTGTGCAGCAAAATTTGTAGGATACGTATGTAAGAAAATGGGAAGACAGGGTGTGACCTGGGCAGGAAAAGTGGCGATTAAGATCTGTCCGGACATTCTGGAACAGCTTTCCTCACAGGTACGAAAGGCTATTTTTGCAACCTGCGGTACAAATGGAAAGACAACTACCAACAATATGCTCTGTGCGGCACTGGAAGCGGAAGGACAGAAAGTAATCTGTAACCATACAGGTTCCAATATGCTCAATGGAGTTGTTGCCGCATTTGTGCTGGCTTCGAAATGGAATGGTAAGATTGATGCGGACTATGCATGCATTGAGGCCGATGAAGCATCCACCAGACATATTTTTCCGAGAATCAAACCGGACTATATGCTTCTGACAAATCTTTTCCGCGACCAGCTTGACAGATACGGAGAGATTGATATCACTATGAACATTCTGGAAGAAATGATGCGCAAGGTTCCGAAGATGCAGATTATTGTAAACGGTGATGATGCATTATCCGCATATCTTGCTATGGATTCCGGGAATCCATATGTAACTTATGGTATCAGTAAACCGGTGATCAAATCTGCGGCAAATGAAATCAGGGAAGGACGTTTCTGTAAGCGATGCGGTGAAAAACTGGAATATCGTTTCTATCATTACAGCCAGCTGGGAGATTATTATTGTCCAAAATGCGGATTTGCAAGACCGAAGCCGGATTTTGATGCGGAGGATGTAAAGGTAGGCGACCAGCTCAGCTTTTGTGTAGAAGGAAAACACATTGTAGCAAATTATAAGGGATTTTATAATGTGTATAATATACTGGCAGCTTATGCGGGAGTGAGGACTGCGGGATTTGCGGGAGAGCATTTCGGGGATATGCTCCGCAGATTTAATCCGGAAAACGGACGTATGGAGCAGTTTCGCATTAAGGGAACAGGAGTAACCTTAAATCTTGCCAAGAATCCGGCGGGATTTAATCAGAATATTTCCGCAGTGATGCAGGACCAGGCACCGAAGGACATCATTATTGCGATCAATGATAATGCTCAGGATGGAACAGATATTTCCTGGCTCTGGGATGTTGACTTTGATCTTCTCGGAAATGATTCAGTGAAATCTATTACAGTAAGCGGTATCCGCTGTCAGGACATGCGTCTGCGGCTGAAATATGTGGATATCCCGTCTGTCCTCGAGGGCGATGTTGAGAAAGCAATCCGCGACAGAGTAGAGGACGGAGTGGGGAATTTGTATGTGCTGGTAAACTATACAGCATTATTCAGTACCAGAAATATTCTGAAGAGACTGGAGGGCGAGAAATAATGAAAATTACAATAGGACATTTATATCCGGATCTTCTGAATCTTTACGGTGACAGAGGTAATATCCAGTGTCTGATGAGGAGATGCCAGTGGCGTGGGATTGAGGCTGAGACCATACCGTTTGAGCTGGATGATAAAATAGATTTCTCGAAGCTTGATATCGTACTTCTGGGTGGCGGTTCGGACAGAGAACAGATGATCGTATGTGAGAAGCTACAGAAAATCCAACCGGATTTTAAGGCTTATGTGGAAGATAACGGCGTTGTCATTGCAATCTGCGGTGGCTATCAGTTACTTGGGAAGTATTACAAAACAGATCAGGGAAACATGAAAGGACTGGACCTGGTAGACTTGTATACAGAGCAGGGCGAAGGCCGTCTGATCCAGAATATCGTTCTGCAGAGTGAGCTGTTTGATATGCCGATCGTTGGATTTGAGAATCATGGAGGAAGAACCTGCATTAATAATAACAAACCACTGGGAAAAGTACTTTACGGTGCAGGAAATGACGGTAAGTCAGGCTATGAAGGCGTAGTATATAAGAATGTGATAGGGACTTATCTGCATGGACCGTTACTTCCGAAGAATCCGCAGCTTGCAGACTGGCTCATTCAACATGCGCTGGAAAGAAAGTATGGAAAAGAAACAGAACTTACACCGTTAGATGACAGTCAGGAAAAAGAAGCAAATGACTATATATACCACAGATTTGTAAGAGGATAATTATGGCGAAATCATGTAATCAAAAAGGAAAAATACTGTATCTGCAGAAAATGCTGTCTGAGACAACCAGCCAAAAGCCTGTCACCATGCAGGAGATTCTGGCAAAACTGGAAGAACAGGGGATTCGAGCTGAGCGAAAGAGTATTTATGATGATATGGAAACCCTGCGTGATTTTGGAATGGATATACATTACAGAAGAGGACGGGAAGGCGGATATTATGAGGAAAAATCCGCTTCAGATAAAACAGAAGCGGATAATACGATAATACATCAGCCGGATGGCGAAACAGGAGAGAAATCTGAAAATGTGCAGGAACAGATTGGAAAAGAATCTGAAGCACCTGCAAAGATCAGTGCTCCGACACCCTCCCAAACAGGAGAGAATATAAAAGAAATCAGGCTTGTATGTCAGAATTCTACAAAGAAAAAAATCCAGCGTACCTTTGGTTCGGAGATTTTCTGCAAAATAAAGGGGGAGGATAATTTTATTGTAACTGTTGAGGTTGTGGTTGATAAGGCATTTTTTGGATGGTTGACTTCTATGGGAAGAAATGTACATATTCTGAAACCAAAGAAAGCAGCCGTTGCCTATCGGGATTATCTGAAGAACATTGCAAAAGATTATAAGGGAATTGATAAATAAATATGATATCAGAAAGGATCGTATTATGAAAAGAAGAGCAACAGCTATTCTGCTTGGAATAATGGTATCCTCCATGTTCCTGTCTGCCTGCGGGAAGAATGAGGCAAAAGAAGCAGCAAATGAAAGCGCCCAGGTAGAAGAAGAGGGCGTAGGCGAAGTAACTGAGGAAGGTGAAAAAGTAGAGGCAGAAAATAAAAATGCTTCTGATGCCGATGACAGCAGCAAGGCAGGAGACAGTGCAAAATCAGACGAAGACAATAAAGAGACATCAGTGAAGGAGAAAGAAGACGGAGATTCTTCAGGAAAAGATTCAGATGATGAATCAGAGGAAGATGCTGAGGTAACGGAAGCTTCTGCCGGAAAGATAGGTGTGCTTCTTTCTGATGACGATGAGGATGCAAAAATTGACAGCGAAGAGATGACTTCGCAGATTGAAGATGGAGGATATGAGGCAGATGTGAAGAATGCCGGCGGCGATCCTGCGCTTCAGATTTCCCAGATTCAGGAATTTATTGATGAGAAGGTTTCTGCCCTGATCATTGATCCGGTAGATTCCTATGGTCTGACAGATATCCTGAAAACTGCCAAAGAGCAGGAAATACCGGTTATTTCCTATGACAGTCTGATTCGGGATACTGCGGATATCAATTATTATGTAACTTATGATACCAGAGCAATAGGAAAGGATATTGCCAAAGAAATTATCAAAAAAATGGATCTGGATAAAGCCAGAGAGGATAAGAAGTCTTATACAATAGAATTTCTCATGGGATCTCCGGATGACAATGCTGCACTGTTTCTGTGTAATGGAATTCAGGAGGGACTTCAGGAATATCTGGATGATGGAACACTTGTATGTAAATCCGGAAATACGTCATTTGATGATACAGGAATCATGAGATGGAGCGAGACATCTGCAAAGACAAAACTTGATTCGATTATAAGTGAGTTTTATGCAGAGGAGAAGGCTCCGGATATTATCTGTACTGCATATGACGGATTTGCTTATGCTGCAGAGGAAATTTTAAGTGACAGTGGTCTGGAACCGGGAAGTGATGAATGGCCGATGATCACAGGATATGGCAGTGAGGCACAGGCAGTAAAGGATATTGCAGCAGGTAAAATGTCATTTACCATGTTTATGGACCGTAAGGAACTGGCTAAGGGCGGAGCACAGATGGCCATTGACTATCTGACAGGAGAGAAAGTTGACGTAAAAGATTATTCACAGTATGATAACGGAGTAAAGATTGTGGGAACTTTTACATGTGGAGCACAGATGATCGACAAGGATAATTATCAGATTCTTGTGGATAACGGAACTTATACGGAAGATGAGATCGCTCCTGATCCCACACCGACACCGGAGGTGACACCTGCGCCAGAGGCAACACCTGTGCCGAAAGTGACATTAAAGACAGCCTCAGAGGAAGATTCAAAAGAAGTGACACCAACTCCCGAAACAGAAGATAAATCAGAAGGTGAAACGAGAGAAAATCTGATCTATGATTCCGAAGATAACTCAAAAGTGGAGAAAACATCGGATCAGAAAAAATAAAGAATTCATAGAACAAAAAAGGATGGGTTTTCCCATCCTTTTATAGTTAATCTCTGAAGGTTAAGGAATCGTCTGTCATGGAATCAACGATAGCAAGAGATTCAAGACGTATTCCCATATCGCGGATCTCCTGACCGCCATGCTGGAATCCTTTCTCAATAACAATACCGGCTCCTTCAAGAGTTGCCCCTGATTTCTTAACAATATCGATCAGGCCGAGAAGTGCACATCCGTTAGCAAGGAAATCATCAATCAGAAGTACATGATCTTCAGGTCCGAGAAACTTCCTGGAAAGGATCACATCATATACTTTCTTATGAGTGAAAGATTCTACTTTAGTTGTATACATTTCTCCATCCAGATTCACGCTCTGTGCTTTCTTGGCAAAAACTACAGGTACATCAAAGTACTGGGCAGCAATACAGGCGATACCGATACCGGATGCTTCAATTGTAAGGATTTTAGTGATTGGACAGTCGGAGAAGCGGCGTTTGAATTCTTTGCCGATTTCATTGATGAGGGTAATATCCATCTGATGATTTAAGAAACTGTCTACTTTTAAAATATTTCCCGGTTTTACAACTCCATCCTTAAGAATTCGGTCTTTTAAAAGCTTCATAGATTTCTCTCCTTTATATATGTAATTAGTTTGTAGCTGTCGGTAACTATCCGGTACACTGCTTCCCGAAAGTACTGAATAGTTACAGTTACTGTGAATATGCAGAATTCAAAAAAACATCAGGCTGCAAAATGAACAGTAACATTGCTGTTTTGATAATTATAAACTATGATACGCTATAATTCGTCTTCATGCAATTATTTTTGACAAAAAATCTAAAAATAATTATAATAGTCTCAGACTGGTTGGGAAAAACCGCAGGACAATCTGTGCAGATTGCCGTAAATCAGCCGAAGAGGGCTAAATAGTGAAACGGATTGTGAATATCCGTCTTACGGACTGGAGATGGAATATGAAAGAATATGAACTGATATGGGAAATTTTTAATAAATGTCCGCGGAATCAGATGAGAGATGTTTTTGTGGAAGAACTGGAACTTGAGGATCCGGAAGAATATATCAGAAATAAATTCAAAGGAAAAGAGGTTTCCTATGAGAAAACCGTTCTGGAGGATGGAACCATTATTTTTGATATTACGACTTCACAAATAAAACAGCGTTGCTCCTTTACAGAAATTTGACAAATGTGGTATAATATCACTTACGCTGTACGGAAGTGCTGTAAGCAGAAAAGCCACAGACAGTGTGTGAGAATATAAAGACAGATAAGCAGTAAAAAATCGGATATTCTGAAAGAGAAAGGGGAATGTTATGGCCGAGGAACAAAAGACACATACGCATGTACTGGAGGATGGGACGGTAGTTGAACATTCTCACGGGGAACATGGGCATCATCACAGTCATGCGCATACAAAGGCAGTGCTGAACCGTATGTCCAGAGCAATCGGACATATGGAATCTATCAAACGTATGATAGAGGACGGAAGAGACTGTGCGGAAGTTCTGATACAGCTTTCAGCAGTGAAATCTGCCATCAATAATACAGGTAAGATCATTCTGCAGGATCATATCGAACACTGTATTGTAGATGCAGTGGAACATGGTGATAAAGAGGCAATTAAAGAACTTGAGGTAGCAATTGACAGATTTGTAAAGTAATATGCGTACTCTGGAGCTTGTTTGAAAAATGCTTTACGCAAGATGTGCGTCACAATTTGTGGGAATGATTTTTCAGACACGCTCCTTGCTGACAATAGAGAATATTTTGTTATTGTTCACACACCACTATCCCGCGAGGTGTTTTGGCATGAATATGCCAAAATCCCGAGACATACAAGCCAAAATTCCATTGCCGTAGGCAATCTGGAATGAATTTTGGCTACGTTACTGTGAACGGAGTGAACAGTAACAATATTTTGTCAGTACAGCAGTGCGTAAATATAAAGGAGAAGATTAATTATGGCAAAAGAATGTAACAACACTTCATGCGACAAAGCAAGCTGCGAAGGTTGTTCCAGCAGCAAGAAACAGCAGAGTTTTCAGGCAGAAATGAATGCTCAGTCAAATGTAAAACATGTGATCGGGGTTGTCAGCGGAAAGGGTGGCGTTGGTAAATCCTTCGTAACAGGCTCTCTGGCAAACATGATGGCAGCACAGGGATACAAAGTCGGTATCCTGGATGCGGATATCACAGGACCGTCCATTCCGAAAATGTATGGATTAAAGGGTGCAGCAATGGCAAATGATGAAGGTATCTACCCGATGATCACAAAAAACGGGATCAAGGTAATGTCCATCAACCTTCTGCTTCCTACAGAGGATACTCCTGTAATCTGGAGAGGTCCGGTTCTTGCAAATATGGTAAAACAGTTCTGGACAGATGTTATCTGGGGCGACGTAGACTATCTGTTTGTGGATATGCCTCCTGGAACAGGTGATGTTCCGCTTACAGCATTCCAGTCTCTGCCGATCGAAGGAATCGTGATCGTAACATCACCTCAGGATCTGGTTAAGATGATCGTTAAGAAAGCCTTTAATATGGCTGAGATGATGAAGATACCGGTACTTGGAATCGTAGAGAACTACAGCTATGTGAAATGTCCGGACTGCGGAAAAGAGATCAAAGTCTTTGGTGAGAGCCATATTGATGAGATCGCAGCAGAGCTGAAGGTTCCTGTACTTGGAAAAATGCCGATTGATATGGATTATGCAACCAAGGCAGACGGCGGATTCTTTGCAGCAATCGATAATCAGTATATTACTGATGCACTGGCTGTAATGCCGAAATAAGAAAAAGAAGTTCTCATTCAGTAAGAAACGCGATTATAAAAATTGTTGTTTCAGTACTGAGTGAGGACTTCTTTTATTATATGGAAGTAAACATTTCAATAAAGCGTTCAGCAGCCTGAGAGACAGTAAGACTGTCATGCTGGGCAAGTATAAGCTGACGTCCGGGAAGAGGCTCTTTTAACATGAGCGGTGTCAGCTGATCATTTTCTTTTAACATATAATCAGGAACGCAGGCAATTCCCAGTCCGATCCGTGCCAGATCCAGAAGCAGGTCATTACTGTTTAACTCTACTTCAGGAAGAAGCTTGAGATTATGGGCTGTGAATGCTTCCCGCAAATATTCACTGGTGGTACTTTTGGGGGAAAGCATCAGGATTGGATAGTTCAGAAGCTCCTGCAGTTCGGTCTGAACAGTGTGTACAGGAAAGTAATCCGTATTGGCAACGAATACATCGTGGAATTCTTTTAGCACACGTGTCTGAAAATGGCTGCCAAGTCTGGAATTAGGACAGTTGCATACAATCAGATCTGCCTGACCTTTCTCCAGAAGCTCTGCACAGCCGATGGAGGTACTGTTTGTGACTTTGATACGGACATCCGGGTAGGTTTGATGGAATTTCTGAAGATAATCAATGAGAAAATACCGGCAGATCGTATCGCTGGCAGCAATACGCAACTGGCCTTTCAGCAGATTGTCTCCTGACAGGAGAGATTCTCCCTCGTCCAGAAGCTGGAGAGCCGGTTTTACATGCTGGAGCAGAAGTTCTCCTTCAGGAGTTAACAATACTTTCTTGGTACTGCGGATAAAAAGAGGATGATTTAGCTTCTTTTCCAGAGTTTTAATGGACTGGCTGACTGCTGACTGGGAGATAAAAAGCTGGCGGGAGGCCTCTGAGAAGCTGAGGGTGGTGGCAACATAGTAGAATACTTTGTATAGTTCAAGATTAATATCCATAGAAATAAATCCTTTCATAAAATAATGTGATGATACAAATTGTCGGCAGCAATGGAACTTTAGAGCGTGTCTGAGAAATCATTCCCGCAATCTGCACGCCCCACTTTGCGGTATATTTTGCCCGAATTCGGTTGCCGTAGCCCACTACGACGCCCTCATCCGGGCAAAATCTCCCACAAATTGTGACGCACATCTTGCAGAAAGCCTTTTTCAGACACACTCTAGAGCGTGTGTCTCGGGATTTTGGCATATTCATTCTAAAATATCTCATCGACAGTGGTGTGTGAACAGTGATTAATTAACTATATTAATAAAAAATATAAGATATATTAATTTTACTAATGATATTTCCTATGATACTATAAAGGAAGCAATAGTTCAAGCAGCAGGCTCACAGGAGTCGGGCTGCAAGATGCTTTAAAAGCATTTTTTCAACAATGCATACATAAGAAAGGAGTTTCTATGAGTAACGTAAGACGTGTCTATGTAGAAAAGAAACCGGCCTTCGCTGTACAGGCAAAGGAATTAAAACATGAGGTCAGCAGCTATCTGGGAATTAAATCCGTAACAGCAGTACGTGTGTTGATTCGCTATGATGTAGAGAATATTTCTGATGAAGTTTTTGATAAAGCATGCAAAACTGTTTTTGCAGAGCCACCTGTAGACGATTTATATCTGGAGAATTTTGAGGCAGCAGAAGGCTCCCACATTTTCTCTGTAGAATTTTTACCGGGACAGTTTGATCAGAGAGCAGATTCTGCTGTTCAGTGTGTGCAGTTCCTGGATGAGAACGCACAGCCTATCATCCGTTCCGCAACTACTTATGTAATTGAAGGAACTATCACAGATGAAGAATTTGATGCCATCAAGCATCACTGCATCAACCCTGTAGATTCCCGTGAGACAGACCTGCAGAAGCCGGAGACACTGGTAACTGTTTTCCCGGAACCGGAAGATGTTAAGATTTTTGACGGATTTAAGGAAATGCCGGAAGCAGAATTAAAGGAACTTTATGATTCTTTAAATCTTGCAATGACATTCAAGGATTTCCAGCATATCCAGCATTATTTCAAGGAAGAAGAGAAACGTGACCCGTCCATGACAGAGATCCGTGTACTGGATACCTACTGGTCTGATCATTGCCGTCACACAACCTTCTCCACAGAACTGACAGATGTAAAATTTGACGAAGGTGATTACAAGGCACCGATCGTAGATACCTACAACAAATATCTTGCTGACAGAGAAGAACTTTACAAAGGCCGTAAGGACAAATTTGTCTGCCTGATGGATCTGGCTCTGATGGCTATGAAGAAACTGAAAGCAGAAGGAAAGCTTGCTGATCAGGAAGAATCTGATGAGATCAATGCCTGCAGTATTGTAGTTCCTGTAGACGTAGACGGTAAAGAAGAGGAATGGCTGATCAACTTCAAGAATGAGACACATAACCATCCTACTGAGATCGAGCCATTCGGTGGTGCAGCTACCTGCCTTGGCGGTGCGATCCGCGACCCGCTTTCAGGACGTACTTATGTATATCAGGCAATGCGTGTAACTGGTGCGGCAGATCCTACTGTTTCTGTAAAAGAAACTCTCAAGGGTAAACTTCCGCAGAAGAAACTGGTAAGAAGCGCAGCTCATGGTTACAGCTCCTATGGAAACCAGATTGGTCTTGCAACAGGTTATGTAAAAGAAGTTTATCATCCAAATTATGTGGCAAAACGTATGGAGATCGGTGCTGTTATGGGTGCTGCTCCCAGACGTGCGGTTATCCGTGAGAATTCTGATCCGGGAGATATCATTATCTTGCTTGGAGGACGTACAGGACGTGATGGTATCGGTGGTGCTACAGGTTCTTCCAAGGTTCATACAGAAGCTTCTATTGAAGTGTGCGGTGCTGAGGTACAGAAAGGTAATGCTCCTACTGAGCGTAAGATCCAGCGTATGTTCCGCCGTGAAGAAGTCAGCCATATTATCAAGAAATGTAATGACTTTGGTGCAGGCGGTGTTTCCGTTGCTATCGGTGAGCTGGCAGCAGGTCTGAGAGTAGATCTTGACAAGGTTCCGAAGAAATATGCAGGTCTTGACGGAACTGAGATCGCAATCTCCGAATCTCAGGAACGTATGGCTGTAGTAGTTGACCCGAAAGATGTAGATACTTTCCTTGGCTATGCAAATGAAGAGAACCTGGAGGCAATTCCGGTTGCAGTTGTAACAGAGGATCCTCGTCTGGTACTTGTATGGAGAGGAAAAGAAATCGTAAATATTTCCCGTGCATTCCTTGACACTAACGGTGCACATCAGGAAACAACTGTAGAAGTAGAAATCCCTAACAAAGAAGGTAATCTCTTTGAAGAGCGCCCGGATGTAGCTGATGTAAAAGCTAAATGGATGGAAACTCTGGCAGACTTAAATGTATGCTCTCAGAAAGGACTTGTGGAAATGTTCGACGGTTCTATCGGAGCAGGCAGTGTATTTATGCCATACGGTGGTAAATATCAGCTCACAGAGACTCAGTCCATGGTAGCAAAGGTTCCGGTACAGAATGGTAAAACAGATACTGTAACCATGATGAGCTATGGCTTTGATCCGTATTTATCTTCCTGGAGCCCATATCACGGAGCTGCTTATGCAGTGACAGAGTCTGTTGCAAGAATCGTGGCTACAGGTGGTGACTATAAGAAAATCCGTTTTACATTCCAGGAATACTTCCGTCGTATGACAGAAGATCCTAAGAGATGGAGCCAGCCTTTCGCAGCACTTCTCGGTGCTTATGCAGCACAGATGGGATTTGGACTTCCATCTATCGGTGGTAAGGACAGTATGTCCGGTACATTTAATGATATTGATGTACCTCCGACACTGGTATCTTTTGCAGTTGACGTTGCGAAGATCCAGGATGTGATCACACCGGAATTAAAGAAAGCAGGAAATAAACTGGTATGGCTTCGTGCACCGAAAGATCAGTATGATCTGCCGGATTATGCAGGAATCATGGATCAGTATGAGAAACTTCATAAAGATATGCAGGATGGCAAGGTTGTTTCTGCTTATGCACTTGACCGTCATGGTATTGCAGCAGCTGTTGCGAAGATGGCATTTGGTAATGGCATGGGAGTGAAGATCGAGCATAATCTTGATCCTAGAGATTTCTTTGCACCTGGATTTGGCGATATCATTCTAGAAGTTCCGGATGGAAAAGTTGGCGAACTTTCCATCACTTATACAGTGATCGGTGAAGTAACTGCTGACGGTAACTTCTCCTATGGAAATACAGTGATCACTGTAGACGAAGCTGAAAATGCATGGAAAGGTACTCTGGAAAAAGTATTTAAGACAGTTTCTTCTGAGAATGACAAAGAGGCAGCTGACAGAGATGAGAAGCTTTATCGTGCAGATAGCATTTATGTATGCAAGAACAAAGTTGCGAAACCTCGCGTATTTATTCCTGTATTCCCTGGAACAAACTGTGAGTATGATAGTACACGTGCATTTGAGCGTGCTGGTGCAGAGGTGGATGTAAAAGTATTCAAGAACTTGACTGCTGAAGATATCCATGACTCTGTAGAGCTCTTTGAGAAAGCAATCGATCAGGCACAGATCATCATGTTCCCGGGCGGATTCTCCGCAGGTGACGAACCGGATGGTTCTGCAAAATTCTTTGCAACTGCATTCCAGAATGCGAAGATCAAAGAAGCTGTTATGAAACTGATCAATGAGAGAGACGGTCTGGCACTTGGTATCTGTAACGGATTCCAGGCTCTGATCAAGCTTGGTCTTGTACCTTACGGTGAAATCTGCGGACAGAAAGCAGATTCACCTACACTGACATTTAATACCATCGGACGTCATATCTCCAAGATGGTTTATACTAAGGTTGTTAGTAATAAATCTCCTTGGCTGCAGAAGGCACAGCTTGGTGGTGTATATTGTAACCCGGCTTCACATGGTGAAGGACGTTTCGTTGCAAATGAAGAGTGGCTGCAGAAGCTGTTTGCAAACGGACAGGTTGCAACTCAGTATGTAACTCCGGATGGACAGCTCAGTGTTGATGAAGAATGGAATGTCAATGGTTCTTATATGAACATTGAAGGTATTACCAGCCCGGATGGACGTATCCTTGGTAAGATGGCACATAGCGAACGCCGCGGGGACGGAGTTGCCATTAATATCTATGGAGAGCAGGATATTAAAATATTCGAGTCTGGTGTGGAATATTTTAAGTAAAATAGGGGAAAACTTTCCAGACGGAAGGTTCCCAGAGGAAGGACAGAAAGCGCTGTCCCTCCTCTGGACTCCACCCTTGCGCTTTCTTTTTAGGAGCGCCGGGATTGTGGTGTGGAGGAGTGTATTAACTTTGCGTATTCGCCTGGTTGGGTAGCGCCCTTTTTTGAGTGTGAAGGTCGCCACTCAAGTTTGACACCAAAACTAACGGGAAGCCAGTAAAATCAAGGCTTCCCGTATTTTGTCTGCATGTGGTATATTCGTCCGATTTAGACATGAGAAAAATTTTTTTAATATTTTAGCAATCTGCGCATCTGCTCTTGGGTACGGTATTTATGGTTTAATTCCAGATTGAAAACATGTCCGATTTCTGTTGGAAGACTTTTAGGTGTTATTAGTGCCAGAAATAGGTAATGGGAAGTTATTTAGAGTAAAATAAAAATTGTAAAAAGTAAAAAAGAAAGGATAAAAAATGAGAAAAAAGATTCTGAAAGTGTTTTTTGTGATATTGACAGGTATCACGGTGACCCTGACAGGATGTGAATTGTCAGGAAGCAACGAATCCGCGCAAACGGAAAGCGAAAGTGGTAAGGATGCTGTAAAGTTTATTCCAAATCTTACTACGGCTGTTACCAGGAAGCCAACGCCCACAGCTGTGGCAGCAAATCCAGGAGACAGTGTGCAGAATCAACAGTCTGGAAATAACGCAGAAGCGGAAATTTACCAAAGCCAGGGAGATCCCGCAGATCAGGAATCTGCACAGGAAGAAACTTATGATATCCAATATATCACTGGTAATATTCTGTATTCCGATGAAAATACGATAACAGTAGAAGTGGGCGAATCAGGAAATTATTATAATATGGTTTTTAATATAGAAAACGCCGTCCTGAATATAGCTAATGGGAGTGCTGTACGATCCGGACTGAATGTTGACCTGGAGTATTATAGTCAGAATAACGTTAATATAGTAATCATGCTTACGAGTGATGGGGAGGAATATTTACCTTCCAGTACATTAGAGGAAGCGCAGAAAATGACCGACGAATATGTACCTGATGTGAGTGAATCGGAAAACGAAGATTTTGAAGATACCTCTCCCAGTGAATATTAGATTTTCTCGCATTTTCTCGGAAAAGGCACTGCATATGCAGCGCCTTTTTCTCAGGTGCGCTCGTCAGGCGCATGTTCAAAAATCGTTAAACACCTGCAAGCTTTGCAAAAGTATCTCTTCCCGCAATTCCATCCGCAGTTAATCTCTTAGAAGTCTGGAATTTTTTCACACCTTGCTTTGTGGCGGCTCCAAAGGCATTATCAATCCCGTTATTCAGGGTAATACCATGAGCATAAAGACCAATCTGCAGAACTCCGACATAAAGGTTATTGGCCCCTTCTGAAAGCACATGAGCAGCACAGGCATTGGATGTGTTTGTTCCCCAGATGCCATCGGTTGTAAGGCCAGTGCCGTATACGGAATTAAGTGCAGTCTGGATTGCTTTAATATATGCTTTCTGACTCGCAGATCCCCAGATACCGTCTACAGTCAATCCGGCTTTGAACTTTGAGTTCAATGCAGTCTGAGCTGTTTTAACTGCGGAGGAACCTGTGGAAGCAGTTCCTTTGCCTACATAATCCTGATGCATATAACCGATTCCGATTCCAGACACTTTCACATGAACCCATACACCAGAGTTGGTTCCATCTAGCTCAAGGCTGGTTCCCTTTGATACCGTACCCATGATGGCTCCGCCTGGCGTCTGACGTACATAAACGCCATCTCCAGTACATACCCCAGTGCTTTTCGTTGTCCAGGTAGAAGGAGTTGTTGTTTCGCCAGAGTTATTAATGGAATTAATAATACTATAATCCGGCCTGGCGAATCTTGTACCGGAGGACGCACTCAATGTACGGTTTCTCTGATATACGCCGATCCCTTCAGCTACCACACCGGAACCGTCATTTGTATTGCCTTCAATGGTAGTATAAGAATTACCACTAACAGCAATAACAAGTCCAGTATGATTAAATACCGACCCATTATGATACATTACGATGTCTCCAGCTTTCGGCGTAGAATAATTGGTAAATTTGGTTGAAATGTTTGGAACACTTATATACGGCCAATGCTTTAATAATTCCGAAGCCTTCGACTTGTTAAAGGCTTTCATAAATACCCAGCTTATAAAGCAGGCACACCATGCCTGACCCTGGTATTCTGGTGCAACATCCCGCCAATACTTTGTATAATTAGCGGTTCCTGCATTTGCGGTCTTGCTGTCAAGATTTGCATTCGATGCTTTCTCACGATAACCGATTTCTGCTTTTGCAATATTTATCGCTGCCTGAATTGCATCGGATGCTGTCACCTTATAATTAGTGATATAGGTCTTTAATGCATTATATACCATTTTCTGTCGGCTCTTATATGCTCCGACCTGATTTCCGGTATCTGTCTGGCAGGCAGTATAAAGATGATCCAGTGTGTAAGGCTTTGTAGTCTTGGCAAGAATCCTTTTCACCGCAGAAAGTCCACCCTGATGGCGAAAATTTGCACACATCATTTTGGCATCCATTGCTGTAACGCCCAGAGAAGCTGCTTCCTTCACATAAGTTTCCATCTGTCCATCCATAAGCTGATCCTGGCAGCGATGACCAACTGTTGAATTGATAATATGTACAATTGCCTTCGCTTTTGCCGAGGTTTTTGAGAGCTGATAGTTTGACCAGTCTGTTTTATTAAGATCCGCCGCGACACCGGCCGTATCATACTTGCTGAAAGTTGCGGCATCAGTAGTTTTAATCTTAAGAAGAAGTGTACGAGCCTCATTGCCATACCACTGTCCGGCACCGATTGTGATCGCATGTTCCGCAGAACTGTTGGTATATGCTTCCGTAAAATCAGCATAGTCCTTTTGTCCATATACTTGTCCGCCAGTTTCCACTGCATAAATAATATTTCGCATTACAAGTTTTTCATGATCTGTCATTGTGTTTTTTCTCCTTTTGAAATTTTGGAATTTGCAAATTCATTTTATAAGGAGAAAAATAGTCTCAAAATGTAAACCGCTAATCAAGATTTTTGACAAAAAAGTGCCGTGAAATCCAATGAGCAGAAGTGCAAAAGCAGGATTCATGTTCGGCAAGTGATGAAGAGCAAATTTGATGGCTGAAAACGAAAAAAGCCCTTGGGCTGTACCGTATGCTACTGCGCAATGACTTTTGAGAATGAAAATGAGACAGTTGTTACTGTTGGAAGACTTTTAGGTGTTGTTAGTGCCAGAAATATATTATGGGGTGTTATATGAGGTAAAATAAAGAAGTAAAGGTTGACAACAAGGATAAACGATATGTCAATGTAACTATTGACTGTATAGATGGGAATGGGATGAGGGGAATACCTCTTAGATGTCCTTACCTCTATACCATAAAAAGAAATAAGTCTGTAAGAGATTTCTCTTGCTTACAAACTTATTATACGAGATGGAGAAAAGCATGTGCGGAATTTGTGGATTTTTCGGAAAGAAAAAGAACAAAAGAGAGATTGTGGAAAAAATGAAGGAAAAGCTGGTACATCGAGGTCCAGATGCGCAGGGCAGTTTTGTAAATGACAGCGTGGCCCTTGGATTTCGCCGCCTGAGTATCATCGACCTGGAAGGCGGCCTGCAGCCTATGAAAAGCAGCAGTCAGAACCTGACAGTGGTGTTTAACGGAGAAATCTATAATTACCAGGAACTGCGGGAGCAGATGGAACGGGAAAAGAAGATTCTTTTTGTCACCCGCTCGGACACGGAGACGCTGGTGAATGGTCTTGAGGCTTATGGTCCGGCGTTTGTGGAGCAGCTTCGTGGAATGTTTGCCTTCGCCGTCTGGAATGAGAAAAAAGAAGAACTGATGCTGGCGAGGGATTTTTTCGGAATCAAGCCGTTGTTTTACACAGTGGTGGATGGAAATTTCGTGTTTGCGTCGGAGATTAAGAGCATCCTGCAGTTCCCGGGCGTCCCGAAAAAGTTGAATGAACGGGCGCTGGAGCAGTATCTTTCTTTTCAGTATTCCGTGCTGGAGGAAACTTTTTTTGAGGGAATCTACCGCCTTCCGCCGGGCTGTATGCTGTTTTACCGCCAGGGAAAGTATGAAATCTGCAGATATTTTCAGCCGAAGCTACAGCCCGAGGCGGGGTGTTCGCTGGCGGATATGGAGAAAAAACTGGAGAGCGTGCTTAAAAAATCCGTCCGCCGCCATATGGTCAGTGATGTGGAAGTGGGAACTTTCTTGTCCGGCGGTGTGGATTCGGGTTTTATTGCCGTGTTGTCCGGGGCAAAAATGGCGTTTACGGTGGGATTTCTGGATGGGAACAGCGGCTACAACGAGGAAAACATGGCCAGGGAGGTGGCCCGGTATGCGCATCTTTCTTATCACATGCACACTATCGGGAAAAAGGAGTTCTGGGATGTGCTTCCAAAGGTGATGTACGCCCTCGACGAGCCCAGCGGTGATGCTTCTGCCGTCGCCATGTATTTTCTGGCTGCCGAGGCGTCTCGTTATGTGAAGGTGGTGCTTTCCGGGGAGGGTGCGGACGAACTATTTGGCGGTTATAATATCTACCGGGAGCCTCTGGCTCTTCAGAAAGTGGCCTGGATTCCTGAAAAGATCCGGCGTGCGGTTTCCCGGCAGGCGAAAAAACTGCCGGACCGCTGCGGCAAGAGCTTTCTGATCCGGGCCGGCCAACGGGTGGAGGAACGGTTTATCGGGAACGCCCATATTTTCACCGACGAGGAGCGCCGGGAGCTTTTGAAAAATCCGACTGACACGCCGTCCTGTCAGGAGTTTCTGCGAAAGACTTATGAAGAAGCCGCCGAACTTTCCGACCCGGAGAAAATGCAGACCATCGACCTGAATTACTGGTTGGCCGGAGATATTTTGCAGAAAACCGACCGCATGAGCATGGCCCATTCGCTGGAGGTGCGCGTGCCCTTCCTGGACCGGGATGTGTTCGAGGCTGCCCGGACACTTCCGCCGGAGGCAAAATTCGCCCACGGAAAGACGAAGCATCTGTTTCGGAAGGTGGCCCGGAAATACATCCCGGAAGACACGGCCGCGCGGAAAAAGCTGGGATTTCCGGTGCCTGTTCGTGTCTGGCTGCGGGACGACGACTGGTACGGGAGAGTTAAAAAAATGTTTCAAAGCCCCATATCCCGTCAGTATTTCCACACGGAAAAGCTGACGGCGCTTCTGGAGGAGCATCACGCGGGAAAGAAGGACAACAGCCGGAAAATCTGGACGGTGCTGGCGTTTTTGTTCTGGTATCAGGAATATTTTGATGAGTAAAAATAATAAGAATAAACCAAAAAGGATTGTAAAAATAGATTTTGAAAGTGTTTTTGGTAATGATGTCAGGAAACAGCTGTAAAATATATAGTTTCTGTAGTGAGGATTATATGCAGAATGTAAATTGGGAATGTTGTTTAAATACAATATTCCTTTTTTTATAGATATAAGAAACCCTTGATTCTGAACGAAAAAATAAAAAATAAGTTTACATTTTTATGCCCAGATACTCTTTAAAAAATAAAAGGGTATATGATGCAGGAATATAAAGATTTGGTTATACAGGCAAAAAATGATTCAAAATACATGCAAAGCTTACTTTGCATAATGGAACCTTTAGTAAAATCATATGCAAAAAAAATATTCTTTCTAGATTGGGATGACGCAACTCAAGAATTGAATTTGGCAATTATAGAAGCAGTAAAAACAATCGCCACTTGTGAAGACGATTATCAGTGTTTGAAATTCATTACCAATTCAGTGAAATATAAATTTGCTCATCTTTGCAAGAGAAACTTAAAAAAAGAAAAATACGAATGTGCATATATGGATAATGAAGGTGATTTACAAGAAAGCTATAGAGCGGATTATTCATCTGTGGAATTAGCATTTGATCTAAAAAATATAACCTTAAAAATGACTTCAAACCAAAGGGATATTTTAAAATACTTGATTTTAGGGTGGTCAGATAGTGAAATCGCATCTTTCTTACACTTTAGCCGTCAATATGTAAACAGAGAAAAGAAAAAAATATATCAATTTCTGAAATGATTTTTTACATAAATAGTAAGTACTGAATATTGCTTGAATTTGTGACATAAACATATTTGCAGCAGTCAAAAGAAGAAGCAACATGTTTAAAAGAAAAATTAAGTCAAAAATGCCGCAGCCTTTGAAAATATTGGCTGCGGCATTTAAAATATATGATATGTTTGATGTAAAAAACATCAGGTTCTCAACCAGACATTTGGGTAAGTCAAGATGATGCTTCTGATATAAGATATGCAACATTAAAATCATCATATACTTGAGAATTTAAATGCATATCTTCATATAACTTGATATAGTCGCCGATTGTTTTGCCAAAAACAGAACTATTACAATTATTGCATGTGTTATCCTCTGCATATATATGAGTGTTTCCATCGTTGTCCTCAACAAATAAGAGAGTAACATCTATTTTATCTTCTGTTAACCAGAAAGAGATATATTTTGAAAGAGTCCCATCAATTTCTGTGGCACCATCCGGAATTTGTTCATCTGATTCCAGCTCATTAATATGTTCCCAAAAAATTTGAGGAGAGAACACAAGTAATTTTAAGTTTTTTTGAGAGTCTTCTGAGTACCATATATGTGCTTCTGTGTTGAGATAGTCGGTTATATTAATATCCGTATCTGCCGGTAACTCATAAGTTTCACCGACGTCGGAAGTCAGTGAAAAGGTTTTGGTATGATTAGAATAAGAAGTGACAATCCCCTTGACAAAATAGTAAGTTGTATCTGACTCACTGTCATAATAAGAGCCGGAACCATCTATATCATAAGATACATGTTGCCCCTCAGGCTCCTTAGGGGCGGAAAGGGTGATTAGATCTGAGGGGGCTTTGCCAAAAGCTTGTCCGGATAGCAATATACTACCGAGTACGATACTGCCTGCGATACATAGAATTTTTACATTATTCATGGTTAAATGGCCTCCTTGTTTAGTTGTTGAATATTATATCAATTAAAGTGTGAAAATTGTAATTTTGACTTATCGAAATATGTTTTAGAAATGAGTAGAATTTCGGTTATTTTTGAATATGATAAAGAATAAAGACACAAGTATTGTTCGGTTTATTAGTCGTGTTCCAATGGTTACTGGAAAATAATTGATGATTACAAATACAACGTAATATTATCAATAGCAAAGCTATAGGATTTCAAAAATGAAGTCTTATAGCTATTTTTGTGTAGCAGTAAAAATTGTGAAGGGTATGTTTGGGAAAAATATTTTTGATTACTTGATTTGAATCAAGCGGTGAAATTGCTATTTGTCAGACAATAAGATATAATTAGAGAAAATCTTGTTTGCAAAAGAACAGGATAAACAGTAACTTTAAGCAAGATGGTTTTGTCTGGTGATTTTGAGAGTGTAAAAAGGAAAAAGTATGAGTGATGAAAGAAAAAGGGAAAATGAAGAGGAAAAACTGAAAGATTTTTTTCATAATGTGATAGGAATAAAATCGGAAGCTGTGCTGGAGGTGTTGGCGGAGAACTCGGAAATCTGTAAGTTGAAAGCAAAAACTTTGCTGATGAAAGAGAACGAGAAGGTAAAGCTTTGGTAGGGATCATGAATTTGGACAAGCAGATAACCTCTTTCCTGACAGTGGAGTTGATAACGGATTGTGAAATTGTAAGGATATCAGCGGATGTTCTTCGAAAGCTGGCTATGGAGAATATAGAAATTGCTCTGGTCTGTAATCGAATGCAGAGTGTGGCATCTATGAGGGAATATGAATACAGAAAAATGATTCTTACCTGTAATCCGGTACAGAGATATGAATATTTCCTGGAAACCTATCCGGGGCTGGAAAAATATGATGGGGCTTGACAGAGCTGGAAAGTAACCTGGGCCAAGACAAAAGGTGCATCTGGTTATGAAGTATACAAACTGACTGGAAAGACATGGAAAAAAGTCAGTGACACAAGATCCACTTCTTTTACAGATAAGGGATTAAAAAAGAATACTACTTATCAGTATAAAATCCGCGCATATCAGACAGTGAAAGGAAAGAAAGTTTACAGTGCGTTCTCATCTGTGAAAAAAATTAAAAGATAAGGAGCTAAGAGGAAGAAAAAGTTCTCAGCGATTTTGACAGGTGTTTTTTGATACTGTTTTGTATGGTAATGTCAGTAACTGTAAATGCTGCGCAAAAAATACCTGGAAGAGTAAAAAATGGTAAGTGCGTATTCTGGATCCGGATTGCGAATATCCGCTTGACTCAGGTTCATGTTACATGGGACAAAACGACAAATTATTCTCAGATGGATTATCCAAGTCAAAATGAATATAGCAGAGGATGACCTGTAATGGATGCAAAAGTGCAAATCCCAAAGAACCGGATGTGGATGATGGAATTTAATGAATATTACGTTTTCAAAGCAGTAGGATGAAAGGAATATGACCTTTCTCCTGCTGTTTTTCTTTCTGAATAAATCCAGGAGATATAGAATTTGATGTGGTAAAGCGATAAAAATATAGTTTTAAACTATAACTGGTGCTAGATATTATGAATTGGCATATTTGGAAGTGTAGTGGTATAGTATGTTCATGCTCAACGGAGCGGGGAATAAGAGAGAGGGAGAATGAGATGTCTGGGATTGTGATTGAGAAGGTCCGGAAGTCTTTTGACACGAAAGATGGCGTGGTCGAGGCTTTGAAGGATGTGAACCTGAATATCGATTCCGGTGATATATATGGGATTATCGGTATGTCGGGGGCAGGTAAGAGTACATTGGTACGATGTATGAATTTTCTGGAGGTTCCCACAGAGGGACAGGTTCTGATAGATGGGAAGGCTCTTGGAGATTTGACAGAGAAGGAATTGAGAAAACAGAGGGAAGAGATTGGTATGATCTTCCAGCATTTCAATCTGCTGATGCAGAAGTCAGTGATCGATAATGTCTGTTTTCCACTTTATATAAAAGGAAAGAAGAAGGCAGAGGCCAGAAAGAGGGCAGCAGAGCTTTTGGAGATCGTTGGTCTGGGGGACAGGCAGAATGCTTATCCTGCACAGCTCTCCGGTGGTCAGAAGCAGAGGGTTGCCATTGCAAGAGCACTTGCATCGGATCCGAAGATCTTACTTTGTGATGAGGCTACCAGTGCACTGGATCCGCAGACTACTTCTTCCATTCTGGAATTGCTGAAAAAGATTAATAAGCAGTTTGGAATCACCATAGTGATCATTACTCATCAGATGTCGGTTGTGCGTGAAATTTGTACACATGTGGCGATCATGTATGAGGGTGAAGTGGTTGAGAAAGGACTGGTTGCAGATATTTTTGCAAATCCTCAGTCGGAGGTTGCCAAAGAACTGATCCGAAAGGATACAGGCTCTGATATCGACGCAGACAGCAGACTGGATGCAGTCAGGGAAAAAGGACAGGCAGAGATTAAAAGCGGTGAGAAGATACGAATTGTATTCTCCGAGAATTCAGCTTTTGAGCCTGTGATCGCAAATCTGATCCTTACCTTCGGAGAACCGGTAAATATCCTGAAGGCAGATACCAAGAATGTAGGTGGTGTAGCCAAGGGAGAGATGATACTGGAGTTTATGGAGGGCAGTACCAGGACAGAAATGATGAAACAGTATCTGAAAGAAAAAGGTTTAGCAATCGGGGAGGTGACAGAATATGTGGGATCATGAGACAATAATGATGATCGTTCAGGGTGTGGGAGAAACACTTTACATGACAGTTCTTTCCACAGTTCTGGGATATCTGTTCGGACTTCCCATGGGAGTGCTGCTGGCAGTGTCTGATAAAGAGGGACTGAAACCAAATGCAGTGTTGTATAAGATACTGGATGCAATTGCAAATATTGTGAGAAGTATTCCGTTTCTGATCTTACTGATCCTGCTGATTCCTTTTACCAGAGCAGTGGTGGGAAAGAGCTATGGATCAACAGCAACTGTAGTTCCTCTGGTAGTGGCTGCCATTCCTTTTATCGCACGAATGGTGGAATCTTCTATTAAAGAGGTGGATGCAGGTGTGATCGAGGCAGCCAGAGCTATGGGCGCCAGCAATATAAGGATCATTGTGAAGGTTCTTCTGGTAGAAGCCAGAACTTCACTGATCACAGGAGCAACGATTGCAATCGGAACTATCCTTGGTTATTCAGCCATGTCCGGTGCAGTAGGTGGAGGCGGACTTGGTGATATCGCCATCCGCTATGGATATTATAGATATCAGTCAGATATTATGATCGTCACAGTTATCCTGCTGGTGGTGCTGGTACAGATTTTCCAGTCAGTGGGAATGATGATCGCAAATAAGATTGACAGAAGAAAGTAGTTTTAAGAAATCGTTGATTATAAAATGGTTATGAAAAAAGTTAAAATATAAAATTCAGGAGGACAATTATTATGAAAAAATTAGTGGCAGCAGTTTTAACAGGAGTATTAGTAGCAGGAACTTTAAGCACAGGAGTTTACGCAAAGGATGATGACAAGACAATCACAGTTGCAGCGTCTGCAACACCCCACGCAGAAATCCTTGAAGAAGCAAAGCCAATTCTTGAGAAAGAAGGATATGACCTTGAAGTTACCGTATTTGATGACTATGTAAGACCAAACGAGGTAGTTGAGAGCGGAGAATTCGATGCGAACTACTTCCAGCATATCCCATATCTGGATCAGTTTAATGAAGAGAAAGGTACACACCTTGTAAATGCAGGTGGTATTCATTATGAGCCATTCGGAATTTATCCGGGAACAAAAGACAGCCTGGATGACCTGGAAGATGGAGATTCTATCGCAGTACCAAATGATACAACAAATGAAGCAAGAGCACTTCTTCTTCTCCAGGACAACGGAATCATCACACTGAAAGATGGCGCCGGATTAAATGCAACAGTTAAGGATATCGAAGAGAATCCTCATAATGTAGAAATCGTAGAACTGGAAGCTGCACAGGTTGCACGTGTAACAGGCGAGACAGCTTACGTAGTATTAAACGGAAACTATGCTCTGGAAGCAGGCTTCTCAGTTGGAAAAGATGCACTTGCATATGAGAAATCTGATTCTGAAGCAGCAAAGACATATGTAAACGTAATCGCAGTAAAAGAAGGCAATGAAGACAGCGAAAAGATTCAGGCACTTGTAGATGTACTGAAATCTGATGAGATTAAAGATTTTATCAATGAGAAATATGATGGTGCAGTAATTCCTTTTGAAGAAAGCTCAGATGCAGAAGAAGCAGATACAGAAGATGTAGATGATGCAGACAGCAAAGATGCAGAAAATGCAGATACAGCTGACACAGCAGAAGAAAATGCAGATACAGCTGACACAGCAGAAGACGCTGAATAAGTAAAGATAACAGGAGATTCCTTTTTCAGGTAAAACTGGGAAGGGAATCTTTTTTGTGCAAAAACATATAGGATTTCCATGAGTTTTCTGATACAATCTATAGTAATTCTATAAAAAACGACAGACAATCCGATTTATCGGGAAACTGATATAAAATTATCATGGCGATGCGAAAAAATGTGACCAATTTTTGATTGTCGGCGGTCGGTTATACCAAAGCAGGAGAGATTGTATGAAAGAGAACAAGATATGGAACGATTATTTGCCAGAAGACATGCAAGAACACTGGACTGTATATGAATGTCTGAAGGAAAGTGAAGATTCATCCACTTTCCTGGTGAAAGAGACAGTTACCGGAATCCTGTGCGTGCTTAAATGGGGGCGTAACAGGCAGGCAGAGTTTCTGCGCAATGAAATGGAAATCATGGAAAAAATGGCGGACAGGAAATTGTCCGGGATTCCAAAGACATACAGGATATTTGAAGAAAATGGCGAAGTGTATCTGGTAAGGGAATATATAGAGGGAATGTCTCTGGCTCAGATGGTTTTGCAAAAAGGTGGCATATCAGAAGCGGAAATCTGCAGGATCAGCAGGAAGATATGCCAGACAGCAGAGCAGTTTCAGAATCCGGATGAGCCTATGATACACCGGGATATAAAACCGGAGAATATAGTGGTCACACCTGGTGGTGAGGTGGTATTCATTGATTTCGGTACTATGCGCAGTTATAAAAAAGATGGGTCGCGTGATACTTTTGTGGTGGGTACCAGAGGAACTGCGGCGCCAGAGCAGTATGGCTATACACAGACAGACCAGCGTACAGATGTGTATGCAATCGGGCAGACAATGCTGTATATGGTTTCAGAGAGCTATGAAAAGAATCAGCTTTCTGAGTGTGCAGTGAGCCGGAGAATGAAAAAGATAATAGAGAAGGCCTGCTCTTTTGAGCCTGATAAAAGATATGGAGATGCTGCGCAATTAAGGAGAGCAGTTGAGAAATGTCAGGCGAACAATAGAAAAAAGGTTTATAAAAAAGCAGGCGCAGTCTTTGGACTGATTGCAGCAGGTTATATACTGGCAATTTTTTCCCCGGATGGCACAGTGATTGAAAACAAAAGGATTGAAACGGCAGAACAGAGTGCGGCAGAAGAACAGATACAGGCAGAGATAACCTTCAGAGAAGAACTGATAGAAGAAGCCGTGCGCAAGGAACTGGGGCTTTCAAAGACAGACAAAATAACTGCCTCTATGCTGGAGGATGTAAGGAAACTCCGCATTGTCGGAAAAGAAATTCTTGATGATGAGGACACATTCTGGGGTGAAGGCCACCATGTGGATGGAAAGGACAGCAGCTTCGGATCTGTGCGCGGAAATATTACAGATCTTTCGGATCTGGCACAAATGGTAAATCTGGAGGAACTTGCGCTGTGTAACCAGAAAATCGAAGATATTTCCGGGTTAAAAGAGTTGCCTTTGAAAAAACTTTATCTGAGCAAGAATATGATCACAGATTTCTCTGTGCTTTTGAATCTGATAGATCTGGATACCCTCTGTATTATGGAGAATCCGGCAGAGAATCTGTCAGTGATTGGAGAATGCACAGGCATTTTAAGATTAAATATACAGGGGATGAATCTGACAGATATAGACTTTCTGAAAAATCTGAGCCTGGATTACCTGGATATGAGTAATGTGGAAGTAGAAAACAATATATTTGAGCCATTGGCAGAGATGAAGAAACTGGATACTCTGTGCATGTGTGATGTAAATGAGGCGGCTGCCGAAACTCTTTCGCAGATGAGTACCTTAAAGGCGCTGTTCATGTGGGGGGATAGTACCATACTGGAGAATCTGAAACCATTGAAAGGGATGACACAGCTGGAGACACTTGCATTCACAACACAGATTTCCTCGTTGGAAGGAATCGAACAGTTTCCTTCATTAAATTTCCTGTCAGTGAGTTTCAGCCTGGTGAAAGATCTGTCTCCTGTCACAGGAGCAAAGAATCTGCAGGTAATAGATATTTCCAATGCAGATATTGAAAATTTTGAACCGCTGTTTGGACATTCGGGACTAACAGAGGTACACTGTACAGAGGGACAAAAAGAAAAAATCATGAAGATAGATTCTTCCCCTGATTTTGAAATTTATACATAAAAAGGGACAAAATTGTCCCGCTCTAAAATGGGCAGATATGGTACACTTAACAGTATCATATCTGCTTTTAAATTATGGATCAGTCATCAGATAACGGATAGTGGTAAAGATCAAAAAAAACAACCTCGGGTTTTGACAGAAGGGAGATATGAACAGGAAAGAGGTGTGAGAAGAAATGAAAGAAACAGAAGAAATCATGGGAATGATAAAAGAGGAAGGCGCCGCATATTTTGCAAGGGAACGAGGAAACAAGGTAGAGGTAGGGCTTTATCTTGAGCATATAATCGAAGAGCGTGGAATGAAAAAGAAAGACATTGTGCGAAAGCTGAATCTGGAAGAATCCTATGCACGAAAACTGTTTGGCGGTCAGCGAATCCCCACAAGGAAAATACTACTGCAGTGTGCGTTTCTCCTTTCTCTTGATCTGTCGGATACACAAAGGCTTCTGGATATCGGTCAGAAGCCGAGACTTTATCCGCGCGTACGTTACGATGCAGCAATTATTTATGGACTGGAAGAGAAGATGACACTAGAAGAGATGAACAGCTTCCTGGATGAAATAGGGGAAGAGATTTTACTGTAAAATATTTTTGAAAGATATCCCTGAAGGGATTCTGAACGCTGTCAAAAATGAAGATGGCAGTGTATAAAATTACAGAGGTACTAAAAAAATCATTCTCGCAAATTGTGCAAGCTGCGATTACATCTTGCAGGGTGCTTTTTTTAATACACTCAAATCCAGAAAAAGGAGGGTTTTACGTATGAAGAAAAAACAAGTCGCATTATTGTTGGCAGCACTTATGTGCATAACATCTGTGGCAGAAAGCGCAGCTGTTATGGGTGCAGAATTTTCTTCGGGGGAAGAAACTGTAGAGATGCAGGGCACGGAGGAAGAAGCCGAAGCAGAGGATACGGCAGAAATCTGGACATCCGGGGAAGAAGTATCAGATTTTGGTACGGACGAAGCGCCGGAAGTGGACGGATTTACATCAGAAGAATCAGAGGCATCGACAGACGCAGCAGGTGCTAAACAGGTAAAAGGATCTTTTGAAGTGGCATACATAACAGAGGAACAGTACAATAATGCCCTGCAGAATGAAGAACGTCCGGAAGTGGACATGAAAACAGTAGAAGACACTACTTTTTCAAGTGCGTTAAACAGTATCGAAGGAGAAAATACAGGATACTGTTTTGTAAGCGTCCAGGATCTGGAAGATGCAGCAGACTTTGTGGCTCCTGAAGGGATGACAGTACTGGTGGAGAATGCAAGAGCCAGAAGTATTACACCGAACGGAAACATCGCATTCTGGGGTATGATAGATCCGCCAGAGACGATTGAAATCAAAGAAGGAAAAGGAACGACAGCTTTCTTCTGTCAGGATATGAGAAGCGTATTAAAAGGAACTGGTTCCGATGATAAAGTGATCTTTTGTGGGCAGAATAATGCGATAGGTGGTATTTCCGGAGTGGAAAATATATATCTGAGAAATAACAGCCATGATCTGCAGGTATTTGGTGCCAGTGAATTTTTTAATATTTACAATGAAACGGATAATATCAAAAACAATCCACAGGAAGAAAATGCTTTTTTTATACACATTGTAAACAGTAAGACTGCTCCGGTATTCCATAAAACATTTGACTGGGGTACTGGCGAGTTTGAAAATGAAAATGGAGAGAAGTGGAGCAGTCCTTACGGAATTGGAATTATATATAATACATCAGATGAGAAAAGTGAATGGGAAGATATTCCTGTTCCGGCTGGTACACAGGCAGTGAAGTATGATATGTCTGACGAAGATATTGTGGAAATGCTTTCCAGAATTTGGGTCTATTCAGAAGATGGTACGACTCAGGATATGAATGGAAAAATCTGGAATCCGGATAAAGATAATGCGGTTGATCTTCAGGAATTCCGGGATTGTGAAGGAATGTCAGCAAAGGAGATTTTCGAGGCACACGGAAGGGCAGAATTCCCTGATGGAGGATGTGTGTGGATTAATGTCGCACCGACAGCACAGGCGGAAAGATATATAAATGCATATCAGAAGAAGAACAATGCCAGTGGCTATTATCTGATGAATATGAAAGCTAACACCAAGATCAGTGGAACGCTTACTGTTCCAAGTGCTGCGAAAGCACTGAAGATAGAGGGACAGAATAATTATGACGAAAGCACAGATACAGATAATTTTGTTCCGGCTTCAATTTCTTCTGTAAATGTTCCGGCAGGCAAGAAACTGTCACTGTCCAGGATTCTTGTAAAGGCGAATACTTTAACCTTTACAGGCTCTGGAGAAGTGGAACTTATGAATGCCAGATTAAATGCAAATGTAACAGCAGATAAAATTAAGATTGCGGATGCTGTAGTGAAGAGCCTGAACTGTAAAGAACTGACATCAGAAGAGGGTGTATGTCTGGTTGTATCTGAATATCTGAATTTTGAGAAAGCAGTGATTAATCCGGAAATAACCATTTATGGACAGCCGGGAGCTTATCTGAAATTTGGTGAAATTGACAGTGCAGAATACTCTCAGACAGCAATTCCGCAGATTTATCTTGGAACAAACGGAAAACAGACAGCGCAGCTGTATATAGGTGGAGCATTGAAACTTGGTACATATGAAACGGAAGGTGAGACATATTCAAGAAATCTGATCGTTCGACAGTTTGATACAAAAGAAGCGCAGGCAGCAGGCGTTCCTGTATCGAAAGACTGTTTTGATCCAACATATAGGTATGCATGGGATGAGACAGAGGATAATGACTGGTTTTACTTTACAAAAATATACAAGAATGAAGAAATAAATCTTGTTACGGTCAATGCTAGTCTGGATGAAGAATATTCTACAAACAGACTTCTGGCGCAGTTTAGATTTGATGTAAATGGTGAGAAAAAATATGGAGTAGTACTTCCTCGATACATTCATCTGGATGAATTCGAAGGTTTAACAGCCGGAATTGATGGAAATAAACATCGTTTATTTTATGTAGACTGGTGGACAAATGAAGAGAAAATAAAAGCTGTTGAGATTCCTGCATACTATGAGTTCTCAGGTCAATCTCTGAACAGCATCGCATCTGCACAAATTTCTACAATCAAGACTCAACTTTATACAGGTAAGGCGCTTAAACCGTCAGTAACAGTAACCTTAAACGGCAAGAAACTGAAAGCCGGAACAGACTACACCGTTTCCTATGCAAATAACACAAAAGCCGGCTCCACAGCATCTGTGATCATTACAGGTAAAGGCAATTATGTTGGCACAGCGATTCAGAATTTCGAAATTGCGGCGATTCCGGCAAAAGGAAAGGTATACACATCCGGAAACCTGAAATACAAGGTAACTAAATCCGCATACAAGAATGGAACAGTAAGCGTTTATGCTCCGGCAGAGAAAACTCTTACAAGTGCATCTGTTCCTGCAACAGTAAAAATTAATGGTTATACATTTAATGTAACAGCAATTGGTGATAAAGCATTTAATGGCTGCACAAAACTGAAAAAAGTCACGATAGGATCCAAAGTAACCACAATTGGAAAACAGGCGTTTAACGGATGTAAAGCGCTGACTTCCATTACAGTTAATTCTAAAGTGCTCAAAACAGTAGGAGCATCTGCATTAAAGGGAATTTCTGCTAAGGCAGTAATCAAAGTTCCGGCAGCAAAATTAAGTGCATACCAGAAGCTTTTCAAGGGCAAAGGACAGAAAAATTCTGTAAAGATTACAAAATAAGAAATAGAAACAAAGATTATATAGCTAAAACCATACAGTTAAAATTATATAGAGGCAGAATCAGTAAAAATTTCTGCTACACATAAAAAGATAGTTCTTGAAGAAGAAGCCCGGAATTAGTGTACCGACAAGATTGTTTCAAGAATCAACTTGTCGGTACATCAGAGTTGTTGTCATGAGCAATTCTGTTTCCGGGTTTCATTTACCTGTATTTCTTTGGAAAATTCAGGTGATAAGATGGATTTAAAATGTATGAACAATTAGAAAAATAAAAAAAATTAAAAAAGTTTCAAAAAAGGTGTTGACATCCGACAAAATCCATTATATAATAGCAAAGCAAGTTACGGAGCGGACAACAAATAAGCCGCCTGAAACAAGCACAATATGGAATCTTAGCTCAGCTGGGAGAGCATCTGCCTTACAAGCAGAGGGTCATAGGTTCGAGCCCTATAGGTTCCATATCTTAAAAGAAAATGGCGAGATAGCTCAGTTGGCTAGAGCACACGGTTCATACCCGTGGTGTCGAGGGTTCGAATCCCCCTCTCGCTACTTGACAGAGAAATCTGTCACCAAAAAATATGGAATCTTAGCTCAGCTGGGAGAGCATCTGCCTTACAAGCAGAGGGTCATAGGTTCGAGCCCTATAGGTTCCATATCTTAAAAGAAAATGGCGAGATAGCTCAGTTGGCTAGAGCACACGGTTCATACCCGTGGTGTCGAGGGTTCGAATCCCCCTCTCGCTACTACACGAAAGATGAGTCTGTAAATCGAGTGAAAGGTTTACAGGCTTTTTTATATTGCCGGCATATTCATACAAAAATATACAAAATTTCTTTTTACTATTGCCATAATCCCCAAAATCCTTTATAATGCAAAAAGGTGAAAGCAAAAGTTCATTGTAATGACAGTAGTATGAAATGATAACAGGGTGGTTATTCAAAAAAGGATAACTGCCTTGTTTTTGATTATAGGAAAAATCGCTATTGTAAAACCTTTTGCCGAATCACATCAACATTCACGAAAGAGAGGGAAAGGAATGGAGAAACAAGAGAAAAACACAGTAACACCCTACGACCTTGATGGAAGGCCGCCACTGAAGCTGGCGATTCCTCTTGGTTTGCAGCATGTGCTGGCTATGTTCGTAGGTAACCTTACACCGCTTCTGATCATCACAGCAGCCTGTGGAATCGAAGCCGGCGGAGAACTGCAGGTAGCACTTCTGCAGAATGCCATGCTGATTGCAGGTATTGTAACATTGGTTCAGGTATTTACCATAGGACCTGTGGGTGGTAAACTCCCCATCGTTATGGGAACCAGTTCCGGTTTTATTGGCGTATGCCAGAGTGTTGCAGGAGTCATGGGTAATGGAGTGGTTGCGTATGGTGCAATTATGGCGGCATCCTTTATCGGCGGTCTTTTTGAAACTGTACTGGGAAGCTTCCTGAAACCACTGAGAAAATTTTTTCCGTCAGTTGTAACAGGAACCGTTGTATTATCAATCGGTCTTTCACTGATCGCTGTTGGTATCAGTTCTTTTGGAGGAGGAAGTTCCGCTAAGGACTACGGTTCTCTGGAGAATCTGTTTGTAGGTTTTGTAGTTCTGGTTGTAATTGTCGTATTAAAACATGGAACAAAAGGATTTACAAGCTTTGCATCAATTCTGATCGGTATTATCGTAGGATATGTGCTGGTAAGTATTATGGCAGCAGTTCTTCCTACCACATTTACCTATGTGGATGATGCAGGTGCAACAGTAGAAGCTACCAAATCCTGGGTTCTTAACTGGGATAAAGTAGCAAGCGCATCCTGGTTTGCAGTGCCGAAGATCATGCCTGTCAAATGGGTATTTGATGCAAGGGCAATCGTTCCGATCTGCATCATGTTTATTGTAACAGCTGTAGAGACTGTAGGTGATATTTCCGGTATCACAGAGGGCGGTCTTGGAAGAGAAGCTACAGACAAAGAACTTTCTGGCGGCGTTATGTGCGATGGTCTTGGATCTTCACTGGCAGCAGTATTTGGCGTACTTCCGAATACTTCTTTTAGCCAGAACGTAGGTCTGGTTGCAATGAACAAGGTTGTAAACCGTTTTTCAATTGCAACAGGCGGTATTTTCCTTATCGCATGTGGTCTGTTTCCTAAGCTTGCAGCACTGATCTCCATCATGCCTCAGAGTGTACTGGGCGGTGCGGCAGTTATGATGTTCTCATCTATTGTTGTCAGCGGTATCCAGCTTATCACAAAATGGCCGGTAACTCCGAGAAACGTAACAATTGTCTCCGTTGCACTTGGTCTTGGCTATGGACTGGGGGCAAACTCAGCAGTCCTTGCACATATGCCGCAGGCAATCACATTGATCTTCGGCGGTTCAGGAATCGTACCTGCAGCACTGTTTGCTATCATTCTGAATATCGTGCTTCCACCGGATGAGAAATCCGAAGTTGAGATTGCAGAAGAGATTCTTGACATGAAGAAAAAAGAGACACAGAAGAAATAGCAGCAGAATCAACTTGTTGGCACACTGGGATTGTTCGAAAGTGAATAAGTAAAACAATAAAAAGCGCGAAACCGGGAATATCTGGTTTTGCGCTTTTATTCAGATTATAGTAAATGATTATCTGGTGCAGATATGTGGTGAAAGCAGACTGCAGATATCTGTAATGAATTTCCTGATAATGGTTACTGTTCACTCTGTTCACAGCAACACGCTTCGCAATGCAGGAAATATGAACCTCTTTGTGCAAAGCCCAAGGAGTATCGTTTGCTTTGCAAACTTAATTTATGCTAATCGCATAAATTCGCGCGGTATGTCTCGGGTTTTCTGTGGCCTTCGTTCACAAAAAACACCTCGCGGGATATTACCAGTGAACAGTAACTGATAATGATAAAAATATGTTATTGAATGAAATTCAGGGTTGACAAATATAGTTTCCGGTGGTAAATTAAGTGTAAATTTAACAGATTAAACCGATGAAGCGGAAGTCAAAGCAGTCATGCGCGCACAGAGAATCCGGGAAGGTGAGAGCCGGGTGGAAATGCAGTCTGCCAAATGGACCGCTGAGGGCACAGTGAAAGGTTGAAGATTACAGAGCAGACTAAGTATCCTGTGACGTGAGGCATACGTCAGTTGCCGGGAATATGAAGGTATTTCGCAAAGAGTACGGTTCAAACCGTAAATCAAGGTGGCACCGCGGGTGAAGTATATACGCTCGTCCTTGACAGAAAAGATAATTCTGTCAAGGGCGGGCTTTTTTATGTTCCTGGCAGAAACTGAATTAATCACAGGAGGTGTTTCCATGTATCCAACATTAGAAACCATCAGGCAGCTTGCACGGACAAAAGAATATCGTCGTATTCCTCTGTGCAGAGAACTTTATGCAGACAGATATACACCGGTAGAGGTAATGCGCATTTTGCGAAAAGCCAGCCGTCATTGTTACCTGCTGGAAAGTGCCAGCCAGACAGAAGTGTGGGGCAGGTATTCTTTCCTGGGGTATGAACCGTCCATGGAGATTACCTGTACAGACGGAACATTGAAGATCCGGACAACCGATGCTGAGAGAAAAACAGAGGAAACCGTAAGGCAGGTCACACATCCCGGTGATACTCTCAGAGAAATCATCCGGAAATATAAAACTCCGGTAATGGAAAAGATGCCTCCTTTTACAGGCGGTCTGGTAGGATATTTCTCCTACGATTATATCAAATACAGTGAACCAAAGCTGAAACTGGAGGACAGGGAACAGCAGGATTTCAGGGACATGGATTTAATGCTTTTTGATCAGGTGATCGTATTTGACCATTTCAGACAGAAAGTACTTCTGATTACAGGTGTGATGGCAGATGATCTGGAAGCCTCCTACGAGAAAGCAGTAAAGAAATTGGAGGAAATGGCGCAGCTGATCCGAAACGGGGAGCATATGGAATTTGAACCGCTGAGACTTCAGTCAGAAATACAGCCGAAATTTCCGAAAGAAAAATATGCAGAGATGGTGGAGAAAGCCAAACATTACATCAGAGAAGGTGATATTTTCCAGGTAGTACTTTCCAATCCCATGCGTGCGAAAGCAACAGGAAGCCTGTTTGATACTTACCGGGTTCTTCGGGCATCTAATCCTTCTCCTTATATGTTTTATTTCTCCAGTGATGACATTGAACTGGCAGGTGCTTCCCCGGAAACCCTTGCGAAGCTGGAAAATGGCACCTTAAGTACCTTCCCTCTGGCAGGAACCAGACCAAGAGGAAAGACAAGAGAAGAGGATAAAGAACTTGAAGAGGGACTTCTGAAAGATGAGAAAGAGCTGGCAGAACACAATATGCTGGTAGACCTGGGAAGAAACGATATTGGAAAGATCAGCAAGATCGGAACTGTAAAAGTAGAAAAGTATCTCTGCGTAGAACGTTTTTCCCATGTAATGCATTTGGGCTCCACAGTAACAGGAATCATCCGGGATGATAAAGACGCTGTGGATGCAGTAGACGCAATCCTTCCGGCAGGAACCCTTTCCGGAGCACCCAAATTCAGAGCCTGCCAGATCATCGAGGAACTGGAACAGAGCAAACGAGGCATTTACGGAGGCGCCATCGGATATCTGGATTTTGCAGGAAATCTGGATACCTGTATTGCCATCCGCCTGGTTTATAAGAAAAACGGAGAAATCTGTATCCGTTCAGGTGCCGGAATCGTGGCAGACAGTGTACCGGAAAAGGAATTTCAGGAATGCTGCAACAAGGCAAGAGCAGTGGTACAGGCAATTGAACAGGCACAGGAGGGATTAGAATGATATTACTGATCGATAATTATGACAGCTTTTCCTACAACTTATATCAGCTCATCGGCGCAGTGGAACCGGATATCAAAGTAGTGAGAAACGATGAGTGTACACTGGAAGAAATCGCAGAGATGAAACCGGAAGCCATCATTTTATCCCCTGGTCCGGGAAGGCCGGAGGATGCAGGTATCTGTATTCCGGCGATTAAAGAATTTGCAGGAAAAATCCCCATTCTGGGTGTGTGCCTGGGACATCAGTCCATCTGCGAAGCTTTTGGAGGAACCGTTTCCTATGCAAAGGAACTGATGCATGGAAAGAAAAAACTGATGTATAAAACAGGAGAAAGCCGGCTTTTCAAGGACCTGCCGGATACCTTTGCAGCAGCCAGATATCATTCCCTGGCAGCGTTAAAGGATACCCTGCCTGCAGAACTTAAGGTGACAGCAGAGTCAGAGGACGGAGAGGTCATGGCAGTGGAACATACAAAATATCCTGTGTTCGGAGTACAGTTTCATCCTGAATCGGTAATGACACCGGACGGCAGAGTGATGATAGAGAACTTTATGGAGGTAGTGAGAAATGATTAAGGAAGCCATTATTAAATTATCAAAGAAACAGGATTTAGCTTATGCGGAAGCAGAAGCTGTAATGGACGAGATTATGAGCGGTCAGGCAACACCTGTACAGATGTCTGCTTATCTTACTGCATTAGCTTTAAAAGGAGAGACAATTGATGAGATCACAGCTTCCGCAGCAGGAATGAGAGCTCACTGTATCAAACTTCTCCACAACCTGGATGTGCTTGAAATCGTGGGTACCGGCGGAGACGGTTCTAATTCCTTCAATATTTCCACTACTTCTTCTCTGGTGATCGCAGCAGGCGGTGTTCCGGTTGCAAAACATGGAAACAGGGCAGCATCCTCCAAATCCGGTGCAGCAGATGTTCTGGAAGCACTGGGAGTGAAGATTACACTGACGCCGGAACGCAGTGCAGAGATCCTGAAAAAGATCAACATCTGCTTCCTGTTTGCGCAGAATTATCACATTGCAATGAAATATGTGGCACCAATCCGTAAAGAGCTAGGAATCCGTACTGTATTTAACATTCTTGGACCGTTAAGTAATCCGGCAGGTGCAAACATGGAACTGATGGGAGTTTACGATCAGTCACTGGTGGAGCCACTGGCACAGGTTATGGCAAATCTGGGTGTTAACAGAGGAATGGTTGTCTATGGACAGGACAGTCTGGATGAGATTTCCATGTGCGCACCTACTTCTGTATGTGAGATCAGGGATGGCAAATTTACTTCCTATGAGATCACACCGGAACAGTTTGGATATGAGAGATGTGAGAAGGGTGCCCTGACAGGTGGTACACCTGCAGAAAACGCAGAGATCACAAAAGCAATCCTGAAAGGTGAGGAAAAAGGTCCGAAGCGTCAGGCGGTATGTTTAAATGCAGGTGCAGCACTCTATATCGCAGGAAAAGCCGCTTCCATAGAAGAAGGAGTGAAGCTGGCAGAATCCCTCATCGACAGCGGTGCAGCACTGAAAAAACTGGGAGAATTTGTAGAAGAGACAAATAAATAAAAAGCAACCCCAAATTACTAATGTAAAGGAAATCTGTAACTGTCCGGTAATCTGCTGACTGTGGATATACAGAACAGTTACAGAAAAATCATAGAGATTATGAAGAATATATTAGAAGAAATAGCAGCCAGAACAAGAGAAAGAATTGCAAAAGAAAAGTCCTGTATTTTTGTTTCGGAGCTGGAGAACCGGATTCAGGAAGTAAATAAAAATGCAAGGCAGAAAATCACATTTCTCCAGGCATTACAAAAAGACGGTATGTCCTATATCTGCGAGGTAAAGAAAGCCTCCCCCTCAAAGGGACTGATTGCACCGGATTTTCCATATCTGGCAATTGCAAAGGAATATGAACAGGCAGGTGCAAGTGCAATCTCCTGTCTCACAGAACCTTTTTATTTCAAGGGAGCAGACCAGTATCTGAGAGAAATCGCAGCCGCTGTACAGATACCTGTACTCCGCAAGGATTTTACAGTAGATGAATATATGATCTATCAGGCGAAATCCCTTGGTGCTTCCGCGGTATTGTTTATCTGCGCCATTCTGGATGACGGAGAATTAAGAGCATACAGACAGCTTGCAAAAGAGCTGGGACTGGATGCACTGGTAGAAGCACACGATGAGTACGAAGTGGACAGGGCCTTAAATCTCGGGGCAGAGATCGTGGGAGTCAATAACCGGGATCTGAGAACCTTTCAGGTAGATATGAACAACAGCATTCGCCTGAGAAAAATGGCACCGGACAATGTGGTTTTTGTTTCCGAGAGCGGAATCCGCACCCCGGAGGATATCCGGCTTCTTTATGAGAATAAAGTGGATGGGGTACTGATCGGTGAAACACTGATGCGAAGTCCGGACAAGAAAGCAGCACTGGAAAGCCTGAATGGCAGCCCGTTACGCTGAAAGATCGAATATTATCTGAGAGGATAGAATATGACCAGAGAACAACAGCAAAGAACCAAAATCAAAATCTGTGGTCTGAAACGCCCGGAAGACATTACCTATGTAAATGAAGCAAAACCTGACTACTGCGGATTTATCATAGAATTTCCGAAGAGCAGCAGAAATGTTACAGGTGCATTGGTGAGAGAACTTACTGCAAAACTTAATCCGGACATTATCCCTGTAGGTGTTTTTGTAAATGCAGCACCTGAGCGTGTGGAGGAACTGCTTCTTGACGGAACTATCCATATTGCACAGCTTCATGGACAGGAAGATGAGGCATATATACGGAGAATCCAAAAGAATACAGGTCATCAGGTTATAAAGGCCTTTTCCGTAAAAACAGCTCAGGATATTGAAAATGCCCTGAAAAGTCCGGCAGATTATATACTGCTTGATCAGGGTGGCGGTGGAACCGGACAGACCTTTGACTGGTCACTGATCCCGGAGATAGACAGACCGTTTTTCCTGGCAGGAGGACTGGGTGCAGATAATCTGGAAACAGCCGTCCGGACTATTCATCCTTATGCAGTAGATCTGAGCAGCAGTGTGGAGACGGATGGAATGAAAGACAGAGATAAGATTTTGAAGGCAGTTCAACTGGTGCATATAAAATAAGATAACCGAATCAAGTAAGTCACCTGCTTCAATTGCGAAAAGCAATAAGCAGTGGGTGGGGACTTGCTTGTATCAGGAGGAGTGCAAGCTCCTTCTGATAAACTGCGGAGCAGTTATTCGGTGTAGAGCCGCGTAGCGAAGCGGATTGCGAATATCCGCTTGACTAATTCAGAAAGAACATAGAATACTCTGACCGACCATCTGACAGGCCAGGGATTACATACATAAAAGGAGGACATATACAGATGTCAAAAGGAAGATTCGGCATCCATGGAGGACAGTACATTCCGGAAACACTGATGAATGCTGTCATCGAATTGGAGGAAGCCTACAACCATTATAAAGATGATCCGGAGTTTAACGCAGAGCTTACAGAGCTTCTGAACGAATATGCAGGAAGACCATCTCGTCTCTACTTTGCATCCCACATGACAGAAGATCTGGGTGGAGCAAAAGTATACTTAAAGAGAGAAGACTTAAACCATACAGGTGCTCACAAAATCAACAATGTACTTGGTCAGGTACTTCTTGCAAAAAAAATGGGCAAGACCCGTGTCATTGCAGAAACAGGCGCAGGTCAGCATGGTGTGGCAACAGCAACAGCAGCAGCTCTTATGGGTATGGAATGTGAAATCTTCATGGGAAAAGAAGACACAGAACGTCAGGCATTAAATGTATACAGAATGCGTCTTCTGGGTGCAAAGGTCAATGCAGTTACTTCCGGTACTGCAACACTGAAGGATGCTGTTTCCGAGACAATGAGAGAGTGGACAAACCGTATTTCCGATACACATTATGTACTTGGTTCTGTAATGGGACCTCATCCGTTCCCTACAATTGTTCGCGATTTTCAGGCCGTGATCTCCAAAGAAATCAAAGAGCAGATCCTTGAAAAAGAGGGCAGACTTCCGGATGCAGTTCTTGCATGTGTAGGTGGTGGATCCAATGCGATCGGAACATTCTACAATTTTATCAATGACAAAGATGTCCGTCTGATCGGATGTGAGGCAGCAGGACGTGGCGTAAATACGGCAGAGACAGCAGCTACCATTGCAACCGGCAAACTGGGAATCTTCCATGGGATGAAATCTTATTTCTGCCAGGATGAATATGGTCAGATCGCACCTGTATATTCCATTTCCGCAGGTCTGGATTATCCGGGAATCGGACCGGAACATGCGCATCTCTATGATACAGGACGTGCAGAATATGTACCTGTCACAGATGAAGAAGCAGTAGAAGCATTTGAGTATCTTTCCAGAACAGAGGGAATCATTCCTGCCATCGAAAGTGCTCATGCAGTCGCTTACGCAAGGAAAATTGTTCCACAGATGAGAAAAGACCAGATCGTGGTCATTACAATTTCCGGACGTGGAGATAAGGACTGCGCAGCAATCGCACGTTACAGAGGGGAGGATATCCATGAATAAGAGAATTACAGAAGCATTTGAAAAAGGAAAGGCATTTATCCCGTTTATTACCTGTGGAGATCCGTCTCTGGAAGTGACAGAGCAGCTTGTCTATGCAATGGAGGAAGCTGGTGCAGACCTGATCGAGCTTGGGATTCCGTTTTCTGATCCTACAGCAGAGGGACCGGTGATCCAGAGAGCAAATGTGAGAGCACTTTCTGGTGGTGTGACTACAGATAAGGTATTTGACATGGTGGTAAAGATCAGAAAGAACAGTTCTGTTCCTATGGTGTTTATGACTTATGCAAACGTGGTATTTTCTTACGGAACGGAGCGGTTTATTAAAACAGCTGCAGAAATCGGAATGGATGGTTTGATTCTGCCGGATGTGCCATTTGAGGAAAAAGAAGAGTTTGACAGTGTATGTAAGAAATACGGTATTGATCTGATCTCTCTGATTGCGCCGACTTCTCATGAGAGGGTCGCACAGATTGCGAAGGATGCGGAAGGGTTTGTGTATTGTGTTTCTTCTCTTGGTGTTACAGGAACAAGAACTAATATTACTACAGATATCGGGGCAATGGTGAAGCTGGTAAAACAGGCGAAAGATATTCCTTGTGCAGTTGGATTTGGAATTTCTACGCCGGAACAGGCGAAGAAGATGGCGGCGCAGTCAGATGGAGCGATTGTAGGATCTGCAATTGTGAAGTTGTGTGCACAGTATGGCAGGGATTGTGTGCCCTATGTGAAAGAGTATGTGAAGTCTATGAAAGATGCTGTAATGGAAGCTTAGGAATTAAAAAGGGACGCGCAGAAACATATTTCATTTCGTGTGCGGTTTCGGAGCCTAAGAACTTCTAAGTTGCTAAAAATATGCTAAAAACATAAGAAAAATGACCCAAACTCGCCGCATGCTGCGGCTCAGACAGTGGGTCATTTTTCTTATAACGCATATTTTTATCAGCTAAGAAGTTCTAAGACTCCTGCAAATGCACACGAAATGAAATATGTTTCTGCGCTGTGTATTGGTATGAACTGGAGTAATTTTTATCTTTTATAAGAAAGACCTCAGAATTTGCAGAACTCCGTTTTCCCAGTAGGGCGGGCAGGTATTTTTGGCGGCAGCCCGGACTTCGGGGCGGGAGTTGGAGACTGCGTAGCTGAGACCGGCATTCTGAAGCATTTCAATATCGTTGAGGTTATCTCCGAAAGTGCAGGTTTCGTCAGGTGAAATTCCCAGATATTCCTGAAGGAAAGCAACGGAAGGACCTTTGCCGGAACCTGGGGCAGTACAGTCCATCCATTCCTTGCCGGCGGCAGCCATAACTGTTTTGTCTTTCCAGGTGGGAGTGAATAAAGGGGCACACATTTCCTCACAGGCGTTGGGGTGGTAGACAGCAAATTTGTTTACCTGCTGCCCCTCGAGTTTTAACATTTCCGGAACTTCATGGATATCATATCCGTAAGAATCTCTTAGCCAGTGAAACATCTGGCTGCCTCCGTCTTCTGCGAAACAGCGTTCAGGTGTGGAAATAAAATAATCACAGGAAGGCATATTCTCTCTTACCATAGAACACATTCCTTTCCAGATTTCGTCCGGCAGAGTATCCACTTTCAGAATCTCCTTCGGAGTCCGTACAACAGTTCCTCCGTCAGAGATATAAAGCAGTCTGTCTGCGACAGGGGCAAACAGCTTCCTCTCACTTCGATATTGCCGCCCTGAGCATGCCACAAACACAATCCCCTTATCAATCAGCCTTCCGATAACCTCCATATACTCCCCGTCAATAGCCAGAGTCCCATCCTTCACCAGAGTCCCATCTATATCTGAAGCAATCAATTTAATCATATGAATAAGAAATCCTTTCTATAATAAATACAATAGGCATTTGCGAAACTCTGAACCTATTGAAAATACTGGTTTTTCGTTTTACAATTACCTAATAAATACAATCCCCATTTTATCACGCCAAAATATAACTTGCCATAAAAAATTTAGAAAAATTGCAACTATTCACCAGTCCCGGTTCATGCGTTACCATACTGCAAAATGTTCTGTGAGGAAATCTCATTTGCATAGCCTGTCGTTGCAAGGCGCATTATTGTGAACGAAGTGAGCAGTAACAGCGCGGCAGTCCCGCACCTGAAACCAAAAATATTTCCTGTCGTCCCCAATTTTTTTGCCCGCCAAACCCCATTGACTTTTCCACCCTTTTTTCTTATATTATATAAATAGAAATCTGCGTACTCTGAAAACTACGCATTTAAACCCTGAAAAAAGGAGAGTTGCTCGAAATGAACAAAAAAATGCTCTTTGTTTTCAATCCCAAGGCAGGCAAAGGCAAGATCAAAACAAACCTGCTTGATATAGTAGATATTTTCAACAAAGGCGGTTATGAAGTCATTATCTATTCCACACAGAAACCAAAAGATGCCTACGAGAAAGCCAAAGAATACGAATCCAAAGTAGATCTTATCGTATGCAGCGGCGGAGACGGGACTCTTGATGAGGTGGTTACCGGAGTAATGGAAAAGAAGAGTTCCATTCCCATCGGATACATTCCGGCAGGAAGCACCAACGACTTTGCAAACAGTCTCTTTATGCCGAAAAGCATGACAGATGCCGCTTCCATGATCATGGAAGAGAAACTTTATCACTGTGACATCGGCAGATTCAATAACCAGAGCTTTACATATATAGCAGCTTTCGGTCTTTTCACAGATGTAGCCTATCAGACAGATCAGGATCTCAAGAATATCCTTGGCCATGTAGCCTATCTTCTTGAGGGAGTGAAACGCCTTTTTGATATCAAATCATACCATATGAGAATTGAATCCGAAGAATTAACTGTGGAGGATGACTTCATCTTTGGAATGATCACCAATTCCCGTTCAGTGGGAGGGTTCAAGAACCTTACAGGCAAGAACGTGGATATGAATGACGGACTTTTTGAAGTCACCATGATCACAAGACCGAAGAATCCGCTGGAATTGCAGGAGATCATGACTGCAATGCTGACAGCAGAGGACAATACAGATCTGATCCATTCTTTTAAATCAGCCAGGGTGACCATTACCTCAGAAGAACCGGTACCATGGACTCTGGACGGTGAATACGGCGGCAGTCATACACAGATAGAGATTGAAAACTGCCACGAAGCACTGAATCTGTATCTGAAAAGTACAAAAAATGAGGAAACCAGATCAATTGGAATTTCCCCGTTAATAAATAAAAAGGAGAAATAAAATGGGTGAGTATATCAATGTAGTAGAGACTTTTGGATGTGACGTGTTTAATGATTCCGTCATGCAGGCACGACTTCCGAAGAAGATCTACAAAGAATTGAAAAAAACCATAGAAGAGGGCAAAGAACTGTCTATGGAAATTGCGGATGTAGTAGCACACGAGATGAAAGAATGGGCCATCGAGAAAGGTGCCACACATTACAGCCACTGGTTCCAGCCCCTTACAGGTGTGACAGCAGAGAAACACGATGCTTTTATCACTGCTCCGATGGATAACGGCAAGGTCCTGATGTCTTTCTCCGGAAAAGAACTGATCAAAGGTGAACCGGATGCATCTTCTTTCCCGTCCGGTGGATTAAGAGCAACTTTTGAGGCGAGAGGATATACAGCATGGGACTGTACATCACCGGCTTTTGTCCGTCATGATGCAGCAGGCGGAACACTCTGTATTCCTACTGCATTCTGTTCCTATACGGGAGAAGCACTTGACCAGAAGACACCACTTCTTCGTTCTATGGAAGCAATCAACACCCAGGCACTCCGTCTGTTGAGACTTTTCGGAAATACAACTTCTAAGAAAGTAACTCCGTCAGTAGGAGCAGAGCAGGAATATTTCCTGATCGATAAAGAGAAATGGCTTCAGAGAAAAGACCTGATCTATACAGGCAGAACTCTTTTTGGAGCTATGCCTCCGAAGGGACAGGAAATGGATGACCATTACTTTGGAAGTATCCGTCAGAGAATTTCCGCATACATGAAAGAGGTAAATGAAGAATGTTGGAAGCTTGGAATTCCTGCAAAGACACAGCATAATGAGGTTGCCCCTGCACAGCATGAGCTTGCACCGATTTATGCACCGGTCAATATCGCAGCAGACCAGAACCAGATGATGATGCGTATTCTTAAAAAGGTTGCCAGCCGCCATGGAATGCGCTGTGTCCTTCATGAGAAACCATTTGCAGGTGTGAATGGCTCCGGTAAGCATAACAACTGGTCTCTTACCACAGATGACGGAATCAATCTTCTGGATCCGGGCAAAACACCTCATGAAAATATTCAGTTCCTTCTGGTCCTCACCTGTATCCTGAAAGCAGTAGATGAACATGCAGATCTTCTGCGTGAATCTGCGGCAGATGTGGGAAATGACCAGAGACTTGGCGGCCATGAGGCACCGCCGGCAGTGATTTCCGTATTTCTTGGAGAGCAGCTGGAGGATGTTCTGGAACAGCTGGTCAGCACAGGAACAGCAACTCACAGTAAAAAGGGAAGTAAGCTGGAAACAGGTGTTAAGACTCTGCCTGATTTCATGAAGGATGCCACAGATCGTAACCGTACTTCACCTTTTGCTTTCACAGGAAATAAATTTGAATTCCGTATGGTGGGCTCAAGAGATTCTATTTCCGCATGTAACGTAGTCCTGAATACGATCACGGCAGAAGTATTTAAGGAAGTATGTGACCGCCTGGAAAAAGCTCCTGATTTCGAGCTGGCGGTACATGACCTGATCAAAGAATATGCCACAGATCATCAGAAGATCGTATTTAACGGAAACGGCTATGCGCCGGAATGGGAGAAAGAAGCTAAACGCCGCGGACTTCCGATCCTTCCGAGCATGGTGGATGCAATCCCTGCACTTACTACAGAGAAGGCAGTGAAACTCTTTGAATCTTTTGATGTATTCTCAAGAGCTGAGCTTGAATCACGTGCAGAGATTAAATATGAGATTTACTCTAAAGCAATCAATATTGAAGCAAAGACCATGATCGACATGGCAACCAAGCAGATCATTCCGGCAGTTATCAGATATACCACTGTTCTTGGCGAATCTATCAATACAGTGAAAACAGCGGGCGAAGGACTGATCGATGTAAGTGTACAGCTTGATCTGCTCAAGAAAGCGTCAAAACTCTTAAAGGCTGCGAACAGTGCCATGAGTAAGCTGAGCAAACTGGTTGAGAAGACCCCGGAATATGCAGAGGGACGGGACAGAGCCGTATTCTGCAGAGAAAAGGTGGTTCCTGCAATGGAAGCTTTACGTGAGCCGGTGGATGAACTGGAAATGATCGTAGATAAGGAAATGTGGCCGATGCCTTCTTATGGAGATCTTGTATTTGAAGTATAATGTTGTAAAAATATAAAGAAGAATGCTATAATGAAAGGGTCGTGAATCTGTAAAAGATAAGCGGCCTTTTTCTATAACACAAACTGGACTATAATAGTTATATAAAGGAGAACTAAATGGAAGAACTGAAATTTCTGGAGGAGCAGCAGGTAGCCCCTGAACTGATAAAGAGAGTAGAAGAATTCCGTAGCCGGTATGAAGTGGCACCGGAAACAGCAGGCAGGATTGTGAAACCATCCATTCCATTTTACGGAAAAGACATTCTGGAAATGGCCATTGCCGGACTGCTCAAAGGGGAGAATCTATTACTCACCGGTCCGAAGGCAACAGGAAAAAATATCCTTGCAGAGAACCTGGCATATATTTTCAACCGTCCCGCGTACAATGTTTCTTTTCATGTAAATACTAACAGCGGAGATCTGATCGGCACAGACACTTTCGTGGACAACGAAGTTAAGCTCCGCAAAGGAACTATCTATCAGTGTGCAGAATACGGTGGTTTCGGAATCCTCGACGAGATCAATATGGCAAAGAACGATGCAGTTTCCGTTCTTCATGCAACTTTGGATTATCGCCGTTCCATCGATGTCCCGGGCTATGACAAAATTGATCTTCATCCGGCTGCCCGTTTTATTGGAACCATGAATTACGGTTATGCAGGAACCAAAGAACTCAATGAAGCGCTGGTATCCAGATTTCTGGTCATAGACATGCCGGCTCAGACTGAAGAATCCCTGGAATTTATTTTCCGCCGGATGTTTCCAAATATAAAAGAAAACGCCAGAACACAGTTCATCGGAGTATTCCTGGATCTTCAGCTCAAAGCCACAAACAGTGAAATTTCCACCAAACCTCTGGATCTGCGAGGTCTCCTTGCAGCCATGAAGATTGTAGAAACCGGACTTTCTCCGAGAAAAGCAGTTACTATGGGAGTGGTGAACAAGACCTTTGACATTTTCGAGAAAGAAATCGTAGAGGATATTGTGAAAACCAGAATTCCGGCAGACTGGACAAGGGATGATGTATATGAAAGATGAGAAAATCGTAGAAATCGACGATTACCGTCTGGAACTGGAAAACAGGATCCGCAATCTCCTCTGGACTATCAGCGGGGATTACACGTTAAATATGAAAGTAGACGTTTCCCTGTATCTGCGCTCAAAAGCAATCGCTCTGTATGACGGCATCAAGCAGGGCGCTCTGGCAAAATATTATGACAGGAATCTGCTGGGTTTATATCTGGTAAAAAAAGTTTTCTGCCAGGCAGGAGAGGGAGAACTGACTGCAGTAGCACAGCTATGTGTAGAAGAAGCAATCGGGGACAAAATCTGTCAGGAACGTCCGGGAGTCCGGGAGATGCAGAAGGAAGCATTCGAGGATATCCTGGATCAGGAGTTTGAACAGATGCCCGCATACGGAGATATTCTCGGTCGCCTGAAGATTGCCATCCTGCGTGACCGTTTACAGAATGGAAACCATTATGTAGAAGAGCGTCTTCGGAAAATCCGCGACATGGTTTACAAAGCCAGAACAGCTGCAGACACTATAGAACTGATCCGTATTATTGACAGTCTTTACAACACTATCATTGATCCGGATTTTGAGAAAGATCATGGAACACTGGAACAGGTTATGGCAGTCACCATGGAAGAACTGACAGAATACGACTGGGAAGATTTTCTCACAGAAGAACTTTATGAGGAAGCTCTGGAGAGTTACATCGAACAGATGACAAATAAGATTACGGACATGGAAGACACTGCTGTCACTGAAGAAATGGAAAAACAGCGCCAGACCAAACACAAAATTACAATTCTCACAGAGGAAGAACTTGAGAAAGCATACACCTATGTTGAGTTGAATTTCGGAAAAACTTATCTGACTCCTGCAGAAGAGAAGCGAATGAATTATCTGATGTGCAGGGAACTTCACAGGGACTGCAGCCTTTATTTTACAGAAGGAATTCTTAAGAATCCGGTCAAACGAAACTATCAGTACGAATATGCAGTGCGATTAAAGAATAAGAATATCTGGCTCTACCATGACAAACACAGAATCGTAAAGCAGAACATCGCATCCCTCACAGACCTTTTACGAAAGACACTGGTGCTGAAAAGCGAGACGCAGGAAGTACTGTCAGACAGAGGAACGATCATTCCGTCCAGACTCTGGCGTGTGGGCAGAAGCAGTGAAGCAAATCTGTTTAAAAGAGAATTGAAATCTGATGCATCTGATTTCGTAGTAGATGTGCTGATCGATGCCAGCGGTTCCCAGATGTCCAGGCAGGGAGATGTGGCATTACAGGCTTATATCATCAGTGAAGCATTAAGCAATGTAAACCTGCCTCACCGTGTCATGAGCTTCTGCACATTCTGGGACTATACGATCCTTCACAGATTCCGTGAGTACGATGATCCACAGTCAGCTAATGAAAATATTTTTAATTATGTAACTTCTTCCAATAACAGGGATGGACTTGCTATCAAAACCGCAGGATACGGTCTGCTTCAGAGATCTGAGGAGAAAAAAATCCTCATTGTATTAAGTGATGGAAAACCATATGATGTCATCGTAAACAGACCTCACGCAAAGAACCCGGAACCTTATATGGGAAAATATGCGATCAATGATACTGCTACAGAAGTGCGGCACCTGCGAAACCTTGGAGTAAGTGTTCTGGGAGTCTTTGCAGGGGAAGAAAAAGACCTTTCCACAGAAAAAAAGATATTTGGCAAAGATTTCGCATATATCCGGGATATTTCGAATTTTTCCAGAATTGTCGGGAGATACATGATTAAACAGTTGGATTCAGATGAATAGACTGACAAAACAGGGCGAAAATATGCTGTTTGAGCGTGCTGATATGTTAAGAGATTATCAAGCTAGCACGTTAATATGGTAAAGTGCATAAAAAACCAGTTTTTTCACCTTGCCTTTTTGTATAAATTTCGCTATAATGTTCTATGTTTATAAATCAATACAAAAGGGAGAGGAAATCATGGACAAAAACAAAGAGTTCAAACCGTATATTCCGGCTGACAAGATCACACCTGAATTTACGGTGACATCCATCATCATGGGTGTTATCCTTGCAGTTATCTTCGGTGCAGCCAATGCTTATCTTGGTCTGCGTGTAGGTATGACTGTATCTGCTTCCATTCCGGCAGCAGTTATTTCCATGGGCGTAATTCGCAAGATCATGAAAAAGAACTCCATTCTGGAGAGCAACATGGTCCAGACAATCGGTTCAGCCGGTGAATCACTGGCAGCCGGTGCAATTTTCACAATGCCTGCTCTGTTCCTCTGGGCAGAAGAAGGACTTTGTGAAATGCCGGGTATCGTGGAAATCACATTAATCGCACTTTGCGGTGGTGTTCTTGGTGTACTTTTTATGGTACCACTTCGTAACGCACTGATCGTAAAAGAGCATGCAACACTTCTTTATCCTGAAGGAACTGCCTGCGCAGATGTTCTTCTTGCAGGTGAAGAGGGTGGTGCAAACGCTGCGACAGTATTCTCAGGTATGGGAATCGCAGCGATCTTTAAATTTGTCGTTGACGGTTTAAAGGTAATCCCTGCAGACGTTGCAGTAGCATTTAAAGGATTCAAAGGTGAAATTGGTATGGAATGCTATCCTGCACTTCTCGGTGTTGGATATATCGTAGGACCAAGAATCGCATCCTTTATGTTTGTTGGTTCTCTTATTGGCTGGATGGTGCTGATTCCGGTAATCTGTCTGTTCGGAGCTGATACAGTTATGTATCCCGGAACAGAAACAATTTCTGCTCTTTATGCAGCAGGCGGAGCATCTAAAATCTGGAGTACTTATGTAAAATATATCGGAGCAGGAGCTATCGCAACAGGTGGTATTATTTCTCTGATCAAATCCCTGCCTCTGATCATTGCAACCTTCCGTGATTCCATGAAGAGCATGAAGGGTGGCAAGAATACAAGTACAGAAAGAACTGCACAGGATCTTCCAATGAACGTTATCCTGATCGGTATTGTGGCAATGGTTGCGATCATTTGGCTTGTTCCGGCTATCCCGGTTAACCCGATCGGTGCGCTGATTATCGTAATCTTCGGCTTCTTCTTTGCAACTGTATCTTCCCGTATGGTTGGTCTTGTAGGAAGCTCCAACAACCCTGTATCAGGTATGGCTATCGCTACACTTCTGATCGCAACAATGGTTATCAAAGCATCAGGCAAAACAGGTATCGATGGAATGAAAGCAGCAATTGCGATCGGTTCCGTAATCTGTATCGTAGCAGCGATCGCAGGTGATACTTCACAGGACTTAAAGACAGGTTATCTTCTTGGTGCAACTCCTAAGAAACAGCAGATCGGTGAGCTTATCGGTGTTGTTGCTGCCGGTCTTGCTATCGGTGGTGTTCTTTATCTTCTGAACACTGCATGGGGATACGGAAGTGCAGAAGTACCTGCTCCTCAGGCAACTCTGATGAAGATGATCGTAGAAGGTATCATGGGCGGAAAGCTTCCATGGACACTGGTATTTATCGGTGTATTCCTTGCAATTGGTCTGGAAATCTTAAGAATTCCGGTTATGCCATTTGCTATCGGTCTTTACCTTCCAATCTACCTCAACGCTGCTATCATGATCGGTGGTGTTGTTCGTATGTTCGTTGACGGCAGAAAGAACGTTGATGCTAAGACTAAAGAGGTACAGGCAACAGACGGTACACTTTACTGTGCTGGTATGATCGCAGGTGAAGGTCTTGTAGGTATCCTTCTTGCAATCCTTGCAGTAGTAAACGTAAGCAGTGTATTTGATCTCTCCGGAAGCATTAACCTTGGTAATGCAGGCGGCGTGATCCTGATGTTACTTATGATCTTAAGCCTTCTGAAATTCAGCATCTGGAATAAGAAGAAAGCCTGATCAGGCGGGGATGATAATATCTAAATGAGTAAAAAGAAAAAAGAAATACAGATCAATTATCTGGATCTCATTCCTGAGCGCAGTGCACAGCTTCGCTGGCATACGGATATCAGGGGGAGAATGGTGCTGGAAATAGAGAATAAGGGCGCGTTTAACACGATCGCCCAGAAGCTGTTTGGAAAACCCAGATATACGAAGATACATCTGGATGACAATGGCACATTTATCTGGCCACTCATAGATGGCAGGAAGACAGTGGAAGATATTGCTGCACTGGTAAAAGACGAATTTGGGGAGAAGGCAGAGCCTTTATATCCAAGGATCGTTAAATACTTCCAGATAATGGAGAGTTATCATTTTGTAAATTTTATCAATAAGCCTGAAAAATAAGGTAAGAATAAGAGCGGGAGCAGTCCTTCATGGATTGCTGCCGTTCTTGTAGTTTATGGAAGAATAATTACGGCACAGTGATAAAGCGGTATCTCTGGCTGATACTCATGAAAGCATAAAACAAATATTATTTTTACAGAATACAAGGAGGCGAATGAATGAAGTTAGTAAATGGAAAAAGATCACAGCTTCTGGAATATCTGATGATCATAGCAGGAACCGGATTAATGGCACTGGCGATCAATTCCGTATTTGATGCATCAGGTATGGTAACCGGAGGCTTTTCAGGTATCGCGATCATTATAAAAGCAGGGAGTCAGAGAATCATTGACGGTGGTATCCCTCTCTGGGTAACAAATATGGGTTTGAACATTCCACTGTTTCTGATCGGATGGAAGATTAATGGATTCTCCTTTGTAAAAAAAGCTTTGATAGGAGAAATTGCTCTGTCCACCTGGCTTGCCATAGAACCTGTATGGAATCTTGCTGGCAATGATCTTCTTCTTGCCGCACTTTACGGTGGTGTGATCCAGGGTGTGGGAATCGGTCTTGTCTTTCTGGGCGGTGGAACAACCGGAGGAACCGATATGATGGCAGCTATCATCCAGAAATATCTGCAGCACTATTCAATCGCACAGATCATGCAGGTTATAGATGCAGGCGTTGTACTGGTGGGTATGTATGTGTTTGGCATCCACAAGGCACTCTATGCGATTATTGCGGTATATCTGGTGACAAAAGTATCCGACGGTTTGATTGAAGGTCTGAAATTCTCAAAAGCTGCCTATATCATTACGGCAAAGCCAAAGGAAATAGCAAATATGATCATGAAAGATCTGGACAGAGGTGTGACAGGCATCAGTGCCAGAGGAATGTACTCAGGACAGGATAAACTGATGCTTTTCTGCGTGGTAAATAAAAAAGAGATCGTAATGCTTAAAGAAAAAGTAGATGAAATTGATCCGGAAGCCTTTGTGATAGTGACAGATGCCAGGGAAGTTCATGGAGAAGGTTTTATTGAAAAAAAGTAACACAAAAAAATATATAAAAAATTGTAAATTTTTTTCTCTTTCCTCTTTCATTTTTGGTAAATATATATTAAAATACAATACAGGTATAAGGTTTTATGGTTAAAACGGAAAATAAACACTATAGGATGAGAAGGGATTAAAATCAGATGATATCGAATCAGGTGCTTCAGAATACTCTTGAAGGGTTAAAAGAGATTTCCAGAACAGAATTTTGTGTACTAGACACAGAAGGTAAAGTGCTTGCAAGTACTTTTGCAGATTTTTCCATTGCAACACAGGGTGTACAGGCTTTCGTAGAATCACAGGCCGACAGCCAGCTTGTAAAGGGGTTCCAGTATTTTAAAGTCTGTGATGACTATCAGTTGGAATATATACTGGTTGCCCATGGCGACGATGAAGATACTTATATGGTCGGCAAGCTCGCCGCTTTTCAGATCCAGAATCTGATCGTAGCGTACAAAGAACGCTTTGACAAAGACAGCTTTATCAAGAACCTTCTTCTTGACAATCTGCTCCTTGTTGACATTTATAATCGTGCGAAGAAACTGCACATTGAGGCAGATGTCCGCCGCGTAGTCATGATCCTTGAAATGCCACAGGAGAAAGACCACAGCTCCATGGAAAGCGTGAAGAGTCTTTTCGGTGGTAAAAGTAAAGACTTTATCACAGCAGTAGATGAGAAGAGTATTATCGTAGTCAAGGAACTTGAAGATGGTGAGAATTATCCTGAGATGGATCAGCTTGCACATACTATCCTTGATACTCTTGGAATGGGAAATGACGGTAAGACACATATGGCATACGGTACTATCGTCAATGAACTGAAAGAAGTATCACGTTCCTATAAAGAAGCCCGCATGGCTCTTGATGTAGGTAAGATTTTCTTCGGAGATAAAGAAGTGATCGCATACAGCTCTCTGGGAATCGGACGACTGATCTACCAGCTCCCGATCCCACTCTGTAAGATGTTTATCAAAGAAATCTTCGGCGGCAAATCCCCGGATGACTTTGACGAAGAGACTCTGGTCACAATTGATAAGTTCTTCGAGAACAGCCTCAATGTTTCAGAGACATCCAGACAGCTTTACATCCACAGAAACACTCTGGTCTACCGCCTCGATAAACTCCAGAAGAGTACAGGTCTTGATCTCCGCGTTTTTGAAGATGCCATTACATTCAAGATTGCACTCATGGTAGTACGTTATATGAAATATATGGAAACACTGGAATACTGATATATTATAATAGAAGGAAAACTTTCAATGCCTGCCACAGCTTTAATTGCTGCCGCAGGCATTTTTGACCTTTACAAATCCAGCCTTGCAGTGTATAGTTAGAAATCGAGATTGCAATTGATAAGGTATGCAATATCCTGAGACATGCAAGCCAAAATTCCATTGCCGCAGGCAATTTGGAATGAATGTTGACTGCATTACTGTGAACATTCTATGAATCCTCAAAAATCTCTTGCAATCCCCAAAAACATACATTACAATAATGTTACAAATCCATTAAACCATTGGAGGAAAAATCTATGATAGATCTTATAGATGTAAGCAAGTCCTATGGTCCCGGCCTTCCGGCAGTGAACCATGCGAACTTACATATAGATAAAGGTGAATTCGTCTTTGTAGTAGGAAACAGCGGTTCAGGAAAAACAACCCTGATCAAACTTCTTATGAAAGAACTGGATTCCACATCCGGCCAGATCATCGTAAGCGGTGAACGTCTGGAAGGAATGAAACACAGAAGAGTAGCCAAATATCGCCGTAAGCTGGGCGTAGTATTTCAGGACTTCCGTCTTCTGAAAGATAGAAATGTATATGAGAACGTAGCGTTTGCCCAGAGAGTAGTCAACCGTCCCACAAGAGTAATCCGCAAACGTGTCCCGGAGGTGCTTCAGGAAGTTGGACTTGCTGTCAAATACAAATCCTTCCCGGATGAACTTTCCGGTGGAGAACAGCAGAGAGTTGCATTGGCAAGGGCGCTGGTCAACCGTCCGGATATCCTTCTGGCAGACGAGCCTACAGGAAACCTGGATCCGAAGACTTCCGAAGAAATCATGAAGCTTCTGGAACAGATCAACGACAGAGGAACCACAGTAGTGGTTGTTACACATAACAAGGATATTGTAAATTCCATGCGCAAACGTGTTGTGACCATGCATGAGGGCTCTATTATAAGTGACGAGAAAGAGGGAGAATATCATGAGGCCTAGTACAATCTGGTACACTCTGAAACAGGGTGTCAAAAATATCAAAAGAAACTGGATGTTTTCCCTGGCTTCCATTATCACCATGGCTGCCTGTATTTTTCTGTTTGGAATCTTTTTCTCCATTGTCAATAATGTGAATAATATTGCACATAAGGTAGAGCAGGAAGTGCCGATCACAGTATTCTTTGAAGAGGGAACTACAAACAAACAGATCAAAGCAATCGGAAAGAAGATCAAGGCACGTCCGGAAGTAGAGAAAATAGAGTATCAGTCAGCTGATGAAGCCTGGGAGGAATATAAAGAGCAGTATTTCCAGGGCTCAGAGGCAGCAGACGGATTTAAGGACGACAATCCTCTTGCAAACTCAGCCAATTATCGTGTGTATATGAATGATATCACGAAGCAGTCAGAACTTGTTTCCTATATACAGGAACTGAAACATGTAAGAAAAGTCAACCAGTCTGAGGAAGCAGCAAAAACACTGGGAAATATCAACAAGCTTGTTTCCTATATTTCCATTGCCATCATTGTATTACTGCTTATTATCTCCATATTCCTGATCAGCAATACGGTATCTGTGGGTATTGCAGTCCGTAAAGAAGAGATCGGAATTATGAAATACATAGGAGCGACAGACGCATTTGTCAGAGCACCATTCCTGCTGGAAGGCATGGTTCTGGGGGTGGTCGGAGCAGCAGTTCCGCTGATCGTGCTTTATTTCTGTTATAATGGGGCAATATCCTATATTTTGACCAGGTTTAATGTGCTTACAGGTGTGGTGGATTTCATCCCGGTATGGCAGATTTACCAGACATTACTTCCAATAAGTCTGGGACTTGGAATTGGAATCGGACTGATCGGAAGTTTCTTTACAACAAGAAAGCATTTAAGAGTATAATAAAAAGCAGATAAGCATGAAGCTGCCGGAACAATGATATCATATCATAAACCGGTGGCTTTTTTTACAGGAGTGCAGACATGAAAAATAAAGAATTTTGGAAAGGTGCAGTAGCAGGAGCACTGGTTGTGACGTGCATCGGTACAGGTGCCTTTGCGGGAACAGGTCTTGCAGCAAAAGGAACAGCTCTTGGTGATCGCAAGTGTACATCAAAGCTGGCATATCTTGAAGAGCTGATCGACAGATACTATCTGGGAGATAAGGATGAAGAAAAGCTTCAGGAAGGGCTTTATGCAGGTCTTCTCTATGGGCTGGATGATCCTTATTCCAGATATTATACAGCAGAGGAATACGATTCTGAGAATTCTTCCAATGAGGGAAGCTATGTGGGGATCGGCATTCTTATGGAGAAGAACAAAGAAGGCGGAGTAAAGATTGTTGAATGCTATGAGGGCGGTCCCGGAGAAAAAGCAGGACTGGAGGAAGGGGACATCATCAGTGCCATTGACGGGGAAGATATTACAGAGGATGAAGTATCTGATGTTGCAGACATTGTCCGCAATTCAGATAAAGACAGTGTGGTGCTTACTGTTCACAGAGAAGGTGCAGAAGATGCCATGGAAATCACAGTCCCTGTCACAGATGTGGAATTACCGTCTGTTTTCCATGAAATGCTGGATTCTAAAATCGGCTACATCCGTATTACACAGTTTACAGGCGTTACCGGCGAACAGTATCAGGAAGCTTTTGATGACCTGCAAAAACAGGGAATGGAGAAAATGATCGTGGATCTCCGCGATAATCCGGGTGGACTTCTTGATTCTGTCTGTGATGTCCTGCGGAAAATCCTTCCGGAAGGACTGATCGTTTACACCGAAGATAAGGACGGAAACAGAGAAGAGGAAAAATGTGATGGCAAAAACGAACTCCGGATTCCGCTTGCAGTCCTGGTAAATGAAAGCAGCGCCAGTGCATCAGAGATTTTTGCCGGTGCAGTGCAGGATTATGGTATTGGAACGATTGTCGGAACAACTACTTACGGAAAAGGCGTGGTACAGTCCATCCGCCAGCTCTCAGACGGAAGTGCCATTAAACTGACTGTTGCCAATTACTACACTCCAAAAGGAAACAACATCAACAAAACAGGAATCAAACCTGATATAGAGGTTTCTCTGGATACCAGCCTGCTGAATAAGAATAAAGACGAGATCACCCATGATGAGGATAATCAGCTGCAGGAGGCGATTAAGGCAGTTGAGAAGGAAAAGTAGTTGTTTGGCTGATAGTTTGATGCTATACTGTATGTAGCTGTATTTATAATAGAAGTATTTTTATTATAGATGAAAAGCCCATTACTGAGCAGGCAGCGGATTTTGCTTCGTAACTGAAAAAATAGTCAAGCGGATATTCGCAATCCGCTTCGCTGCGTAGCTCTACACCGAATAACTGCTTCGCAGTTTATCAGAAGAAGCTTGCACTCCTCCTGATACAAGCAAGCCCCCACCCACTGCTTATTGCTTTTCGCAATTGAAGCAGGGGACTTACTTGATTCGGTTAAACAGTTAATGGGCAGAAAGTGAAAAATATCAGAAAAAGAGGGCGACAACATGAGCGAATATGTGATCACCACCGACAACAATTCAGATCTTCCGGAGGAATATCTCAAAGACCATGGAGTAGGCTGCATGTATCTCAGTTATTCCATGGATGGAAAAAATTATACACATGGAAATTTCCTTCCGGAGCATGAATTTTATGAGGCAATGAGAAACGGTTCCATGCCAACCACAGCACAGGTAAATCCTGAAAATGCAAAAGCACTGCTGGAGCCTTACCTGAAAGAAGGAAAAGATATTCTTCATATTGCATTTTCCTCTGCCTTAAGTGGTACATACAATAGCAGCCGTATCGCAGCAGAGGAACTGATGGAGGATTATCCGGACCGCAAGATCATCGTGGTAGATTCTCTTGGCGCTTCCCTTGGTCAGGGGCTTCTGGTTTACCTTGCACAGGAGAAGAAAGAGCAGGGAGAAGATATGGAGACAGTTGCGAAATGGGCAGAAGAGAACAGGCTTCATATGGTACACCTTTTTACAGTCAACGATTTAAACCACCTATACCGCGGAGGCCGCATTTCCAGAACTACTGCAGTAGTAGGAAGCATGCTGAATATTAAACCGGTTCTTCATGTAGACAACGACGGAAAACTCACTGCCATCGGAAAAGTCCGCGGCCGTAAAAAATCCCTTCAGGAGCTGGTAAAGCTTATGGATGAGAAAATCGGCAGCTATCATGACACTTGCCATACCATCTTTATCAGTCATGGCGACTGCGAAGAAGATGCAAATTATGTGGCAGAGAAAGTAAAAGAAAAATACCAGATCAACACGATTATCATGAATCAGGTAGGAGCCACCATCGGCGCTCACTCAGGTCCGGGAACAATGGCGTTGTTCTTTGTGGGAGATGAAAGATAAATTAGTTTTTTTTGTAAAATGGTTTCATGGTATCATTATCCTGCGGGAAGATAAATGATACTGTGGAACCACTTTTGATATTACAGGAGAATTTTATGAAATTATTAAAAAAAGTATTCGCATGCGCATTCACATTTATATTTATGCTGAGCGTTTCAGGACTGACAGGATATCAGGTAAACGCCTCAGAGGAGCCAAAACATCTGGATATCCTGTTCACCCATGATCTGCATTCTCATTTGAACAGCTTTCAAACGATTGTAGACGGGACACAGCAGGAGACCGGCGGGTTTGCCCGGCTGAAAACATTGATCAATGAGCACGAGAAAGAGAATACAGATACACTCATATTGGATGGCGGAGACTTTTCCATGGGAACTCTGATACAGACTGTATATGACACAGAGGCCGCCGAACTGCGGATGCTTGGATATTTGGGCTGTGATGTGACAACTCTGGGAAATCATGAATTTGATTACGGCTCCGATGGTCTGGCAGATATGCTGAACGCCGCAGTCAGTTCAGGCGAAAACCTTCCCAGGATGGTTGTGTGTAATGTGGACTGGGATGCAATGAAAAAAGCCGGCCTCAGTGAAGGACAGAAACAGATTTATGAAGCATTTCAGACATATGGAGTAAAAGACTATACGGTAATTCAAAAAGGTGATGTAAAGATTGCAGTACTGGGTGTTTTCGGCAAGGATTCTCTGGATTGCGCTCCTACCTGCGAGCTTCTTTTCAAAGACCCGTCAGAAGCAGCCAGAGAAACAGTAGAGGAAATAAAAAAGAACGAAGATGTAGACATGATCGCCTGTGTATCACACAGCGGAACATGGGAGGACGAAAAAGTATCAGAGGACGAAATCCTTGCAAAGAATGTTCCGGACATTGATCTGATCGTCAGCGGACATACCCACACACAGTTGGCAGAACCAATCCTGCAGGGAGATACCTGCATCGTATCTTGTGGAGAATATGGGAAAAACCTGGGAACAATTTCCATGACTCAGAAAGAGAATGGACGATGGGAACCGGATACCTATGAGCTTGTTCCGGTTACGGATGAAATCAAGGCAGATGAAGCCACACAGAAGAAAATAGATGAATTGTCAGATACTGTTGACATTAATTATCTTTCCAATTTTGGTTATACCAGAGAGGAAATTCTGGCAGAGAATGACATTGAATTTAACAGCCTCAGTGAGATGGAAACAAAGCATGAGGAGTTAAATCTGGGAGATATCATATCAGATGCTTATGTATATGCAGTAGAGAATACAGGAGACTCTGACGGAGAAAAAGTAGATGTTGCAATCGTACCTGCCGGAACTGTAAGAGATACTTATACAAAAGGCAATATAACAGTGGAGCAGGTATATAACTCCTTCTCGCTGGGAACAGGAAAGGACGGACTTGCAGGTTATCCTCTGATCAGTGCATATTTAACGGGAAAAGAACTGAAAACAGTGGCAGAGGTAGATGCCTCAATTTCAGATTTTATGACAATAGCCAGATTATATTGCAGTGGAATGAATTTTACCTATAATCCCCACCGCATGATCTTAAATAAAGTAACAGACTGTTATCTGACAGGCAAGGACGGGGAAAGGGAAGAAATACAGGACGATAAATTATATCATGTTGTCACCGACCTGTACACTGGCCGTATGCTTGGCTCTGTTCTGGACAAATCCTATGGCCTGATATCCATCGTCCCCAAAGATAAAAACGGCAATCCCATAGAGAATCTGGAAGATTATGCAGTCATGGATGGAAAGAAAGAACTGAAAGCCTGGGCTGCAATCGCAGAATACATGCAATCCTTTGAAGACACAGACAAAGACGGAATTGCAAATGTGCCGGAATATTATAATACAACACACGAAAGAAAAGTTATAGACAGCAGCAAAAACATCATAAATCTGATAAAACATCCGAATAAATTTGCCATAGCGATTGTCGGAATATGTATTGTGGCTGTTGGGGTGATTTTGTTGCTGATCTTCGGAATTGTAAAGATTATCAGAAGAAGGAGATAGCATTTTACTATAAACATTGCATGATCAGTTGCTCTATCAGGAGGGTAAAAGGAGGATATGTGAAAAGCTATTTCTATTTTGGAAAAAAGAAAAAGACCTCATAATATGAAGCCTTTAAAGGCACACACTGTGCAACTGGAAAAACCAGTGAGTAGTGCAAATCCGTAGGGAAAATTAGAACAGTAGGTTATCTAAATTAAATGATTTTATAAAAAGAAAGCAGGTGAAATGTAATGAACGTTATATGTTTCCATAACCCAGATGAAGAAAATGGCTATTTAAGTAACTGGTATCTTAGTCATTTCACAGTCAACGGAATAGATTTTTCGTCAATGGAGCAGTTTATGATGTATCAGAAGGCATATCGCTTTCATGATGAAGAAATAGCTAATGACATACTTCATACAGATAATGTTGCAGAGATTAAGAAATTAGGTCGTAAAGTACATGCCTATGATGAAAATGTCTGGAATGGTGTAAGGCAGATTATTGTTTATGAGGGATTAAAAGCGAAATTCAGTCAAAATGCAGAATTAAAACGACAACTTGTTGATACAGGTGATGCTGTGTTGGCTGAATGCGCAGTAAGAGATCAAATCTGGGGAATAGGTTTATCCATGGGAGATCCAAACAGGTTTGAGCGAAGCAAATGGAAAGGCAACAATCTTCTGGGATATGCTTTAATGTTAGTGAGAGAACAGTTATAAATTCTGATTCTAGAGATGGAAATAGATAAGAAAAACATTTTTTATGAAATCCAGAATAATAAGGAGTTTTTGAATGAGCAAAAAAATAACGAAAAGAGGAAGGTACATGATGAAAGTATTAATGCTCAACGGCAGCCCGAGAACAAAAGGAAATACATTTATTGCATTAGAAGAAATGAAAAAAGTATTCGAAGTAGAAGGTGTAGAAGCGGAAATTGTACAGGTAGGCAATAAAGATGTAAGAGGATGCATTGCCTGTAGACGTTGTGTGGAACTTGGCAAATGTGTTTTTGATGATGTGGTGAATGAACTGGCACCGAAATTTGAAGAAGCAGATGGAATTGTGGTTGCCAGTCCGGTATATTTTGCTTCAGCGAATGCTACACTGATTGCCACCCTTGACAGACTGTTTTTCAGCACATCTTTTGATAAAACAATGAAAGTGGGCGCAAGCGTGGTCTGTGCAAGACGTGGAGGCTGTTCAGCGACTTTTGATGAGCTGAACAAGTATTTTACCATATCAAACATGCCGATTGCGGCCAGCCAGTACTGGAATTGCATACATGGACGCGAACTGAGAGAAGCTGACAGGGATGAAGAAGGAAAGCAGACCATGCGTGTACTCGCCAGAAATATGACTTTTCTGATGAAGAGTATCGAACTTGGTAAAAAGCAGTTTGGACTTCCGGAAAAGGAAGAACATGCATTCACACATTTTATCAGATAGAGATTCCTGAGTGCTTTTTAAATGAATCGAGTTACCTGCTGCATTTGCGGAGAGCAATAAGCAGTGGGTGGAACAGAGGGAAGGGATAACTATGTATCGTATTTTTATCGTAGAGGATGATGAGATCATCTCAGAAGTACTGAAAAAGAATCTTTCGTCCTGGGGATATGATGTATCCTGTGCGGAGGATTTTTCCAATATTATACAGGAATTTGTACGCAGAGATCCCCAGCTGGTCCTGCTGGATCTGAAGCTGCCTTTTTATAATGGATTTCACTGGTGTGAAGAAATACGCAGAATTTCTCAGGTTCCGGTTATCTTTATTTCTTCGGCGGCAGATAACATGAATATGGTTATGGCGATGAGTCGTGGTGCAGATGATTTTATTGCAAAACCGTTTGATATGGATGTACTGACTGCAAAAATTCAGGCGATTCTGCGCCGCACATATTCCTTTGGAACTCCGGGAAATGTTCTGGAATATAAAGGGATTGTTCTGAGTCCTTCCCGCTGCACACTGACGTGGAATGGAAACGATATTGATCTTACGAAAAATGAGCTTCGCATTCTGGAAATATTGATGGAGCATGCCGGAAAGGTTGTTTCCAGAGATGCGATTATGACGAAACTATGGGAGAGCGACAGCTTTATTGATGATAATACGCTGACTGTGAATATTACCCGCCTGCGCAGGAAACTGGAAAAAGAAGGACTGAAAGAATTTATCATTACCAAAAAAGGCCTTGGATATATGGTATAAGACGACAGTATAAATAAAAGGATTTTTTATGAAACTTTTTCTGGATTATATAAGCAAAATTAAATTCTATATCATTCTGCAGTTGTTTCCTGTAATGCTTGCAGAAATAATTTTCTTTCTTTATCAGCTGCCGATTGAACCGATGGTGTATGTTACTGTTTTCTGGTTAATAACTGGTATTTGTGCGTGTCTGAACGGATTTTACAGATACAGGAAAAAGGTAGAACAGTTGGAATTGATTGCAGCTGCACCGGATATCAATCTTTCACAGATGGATTCTCCTGTCGGTCAGGATGAAAGATTCCAACAGGAAATTATGCAGCAGTTAAATCAGATGCGTATCGATGTGGAGAATGCCAGCCAGAAGGCATCTGAAGACATGACAGATTATTATACGATGTGGGCACATCAGATCAAAACGCCGATTTTTGCACTGCGACTTTTGCTTCAGGAGAGTCCTGAGGAAAATAAAGAGAAACTTTCGGAACTTTTTAAAATTGAGCAGTATGTGGAGATGGTTCTTGGTTATCTAAGGACAGAGGATATGTCTTCGGATCTCAAACTTTCCCGTTGTTCTCTTGACCGGATCATACGTGATCAGATTCATAAATATGCAGGAATTTTTGTCTCAAAGAAACTTACACTTACTTATGAAAGTATTTCGCAGGATGTTCTGACGGATGAAAAATGGCTGGGATTTGTGATCGGACAAATTTTATCCAATGCCCTGAAATATACCCGAACCGGAGGAATCCGAATTTATCTGGAGAAAAAATTATCTCTGGATACAGATGATGTAAGCATTTCGATAGGAAATGATGACTGCAATAAAGTAGAAAATTTTACACTGGTCATTGAAGATACCGGAATTGGTATTCGTGCAGAAGATATTCCGCGAATTTTCGAAAAAGGCTACACCGGAGTAAACGGACGGGATGATAACCGCGCAACAGGTATCGGACTGTATCTCAGCAACAAGATTATGCGCAAACTGGGACATCGTCTTTATATAACTTCTACGGAAGGAAAAGGAACGAAAGTATTTCTTGAATTTTCAGTTGAAGATTTGAGTATGTATTAGAGCGTGTCTGAAAAATCATTCCCGCAATCTGCACGCCCCACTTTGCGGGATATTTCACCCGAATTCAGTTGCCGTAGCCCACTACGGCGCCCTCATCCGGGCAAAATATCCCACAAATTGTGACGCACATCTTGCAGAAAGCCTTTTTCAGACATGCTCTAGAGTTTTTTTACACGTTTTAGAGGAAACCTGCTAATATTTAAGTGACACGAAACCTTACAGAAATGTAAGGTTTTTTCATATAATGTAACCTGTTTCGATGGCAGAAGCCGTAAAAAATCCTTATACTTACGGTATCAATTAAAAGAAAGGAGCCCCATTTATGGTTTTGCTTGAAGTTACAAATATCAAAAAAATATACAGTACACGTTTCGGGGGAAACAAGGTACAGGCGCTTTCAAATGTTACATTTTCTGTAGAGGAAGGTGAGTTTGTCGCGATTATGGGGGAATCTGGTTCCGGTAAGACAACCTTGCTGAATATTCTTGCGTCTCTGGATCGTCCGACATCCGGAGAGGTTCTTCTGGAAGGAAAAAATATCGTATACCTTACAGAAAAAGAAATATCAGCATTCCGAAGGAAAAATCTTGGATTTGTTTTTCAGGATTTTAATCTGCTGGATACCTTCAGCCTGAGAGATAATATTTATCTTCCACTTGTTCTTACAGGAGAAGATTATCGTGAGATGGAACAGAAAATCCGTCCGATTGCGCAGGCTCTTAAGATCACAGAGCTTCTGGATAAATTTCCATATGAAGTTTCAGGTGGTCAGAAACAACGTGCTGCTGTTGCAAGGGCGTTGATCACGAATCCCAAACTGATTCTTGCGGATGAACCGACGGGCGCACTTGATTCAAAGGCGGCATCAGCACTTCTTTCCGTATTTGGTGAAATCAATGCAGAGGGACAGACAATCCTCATGGTCACACACAGTGCACAGGCAGCCAGCCATGCGTCCAGAGTTCTTTTCATCAAAGACGGAGAAGTTTTTCATCAGATATACAAAGGCAGTAAATCGCGTCAGGAAATGTATCAGATGATCGCGGATACGCTTACGATACTTACGACAGGTGGTGAGCAGCATGCATAAGGGAATTTTTTCCAGACTTGCAAAACAGAATATCCGAAACAACAAAAGCACATATATTCCATACATAATCACCTGTATTTTCTGTATTGCAATGATTTATATGATGGAATTTCTGCGTGACTGCCCGACACTGGATCAGGCAGTGCGTCAGGCGGATGAAGTGCGTATGATCGTGTTTACAGGAGAGATAGTCGTAGAGATCTTCTGTATTATTTTTCTGATTTACAGTAATAGTTTTCTAATGAAGAGAAGGCAGAAAGAGATAGGTCTTTATAATATTCTTGGACTGGAAAGAAATCACATTGGAATCGTAATGTTTCTTGAAACGATCATTACCTCAATAGGTTCACTTGCCGGCGGTATTGCAGCCGGAATTATTGGAAGTAAGCTGGCACTTCTTTTGCTGTTAAAGCTGCTTCATATCCCTTCAGTGCTCGGATTTTATATTTCAGTAAAGGGGATTTTTACCTGTCTGTTCATGTTTGGTATCATATTTTTGATGATTCTGTTTCTGAACCTTGCGAAAATTCATTTAAGTCGTCCGGTAGAATTACTTCGCGGTAATAATACCGGAGAAAAAGAACCGGTAGTAAAATGGCTTATGGCATTGATTGGTTTTATCTGCCTTGGCGCAGGTTATTACCTTGCGGTTACGACTGAATCTCCAATCAAGGCAATTACGATATTTCTTCTTGCTGTTATTCTTGTTATGGCAGGGACTTATCTGCTTTTTACCGCAGGAAGTATTGTGATTCTGAAGTTTCTCCGACGCAGAAAGAGTTTTTATTACAGGACTGGAAATTTTATCAGCATATCGGGAATGCTTTATCGAATGAAGCAACTTAAATGAAAAACTAAATTCCAGCTGTGGATTATCTCAGTAACTATGCGGGAT